>Ga0099364_10000146_pt1 | contig 118098 bp, 106 predicted proteins | sample TergutTh196P3_FD_73070 | JGI IMG/M metagenome (GOLD analysis project Ga0099364, IMG submission 73070) | Microcerotermes parvus P3 segment gut microbial communities from Pointe-Noire, Republic of the Congo - Th196 P3 | ecosystem: Host-associated > Arthropoda: Insects > Digestive system > Gut ...
GCTATTGGTGGCTCAATGCCAATCCGAAAATTTGGAGCTTTGCAGACATTGCTGTTGGTGAAATGCAATCATATACGTTGTATAACGAAAACGGAAATAAGCGCCGCGTGTTTCAAAACTTCTTAGACGCAAAATCCGGAGATATGATTATATGCTATGAGTCCAATCCGGTAAAACAAGTAGTCGCTTTCGGGCAAATAAGCGCAGAGCATGAAGATGAAAGGATATTTCTTGAAAAAACAGAAGGACTTGCTTCGCCTATCGACTATTCCATTTTAAGGGAATGCCCGGAGTTGGAGAAAATGGAGTTTTTTGTAAATCCAAACGGCACTCTCTTTAAGCTGACTCGCGGAGAATATGACTTCATCGTTGATATGATTAGGGAAGAAAACCCAATCGCGTCCGAACAACCCACTACAAAGTATGGCAAGGCTGAGTTTCTCGATGAAGTCTACATGAGCGAAAGTAACTACGATGTTCTTTGCTCCCTTTTAGAGAATAAGTCGAATGTGATTCTTCAGGGGGCGCCGGGTGTTGGAAAGACATTTGCGGCAAAACGGCTCGCATATTCAATTATGGGAGAGGTTGACGAAAACCGTATAGAGCTAATCCAGTTTCATCAAAACTATTCATATGAAGACTTTATAATGGGGTATAAGCCTGTAGACGAAGGATTTGATTTGAAATACGGAATTTTCCATAGGTTCTGCTTAAAAGCTGCCAATTATCCCGACAAAGACTTCTTCTTCATCATTGATGAAATCAACAGGGGTAATCTGAGCAAGATTTTTGGTGAACTCCTTATGTTGATTGAGCGTGATTATCGAGGGCATAAAGCTACTCTCGCTTATAACGGTTTGCCATTTACTGTTCCAAAAAACCTTTTCATAATAGGAATGATGAATACAGCCGACCGGAGCCTCGCAATGATAGACTATGCGCTTCGCCGCAGATTCAGTTTCTTTGAAATGGAGCCTGCCTTTGATTCCGAAGGCTTTACTAAGTATCAAAATAGTTTGAGCAGCGAAACCCACGAAGATATGGTCGTTTATAAAGCACTCTACGGCGAACGCGGAACTTGGGTACGCCCACTCTCCATGTGGGATAATCCGATTGAGGTTGACGGCAAGACCGTGAAGCGGTTTGAGTATGTCGGCGAAAATGGCGATACCGACAGGCAACACGAACTACACGAAGCTCTGCGCTCGATAAGCTCAACCATCGGAAAATGCGAAAAAGCAATATTGAAACTCAACGAGGGAACATCACAGCACACGCTGACAAAACGGCGGATTGAAGCGTTTTATATCGCCGTATCGCTTATAGAAAGGGAACTTAGGGAGGAAAGCTGACAATGCGCCTATGCAAGCGAGGCAAAAATGGACTTGCGGTGTTATATTGTAGAAAGTTTTTATTACTAATCAAAAACAACCTGCCACTTATCATTATTAAATGCTTCAAAACACATCTTAACCTGCGAAGTGGTAGTCTTATCTTCATCTAAAATGGGCAATTCACCAAAAGAGAAAAATTTACTTTCTGTTGTTTCTTTATTGGCCTGGAAGCTTCCGCCCTCAATGGAGCAAAGCATGAAGACCTTGCAAATACCGTATGCTTTTAGGGGCAAATTATGCTTATTTCTATCTTGTATTGCAATAACTCGCAAGGGAATAATGTCTAAACCGACTTCTTCTTTTACCTCATTGATTGTACTTGAAGCAATCGTTTCATTATAATCAACCCAGCCTCCTGGCAAAGACCATTTCCCTTGTTCTTTTACAAGCAGTATTTTATTATCTTTAAACATTGCTGCCCGGGTTTCTATTTTGGGCGTTTGGTAACCTGTTTCATTGCAAAATAAATTTGCTACCTTTTCAACGGGGAGATCAGTTTTCATGCCCATCACTTGAGCAGAAATTTCTCTTACCCTCTCAAAGCGTTCTTTGTCGTATTGGTCTTTTGTATATGCAAATTCTTAAGCCCATTGATTCTATACGCAAATAGCGGTATAATACTCATATAAGCATTCCTATAGAGAATGAAATTTGAACTTTGACAAAATAAATAAAATCTCCCAGTATGATGTATGTGAGTCTAGTGGGACTTAATACATCAGAAAACAAGGAGATTTTATAGCAATGAAAAAGGCAGACCAATCAAAACGTAAACTTGAAGCCGTCACATTAAGGACATTAGTCGTGGGAATCGACATTGCAAAACAAACCCAATGGGCGAGATTCACCGATTGCCGCGGTATGGAACATGACAAGGCATTTAAATTTGAAAACAATAAAAACGGGTTCAATGCCATTTTATCAAAAGTTTACCAGATATGCAATGAAGGAAATTTTAATGGCATCATCGTCGGGATGGAACCGACTGGCCACTATTGGAAGCCATTGGCCAACTTTCTTATAAGGCAGGCGAAAATAACGGTGGTTTTAGTAAACCCCTACCATGTTAAAAAATCAAAGGAACTTGATGACAACAGCCAGACAAAGTCAGATAAGAAAGATGCCTTGACGATAGCCCGCCTGGTAAAGGACGGCCGATATTTTGACACTTATCTCCCCCATGATATTTATGCTGAACTTAGGGTTCTTACAACGGCCCGAATCAGCATGGGCAAGCGGAGGAAGGCAATCAAGAACACAATTACTGCCGTGCTAGATGAATATTTCCCGGAGTTTATAACAGTTTTTAAACATCCTTATGCCGGCAAGGCCTCCATGCAGATATTAAAGTCGTGTCCGGTTCCCAGATTCATTCTTGAGCTTGGGGTGGACGGAGTGCTTGCCGAGATAAAGAAAGCGGTAAAAAAGACCGTGGGGCGCAAGAAAGCGCAGCAGTTAGTAGAGGCAGCTAACGAATCAATAGGTGTAGATTATGGTGAAAATGCAGCCGCCTTTAAAATCAGGCAGTTAGTTGAGGAACTGGAGCTTCTTGAGAGACAGTTTACGTCCATTGAAAATGAAATGGCAGAAGCGCTTACTAAAACAGGCTTGTCCGGACACCTCTTAAGCATAAAAGGCATAGGCATTGCATCATTGGCGATGTGTTTAGGCGAACTGGGTGATCCGCTCCGCTTCGACGATGCTAGGCAGATGAGCCGCATGGCGGGATATAACTTGATTGAAGACAGCTCCGGCAAGAATAAGAGCGGAACCTGCATATCAAAACGTGGGCGTAAGAATCTGCGTTGTGTTCTTTATAAGATGGCAATAACGATGGTGGCAACAAACGAAGAAATGAAAGCTCTTTATAGCTACCTTAAGACACGGGATAAAAATCCCCTAAAGAAGGTGCAGGCCCTTGTGGTGATAAGCAAAAAAATCCTTACGCTGATATATATCTTGGCAAAGAAGAAAGAGGATTATAATCCGGAATTAGTTTTCAGTGACATACGAAAAAGCCAATTGAAAGCGGCGTAACCTTTTATATGCCGGTACAGGCACAGGGGCAAGGAGGATCTCTCCATCAGCCCATTGAGGCAGCACTTAAGCAAAATGACTCCCCTGTGCCTTATCCATAAAACAGAATGAAGGAATGTAAGGGCATAGACCCAGCGAGAACTGTTAGGGTAAGTGTATGGATAAATAACTGGTGTTATTAAATCAATGTTAATGCCTTTTTAGGTATTGATATAAATAATGAAAAATATATCGGGAGATATATTGACAAATTTCAAATATTGAGTTAGGAGTATAAAACCATGCGTGACGCAGAAAAAACCATCGGTAACATTATTGACAAACAAAAAATTTGCCATCTTAGCTCTGTTGATGGCGACGGCTTCCCGAATACAAAAGCCATGTTAAGGCCAAGAAAGCGGGACGGCATAAAGCATATTTACCTTTCCACTAACACATCATCAATGCGGGTATCGCAATTTCGGGAAAATCCAAAGGCTTGCCTTTATTTTACCGATAGCCGCTTTTTCAGAGGGGTAATGCTGCTCGGAACGGTAGAAGTCATGGAAGATGCCGAACACAAGGAAATGATTTGGGAAAACGGCGACACAATATATTATCCGCAAGGCGTGACCGACCCGGATTATTGCGTGTTGAAGTTTACTTCGAAAAAGGGACGGTATTACAGCAATTTTAAGAGCGAGGATTTTGAGGCATGAAAGAATCCATTTTGGAGGGAAGATGAAAAGCCTTAGAGAAAGAGTCTTGTCGGACGGCAAAGTATTAAATGATAATGTTTTGCAGGTTGGAAGCTTTTTAAATCATATGGTTGATATCAATTTACTGCATGAGATTGGCAAAGAATTTGCTAAGGTATTCAAAGATTTAAAACCGACAAAGATAATTACCATCGAAGCCTCTGGGATTCCGATGGCGGCCTTATGTGCATTGGAGCTTGGGATTCCGTTTATAGTAGCCAAAAAGCAAAGCTCATCAATTTTAAAAGAAAATATTTTTAAAGCAGAGGTGTTTTCCTATACGAAACAGAAAGCGTTCAGCATTTACGTTTCCAGAGACGTAATTAAGGGCGATGACAGACTGTTGATAATTGATGATTTTCTTGCTTCTGGCGAAGCGGTAAGCGGGTTAATAAAGATTATTAATGAAGCAAATGCAACTCTTGCCGGAGTAGGGATTTGTATTGAGAAGACCTATCAAAATGGCGCAAAGGACTTATATTCTAAGAATATAAACTTACATAGTTTGGTCCGAATCAAATCATTAGCTGGCGGAGTAATCAGCTTGTACGATGATGAAAGCAAAAAGTATTGAGCTCATTGATTTAAAACGCGAAAAGTGATATAATACTTACTAAGCAATAGAATTGCTACAAGCAAAAATGGGAGATTATCCATGAACCATATGACAGCCAAAACGGCACAACAAGATTTTCCCACACTAGTTGACTGCGTTGTCAAGCAAGGAGATACCATATCAATTGCAACGGACGATGGTGCAGCGGTCTTAGTTAGCCAAGATGAATGGTACGGTCTACTAGAAACTCTTTATTTACAATCAATTCCCGGCATGAAAGAATCCATTTTGGAGGGCAAGGCAACACCAATTAGTGAATGCCTTGACAGCGTTGGTTGGGATATAAGTTAAAGTACGCACGGCGGGCGGAAAAGGATTCTCGTTTGCTGGAGCAAGCCGGGCTTCACAAGGTTGCCATCAAGTTATTGGCAATCATCAAAGAAAATCCGTATCAAAACCCACCGCCATATGAAAAATTGCAAGGTGATCTAAAGGGTTCATATTCACGCCGGATAAATAAACAGCATCGCTTGCTTTATGATGTTCTTTCAAACGATGAAAACTTGATAGACGAAAATGGGAAACCTTATAATGGGATTGTGAAAGTGATACGAATGTGGACACATTATGAGTAGGCAATCCAAATCAATAAAATTTTTGTCCCAAATACCAATAAAACCATGACGAAACCATCGCTACGCGATGCCTAACATATTTACCCCTATCTATAGCTGTGTTAATATTTTGAATATTGATTCAAATGTCCTGTTACAGGAAATTCACGGCCAAAAAATTATGTAAAATGGTACTATACTAAGCATAAGATAGGGGGTAAGTTAAATGCCTGAAGTAACGAGCGATTTTTCATTAGAAGAGTACATATCAAGTACGATGATTGGTTTGGGTGTCCCGGCACACCTAAAAGGGTACCGCTACCTGCGCAGTGCAATTTTGATTGCGACAAAAGATATGCAGGTGGTAGGCAGCGTGACAAAGCTTTTGTATCCAGAAGTTGCAAAGCTTTATCAAACAACCAACAGCAAGGTTGAACGCGCAATCAGGAATGCCATTGAGATTTCTTGGGAACGCGGAAATGCAAACCTATTTGAGGAGCTTTATGGGTACTCCAACAAAGACGGCCATGAGCGGCCGACTAATAGTGAATACATTGCCAATATTGCTGACCAGATTCAGCTGCGCTTACGCGAGAATGCAAGTGAATTGATAAACGAAAGCTAGGGAAAACTTTGAAAGACCGAATTTACGTTTGCCACACTTTTTATCATGTGTACATAACCTGCGCCAAAGAACTATTGCGAAGCCAAAGCCATTCTAAGCCTTCACAGGCCGCGATAGTCTTAAGCCAGATGTCCACTGATTTTTGCGACCTCAAAAATCGGCTAGAAGCAGCGGAATTATTCGCGGCGGTTTTTGAATACGATGAAAAAACAAGGGACTTTTTTCCGGAACTAAAAAAATACCACGCCAACAGCGGCAACCTGCTTACGAACATGATAAACCGGATTATTTACACGAAAAAGCTGGGTAAAGCCCAAATTCCCTTTCTTCCGGTTGATTTTCGTGAATACCGCGATGTTTATGTTTACTGTGATTCAGACCCAATCGGGTATTATTTGAATTATGCCAAAATTCCCTACCATGCCATTGAAGACGGCCTAAACTGCCTTTTGCTTTTTGACGCTGCCCATTATGATAATCGCGGTTTTTTCCGCTTTAAGGCTTGGATGTCGGCAAGGAATTTTATCTTTATCCAGAATGGTTATGGAAAATACTGCCTTGACATGGAAGTAAATGATATTTCTGTCCTCAAAAATCCCGGCCCGAATTATATCGGGCAATCACGTGAAAAAATGCTTAACAGCTTGAATGAAAATTCGATCAACCAGCTGTTAGAAATATTTATTGCAGATAAAAACTCATTAATCCAAAAGCTTAATGATGAAAGCAAGCCAAAAACCCTTATCCTCACAGAGCCGTTATGTGATAAAGATACGAGGATAAAAGTCTTTGCCAAAATCATTGACCAGTACGGTCAATCGAACGGAAAAGAAATCCAGCTAATCATCAAACCGCACCCGATGGATTCAGTTGATTATCAAAAGCATTTTGCCGGAAGCATAGTCCTTGACGGCAAGTTTCCGATGGAAATCCTCAATTTGATTCCCAATCTTTATTTTGACCGCGTCATTTCCATTTTTACCGCCCCGGCGGGGATAAAATTTGCCGGGGAAATAATTAGCCTTGGCCGTGATTTTAAGAAGGACAATCAAGACTCGCGTCCATTCCACGAAAAGCTTAGCAGCTATATTGAGGAAACACTAGCTTTGCCCGGCAAAATATGATAAAATCAATTCATGTCAAAAATTATCAAAAAACTCAATAAATTACTCAATCCCCGGCAGAAGAAAAGGATGATAATTCTGACGCTGATGATGCTTGTTGGCGGTTTTTTGGAAACGGTAAGCATTGCCGCGCTGATTCCGGCGGTGACGGTTGTTGTTGACCCGATGAAAATCGAAACTAACCGCTATTTAAGCTTAATTTATCAAACGCTTGGTTTTAAGAGCTTCATTGCCTTTACTGTTTTTATGATGGTCTTATTTATTTTCCTCTTTGTCCTCAAAAATATCTTCTTGTTCCTCCAGACCAAAATGCAGATGAAATTCGTCTTTACCAGCCAATTTGCAACTTCGCGCCGGATGATGATAAATTTCATGAAGCGTCCCTACGAATTTTACTTAGGCGCAGATACGGCGGTCATCCAACGAAACATTACTTCGGACGTAAATAATATGTATGGGCTGGTGCTGGCATTTTTACAGCTTTTAAGCGAGGCGGTGATATTTCTTAGCCTTGCGCTTCTTTGTATTGTTAGCGAGCCTTTGATTTCCCTTATTTTTTCCGTTTTGGTTGTCGCCGCAATCATAATTATCAAATTCATTTTGCAGCCGATTATGAATAGAACCGGAAAGGAAAACCAGGATTTTTACAGCGGCCTGTTCAAATGGATAAACCAATCCGTCACCGGGATAAAAGAAATCAAAATCGCGGCAAAGGAGCATTATTTTATCAATGAATACGCGAAATGCGGCAAAGGCTTTGTTAACGCAGTCCAGCGTTTTAACCTATTAAGTGCGACTCCGCGCCTTATGATTGAAACCATTGCCATTACGGCGATGATTATTTATCTGTTGATAAAAGCCCTTTCCGGCATGGTAGTTGATGATTATCTTCCGGTCCTTGGGGCGATTGCCCTTGCGGCGATGCGGATGATTCCCAGCGCCAACCGGATTAACAACCACCTCACGCAGATTGCTTATTTTGAGCCCTTTTTTATGGGGGTCAGCGACAGCCTCCAAAATGAAATCAATGATGAAAAAATCGTTTACGATGAAACGGCTTATGAAAAAGAATATCAGCGGCGGCAAGCATTGCCAAAACTAGAGATAAAAAAAGAAATCGTTTTAGCGGACATCACCTACAAATATCCGGGGACTGATATCTTGATTTTTGACCATGCGGAAATGATTATCCCGGTAGGAAAGGCGGTTGGCATTGTTGGGACTTCCGGTTCGGGGAAAACAACAATCGTTGACATTTTGCTTGGGCTTTTGAAGCTAAATTCAGGACAAGTCCTTGCTGATGGCATAGATGTAAGCAAGCACTATGATTCATGGCTCAAAAACATCGGCTATATTCCCCAGACCTTATTTATGATAAATGACAATATCCGCCGTAATGTGGCTTTTGGCCTTACTGATGAGCAGATTGACGATGAAAAGGTTTGGTATGCGCTTAGGGAAGCCCAGCTTGAGGACTTCGTCAGGGGGCTTCCTGATGGGCTTGAGACCGGAATCGGCGAGCGGGGGATTCGCATTTCCGGCGGCCAGCGTCAGCGGATTGGCATCGCCAGGGCCCTTTATGACGACCCGGACATTCTGGTTTTAGATGAAGCGACCGCAGCCCTTGATAATGAAACGGAAAGCGCGATTATGGAATCAATAAACTGCCTCCATGGGAAAAAAACTTTAATTATTATTGCCCATCGACTGCAAACTATTGAAAAGTGTGATATAATATATCGTGTTGAAGATGGAAAGGCAGTAGTACAGTAACTAGATTGCGGATCAAGTCCGCAATGACTTAGTAAGTTAGGCAAGTAGTGCCGCATTGGCTTAGTAAGTTAGGTAAGTAGTGTCGCAATGGCTTAGTAAGTTAAGCAAAGCCAGTCCGCAATGACTTAGTAAGTTAGGCAAAGCAGTTCCGCAATAAGAAAGGGAAAAAGTTTATGAAAGAGACTTTAAGGATAATCGTCCCCTGTTTTAATGAAGAAGCAAATATCGTCGATTTTTATCATGAAGCGATGAAAAACGAAGGCTATTTTGCAGACAATGATGTTGACATTGATATTTGCTTTGTTGACGACGGTTCAACGGATAATACTTTGGCTGAAATAAAGAAATTAATTAAAAAAGATAAGCGGGTCTGCTTTGTCTCCCTTTCGCGGAATTTCGGCAAAGAAGCCGCGATGTATGCCGGGCTGGAACTAAAAGACGGTGAGTATACAGTATTCATGGATGCGGATTTGCAAGACCCGCCCTCTTTGCTCCCGGAAATGTTTGAATATATCAAGCAAGGTTATGATACGGTTGCAACCAGGCGCGTCGGCCGTAAAGGCGAGCCGATGATCCGTTCTTTTTTTGCCCGCTGTTTTTATAAGCTGATGAAAAAAATATCCAAAACTGAAATTGTGGACGGCGCCCGCGATTTCCGCATGATGACCTTGCAGGTATCTGACATGATTATGGAAATGCCGGAGTATAACCGTTTTTCCAAAGGCCTTTATGGCTGGCTCGGGTACAAAACGAAATGGCTGGAATTTGAAAACGTTGAACGGAGAAAAGGCGAAACAAAATGGTCATTCTGGAAATTATTTTCTTATTCACTTGATGGAATCACCGCTTTTTCAACTGCCCCGCTTAGGATGGCATCAATCCTCGGCTTGCTGTTTTGCGTGATTGCGTTTATTTTTATTCTCATTATTATTGTTAGGGCCTTGGTCTTTGGCGACCCAACCGCCGGCTGGCCGTCATTAGTATGTATTATTCTGTTAGTCAGCGGAGTCCAGTTGTTTTGCATTGGGATTATTGGAGAATATTTGGCAAAGACTTATATGGAAGTCAAGAAACGGCCCATTTATGTGGCTAAGGAAATAGGATATGATCACTATAGTAGTTCCGATTTTTAATGCCGAAAAATACATTGTCGAAACAATGGAGCGGGTTTTTAACCAGACTTATCCTGACTGGGAGCTTCTTTTAATTGATGATGGCTCAACTGACGGGAGCATTAATAAGATTAAGGAATTTTTGGCGGGGTTTCCTGCGGCAAAGCAGGATAAAGTAAAGCTGATCCTAAAAGAAAAAAACGAAGGGGCAGCAAAAGCCCGCAATACTGGCCTTGATAATGCGAAAGGCCAATATATTGCTTTTCTTGATTCCGATGACTTATGGCATTATGGCAAACTGGAAAAACAGCTTGCGTTTATCAAAGAAAAAGAAGCAGCTTTTACCTTTACCGCTTATGAGTTCGGTGATGAAAAAGCAAGGGGGACAGGCAAATTTGTTTTTGTCCCGCCATCTTTAACCTACCGGAAAGCCCTGTCCCGTACCACTATTTTTACCTCAACGACTTTGTTTGATTTGGCAAAAATTGATAAAGAACTCCTAAAAATGCCGGAGGTAAAAAGCGAAGACACCGCAACCTGGTGGCGGATTCTGCGCCATGGTTACACCGCTTATGGCTTAAACGAAGTAACCACCATCTACCGCCGCCCCAAAGGCTCACTTTCAGCAAACAAATTAGAAGCGGTGAAACGGATCTGGTTTTTATACCGCAAGGCAGAAAAACTTAAGCTGCTTGACAGCCTATGTAATTTTACCCTTTGGGCAGCAAGGGCGACGATAAGGCGACTGTAGGGAAACTATGAAAAGAACGGAATCACTAAAAAGAATCACGATTTTTGCAATCAACATCATGAGCCTGTTTATCTACACAGTCCTTTATGCTTATTCTTGGTTTGCCTACTATTATCCAGTCATCAACAATCACAACCAAGGCATCAAATTATATGTAAACGGCCATATTATCATTATTTTGCTGTACATTTCTATCCTCATGGTTTTTTCCCATACCTATGGCAGCTTAAAAATCGGCTACTTAAAACCCGGTGATATCTTTTTTTCCCAAGCCTTTTCCCTGCTGGCCGTTAATGTTATTTCATATTTCCAAATATCCTTAATGAATAATTGGGTGGTAAAGACAAGGCCGCTGCTCCTGGTTTTCATTGCCCAACTGGTTATCGCGGCAATATGGGCCTTGATGTGTGACATCATCTACCGGAAGCTGTTCCCCCCCCGCAATATTCTGCTTATTTACGGCGAACGCCCGATTGAAGATATCATCGGAAAATTTTCCGGCCGGAAAGACCGCTTCCGTATCACTCAAGCAATTAATATTTCACAAGGGATTGAAACGGTCAAAAAAGAAGCCGCCGCTTTTAAAGGCGCAGTCGTCCTATGGGATATACCGCTTGATATTCGCAATCTTTTGCTAAAATACCTATATGGCAAATCAAAGCGGGTCTATATGATGCCGAAGATTTCCGATGTCCTGATTAAAGGTGCGGCTGAACTTCATCTTTTTGACACTCCTATTTTCCTAACGCGGGATTATGCCCTAACCGTTGAACAAAGGTTGATAAAACGGATTATGGATATCGTTCTTTCGCTTATTTTAATAATCATCACTTCGCCGATTATGCTTTTAACAGCTTTGATTATCCGTGTTTACGATAAAGGCCCGGCACTTTTTTGCCAAATCCGGCTGACGGCCGGGGGCAAAGAGTTTCAGATTATCAAGTTCCGCAGTATGCGGATTGACGCGGAAAGTGACGGAGTTGCCCGCCTTGCCGGCAAAAAAGATGACCGGATTACCCCGGTCGGACGCTTTATCCGGGCGGTCCGGATTGATGAGCTGCCCCAGCTTTTTAATATTTTCATTGGCCAGATGTCGTTTATCGGGCCGCGTCCTGAACGTCCGGAAATCATCGAAAAATATCTTGAAGAAATGCCGGAATTTGCTTTCCGCTTGAAAATGAAAGCCGGGCTGGCAGGTTACGCCCAGGTTTTTGGCAAATACAATACCACCCCTTATGACAAGCTAAAGCTTGACCTTACTTATATTGAGAATTATTCACTATGGCTTGATGTCAAAATTATGCTTTTGACTTTAAAGACATTATTCAATCCCGACAGCACCGAGGGGGTGTAAACCCCCAGACTTTTAAAAAACATTTTTTTAAAGGAGCAGCTTAATTGAACAACCAGAATTTCATGAATGAAAGCATGGACTTAAAAAAACTGTTTATCTGCTTAAGGCAAAAACTGATGCTGGTTATCATTATTACTTTAATCGGTGCTTTGCTTTCCGGCGCGATTTATCTTTTCGTCCGCGAAATAAAAATGCCGACACAGTATCAGTCATTTTCAAAATTTTATCTGCAATTTATTTACGACCCAAGCGGCGAGGTTGAGCAGTTTTATAATGGGTACACCTGGAATGACTTGCTCCATGGTGACCCAATCCTAAACCATGTCGTATGGGCAGCAGAGGAATTAAAAGATACCATGCCAGCGGGGCTTTTATTTGACGGAGAAGCTTTAAAAGAACAGCTCCGCGATAATGTTTTTAAAGGTGAAGTGCTTTCAGACCGCCGTTTGCTGACGGTGACTTTTACTACTGACAATCCAGAAAAAACAGCAATAATTCAAAAAATCATGGAAATTGGGCTAATCAATTATGCGGCCGGGCAACATGAAATCATCTCAATGGAATTGATCCGGAGCAGTAAGCCTGCGCTTATGGTTTGGGACAATAATTTATGCCGGGCGATTATCGGCGGGGCGGTGCTATTTTTGCTGCTTGCCCTCTTTGCATTGTGGTTTTATTATCTGCTTGATAATTCACTTTATACGATTTCCGATGCCGAACAACGCTATCCTTATCCGGTGGCAGGTATACTGCTAAAGGGGGAGAAAGCCACATCAGAAACCTTATATTTTGCCGAAACAAAAGAAAATTTAGCTTATTTCTTAAAAGACAAACCCAATCCGGCTTATCTTTCCGTTAATGAATTGCCCTACCCAAAAGGCGAAGAGCTGCGAGGTACTGACGGTGTCATCCTTTCCGTACCCTTTGGCAAACGGAACGGAAAAGAAACTGACAGATGTGTCAGTTTTCTGAAAAACCAAAATGTGGAGATAATTGCATTATTAATTATTGAGGCGGATAAGAAGTTTTTGGCGAAGTATTACGAAATGAATTGACAGTAAAGCTGTATGTCCATTGCTTCCCCGATTTCTGGGCATAAAGTTGTTCGTTTGCGACCATGTTCTGTAGCAGCTTGTATGCGCCGTTTAAAGACAGACCAAGGGCATCGGCAGCGTCATTTTTTGTGAAAACAGTATCTTCATACAGAACAGCCAAACGATCGGAATTTGTCCGCGTTGCCGTGCTAGTTGTGATTGCGGAAAAATTGTAATTTAAGTTGGGAATACGGATTAGAAAGCCGCCGTCAATTACAGGTATTTCCGGTTTTGCACTTTCATTCACATAAGCGTCAAAGATCCGGGGAATACCAGTGCCGTAAGCTTCTATGATGTTCAAACGATAAAATGTTTTGGCAAGTTTTTCATTGCGGGTGACCGACACACCGGCTAACATCAAGTCATGAGTAACGCCGGGCATTGCACCGCCGAGCGACAAAAATTCCACGCGGTCATCGAATATATTAACTAGTAAACTGCCCTCTATGGAATAATCACGGTGTATGATTGAATTGATGAACGCCTCACGCAACGCAATTTCGGGATAATCGGGGTGATCGATGCGATATAGTCCCTCAAAAGTGCTATGAATACGGTTATATACGGTGAGATACTCGTGAACATCGTCCATTTGCTTAAACAGCGACCCTGTAAATTCCTTACGGTCTTTGAACTTCGCTTTACTCAATCCTTCGAAGATTGCCGCTTTTGTGGAATAAGGGCATTGATCGGAGAGGATAAGAGCAAGATTAGTATAAAGCCCATCAGTGCGGAGCAGGCCGAGCGACAATTTTTGCTCTTTGCCAAATTTGATTTCCTCTTTGGCAAAAAGTTTATTGGCATATTCAAAGGTTAAGTGTTGCTCGAAAGAAAGCCCATCTAAGAACTGCTCTGTGCTATTGTCTTTAATGAGTCTGCGGATATGCTCACGAGTCGCCATGACTGTATTGCCCCCAACCCGGACATATACACCTTGCGGTACAAGACCGCCTGAAAGATAGCAATAAGGAATGGAAACACCACGCTCCACCGTCACGATGATTATATATTTCCCCTCGCGCATCTCATGTTCAACCTTGAAAAAGCCTGTAGCATCGGGCGTGACTGAATCGCGGAAACTTGTGGCGACACGCCGCATTTCCAAGTCGATATCATTGCCTATGCCATAAACCGAGCCGTCATTTTCAATTCCGATATAAAGTGTCCCACCATCCGTATTGAGGAACGCAAGCATAGTGTTTTTTGCTTTGTCGTTCCATTCGCGCTTATATTCTATGGTTTGAGTTTCGAGTATCATAAATCTCTCCTTGCTTTCATATAAACATTATATCGCCCAACTCTCCCTTTGGCAAGTGTGAAAAGGAGAGAAAGGAGAAAAGGGAGAAAAGGGAGAGAAAGGAGAGATTTTAATGCCTACAAACGTCTTTCACTATTTACAAGCAAAATAATAAATGATATATTAACATATGAGCTTACAAGTCCTCGTTGCTGCCATGGGACAGAATGTCCACAGCTTGGCGGAGCAGATGAACCTAAAAAGCAATGCCATCATCATAAACCAAGATGATTATTTTGGCTATGAAGAATTTACGCATGGCGAAGCCAAAATCAAGGCTTATACCTTTGCCGAACGCGGAGTTGGCCTAAGCAGGAATAATGCCTTGCTTCGCGCTGATTCTGATATCGTTCTTTTTTCCGATGAAGACATAGTCCTTAATTCAAGCTATCCGGAAATGATTGCTAAAGAGTTTAAGCTTTTCCCCCATGCCGACATTATCTTATTTAACGTGTTTGTTGATGAACGGCGTTCAACCTACCGCAATTTGGAGCATAAACGGGTGAGATGGTTCAATTATGGCAGATACCCGGCTTATAGCATTGCGGCCCGCGTTAAAAGCCTTCATGAGGCGAATATTACTTTCTCATTATTATTTGGCGGCGGGGCGAAATATAGCAATGGCGAGGACAGCTTATTTTTGCGGGACTGCTTGAAAAAAGGCTTGAAAATATATGGCTCGCCTGTCAACATTGGCAGGGAAATTTACCGTGAGTCAACATGGTTTCAAGGCTACAATGAAAAATTCTTTTATGACCGCGGCGTCCTTTACCATTTTTTGTATGGGCGAATGGCAAAACTTTTAGCGCTTCGGTTTCTTTTGGCAAAAAAAGGGGAAATATGCCAAGAGATAAAGCTAAAACAAGCTTACCGCCTGATGAAGTCAGGGATAGAGCAAAAGCTTGAGTTTGAGGAAGGCCGGATATGATTCTTTATGTCATTGTTGCGTTAGCCACAATATTGGCGGCAGGTTTGATTAGGCAGCCATTAAGCCAGACGGATATGCCTTATCAAAAGACCAGATGGCAAATGCTTAATATTGCGGGGCTTATTTTTATCTTTGCTGTGCTCTTTATTACTTCGGCAATAAGGCTTAATGTCGGCAATGATTATTTCCGGTATGTTGAGTTCATGCACCTGATTGTCCATAATGCTTATGTCCCGACCGAGCTAGGTTTTAATGGAATCGTCAGGATTATTTACGGTCTAAGCGGCTTTGAAAATTATCTTTTGGTGTTTGCCTTTTTCTCTTTTACGACTATTTTGGTTTTTATGTGGTCAATATACCGCGATAGTGAAAACTTCTGGTTTTCCTTTTTCCTGTTTATGTCTTTTGGCCTATACTTTCAGTCATTTAGTACCGTCCGCTATTATCTTGCGCTGGCAATTGCCTTATTTTCAATACCCTTTGTCCTAAGCAAGAAATGGATTCATTTTATCCTCTTAATCCTGCTTGGAGCGGCTTTCCATAAATCGATTTTAGTCGTTTTGCCCCTTTATTTCCTTGCTTCGCTGAAATGGAAAAAATGGGCTTTGGCTGTGGCCGGATTATTTTTAACGACCCTTTTCTTTTGGCAAGATTTTTACCTAAAAATGCTGGTTTTTGTTTATCCGACTTACCGCGACACGGACTATCTTGAGGGCGGGACAAGTATCATAAACATTATCCGCTGTGGCGGGATTCTGATATTATCGCTGCTTTACTACCGGGAAGCAGTAAAAGATAATGACCGTAACCGCTTTTATTTTTCCCTGAATATCGCCGCCCTTTTGCTTTATACTTGCGGCTCATTTATCCCGGTCATTTCCCGGATTGGTTTTTACCTTACGGCAACGCATATCTTTTTTCTGCCGGAGCTTTTAAATAAGATAGAAGACAAAAAAAAGCGGCATATTTTGACGGCTTTGGTTATTGCCGCCGGGATTTTATATCTGGCCATCTTTTTGCTAAGGGCAAAAGAAGACGGAATCCGCTTGCTGCCGTACCAAACATTTTTATTTCATGAAATGAGTTTTCCATGGGCATATTAAAACCTTTCTTTTCAATTATTGTTGTTAGCCTAAACCCGGGTGAAAAGCTTAAGAAAACCCTGGCTAGCATTATCACGCAGACTTTTAAAGATTATGAAGTGATTATAAAAGACGGGCTTTCGTCCGATGGGTCAGTTACGAGGTGGGCCTTAGAAAACGATGATGAGCGGGTAAAGATTTTTAAAGAAACTGACACCGGGATTTATGAAGCAATGAACCAAGCGGTTAATAAAGCTTCGGGGCAGTTCATATATTTCCTTAATTGCGGTGATTTATTTGCTGATGAGCAGGTCCTTTTAAAAGCGCATGGTGAAATTGAAAAAGAGGATAAACCCGGCATTTTTTATGGTAATATTTTTGAGAAAACAACCGGGCAGGAGATTTTTTCAAATCCAAAGCTTAATCGTTTTGCTTGTTTCCGGAATTTGCCCTGCCACCAAGCTTGCTTTTACAAAAAAGAACTCTTGACGGAACGTCCTTTTATAGTAAAATACAAAGTACGGGCGGATTATGAGCATTTTTTATGGTGTTATCTTGATAAAAAAACGAAAACTCATTACATTCCGCTCTTAATTGCCAGTTACGAGGGAACGGGATTTTCGGAAACAAAAGCCAATCAGAAGCTTTCAAAGCTTGAACACAAAGAGATAGTGAGTCTTTATATGAGCAAAGCTGAGATTTTTAAGTACCGTTTGATTCTTGCCTTGACTTTTTTACCTTTAAGGAGAGGGCTTGCGCGTAATAAAATAACGGCCGGGATTTACAATCAGCTTAAAAAATTAATTTATGTTACCAAAAGAGGGACGAAATGAAAATATTATGGTTATGCAACATCATGTTACCGGCCATCGCCAAAGAGCTAAACTTGCCTTACTCTAACCGTGAGGGCTGGTTATCGGGGCTATATGATCAATTTATTGCGGAAAATAATGAAAATGCCGAGCTTTCGATTTGCTTTCCTTATGATAACCGGGCGGCAATCAATGCAATTAATCAAAAATTCCCGCAAGATAATTCAAATGGCGTTTTGAAATTCAAGAATGGCAGGGTGATTTGTTATGGCTTCCGTGAAAATCTGTTAACTCCAGATAAGTACGACATCGAACTGGAAGAACAGTTAGCGGAAATTTTGGCCGATGCTTCGCCAGACCTAATCCATATTTTTGGCAGCGAATTTCCTCATGCCTTGGCCATGACAAACGTTTGCAAGGATAAAAGCCGCATTTTGCTTTCGATTCAAGGTTTGCTTGGGAAATACGCCAAGGTTTATACCGAAGGAGTACCGCTTGATGTAGTTAAGGGTGAGACTTTCCGCGATATTGTCAAACATGATTCAATTGCCCAGCAGCAAAAGAAATTCATGAAGCGGGCGAAACACGAGCAATTATTATTTGCTTTGGTAAAGCACGTTTCGGGTCGGACGCAGTTTGACCGTGAAGCCGCACTTGAGCTAAATCCCAATGTGAAATATCACCATCATAATGAAAGTATGCGCGAAAGTTTTTACCAAGGACGCTGGGATAATGCAAATTGTGAGCCTTACAGCATTTTCATAAGCCAAGGCGATTACCCAATCAAGGGATTGCATTATATGTTAGAAGCGATGCCGATTATTTTCCTAAGATATCCGGAAGCGCATTTATACGTTGCTGGCAACGATATTATTGGCGATACAAGCCATCTGGACATGATGAATGTTTTAAAGAAAAGAGTCAGCATTTCATCATATGGAAAATATTTGAAATCGCTCATTTTGTCCCACCAGCTTGAGGACAACATTACCATGCTTGGCCCGCTTAATGAAAGTGAAATGAAAGAGCAGTTTTTAAGGAGCAGCGTTTTTGTCTGCCCCTCGGTTATTGAAAATTCGCCCAATTCGGTATGTGAAGCAATGCTTCTGGGGATGCCGGTGGTTGCGGCCGCGGTTGGCGGAATCCCCAGCCTCATTAGTGACGGCAAGGATGGGTTGCTTTATGAGCCGGGTAATGTCCGTGACCTTGTCGGGGCGGTCGAAATTGCCTGGGATTTGGAAAATACCAAAATTATCGGGGCGGCCGCGGCCGAGCGGGCAAAAAAAACCCACAACCGCATTTTAAATTACATGAGATTGTGGGAAATATATGAGGAAATAGTGTGAAAATTAAAATTTCCACTTTTTATTTAAGCAGTTTCACAAGCTCCGCTTGTGAAATGCAAGGGGTTTAATGTAATTAAAAAATGCAGGGGTTTAATGTGACAATCACTTTTATCTCAAACTACATAAACCACCACCAGCTTCCTTTTTGTGACGCTTTGTCATGCTTGCTTGGTGACGGTTTTTGTTTTGTCCAGACCGAAGCGATGGAAGAAGAACGGCTTAAGATGGGCTGGAGCAATACAGGGGAGAAACGAACATATGTTCGACAATTTGCCCAGGAAGAAGAACAGATCTTAGCTTTAATTAATGATAGCGATATTGTTTTGGCGGGCTGGTTTGAGGAAATAAAGATCGAAAACGCAGTCCAGGCAAGAATAAAGAACAATAAAATCGTCTTCCGCAGCAGTGAACGGATATACCGGAGCGGAAGATGGAAGTTTATTTCACCGCGGGGCTTAATCCGCAAATTTAAAGAACATACCCGCCATCGTAATAAGAATTATTATTTGCTATGCGCCGGGGCATATGTTGCCGATGATTTCCGGCTGGTTCTTGCTTATCCCGGCAAAAAATACCGCTGGGGTTATTTTCCCAAGACAGTTTCTTACGGCGAGGAATTATGGCGGCAAAAAAATAATGCCAAGGCAGTTAAAATTTGCTGGGCGGGGCGGTTTATCCCCTTAAAGCACCCGGAGTATATGATCCGCTTGGCTAGTGATTTGAAAAAACGCAGTCATTCGTTTATGATCAATATGATTGGCGCGGGCGATAGCGAAAATGATATCAAGAAACAGGCTTTTAAGAGCGGTGTCCTAGAATCAATGACCTTTCACGGGGCTTGTCCGCCGGAAAAAGTCCGTGCAATGATGGAAAGCTCCCATATCCATGTTTTTACCAGTGATTACCGTGAGGGCTGGGGGGCAGTTCTTAATGAAGCAATGAATAGCGGCTGTGCTGTTGTGGCAAGTGAAGAAGCCGGGGCGACCCGGTATCTGGTTACAGACGGTGTCAACGGCTTTTCTTATCCAAACAATAAATACGAAAAAATGCGGGACCTGGTCTTGGAGCTAATCGAAAACCCCGGACGGCGGGAAAAGATGGGCCGCAATGCTTATAAGACCATTACGGAAACTTGGAATGCCGAAAAAGCAGCCGGGGAGCTGGTGCGTGTCTGCAATGATGTCTTAAGGGGGGGCGATATAGTCCCGGCTAAAGAAGGGCCATTAAGTATTCATAGCAATCGCCATTCGTAATATGCAGTCCCTATCTGATCTGGGCAAAGCTGTTCTGATAATAAATAAAGTCAGCAAAATAAGCATAGATATCACTATCAGCTGGAAGCTCATTAAGCCGCTCTTTCATGCCGGGGATAAAGATATATATTTCTTGGTATTCGCTGTACTCGGCCCAAAAACTAGCCAAATCATCAGCTTCCACATTAACGACATGAAGATTGTCCCGCATAAAAAGCGGGTGGATAGTGTCACCCCACAAAACCAAAGCCCCATCGGGAATGCCAGCATAGGTGCTAAGGGTAAGCTCTTTTGTCTGCTGATAACCGGAAGTGCCTTGAAGCCTTGGCGAAATAACTAGCGCAACTAAAATAAAGCCGGATAAGCAAACGGCAGGAATGATTTTTCCGCTATATTTGCTTGCGAAAGTGGTTATTTTGGGATTGCGGGCAAGCAATCCGATAAAGCCAACAAATACTAACGCGCTGCCGGGGAACAAGAGGCGGTAACCGAACTCGTCAAAATCGGAAGCAAAGCGCATTACGATGATTGAAAGCCAGTAAATAAGTCCAATGCTTAAAAAGCTAAGTGAGGTGATGATGTTTTTTTCACGGGCAAAAATCGCCTGTTTGCTTTTGGGAATCGCATAAGCAAAAAACCCGATTAAGGCAAACCATAATAGTAAAGAAAGCCTGACCGTGCCAACCGAAAAGAAAGTATCAAAAACATAATCCATTTCGATTAAGATGGCCCGGTACAAATCCAAAAATATTTCCCTTGCCGGGCCGGGCGGTACGCGGGGAATCCCAGTCATATGCCCCGATTGCCTAAGGTTTAGAAAGAGGTAGGCAATGATAAAAAGGCTTGCTAAAATGCCGGAAAAGGAAAGATAGATAAGCCGTTTCGCGGCGGTTTTACATTTTCTTTTAATAATCTGGTAAAGATTAAAGAGCCATAATAAAGCAACAACAATCAGGGCAAACGCACCAATATAGCGGGTGAGGAAAAGAAGCAAAACGATAAATGTAAGTTTGACATAATGGGAAAGAGGGGCATTATCCGCCGTAATGATGTCACAAGCTGTAAAAGCAAGCAAAATCAGCGCAAGGATAAAAACCGTTTCACTCCAAGTATAAAAGAAAATATAGCGGAAGCCGACATTCAGCATTAATAGCGCATAAAGCCAAGCGGTTTTCCCAAAGCGTTTGTAAAATAAAATCCCAATAATCCAGACAATGATGATGGAGAGAATTTTTGAGGCAAAATAAATTTCTGCCCGCGTAATGAACGCAACAACGGCAATCAAAGCCGGATATCCGATGGGCCAAGCGGCAAACCATTCCGGATAGACATAAAAGCCATTGCCCTTAAGGATTTCCCGCGCTGCCCTAAGGTAATGGGCGCTGTCGGGGCTGATATAGGAAAGGTCAAAATAAGCGCGGCTTAAAATGCTAATCGTTACGCACGCCATAATGACGACCAGAATCAGGTTTTCGGAAGTGAACTTAAAAAGCTGGCTAAAAGCAGTTGATATTTTATTACGCATTAGGCTTTTCCTTACTCCAGATATTTTCTTTTTTCATGAACCTTACCCGGAAGCCGGTCCGGAAATAGCGGAAATTTTCCCAAAACCCATTTTGGGATTCGCCCTCGGTCCGTGATTCCCATTTCCCCGGGATTTCGTTAATTTTTACCCCCAGGCGAATTGGCTTAAGGGCTGTTTCCAAGAAAAAAGGGTGCTTTGTCTCTTCCCAATTGATTGACCGCATAAGGCTGGTGGGGAAAATGCGGTAGCCATAAGTAAGGTCGGTGCATTTTGACAAAAACAAAAGGGCGATCAGCTTTTCAAAAATATAATTGGCTACTAATTTGACGGGGGAGTAACCAGTAAAGCTGCCCCCTTTAATCCATCTTGAAACAGTAACGATTCCATCTGGGTTCTTTTTTTCTTCCGCAATCATTTGCGAGACCAAATTGGGGGCGGTTTCCAAATCACTTGACATGACAATGAAATGGCTTCCTTTGACGAGGAAAAAGGCTTCGCGGAAAGCCATCCCAACAAAGGGTTCTTTCTGGAAATAGATTTCGACCGGGATGCCTAAGTTCATAACTTTAATGCTTTCGGCAGTTTTAATGCTTTCGGGTGTGGTTTTATTGCATAAAACAATAAAAAATTCACAAAGATCTGCTTTATCGCAGGTCTCTAAAATCGTGTTTACAGTTTCTGTCATTGAGTATGTTTCATTGATTGCTGGTAATATAATCGATACCGACTCAAATTTGTTTGCCATATAAAAATCATTTTCCTTATATTTTTCTGGGTTATTTTCCCAGCATTTTCTTGGCTAGCTCAATCCCGCGGGTAACAGCAAGATCCGAGTTCATATGCTCCCATTCTCCCCAACGCCCAAGCCCGATGATATTAAGTCTTTTCGCTTCCGCGAGGATTTCAGCAATCGCCTTTGGTTTATTAAGGGTGTTAAGGGGATAGGAATACTTGTTTTCCCAATGAGCCTTACTAGGGTTTTTCCGCCTTTTACTGTTAGTTTCGGTCCAATATCCTGTTGCACCGCTGACGATATTGTCCCGGTTGACAATGCGGTGGTATGGCAAATCAAGATCGGCATAATATGTCCAATGGGTTTCCCGGTCAGCACTTGGCAAGGGCTGATAATCAATATCAACCGATGTATACTTTAACTCTTTGATTCTGTTTTTCAGCGAATCAGTAAGCTCGTTTGGAAATTCGTGCCACGGTGCGGTATTGATGATATAGTCGGCCTGATACTCATTATTTACTTTAAGGCTATCGGCTTCAAGATAATTGACAAGATAATTATAGCGGATATGCTCTTTTATCGTTGCGGCGATACGCAGGAAAACCTCGCCATAACCAGTTTTTTTCGGATAATAAAAGCGGGCGTGGGGTAAAGTGCCGCTTGGGGCGCGGTTTAAACAGCTTAATAAAGTTTCCCGGAATGAAACATCGGGCAGCTTGTAAAGCCAGTATGTCCCAAGCTCATTAAGATCATCCAGTGACCAAAGTTTTTCGTTGTAAGGGAGCATATATGTTTTGGCAATGATATCACCAAATTTCCAGTAAATCCAGTCTTTGAACTTTTCCGGGATTGGCTGGTCTTTCCGGTGCTGGACTTGTGAGATGGACTCAAGATAATCAAGCTGGAGTTCTAAGGGGAACTGCCAGATATTTGCTTCAAGCGGGTAACTGACGCTATGCTCGCCGACAACAGTTTTGGTAATCCGCTCATAAACGTTCCATTCTTCCTCCGGCATATATGAAAATAAAAAATCAAGGGCGGGTTTGTTGCGGACATCTAAAATATGGCCGCCGCCAATGTCAATTGGGGCCCCGTCATAAATGGTGCTGCGGCACAATCCGCCGCTTTCTTTTTCTTTTTCGAGAATAACAAAGGAATCCTCGCCATTTGCTTTTAAGGTTGCGGCAAAGCTTAACCCGGCTGCCCCTGCCCCAATGATAATGTATTTTAGCTTCATGTTAATATCCTCGCTATAATTCTACATTATAAAAAAAATAAATGCAAGGAATGTTGGCAATGAAATGAACTGTTTACAACCGGAATGAGAGATGATATAATTACATTGTTCTTAAAGCATAAACTACGGAGAAAAAATGTTAACCAACAAAACTATCCTTATTACAGGTGGGACAGGCTCATTTGGCAAAAGCTTTACCAGATATGCCCTAAAGCATTACAACCCCCAAAAAATCATTATTTACTCCCGCGACGAGTATAAGCATTTCGTGATGGCAAACGAGCTTTCGGAATATTCCGACCGCTTGCGCTTTTTTATCGGTGACGTCCGCGACAAAGAAAGATTAAAACGCGCTTTTGAGGGAGTTGACTATGTTATCCATGCTGCCGCGCTGAAACAAGTCCCGGCCTGTGAGTACAATCCCAATGAAGCAATCAAGACCAATATCCACGGGGCCGAGAATGTCATTGATTCCGCCCTTGATACCGGAGTCAAAAGAGTAGTGGCCTTGTCAACCGACAAAGCGGTGAACCCGGTTAACTTATACGGCGGGACGAAATTGGTCTCGGACAAACTTTTTATTGCGGCCAATGCTTACGCTGGCAATAAAGATATCAATTTTTCTATCGTCCGTTATGGCAATGTGGCCGGAAGCCGCGGTTCTGTTATCCCCTATTTTGACAGCTTGATAAAAGAAGGGAAAAAAGAACTTCCGATTACCGACAAAAGGATGACAAGATTCTGGATTAGCCTTACCGAAGGGGTGCAGCTTGTGGTTAAGGCTTTGGAAGAGGCGACTGGCGGGGAAACTTTTATCAGCAAGATTCCCTCGTTTAAAGTGACTGATTTGGCGGAAGCAATGCTTCCTGGCTGCCAGATGTCCGAGATTGGCATCCGCCCCGGCGAAAAGCTCCATGAAATCATGGTCACGGTTGAAGATTCCATGACTACTTATGAATTTGATAAGCATTTTATTGTTTATCCCCAAGTCATTTGGAATGATAAGCAAAGAATAAACCCAGCGGGAAAGAAAGTCCCTGACGGTTTCGCATATAGCTCAGACAATAATAATGAATGGCTTAATGTTGAAATGCTTAAAGAAATGGTTAAAACCGTCGAATTTGAAAAGTAGTAATATAAAAAATATAAAATACGAAAGATAAAACCAACTTGCCGACTTGCAAACTCGCAAGCTCGCAAACTTGCGCGTAGGGGAGTGAGGGGGATGTTAAGAGTAGCAATATGTGATGATGATAAGTCATTCTCCAATTTGCTTTACCAAAAACTATCAAAATGGATTGGGTATCATAGCCTGAATATAGATATCTTCGCATTCGAAAATGGCGATGACTTGTTATATAGCATTGAGGAAAATGGCCATTTCCAGATTGTTTTTATTGAAATGGAATTAAAAAATGCGGACGGCTTGACGATTGCAAAAAAGATTTCCTGCCAATGCTCCTCAACGCTGATAATGTTCATTTCTGCGGTAAATTATTGCCATAAGCGTGTTTACAAGGTCCACCCTTTTTATTTTTTCACGAAACCAATCGAAAATAAAGAATTATCCCACATCATGAAAAAAGCCCTTATCCGGCTTGACATTGAAGAGCAAGCTTTCCGCTTTTCCCATAACACCTGTTATTATTCAATCCCGATCAAAGACATCATCTATTTTTCGAGCGAGGGGCGAAAAATTTGTGTTGTCAGCTTGGATAAGAAATATTATTTTTATGGCAAGCTTGATTTAATAAACAATGAAATGCAAAAGAAAGCAATCATATTTTTGCGAATCCACAAATCGTATCTGGTTAATAAACGGTATATCACTATTTATCAGCAAGATTTCATTGAAGTTGCCGGAAAAGAATGCTTGCCAATCAGCCGCTCAAAAAAGAAAGCAATCAGAAATATTTTGCATAAGGAGTGGAAAGAATGTCGATACTGACGTATCGACTTATAAAAATGCTTCGCATTTTCCCGTGGGAGGATTTACTTGGCTCGTGCGTGTGACTGTGGTATAATGTCGATACTGACGTATCGACTTATAAAAATGCTTCGCATTTTCCCGTGGGAGGATTTACTTGGCTCGTGCGTGTGGATGAAAAACTATAAAAACTAAAAGAAAGGACCAGCAATGGACAAGCCAGCAATAAACGGGGGCACCCCAGTCCGGACAAACAGGATAAATTACGGCCGCCAATATATTGATGAAGCGGACATCGAAGCGGTCGTAGCGGTGCTAAAGAGTGATTTTTTGACTTGCGGCCCGATGATTCCTGCCCTCGAAGAAAAACTATGCCGGATCACCGGAGCAAAATATGCCGTTGCCTGTGCCAATGGAACGGCAGCTTTGCATATTGCCTGTCTGGCGGCCGGAATTAAAGAGGGGGACGAGGTCATCACTACCCCGCTTACCTTTGCTGCTTCGGGGAACTGCGCCTTATATTGCGGGGCAAAGCCAATTTTTGCTGATGTCCGGTCTGATACCTATAATATCGACCCCAAAGCCGTAGAAGCCTGTGTAACCAAGAAAACTAAAGCCTTGGTTGCCGTTGACTATACTGGTCAATCATGTGAGCTAGATGAATTAATTAAAATCTGCCAGAAAAACCAAATGGTGCTGATTGAAGACGGGGCCCATGTCATTGGCACGGAATATAAAGGAAAACCCAATGGCTCAATTGCCGATATGACGACGTTTAGTTTTCACCCGGTTAAGACGGTGACCTGCGGCGAGGGGGGGGCGGTCCTTACAAACAATGAGGATTATTACCGCAAGCTGATTCTTTTCCGGGAGCATGGGATTACAAGGCGGGCAGATTTGCAAGAAAAGCCGTCCCACGGCGCATGGTACTATGAGCAAATTGCACTTGGCTATAATTATCGCTTAACGGATATCCAAGCCGCTTTGCTTTTAAGCCAACTTAATAAATTGCCGCTTTTTAGCAAACGCCGCAAGGAAATTGTCGCAAGGTATGAAGAAGCTTTCCGCGATTTAAAAGGAATCGGCTTACAAAGAGAAATAGCGGAATCAAACACAACAAGGCATCTTTATGTTATCCGGGTTCGCGAAGAAGAGCTTACGATTGGGCGGAAGGGATTTTTTGATGCCTTAGCCTTAGAAAATATCTATTGTAATGTCCACTATATCCCGGTTTATTACCACCCTTATTATGAAAAAATGGGGTATGAAAAGGGGTTATGCCCGGTCGCGGAAGAGATTTATGATGGGCTTATTTCATTGCCGCTATTTTATGGAATGACGGAGAATGATGTTAGTGATGTGATTAAGGCAGTAACGAAAATTGCTTTGTATTATCAAAGGGAATCTAAATGAAGCTTAGTATAATCGTGCCAGTTTATAATATGGCAGCTAACGGCAAACTTGAATACTGCCTTAACTCGCTAATCAGCCAAACGATTAACGATTTTGAAATAATCGCCGTCGATGATTGCTCAACTGATACTTCGCCGGAAATCCTGAAAGAATATGAAAACCTTTACCCAGGCCGCTTTAAAGCCCTTTACTTGCCGATTAATAAAAAGCAAGGCGGAGCAAAGAACCTTGGTTTAACAGTAGCTAAGGGCGAATGGATCGGGTTTATTGACTCTGACGATTGGGTGACGCCCGATTTTTATGAACGCTTGCTAAAAAAAGCAGAGGAAACGGGAGCAGATCTTGTTGGCTGTGACTATAATATGACTGCCAAGCATGGCTTTGAGGTTGGCAAACACGTGGCAATGAACAAGCTAGAGCAAACAGGGCCGCTTGATAAAGAAAAATACCGCTCCTTAATTCTTGATGGCGGAAGCTTAGTTGTAAAAATTTACCAGCGGCGCATTATTTTTGATTATCCTAACCGTTTTCCCGAAAATATCTTCTATGAGGATAACGCAATTGTCAATTCGTGGCTGCTTCGGGCAAAACATTTTGAATATATTCCTGAACCGCTTTATTATTATTACCAGCATGGTGATTCAACTGTCCATACAATCACGGCCGAACGCTGCTATCACCGCATGGAAGCTGCCCGGATTATGATTAACGAAGCAAAAGAATTTGGCTTTTACGATGATTATTTGCCGGAATTGGAATACAAATTCACTATTTTATTTTATCTGAATACCTTATTTTCTTACTTGCGCGGAGTAAAAAAAAGCAAATACCTTTTTGTGAAAGAAATTGGCACGGAAATGGCGGAAAAATTTCCGCATTTCATGGAAAATCAATATTTTATCGAGCGGCAGGACAAAGAAATAAAGAAAATGGCTAGGTTGCACAGGAAGTCAGCCTTGATATTTATGGTTTATTTCAAATTACTATGGTTTTACCGGGATAATTTTCGGCCGGAAAGGAAGAAACATAATGGATAGAGCGATTGCGATTATTACTGCCCGCGGCGGAAGCAAGCGGATTCCGCGAAAGAACGTTAAGGAATTTTGCGGCAAGCCGATTATATATTATTCCATTAAGGCCGCCCTTGATGTGGGTGTTTTTGATAAGGTAATGGTTTCAACTGATGATGATGAAATCGCCCAGCTTGCCATAAAATATGGCGCAGAAGTGCCTTTTAAACGCTCACAGGAAACAGCTGGCGATTTTGCGACAACAGCCGAGGTTTTAATGGAAGTAATTAAAGCATATCACTTAAGGGGTGAGGACTTTGACCGCTTTTGCTGTATTTATCCGACCTGCCCGCTCCTTAAAAAAGAACGGCTTAAGGAAGCAATGTTAATGCTTTCCGATTGTGATGGAGTAATGCCTGTCGTTAAGTTTTCTTTTCCGCCGCAGCGGAGCGTATTTATAAAGGATGGATATTTAAAAAGCAGTTATCCCGAATTTGCAAACTCACGTTCGCAGGATCTGGAAGCAATCTATCATGATAGCGGCCAATTTTATGCTTTGCGGACCGAGGCATTTTTGGCTGCCGGGGCGTTAAATATTGCTAATTTGAAGCCAATTATTTTGACCGAAATGGAAGTGCAGGATATTGATACCATCGATGATTGGAAGCTGGCGGAACTTAAGTATAATTATTTGGCGAGAAATTCATGATATTTATGCAGGAAAATCGCAATCAAATCATTATAGTCGATTAAATGCTTAAAGTGGTCTGAATCCTTGACATAATGAAAAGTCCCAGGCCCAAGCTGCGGTTTTGGTTCGAGTAAGCCATTTTTTATTTGTTTCCAATTATCGCGGAATAATTGACTGATTAAGGCGTGTGATTTTTGATATGAACCTTTTAAAGTTTCGGTTTCATAATCGAAGAAAATTTCTTGCTGGAGCAGAATATTTCCGGTATCAAGCCCGGAATCAATTTCATGGATTGTGACACCGCTGGGGGTTTTTTCGATGAAGCTCCAGATATTGGGGCTCGCGCCTTTATTCCATGGCAGCAGGGAAGTATGAAGATTAATTATCCGGCGCGGGAATAATGAGATTACTTCATCTTTTATCAAGTGAATATAATTGTAACTGATGATAAATTCAATGTCATGAAAAATGCCGTCCGGCAAAAACAGCCCGGCATTAAGCTTGCTATCATAAAAAACAACATTATCAGAGTTTTCTATTGCCTTAAGCCAATTAAACAAGGGCATTGAGATATCATTATTGGATAAAAATAAAATTTTCATGTGGTAATGATACACTATTGGGTGGGTAAAGGCAAGGGGGGCGGCGATGATGAAAGAAAGTAAACACAATCTCAAGATTATGGTGTAATTTTGCAGAGAAGCTCCGCAAAATTACACCATAATCTTGTTGCTAATTTAAATTCCATGGTGTATAATATGAATAATCATCATAGGAGGGTATTTATGGAAAGAACGCTCATGGCTGATTTAATCAAATGGAAAGATAATCCGCTCAAAAAGCCGCTTATTTTACAAGGTGTCAGACAATGCGGAAAAACTTATTTAGTAAAAGAGTTTGGCGGACAGTTTTATAATGATGTTCTTTACTTAAAATTTGATTATGATAAAGGGGTAGCGGATTTTTTTGAAGCTGATTTAAACCCACGCAGAATCATAAAAGATTTGTCACTGGCACGAAGCAAAGACATAAAACCACATCAGACGTTGATTATTTTCGATGAAATTCAATCATGCGAAAAAGCACTCACTTCCCTTAAGTACTTTTGTGAGGAGGCACCGGAATATCATATTATTGCAGCTGGTTCACTTCTTGGGGTTGCCATCCCAAAGGGAACATCGTTTCCGGTTGGTAAAGTTGAGTTTCTTACTCTTTACCCCATGAATTTCTTTGAGTTTTTGCTGGCAAACAACTCTATGCTAGCAAAGGAATTGAAAGAAGCCTCACTAAATGATGGGATATGGGAGAGATTTAGGTCGATATTGGGTACGGCGTACCGTGATTTTCAAATAATTGGCGGAATGCCCGAAGTGGTCCAAAGATGGCTTGATACTAATAGCATCGAAGAAGTTGAAAAAATCCAAGCGCAAATAATTTCAAGTTATGAAAACGATTTTGCTAAATATGCGCAAATTTCATATTTTCCCAAATTGTCAGCGATATGGAACGCGATTCCAAGCCAGCTAGCAAAAGAAAACCGCAAATTTATTTTCAGCCAGGTCAAAAAAAGCTGGCGGGCAAAAGATTTAGAAGATGCTTTAGAATGGTTGATTCGCGCTGGTTTAGTTTACAAAATTGAAAATATCGAAAAGCCTTCGTTTCCTATTAAAGCATATGCGAATCACTCATGCTTTAAGCTTTACCTTTCTGATATCGGCTTACTTAGGAAAATGGCAAATTTGCCACCAATAATACTTTTTGACAAATCCGACAATTATAAAGAGTTTAAAGGGGCAATGGCAGAAAACTTTATTTGCTGTGAACTAAAAAAAATATACGACGATGAGATTTATTATTGGACTGCCGAAGGCTCTGGCCGTTCTGAAATTGATTTTATTATTCAAGATGGCAAATACATCATTCCTATAGAGGTTAAGGCTGGTTCAGCGCGTCGCGCCCGGTCACTTGCTAGGTATATTGAAAAATACAAGCCAGAAAAAGCAGTGCTAACATCTCTTGACGAAATGAGCAAGAAAAATCTCCCTTTATATGCTTTTTGGGCTTTCAAAAAATGGATTTGCGAGGAGAATGTCAATGAATAAAACAATAAAAATAGCGGATCGCATAATTAACGCGGATTCACCTGCTTTCATTGTCGCCGAAATATCCGGAAACCATAACGGCGATTATGGCAGGGCGGTGGAAATCATTCACGCAGCCAAAGAAGCCGGAGCAGACGCGGTAAAATTGCAGACCTATACCCCAGACACAATTACCTTGGATTGTGACAACGAACATTTCAAGCTTAACCGGGGCACGATTTGGGATGGCGTCACACTCCATGCCCTTTATCAGACGGCTTTCACCCCTTGGGACTGGCAGCCAAAACTGAAAGAAGAAGCAGAAAAAATCGGCTTAATATGCTTTTCCTCACCCTTTGATTTTACGGCGGTTGATTTTATGGCAAAGCTAGATATGCCTGCTTACAAAATTGCCTCTTATGAAATCAACGATATTCCCTTAATCCGTAAAGCCGCCGCGCAGAAAAAGCCTGTTGTCATTGCGATTGGGATTGCTTATCCTGAGGACATCAGCTTGGCTCTTAAAACTTGCCGGGACGAGGGCAATGAAGACGTTATCATCTTAAAATGCGTTTCCGCCTATCCGACAAATTATGAAGATGTTAATCTAAAATCAATCCCCACCTTAAAAGCAGAATATGGCTGTCTTATTGGCTTATCCGACCATACCCCCGGCGGCGTAACTGCTCTTGGCGCGGTCTCGCTTGGTGCGGTCATGGTGGAAAAACACTTAACCCTAAGGCGGGCTGACGGCGGCCCGGATGCCGCTTTTTCGATGGAGCCGGCAGAGTTTGCCGCGATGGCCAGCCAAATCCGTGACTTGGAAAAAGCCCTCGGCCATTCAGGATATGCCCTTACCCCCAAGCAAATTAAAGAACGTGAGGGGGGGCGTTCGCTTTTTGTTGTTAATGACATAACCTCCGGTGAAATTCTGACTCCCGGAAATATCCGCTCAATCCGCCCGGCTGCCGGGCTTTTACCAAAATATTACGATGAAGTCCTTGGAAAAACCGCAGTTCGCGATATTCCCCGCGGCACGCCGCTTAGCGAGGATATGTATGAATAAGAATGCTGCTCCAATGATTTTAATCCGCACCGACGCCAATTCACGTATTGCCACCGGGCATATGATGCGGACCCTTTCGATTGCCAGCGAATGTAAACGCCGTAATATTAAGGTCTGCTTTGTCTTGGCTGATAATGAGTCGGAATGCGTTTTCCAAAAACTATGCCTAGACTTAGAAAGCTTTCAGACTGAAATCCTTAAGACCAAATTCGATGAACCAGATTCAGAAATCGCCGCCTTTACAGATATTATTGCAAAAAAAAATCCGTTTGCGGTCTTAATTGACTCTTATTTTGTCACGCCTTTTTATTTAACTGAAATAAGCCAGATTGTCCGCACATTCTATCTTGACGACCTAAACGCTTTTGATTATCCGGTTGACGTTGTAATCAATTATTGTATCAATGCCAAACCGCCAAGCAGGACAGGCACTTTCCCGCATGGCAAAAAATATTTGCTTGGGCCAGCCTATGCCCCCTTGCGTGAGCAATTCCGGGATTTATCCTATCATGTTAAAAAAGAGATTAAGGATATTCTTATTACGACTGGCGGGACTGATGAAGAGGGGCTGACCAGCAAAATTATCACAGCTGTAAAAGAAACATTAGGCGAATCAGTGACTTGCCATGTCGTGATCGGAGTCATCAATCGCCACCGCGAGAACTTGCATAGTTTAGCGTTAAAAGACAACAGCCTTAAAATTTACGAGGCCTATGCCGAAATGGCCGCTTTAATGCAAAAATGTGACCTTGCAATTTCCGCGGCCGGTTCAACCCTTTATGAGTTGTGTGCAGTTGGATTGCCGACAATTTGCTTTACGACTGCGGATAACCAGCGTTCTAACGCCATTGGCCTTTCAGCCACTAAAGCGTTGATTTATGCCGAAGACAAGGATTTTGCCCGCCATATAAGCGAGCTTGCTTATGACTATTCTTCTCGCAAGAAGCTTTCCATTTCAATGCAGAATCTTGTTGATGGTTATGGGGCTTCGCGGATTGTGGATGAGTTGGTGCGGACGTTATTATACGACTGGACAGCAATGAAAGAGAGAGCGAAATGAAAAAGAGATTAGCCGTAATAAACGATGTACCCGTATTGGTTGAACTCCGCAAGAAACAACTAATTGATGAAGGACTGCCATCTGTTTCTTATATTGATACGGATATTGATGTGCAACTTACTGATTATTTTACTTCTACGATTGGTGACGGTTCATTCATTTCATGGGTTATGGAAAATGACGGCGAAATAATCGCTACAAGTGGGCTTTGTTTTTATTCGTTACCGCCAAATTTTTCAAACCCGGCGGGTAGAACAGCTTATGTCACGAATATATACACAAAACCAGAATATCGGCGCAAAGGAATAGCTGCGGAATTGCTGAACATGGTCATTGACGAAGCAAACTCACGCGGATATAAGGTTATCCGTCTCCACACATCAGAGTATGGTAAATCCATATACGAAAGAGCCGGATTTGCCGACACGGATGGATATATGGCCTTAAGATTATAGAAGTATTCATTCGTATACCTCCCAATGCCCTGAACGTGCCTGGCCAACACGTTTTAGCTTTCCTTTCGCTTTCAACGTTTCTACTTCACGGGCTACGGTACGACGAGACAGTCCCGTTAATCTTGCTATGCCGTCAAAAGTAATGCCGGGATTTTCACGCAAGGTATCAATTATTTTATTAGCATTAGGATTAGTGCCAAGATTAGTGCCAAGATTAGTGCCAAGATTAGTGCCAAGATTAGTGCCAAGATTAGCGCCATGATTAACGACATTCGTGTCGTTAATAGCTGCATCGAAACCTTCTGCAAAGGGAAGTGTCACTATCAGAAAATCTCCTGCGAACTTAAAGATATTTTTACCGTAAGCGTTCAGAATCCTGCCCATTCCCGAACCAAGCTGTTCCACCAGACTTACATCACGGAACACGCGCATAAGTTCACGGTTTCGCGGCATTGAGCAGCACTCGAAAAAGCTCTCGCGTGACAGCCCCTCCGGTAAACCACCGTATGATGTAATCGTAATTCGGTCAGCGAAAATCTCGACTGTTGGAACAGCGTTGCGGCTGTAATCGTTGTGAACAATGGCGTTAATCACCGCTTCCCGAAGCGCGGTGCGGTTAACCATTTGTTTTTCAATGCGTTCTTTGGGTGTTATTTTTGTGAATGTGCGATTTTCAACGTCGAGGCGGTCAAGCACCTGATTTGTCGCTTTTATAAGACAGCAATACCCATACTCATAATTCTCGATTAGATCAACTTTGTCCTTTCCCGCATATTTCGCGACCTTGATTGAAACGCCATTTTCATCCGCGAGCATATAAGCGACAAAATTATCGATTCCGTCCGGCGTAAGCAACTCAAGCGAGTTCTTGAACTGTTCATTAAGCTTTAATTTTTTCGCCTGATAATAAATTTCTAACTGTTCAAAAGTAAGGCTTTTTCGCGGAGCGGGGATATTTCCAAGTGATACCGGGCGGTGACGCGCGTATAAGTCATCAATCATTTCAGTCGTCATGGGCTGGACGGAACTGCCTATGCGAATAAAGCAACCACGTTCTGAGCGCCCCTGATTTCGTATATAGTACGGTTTTTCCATGCCGCTTGAAACAATTAACTTTATGACCGGAGTGCCGTCAACTTTTTCAACAGCAATATCAAATAATCCAAGAACGGATGGTGAAATATTGTTCTTGATTCGATCAACAATCTGTAGCTGAACCAAGTCAATGTCGGAAACGCCATAAGGTTTACCATCGTCATCAATGCCAACATAAATTAAGCCGCCTTCGCTCGTATTAAGGAACGCGACAATAGAGCGTTCGAGTTTTTCGTTCAATTCACGCTTGTATTCTATACGGTTAGATTCACCATTTGGCATTAAATTTCCCCTCCGTTATAATCGATGTGTTCGCCCTTTTCAATTTTCATTTTATACCCCATGCATTTCACAAGCGGAGCTTGAAAGTGAAAATTTTAATTTTCACACTATCCTCAATACCTCTATTATATAGTATAACACACCTATCGTTATAAGTCTAATTCGGGACTCACTGAGTCCCGAATTGGAAGCAACATATATTACGGCCAATTTCTTCTCACCCCACATCATAATGCCCAAGAAAATTCTTAACTAATATTTTCAGCAAATTACTGTTTCCGCGCAGAAAGCTTATTTTTGTTGGCGTTTTGCCTTTTTTGGGATATGCCCTTGTGACGGGAACTTCGCAGGCCGGAAGCTTTAGCTGGCTTGCTTTCGTTGACAGGTAAGCCAGTAATTCATAGGTTTTGAAAATGTCGCGGAGCGGTTTTACAAAAGGATTGGTAAGGTAATTCCGCGAATATGCCCGGTAGGCATTTGTTGTATCTGTAAAACGTTCGCCAGCGGTCAGGCTGGTAACAGGGGCATGGATTAACCGGACCGACAAATATCTTATCAGCGGAGTGTTAATCGCTTTTCCGCCTTTAATGAACCGTGAACCCTGCACGAAATCAAAGCCCTCATCAAGCTTTTTGATAAATCGCGGCACATCTTCAATGCTATCTTTGTTATTGCCGTCAATCGTGATTACGCCGTCATAACCGCGTTTGAGGGCAAACCAGATCCCCATCCGAAGCTGAGCCCCTTGTTTTCCGTCCCCGGTTTTAACAAGCAGGGCATTTACCCCAAGCTTTCTAAGCCTTGCGGCTTCGGTACAGCCATCAGTAGATTTGCCATCACAAATAATAATGTCGCAAAGCTTGTCAATTCCATGCTTTTTTGCCCGCTTAAGCTCCTTTATTATCCTTTCCCCTTCATTGATAATCGGGATCAGGAGGCAGTATTTAGTTGCTTTTTCCGCGTATTCATCAGCAATAAAGCTGGGTACGCCGGAAATGTTTTCATAGTTCATGAAAAACCGTCCTTATATATTCTGCTGTTCTTTTGACTGTCTCAAGGCAGCCAAAGTTTTTCATTTCAATTGAAACATATTTCTCATAGCTTCCTTTTTTCAAGATGGCAAATAGTTCATTATGCAAGCTGCGCTTTTTGATTTCTTCCAGATAAGGCTCGCTAATATGAACATGGTTGACCATGGCTATATTATCTGCAATTACTTGCAGATTCTCATCATTTTCGATGATAGTCCCAATATCTACGTTTAACGCTAAACCCCGGACTTGTTTGGCGAAAGCAAAAGCTTCACTGGTAGAGTTTAAAAAGTTCGTAAAGTAAATGGCGGGGTTTGGTTCAAGCGCAATTACTGTGCCATGTCTTACCGCATAATCCGCTATTTCGCCAAAGAAGCGGAAAGCAGAATCAACGCTTGCCCCCTCTGGCTTATTGCGGTTTCTTGGATTGCCAAAAACCAGATTCCGGCATTCTGCTGCCTTGGCAAAGTCAACGGCTTTTTTCGTATAATCAATTAAAAGCCGCTGCTCTTCACTTGTCCCAAAAATGCTTTCGCTTTTCCCAAACCAGATTGATTGCATTGATGAAATTGACAAACCATATTTGCTTTTTAGCATGGCCGAAAAATCCTTGGCTTCCTTAAGATGTTGATAAGGCTTATCAGGAAAAATCCTTGTTGGCGCAATTTCAAGCCCGCAAAAACCCTGCTCCTTTAAAAAAGCGTACATTTCTTCATCATGCCCGGCATCCCAAGCGATATTCGAAATTGATAATTTCATTATTATATCACACTCCATTCAAAGCCTGAAATTCTTTCAGCCTTTGCCTCATATTTTTTCAAAACCCGCTAAATTGCAATACAAAATCCTTAAGCTCTAAAAGCACCTGCTCACGCGAAAAAAGATAACCATTTTCCCCGCCGAATAAACCATCATACTTTGTCCGGAAATCATAAGCAAAGGGAAGTTTTGCCAATTCATTTTTAAAAGTCTTGCCGTAAATATGCTCATAAATTAAGGCGGCGGAAATCGGTTCAGTTGCTGCGTTAAGAAGTGGAATATTATGCTTTACCATCTTTTTTAGATGCCCAAATAAATAAGCAAGATTGTAGTACTGAAAAACTGAACGGCTGTCAGTAAAATTAAGCGATGAAAAATTTAAGTTAAGAAAAGCGGCCTTTAATTTTGGCCTGTCAGCGTAAGAAGCGGTTAATTTATAAAAACCATTGTCCATAATTTCATAATTATCCGCTATAATTGGCTCAAGAGCGGATAGTTCACCATACTTAGCTTGGTTTAACATCGCCGGGAAAAAGCTTACCAGGTCATAAATAAAGTTCTTTTTGATTCCCTCGCCAAAAAGAGCAGGCAAGCGGATAATATGGCTGTCAGCAACAATCCCGCGGACTGATTTTTCTAGTTCCAGCCGATTAAGCCCATAAGCGGTTAGCCCCTCCGGATCAATTAAAGTGTCTTCGTAAGCTTTAATCGGCTTATCCAAAACGGCAATCGTTGAAATCAGGACCAGCCGCTTCGGGTTGATTTTCCGAATATTCTCGGCCGCTGTTTCGGTAATTAATCTATCGGCCGCAGGGTTATTATTAGCAAGGAACATTTCCGCAGGAACGCCGGAATAAACCAGCAAATCCGGCTTAGTGCCAAAAGCCTCGGCAATATTCTTTGAATTAAAAAGCAAGTCAAAATCATGGGATTTAATCAAATTTTGCCCGACAAAACCAGTATACCCGACCAAAATATCCATTGCCTACAACCTCTCTATGCCCCCAATCACATACTTTGTCTTCTTAAAAATAAGGCTGACAATAACCGAAAGATACTTGATGATAATCGATAAAATGCCAAAAATGCCAAAAAAACCAACCGAAAGCATAATCATTGTTGTTGTCCAGCCAGCAACCGGATTGCCGCTTAAGAAAATTGCCAAAGTATAAATTCCGGAAAAAACGGAAAAACCAATCATCAAAATAGTCAGGGCCAATGAGATCTTGTAAGCAAGGTTGGTGAAAATAATCAAGCTGTCAAACGCAAGCCCCTGCCTGTACTTTGGGTTAATGCCGCTTGACAGCCCGGAACTTAAAACAGTTTCATAAGTGATGTTTTCATATTTTAGCCCGCAGTTGGCGTAAATAGCCTTGCGGTATGGAATCGTCAGGCTCATCTGGTTAATCCGGTTGATGGCCCGGCGGCTAAGAATCCGGAAGCTTTCCGTTTTTATTTTGTATTGGGTATGGGAATGTTTATTAAAGAGAAAATAAAAAAGCTGGCTGGTTTTCCTTAGTTTTGTATCTGCTGAAGCCCCAACGATATCACAGCCGTTAATGCAATGATTATATGCGTCCATTATGACACTCGTGTCATAATCTAGCAAAAGGCTGTCAAATTCAAAGACAAAATCACCCGAAGCATAGTCAACCCCGGCTAGCATTGTGCTTTCAATCCCTTGGTAAAAGCCAGTATTGATAAGGACAAGAGCCCCGCCGTCCATTGTCCCGGCAAATTCCCTGATGACATTGGCGCTATTATCCAAAGAACAGTCATTCACGCAGACAATTTCATATTTTTTGAAATTCTCCCGCAAAACGGAGTTAATTTTTCCGAGAAAAGCAAGGAGATTATTTTCGTTATTGTGAATATACAAAACCGCTGAAACAAAATTATTTTCAATCATAAGATTTCCTCCAAATCAAAGACTGTATTTATCTTGCCGGACAGAACCGTATAAAAATCCGGCTTGGCGTTCATTTTCCTGATTACGGTCGGCCTGCCGTCATCAATTTCTGACGTTTTGAGAATCGCCTTTAAGGCAAATAACGATTCCAAATATTCAAATTTGAACTCCTCGCGCAGATATTTCCTTGCCAATTGTGACATATAAGGAAAAGCCGTTTTTGGCTTCCCCGGACAGCTATTACAGTTAGCCAAGGAGTAAGCCGAGCAATTAACCTTATCCGTTTGCTGGCATTCGAAAATAGGATATTCATCATAACTGGTCTGGTGGGGTGTAAATGACACTGATGTCAGTGAGTGATAACCAGTTTTCCCAAACGGCATAATTGAGAAAAAAGTCCCATCCATAACCGTAATCCCCAAGTTTTTGAGATGATCCGAAATCCGGCATAAAATTATTTCACACAATTCATATTTTATGTTAAAGGCGTTAAATCCGGCAAGCTTATGGATTTGGTTTATTGAAGCATAGGACGCATTAAGGACAAAGCTGCTTTTGTATTTATCACCATTGGCAGTGATGAAATAGTTTTCACCATCATTTTCAATCGCGCTGGCCGGGGCATTAAATAAAAGCCGGACATGGGGAAGCTTCTTAATCTCCGTGATTAGCCACTCACTTAATATAAGCGGGTCAAAAGCATATTCCTTTGTCAAAAAGGCAGCTTCACATAAGCCTTGGTTAAAATATTGCCCTTCATGGAGCTTTTGATAATAAATGCCAGAGTCTTCGCAAAATTTCATGAACTGCCCGGCATTAGTCCAGCTGAAATTTGCCGAAATAGCATAGATTTTTTCAAATTCGCTATTCACGCAAAAACCAAATTCATCATTAAAACGGTCAAAATAGCCTTTTGACTTAACCGCAGTTGAAAGTGAACGCGGATAATGGTAACCCATATGCACCCGCGCTTGGTTAATATAGGAAGCCCGTTTAAATGGCCCGGCTTCTTTTTCTAAAAGCAAGACTGACTCGCCCCGCCGTCCGCAAAAATAAGCTGAATACAAGCCATAAAAACCGCCGCCGATAATTATTTTGTCATAGGTTCCTTTTTTCATTCTACCTCACTAGGTAATAAAATAACTGCTAATGGCAGGAATAGCCCGGTTAAAAATATCGGCAATCCATAACGGTAATCAACCCAGGCATTAGTTAAATAAAGTGTCACAAGATAAACCGCCGCCGGAAGAAAAGGCAGAATCCAGATAAATCTTTTTTGCAAAAGCAAAGCCGTAACGCAGATTAGCATAAGGGCTGACCAGATTCCATATCGCCAGATAAAAATTGAGGGGAGCGGCAATGATGTCCCCATCGTATAATTGTACATGACCTTGGTTAAAGCATTTGGTTTCCGCTCGATGCCCAGTTCGGGAAGCTCAGAAAATTCCCCGCGCCTTACCATGCCGTCAACCGAATAATTGACCGTATTAATATAACCCTTAGCGTCGATTACCCAATATGGCCGCGTCCGGTAAAGCATTGACGAAATCATTTTCGCCGGGTTGCGAAGCAGCGTTTCAGCATACATTGACATAAATTCGCCGCTGGTTAATTCGCTAACTTTTTCTAAATCATACTCAAGATAACGCACCCAGTCGGCCTGAAAATTCGCCTTTGCTTCCGGTTCATCAAGGCCGGGAATGAGGATTCTTAATTTTCCTAACGTCTGATCCGGCAAACTGCCGCCCTGATAATAAACTGAATTAAGGTCATGCAAACCAGCCAAATATTTGTGGTAGTCGCTTTGCTCGTGCCGATAGACTGAAAGCGCATTATATGCGGGAAAGCGGATTAATAAGACCAAGATTAATGAAAAGCCGATTGCAATAAGAAACCGCCATTCTTTTTTCTTTAAAAATAATCCGGCTAAAACAAGTGCCATAACTAGATAAACCGGAAACGCATTTGCCCGGAGGAAGAAGATTAAAACCAGCGAAAGGCAAAGCTGGACACAAAACGATAGCTGCTGTTTTTTTGAGCTTGCCTTATTAATGATGGCTTCATCTATTATCCTCACCATAACATAAGCAAGCCACAGCATTGCCATCCCATTCGGAAGATCAACCCAAATAACAATTGTATGCAGGGCAACCGAAGGAGTTAATGCCACCAAAACTGCGCAAGGAACAATATATTTGAAGCGAATCCATCTTTGGTGGAAGTACATTAAGATAGTGGCAAGCAAAGCGGAAAAGCAAAGCATTTGGGCAAAGACAACCCCCAGCACCTTTGGCGTAATTGGAAAAATATGGCAAACAAGCGCAACTAAAAAAGAATATACCGGGGAAGCCCCAGTATTATATATGCCATGCCGCCAACCGCTAAGATACCCGAACGAATCATCGGTAATAATGGCAGGGCTAAAAGCCAGCAGCCAAATCAGCAAAACAGAAAAAATGACGACCAGCAAAACAAGCCATTTTTTCCAATAAGCATGAGGGGACGGAGTAAAAAGCTTGCTTCTTAGGCTGGTAAGCAAAGTTAAAACATCCAAAAAAGATTTAAGAACATAACTTGTCCAGATAAAACCAAGCCCAAAATATAAAAGGCCAAAATAAGGGGCGGCCAGGCTAGTGAATGCTTGGAAATCAGAAGCAGGGATATCGCTTTGATAATATGAAAGGTCAACAAGGAGCAAAGGCCTTGGCTCAAGGAATAAGTCAAAGCCAAAAAAAGCAAAGGTCAGGTAAGCGTTGGTTAATCCCCAAATCAGGATTTCAAACCATGGTTTCTTGGCAAACAGTTTCTGCTCTGGAGAATTTTTCAAAGATCCGGCAAGGTGAAAGATAACACCAAGGCAAATAGCAACCGCCAGAAATTTATTGATAAAAGCAACTGGAGTCAAAATAAGCAATTGAAAAGATAAAAGGATAAAGATAAATAAATGGAGTTTCATCATGGCATTATTTTATCATGCTTCACGGCAAAATACAATGACCCTTTCATTCCAGCAAAAATTATGTTACAATATGATACTGACGTATCGACATTTTTACTTGGCTCGTGCGTGTGCTACAAACTATAGAAAGGCATGGATATTGATATGCCCTTATTGTCAATTATCATACCGTCATACAACGAAGAAAAGAATATCGCATACGTAGTTACTGCCCTCAAAAAAGAGCTGGGAGCAGCAGAGATTGATTATGAAATCATTTTTGTTGACGATGGCTCATCGGACTTTACTTTTGCGAAAATCAAAGAGCAAAGCTTTATGGCCGATAATATTCGCGGTTACCGCTTAAGCCGCAACTTTGGCAAAGAATCGGCGATGTGGGCAGGGCTTGGGAAAGTGAAAGGTGATTGCTGTATCGTGATGGATTGCGATTTACAGCACCCGGCGGAAATTCTGCCCAAGATGTACCGTTTGTGGCAAGAGGGTTTTGAAATCGTTGAGGGGATTAAGGTAAGGGGCGAGGAATCTATCTTTTACAAAATGTTTTCCGGTCTCTTTTACCGCCTCATCTCTTCATTATCAGGCTTTGACATGAAATCATCATCGGATTTTAAGCTTCTTGATAAAAGAGTAGTAAACGAGCTATTAAACTTAAATGAACGCAACGCCTTTTTCCGCGGCTTATCGTTCTGGGTGGGATTTAATTCGGCAAAAGTCGAATACCAAGTTGGCAAGCGGCTGTATAGCAACTCGAAATGGAACGTTTTTGGCTTATTCAAATACGGACTTAATAATATTATTGGCTTTTCGGCTGCCCCTTTGCAAATTGTCACGATAATTGGCATTTTGCTTACCTTGGCTTCATTTGGCTTAGCCATCCAGACCTTGGCCAGGTTTTTGATGGGTTATTCATTAGAAGGTTTTACGACCGTTATTCTGTTGCTGCTCCTGATTGGGGGCGGGATGATGATCAGCTTGGGCATAATCGGCCTGTATATTGCCAAAATATATGATGAGGTCAAAAAACGTCCGCGATTTATCATTAGTGAAACTGCCGGGGAGGAATAAGTCCATGCAAAAAATAATTAATAAAAGTACAGCGATTAAAGCGGTGGTCATGATTATTTGCGCTGGCCTCATTTTATCCATCTTTCCTTTCCGGATATGGACGCAAACAGAGACTTCTTTTTTACCGCGTACTTCCAATGAATCAGTCGGGGAAATCAGCGGGGAAAAAGCCGTCACCCAATCATTTGTTGCTGAACAGAGCCATCTTGACAATATCCATCTATATATAACCGAAGCTCGCGGGGCTTTTAATTTTAGCATGGTCCGGATTTATGAAAATGAAGAGCGGCCGATGTTTGAGGATATATTTTATCTTAATCCGGCTGATGTGCCGGGATTTTATGAGGTTTTGGTTGACCAGATCCTAGAAATCGGTGAAACGTACAAATTTATTATCAAAGCAGAAACCGAAGAGACAGCATTATTCCTTGGTGTTGAGTGGTTTTTCCGTGAAGATTATCCCAGCCTGGGGCGGCTTTATTACGAGGAAAAACCTTGGAGCGGGCAGGGCTTGGCGGCAGTTTACAATTATACCGTCCCCCTTTCGCTTGCTTATTCGCTTTCATTAGTTGCCGGAGTTTTATTGTTGATGGCCTTGTTAATTTTCTTTATCCACCGCTATTACCAGAAAAACCCCGGAAAAGACTCATTAATTGTTGCCGAGCAAGCAGTAAAAGTGGTGTTGAATCCTCTTGTCATCGTTTTGGTGATAACTGGCCTGACTTTAGTATTTTTACAGACTTTTGGGGCGTATCTTTTCGACAATATCTTTTTTGCGGCCGCTGTGCTTATCGGGGGCGGGATCTCATGGTATGGGATAAACCACAATCGCGATGGACAACCCCCCATTATGACAAAGGAAATTTTCAAAGAAAATTGGCCCGATTATCTCCAGTCAATTCTTTTTGCCGGGGCAATTTATGCTTGCTGTGAATATATGTGTGCCGAGCTAAATATCCATCACAATATCGCCCAAAGCAAGCAAATAATTTATTTTGGCCTTTTAATGCTTGTCATGATGGGCTGGCGGCAAATTTTTAATCTCGTTAACTTGATTTTTTTAACGGTCATTGCCGGATATAGTTATTACTATTATACCGAAGCGGTCCAGGCCGGGATGGACGAGCTGACAATCCTTGAATTAGAGGAAATCAAACTGGCAGCATGGGTAATTATCGTTGGCGGAATGGCAATTGTGACGGTTTTTATCAATGTCATAACCCGGATTGCCAAAAAAGAAATGAAGCCGATATCTATTTCATTTGGCTGTTTAATGCTTTTATTTCTTTCATTAATGGTGGTATTTCGCAATACAAGGGAATGGCCAATTTTGATGGCGGTAAGCTTTACCCTCTTTTACCTGCAATACGGCACAACAAGGAAGATGAATATTGTGCTGAATATTTGCCGAGGTTTGATTTTATCATTTATCTATATGGTTGGTTATTCGCTTTTATACCGCCCCTTTGCAACTTTCCAATCGGTCCGTTATCCGCTGATATTCCATACTGTCACCGTAACAGCCACTTATTTGGCTTTAGTTGCGGCGGCCGCCTTGGTTATCTTGCTGATGAAAATGCGAAAAACCACAAAGCTTAAGGATTTATGGAAAGAGTGTCTCTTGTTAGGGACAGTCCTTACTTATTTGGTTTTCACAATCTCAAATACGGGGATATATGCCTTTTTAGTGACGGCGGTTTTTTCGTTGCTGATGTTCACAAGCGGGAAAGGAAAAAAGAAGCTTGATAATATTGTGGCGGCGGCCGGACTATTGATAATGTCATTAATTATTTGCTTCCCGGTCATTTTCTTCCTGCAACGGAACATTCCGGCATTTGTTGGCAAACCGGACGTATATGGCCTTGAGCATTACCATCAGGACATAACGAGGGGGCATAATCCAGATTCCTTTGAATATATGCGGGTCGGGCGCTTTATTGAGGTTTTTGCTGATGAATTTTTAAAGATTCCGCGGCAGTTTGATTTTTATGGTTTTAATAAAGAAAATGAAGAAAGCTATATTATTTCCGGTGGAATAACCTTTACCTTAGAAGAAGCACAAGAGCTTGGAATCAGCGATGAGCCGACAATTGCAGAAAAAAAGCAGCAAGTGGAAAGTAATTGGCATAATTATAGCGATGAAGATAAAGAATATTGGGAATCTGTGCTAGGGGGGATTAGCCAAAGCGAGGCTTCCGACTTCACTAACGGCAGGTTAGACCATTTCAAAGCCTATTTTGCGGAGCTAAATGCTTTCGGGCACGATAGCATGAGTGTTACTTTTCCCAATGGGGCAAAATCAATGCACGCCCACAATATTTATCTGCAATTTGCCTATGACCATGGCATATATATGGGTATTTTATTTATTATTTTTGGCGGCTTTTCATTTATCCGGGCTATTTTTTACTACCGCGAAGAAAAGAATGCGATTGCCGCAGCTTTGCCGCTGGCGGTAATCGTTGTGGTTGCAACCGCTGGCTTGGCGGAATGGATTTTCCACTTTAGCAATCCTTCCGGTTTTGTGCTGATGCTTTTGATTGCGCCATTATTATTTACTTATCAAGGTGGATATGAAAGAAAAAATAAACTTTAATTACAAAATTTTATATCGCCGCACTGCTTTGATTACTTATGATGTAATCAGTATTATTTGCGCCAGCTATCTTGCATTGTTAATGCGTTTTGACCTAAACCTTGGTGAAATCCCCAGCTACTTTATCCAGCCGATCACAAATTTCTTGGGGCTAAATATTATTTTGACTATTTTTATCCTTTATATTTTCCGTATGTATCATAGCTTGTGGGCTTTTGCTGGTGAAATGGAGCTTCGCAATGTCGTTTTAGCAAGCATTGCTTCGGCATTGGCAAATGGGGTTGGCTTGCAGTTTTTCCGGATTAACGGCCAGCAAGCCGTGCCAAATAGTTATTATTTCTTTTATGGCTTCATCTTAATTGCTTTTGTTTTTACCAGCCGCTTTTCCTACCGTTTTTTCCGTGGCCTCAAATATAAAAGGATTAACCGGGGCAACAGCATTTCCGTCATGGTGATCGGGGCAGGGGAAGCAGCGAATTTGATTATCAAGGAAATTGTCAATTCAAATTTTTCAACAATGGTGATCCGCTGTATCATTGATGATGACCGGGGCAAATGGGGGCGGTTTATCCAAGGGATAAAAGTAGTTGGCGGCCGTGGCAAGATAATCGAAAGCGCGGAGCTTTATGATGTTGATGAAATCATTGTCGCAATGCCGTCAATTTCGCGGGCAGAAATGAAAGATATCCTTGATATCTGCAAAGAAACGAATTGCAAATTGCGGGCCCTTCCCGGCGTATACCAGCTTGTTAATGGGGAAGTCAGCATTAGTGAGCTTCGTGATGTTGGAGTTGAAGACTTGCTTGGCAGAGAACCGATTGAGGTTGATCTTTATTCAATCTTAAGTTATGTAAAAGATAAAAAAGTGCTGGTTACTGGCGGCGGCGGCACGATTGGCAGTGAACTTTGCCGTCAGATTGCCTCGCACAAACCCTCGCATTTAATAACTCTTGATATTTATGAAAACAGCATTTATGAAATTCAGCAGGAGCTTAATAATGCTTATCCGGATTTGCGGCTGACCGTCTTAATTGCGTCAGTCCGCAACACGAACCGGATGAACCAGATTTTTGCTGAATATCAGCCGGAAATAGTCTATCATGCCGCCGCCCACAAGCACGTGCCATTAATGGAAGACAGCCCCAATGAGGCGGTCAAAAATAATATTTTTGGCACTTTTAAAACGGCAATGGCAGCAGCAACCTTTGGCACAAAGCGGTTTGTCATGATATCAACGGACAAGGCCGTTAATCCCGCCAATATCATGGGGGCAAGCAAGCGCGTTTGTGAAATGGTTATCCAGACCCTTAATAAGCATTATGAAACTGAATTTGTTGCCGTCCGCTTTGGCAATGTTTTGGGAAGCAATGGAAGCGTTATCCCGATTTTTAAGAAGCAGATCGCCGAGGGCGGGCCGGTGACGGTTACCCACCCGGAGATTATCCGTTATTTTATGACGATTCCGGAGGCAGTTTCGCTTGTTCTTCAAGCAGGAGCTTATGCCAAAGGGGGCGAGATTTTTGTGCTTGATATGGGTAAGCCAGTCAAAATACTTGATCTTGCGATGAACTTAATTCGTTTGTCCGGCTTAACACCCGGTGAGGATATCAAAATTGAGTATACTGGGCTTAGGCCGGGGGAAAAATTATTCGAAGAGCTTTTATTAGCCGAGGAAGGCATGAAAGAAACAGCAAATCGGCTGATTTACATCGGCAAGCCGATTGAGCTTGATGAAGATAAATTTTTCACCCAGCTTAAAATGCTGAAGGAAGCTTCAAAAAATGAAAGCAATGATATCCGCAAGCTGATTAAGGAGATTGTGCCAACTTATGAAATCTAAACGCATTTACCTGTCTTCGCCGACTATCCATGGCGAAGAACAAAAATTCGTCAATGAAGCATTTGCAACGAACTGGGTTGCGCCGTTAGGCCCAAACGTTGATAATTTTGAAAAAGAAATGGCAGAATACCTCGGCATTGCTCATGCTGCGGCTTTGTCATCGGGAACTGGGGCAATCCATTTAGCCTTACGTTTGCTTGAAATAAAACAAGGCGATGTCGTGTTTGTGTCGTCACTGACTTTTAGCGCGACCTGCAATCCAATTATGTATGAAAAAGCGGTTCCCGTTTTTATTGATTCCGAGCCTGATACTTGGAATATGTCGCCGGAAGCCCTAAGGCGGGCGTTTTTACAATATCCGAATGCCAAAGCCGTTATTGTTGTCCACCTTTATGGCACTCCGGCGAAAATGGCTGAACTGATGGCAATTTGTGATGAGTTTGACGTTCCTTTGATTGAAGATGCTGCCGAATCGCTTGGAGCAGCTTACCAAGGCAGGGACACCGGAACTTTTGGGCGAATGGGCATTCTTTCTTTTAACGGGAATAAAATAATTACTACTTCCGGCGGCGGAATGCTTGTGGCAAATGAAAAGGAATTAATCGATAAAGCTCGCTTTTTGGCAACCCAGGCCCGCGATCCGGCAAGGCATTACCAGCATTCACAGGTCGGATTCAATTACCGCATGAGCAATGTTGTTGCCGGGATTGGACGCGGCCAGCTTGTCCACTTGGAAAAGCATATAGAACTAAAGCGAAAAATATACTGGCAGTATAAAGAAGCTTTTGCCGATCTTCCGGTCAAAATGAACCCGCTTAACGAAGACGGCGAAGCAAATTATTGGCTTTCTTGCATGACTATTGAATCAGGCGCGGCTAGCCCGGAGCAGATTATGGACGCTTTGGAAGCAGAAAATATTGAATGCCGTCCGATTTGGAAGCCAATGCACCTACAGCCAGTATTTGCGGAATATGATTATTTTACCCATGGAGAGGATCTTGACGTTTCCGCCGATATTTTTGCCCGCGGTCTATGCTTGCCAAGTGATATCAAAAATACTGATGAGGATATGGATAAGATTATTAAGATTGTCAGGAGTTTTTTTAGAAAGTGAGCCGTAGATTGTACAAAAACTGCCTTAAACGATGTTTGGATTTTTTCTTATCGCTGGCGGCCCTAATAATTCTTTCGCCGCTTCTTTTGGTACTTTTTTTAGTAGTCACGATAAAAATGGGCCACCCGGCAATTTTTACCCAGCTCCGCCCAGGGCATAAGGAAAAAATCTTCAAAATTTACAAGTTCCGCACAATGACAGAAGAAAAAGACGAAAATGGCGAGTTGCTTCCCGATGAAAAACGCTTAACATCTTTTGGCGTATTTTTACGCCGGACATCACTTGACGAACTACCGCAGTTAATCAATATAATTAAAGGCGATTTGGCGATTATCGGGCCGCGTCCGCTTCTTGTTAAGTATCTGCCCTTATATAATGAAACGCAGCGTAAACGCCATAATGTCCGCCCCGGCTTTACCGGATATGCCCAAGTCAGCGGCCGCAATGCGCTTACATGGGCAGAAAAGTTTGAGTTAGATGTCTGGTATAGCGAAAACATTACCTTTTTACTTGACTTAAAAATATTTTTTAAGACCATCAAAACTGTTATTAAGCGCGATGGAATAAGCAGCGGGACAGCGGCGACAATGGAGTATTTTATGGGGAATGATATGGGGGGCAAAAAATGATTATTTACCATGGAAGCACTGTATCTGTGGAAGTGCCAAAAATAATAAAAAGTGAACGGATGCTGGATTTTGGTGAAGGTTTTTACACCACCTCAAACTATGAGCAAGCGATTCGCTGGTCGGAAATTGTTGCCATAAAGCGTAAATCTTCTGACCGCATTATTACCGAATATGAATTTGACCTTAAAGCGGCAAAGGAAGAGTTAGCGGTAATTTCCTTTAATAAACCTGATGAAGATTGGCTTTTATTTGTCTGCTCAAATAGAAGCGGACGGCTTCCATTAGAAAGATATGATATTGCAATGGGGCCTGTCGCAAACGACCAAGTATATGCAGTAGTAGTTTTATATGAACAGGGGGTTATTTCAAAGGAAGCTGCGATTATGGAATTAAAAGTGCGTAAACTGTATGACCAAATATTATTCCATAACGAAAAGTCATTAAAATATTGCCGTTACACTAGGCAAATCAAAATTGAGAGGGTTTAATATGGAAAAAAATAAATTTGAAGCCATTTTACCAATTGTAATTGGCGGACTTTTGAATAAAATTATTGAAGAAACTAATATTAGTGCTGATGAGGCGTTCGAAAAACTTTATAACTCTGAATTATATGAAGCATTGGAAAATGAGAAAATGAAGCTCTGGACATATAGCGTTCCAAAGCTTTATACGATATATAATGATGAAATCACTAAAGGGAAGCTTGAGCTTCTTGGTTAAGGAGAGACCATATGCCAGAAATAACAAGATTCAAAGCATTTTGTCTTGAAAAGTATAAATGCACACATAACTTAAAAGGAAACGAAGCACTAAGCCTTTTTAATCAATATGGCGTTATGAGCTATCTTGACTCATTCTATGATGTGCTTCACACTTATGGGGATAATTATCTTGTTGCTGATATAGATGAATTTATTGCAGAAAGGCGCATATCAATGCCAGGAGAAAAGGCTTGAAAGGAGTTGTGGATATATTAATGGATAATCAAAAAGACATTGTGGTAGTCGGGGCTGGAGGCCAAGGCCGGGAAGTCATGTGGCAGCTAAATGAATTAAATAAAGAGACAGGCAATTACAATATTTTGGGATTTATTGATGCTGACCCTGCACTTAAAGAAAAAGTTATCAACGGCTTTCCGGTCATTGGCAATGAAGAATGGCTGCTTAGCCGTAAAAATGACACCTGTGTCATTATTTGCATTGCCAACCCCAAAACCAGAAAAAAGATTTATCAAAAATTAAAGATAAATCCTTCTCTTAGTTTCCCTAATTTTTTTGCAAAAAATGTTACGTGTTCAGAATTTGTAACCTTTGGCCAAGGCGGAGTCTTTTGCCCGGCTGATATTTTGACCGTCAATATTAAAGTCGGGGATTTTGTGATTATTAATTCTGCCTGTACGATTGGGCATGATACGGTAATTGAAGATTTCGTAACAATATACCCCGGCGCGGTGATATCGGGCAATGTCCGGATTGGGGCGGAATGCGAAATCGGCACTGGGGCAAAAATCATCCAGGGAAAAACCATTGGCGCGAACACGGTTATTGGCGCAGGGGCGGTGGTTACTAAGGATCTTCCGCCTGATTGCACCGCCGTTGGTGTTCCGGCGAAAGTGAAGTTGTAGCTATTTTAGCATAGCTCAATAAAGTTGTCAGGCAACGGCTCATTATCTTCGTTAGAACCAACAAACGCAAGAATGTCATTGATTATTGCAATTTGCTTTTCGGCTGACCATTCGTCTACGGCTTTCACTGGTTTTATTAAAATGCCCTCATCGGTTTTGAATAAATCAATCTTAGCTTTCAAGGGAAAATCCGTAACAGATTTTGGTATGATGACTGCCCTCGAATTTCCGAAACGTGAAACAGTTGTTCTGCAAACCAAGTCCATTTTACACCTCTCTTAGGTAATACTTGTTAATATTCTCATATTACAAGTATTATATCACACTTTCTGTTAATCATGCAACTAAAAACGCCCGGCCTCAGCTCCTCAAAGGAATAACAATTTTCTCATAAACCTTAACCGAAAAATAATATAGCAGCGGGCAAAAAAGAAAAAGCTTAATCCGTGCCTTATCGCCGAATTGTACCCATGGATTATGGTATATGCCTTTGATTTCTGTTCGCTTTTCGCTTATCATCGTGGCGACGTTTCGGGCTTGCTTTCTTTGCTTTTCGTTCTTAAAGGCAATATAATAAAAAAGCAATCGCCGATAAAAATAATAAGCCGCTTTATCTGAAAGCTCGTAAAGCCCCCGGTTTTCCAAATAATCAATTCGTTTTGTCAAGGGTTCGAGTTCGGCATTCAATCGTTTTTCCGTGGTTTTTTGGTTGGTAATGCTATCATTCCGCCCGATATCATAATTATATAAATAAGCGTCCAAATAAACGATGCGGCCAGCCTGGCAAATCGCAGCCGTTGTATACATGATGTCTTGGGAAGTTTTGCCGACTGTAAAGCTAAATCCATAAACGACCTCACGCGAAAATAATTTACTCCAGACAGACGGCATTATCACAAACTGCTGATCTTCTTTAATGAATAATTCCAAAGCTTCACCGCGTGAGAAAACATAGCTTTTATTTGCAGCGCAGTCCTTTGTAACGATATCAGCCCCCGCATTCTTTTCATTAAACCGCCGGAAACGGCAGACCGCAATTTGCGCTTCGTGTTCGAGCAAGGCATTTAACATCTTTTCGTACATATCAAGCTCAATGAAATCATCTCCGTCTACATAACCGATATAGTCGCCAGTAGCCAAGTTAAGGCCATAGTTCCAAGCATCGGAAAGCCCGCCGTTTTCTTTATGGATGACCTTAACCCTCAGATCTTTTCCGGCATATTCATCACATATCGAGCCGGAATTATCCGTTGAGCCATCATCAACCAAAATGATTTCGATATTTTGATAAGTTTGGCCGGACACCGAATCAAGGCAACGCCGAAGATATGATTCAATATTATAAACGGCAATAATAATTGAGATCTTGTTTTTCATACCATTTTGCCCTCTGCCGAGATTTTGAGCATATTAGCGGTGAAAATATCCGTATTAACGGCATTTCCAAGCCATTTTTCCGGCGCAATGATAATTTTCTCCGGATTTTCATTTAAGTAAGCACCCCACCAGCTAAAGCTGGAGTTGGCGATAATATGATGCTTGCATTTGCTCATCAGCATCATGTCAAGATACCCGGTATGCTCTGTAGTTTCTTCAATCAAGCAAAAAATTTCATCAAATTCTTCTTTGTCAGTTTTGGCATATCGGGTTTCAAGCCAATTCCGCGCCCATTTTATTTCATTGCTGAAAATGTAAAACACCGCTCCCGGAAACCTTGCCCGCAGATAAGCAATTGCCGTTTCATAATAAGCGTCGGTGCAGATTCCGCCATGGGTTTCGTAGGCAAGCAAATAATCACCGCGCCGGATATGGACGCCAACCGCATTCGTATTTTCAATCATATATTGGTATGTCCCAATCTTTTTTTCAAGGTCGCTTGGCAGCTGCATACTTAAGCGGTCAGGGAATGTAAAAGCCTTGCGGACATCTGCTTCAATATCTTTAAAGTATTTCTCTGTTTGAAAATAACCTGTCAGATAAGCCGGGTCATGCGCTAAAAGATTGGGGTCAAAATTTACATCCCGCTCCTTAATTTCAAGCGATTTCCGCCCGAACAGCTTCCGGCGGAAGCGATGGCTAATTTTTAAAGAGCCATCGGTTAAGACGATTATTTCGTCCCAAGTTGCCCTTGGGTATTCAATGCCAAAAACTGACAGCATGATCGGGCGGGCAAAATCACTGCGGTATTCGTTAATATCGTCAAATTTTACCTCTTTGCCTTGCGAAACCAATTTCATATATAAAGCATATTGAAACATCTGGTTGCCAAGGCCGCCGCTCATTCGTATTATTACCATGAGATTCTCCTTATTCTGAAAGCATAAAGCTTTGGAACATTAGTATATACCATAATTGCGGTTTAAACTGATCCCTTAAGATAAAACTATCCCAGATTTGATGGACGGTATCGGGATTTAATAACCCTTGTCTTAATAAGGTATCACGGCTTAATAATTGCTCTGCCCAATCACGTAAAAGCGGGCCCTTTAGCCATTTTTCAATCGGGACGCTAAAACCTTGCTTTGGCCGCTCCATTAGTTCGCGAGGGACATAACGGTAAAGAATGTCACGCAAAATGAGTTTGCCCTCTTTTTTGTTGCGTTTATAATTAATCGGCAAGCTAAAGGCAAATTCAATAACATCTTTGTCGAGCATTGGCGCCCTTACATCTAATGCAGCAAAAGAAGCAGCCCGGTCCACTTTTACCAGAATGTCATCAGGAGTATACATCAGCATATCCATCAACATCAACTGATGATTTATTTCCGGCAAAAAATAGGGTTCAATTTCACTATACTTGTACGGCACATCAACATCAGTCAAGCTAATCTGGTGGATAAATGGGTCGTAATCAAAGAGATTCATAACCAGCTGGGTCGGATTAACATCTAACAGCTTTGCCCGGATACTCATCTTGGGGCTTAGGGGAATTGGCCCATTTAATAAAAGGTGTTTTAACGGACGGCGGACAAAAGGCGGTATCAAGTTAAGTTTCCGGTAGAACCTGTCAATTGAACGGTACAAATTGTAGCCGCAAAAAAGCTCATCTCCGGCATCGCCGCCAAGGGAAATGGGAACTTGCTCCTTGGCAATTTTGCTGACAAGGTAAGTAGGTATCTGCGAAGAATCGGCAAACGGCTCGCCAAACATTTTGCCAAGCAGCGGGATAATGGCAATGGCTTCTTGTTCGCTAATAAAATGTTCGATATGTTCTAAGCCAAGATGGGCGGCGATTTTTTTCGCATAGACCGATTCATCTTTTCCTCCGGCGGGCATTCCGATCGTAAAGCTTTTGATTTTTTCAGCCGAAATTGATTGCATTAAGGCGGCGGTGGTGCTTGAGTCTATTCCGGCTGAAAGAAAAACGCCAGCCGGGGCATTAGCTGGGGCATTAGCCGCCATCTGTTCACCGATGGCTTTTTTTAGCAGCCGTTCTAACTCATCAACTGCTTCGGGATAACCGCCTTTAAATAGGTTGCTCTGCCCATATGAAGCAACATCTTTGATTGACCAATAAGGATAAATAATGCTTTCTTTGAAAGGTTCTTTTATTTCAAGGATATTTCCGGCATCAAGCTTATGGATATCCCGGTAAATCGAATAAGGGGCCGGAATATAACCGTAGGTAAAATAAAGGGTCAAAATATCAGTATTAATGGGATTATTAAAGCCCTTGATTGCTTTGATTTGATTTAATTCGGGGCAAAAGACAAAAGTCCCGTTAACAAAGCCATAGTATAGCGATTTTTCGCCAACCCGGTCACGGGCAAGGTAAACTGTCCGCTCTTTTGTGTCATAAACAGCCAGGCTAAATTTGCCCTTGGTACTGTTTAACGCTTCTTTCAGGCCATTATTTTCAATGATGTCCAGAAATTTTTCGCAGTCGTGGTTATAAAACTTGCCGCTTAAATTTAATAAATAACGCCCGCTTTTTGATTTAAGCTGCGGCTCATTAATTAAGTTCAGGAAATTTGCATCTTTCATGTTACACCTCATACATTTCACAAGCGGAGCTTGTTTAAATAGAAAGTGGAAATTTTAATTTCCACACGAATCACTCCTTAATATCTCTTCCCAAGCCCCATAAACTATGTCGGGGTCAAAATCTTTTTGAAGCTTGGCCGCGTTTCTGCCCATTTCTGCTGCCATTTGAAAGTTTGATAACATATATTGCAAGTTTTCCGTCAATTTATCAAGGTCTTTTGGCGGGGTCAGCAAGCCATTATAGCCATGCTTAATTAATTCTTTTGGCCCGCCAGAGGGGCAGTCAGTGCTAATCACAGCAAGGCCTAAGAGCATTGCCTCAATTAATGAGTTGGGCGAACCTTCAGTATCAGAGCTTAAAACAAAAATACCCGCCTTGTAAATATCCTCTTCGACTGTGCTTGATTTGCCGGGGAACTTGATTCTTTCTGCAAGTCCCAAAATATCCGCTTCCTGCTTTAAGGTTTCTTTAAGGTTACCCTCACCATAAATAATAAGCTGATAATCGGGATAAGTTCCGGCAAGCTTAGAAAAAGCTTGAAGCAACAGCCGCTGGTTTTTGTTTTCGTCGATCCGCCCGACTGACACAATGGTTTTTTCCCGCTCACCCTCAAAGCGGGGGCGGAAAAATTTTTGGTTAACCGGGTTACGTAAAATAACCGATTTTTTGTTGACTTTTGCGGGAAAAAAATCCCGGCTTCCCCCGGTTTGCAGGACAACAAGATCAGCAAAGCAAAATAAAAAGCGGGCCAAAAATTTTAACAGCCTAGTCGGATACGTAAAATCCGGGTCACCCCTTTCAGAGACAACAACCTTTGGACGCTTTCCCCCATAAGGCATGAACTTGGTCGTTAAAATCGCCATCAAGTTGTTCGTGCCGATAAAAGATAAAACAGCGTCCGGCTTTTCTCTTCTAATACTTCGGTACAGCTTCATAAAACGGCGGTAGAAATTGACAATCCGGCTTTTGGTGACTTCTTCTTTCGCAATGTCAGTAAGACACCGCTTGACATTTTTATTTAATGCAAACTCATCATCAAAAGAGTACTGGGTCAGCAGAGTGACGCAGTGGCCCCGTTCTGCCATAAAATCAGCAATATTTGCGATAACCCGCTCCGAACCGCCTTTTTTTAATGAACCAATAAAAAGAACTAATCTCATAATAATAACACCTGTTATTTATTCTCAACGTCATTGCAGCCTTGGCGGCGCAATAAACGTCATTGCGGGCTTGACCCGCAATCCCATATATCCCTTGGCAGCGCAATAATATTCTCAACCTCATATAAATTTTGATAATACTGGTTAATCCAGTACAGGGGATCATCAGTCATATCATTGCGGTGAATACTGCTATAACGGTTGCGGAAGGCTTCGCGATATTTAGGAACAATCGCAGTATTCCCACCGCTATTTTTCACTTCCTCAATAATTAAAATCCGCTCATTTTCTTCCCGGTTGATCCGGGCAAGATTAACCAGATTTGCTTGATAATCAAAGAAAAGCCACAAGGCAAGAACGGCAAAAATAATATATTGCCAAGCTTTATTTTTGGTATCGCTTTGGTCAAACAACAGCATAAAACTTTGTAAGCAAGCGATAATCAAGAAAACGCCCGCCCCAAAATAAGCACGTGCCATCGGCTGCGGTATTAAGATTAAGACAAAGGCGGTCATAGCTCCGGCGAAAAAGAAAGGAAACACGTGAAGCCAAACTTGGGGTAATTTCTTTTTTACGACAATGGCCAAAATGGTAAAGATGATAAAGATAATCAGCAGTTCAAAAAATAACTCATTAACCGTATTAAAACAATGGTACAGGCGTTGAAATAAACCAGTCATGCCAGTATACTCTTCTTCAAAATACTCTAACCGCTTGTAAGCACCGGGGGAAGAAAGCAAGGCGATAAAACCTAAACCCGCGCCAGCCAAAGCGATAATCATTTCCGGGCGGATCATTTTTTGACGGTCTTTTTTTAGCTCCCGCATTTTAATGGCAGTAAAGATGAGAACAAGTAAAATCGTGCCGCCGGAGGTATTTTCATTACACCAGCCGGAAAAAACGGCAAGAATAAATAAAGCCGGATAAACAATGGATTTGTAATAAGGTTTTGCCGTTGCTAAAAGACAGCGGTAAAAAGTGATAAAAGCCAGCATCATCGCCATCGGCCATAAATAACTGGCTGCTCCGGAAAGCCAAAGCATGGTATCGCCAAACTCTACGGCATAACGCCAGAAAAAGAAAAGGGTAAATAAGAATAGAAAGGCATTATGACGTTTTTCCTTGCCAAAATTCACATTAAGATAAATTAAATAAACCAACAGGGCAAAAATAATGCTATTAATAATCGTAAATAATATTTTATCCATGCTGGCGGCCAAGAAAGTGCTAAATTGCCCGATAATCCGGGGATTATATTCAAGATAAACATTAAAAGCCAATTTAAGCAAACCAATAATTGACTTATCAGCCTCCACCTCTATCAGTTTTTGAAGGTCATCAGAAAAATGGGGGGTGAAAAAATTATACAAAAAAATCATCATAAAACTTAAGCTGATTGAGACGATGAATAGAATTTTTTGCTTCACACTACACCTTTACTTTCACAAATCTCTTCTATATAATTACACCATTCTTTTGCAATCGCGTCAAGATGGCATTTTTCATTTATCTTGCTGGCGGCCTGGCCAAGCGTTTCGGCAAAATCCGGGTTTTCAAGCAGACGGCGGATTGCATTTTCAAGAGCATTTTCATCTCCTACCGGAATTAAAAGACCGTTAAAGCCATCTTCGATAAGGGTTTTCGGGCCTCCGCCGGAGCAAGCGGTGGAAATAACCGGCAAACCAAGTGCCATCGCTTCCATCAAAGCATTTGGCAGGCCCTCCCAATCAGAGTTAAATATGTATATCGAAGCGGTATTTAACTCTTTTTCCAATGAATCACTTCGTCCCATTAGCTTAACATAGGACTCTGCGTTATTTACGGCAATCAGTTTTTCTAATGCCGTCCGCGTCCCATCAGGAGAATCCCCGCCATATAGCTTTAAAACATAGTCCGGATAATCATGATGGATATTGATAAAGGCGTTAATAATCCCGGCTTGGTTTTTCCGCTGTTCAAGGCGGCTGGAATGCACGATTTCTTTGGTTCTTTTAAGCGGCGGATTTTGGTTAATATATTTGGGATTTAAAGGATTAAGGATAATCCGCGACTTTTTTTGGATTCGCTTAGAAAAAAAATTGCGTTGCTCGCTTGTTTGGAAAACACAGCCAGCCGCTCTTTTATATAATATTGCCGCGAGTATTTTTTGCGTCACCGAGGCAAATTCGACCGCAGTAGCATTTCTGATTGATATAATAACAGGTGTTATTAAACCGGCCGCCGCCATCACCGCCCTGTAATTTGTATTACGGCCAAAAGCAATGACAATATCCGGGTTTTCTTTCTTGATTAAGTCGCGCAAATATTTGACCCGGAGAAAAGCTTTTAAAGCCCGGCTCTTTTTTTCATCGGCTTCTCTTAGCCCGACATGGAAGCGGCTAACCAAAGGCAAAAGGCAAAATTCCGCTTCGCCATACCATTCGGTTGCTACAATCACATCATGCCCATTCCCGGCAAGGTGATTGGCCAGATTGGTCACGACACGTTCAATTCCGCCTTGCTCTAATGTATTTAAGTGGAAGATAATTTTTCTCATTCCCAATGCCAATCCTCATCACTTATCTTAACTAGTTTTTTACGATAAAATACTTGGTATGCCCAATTGACAAAATTCGACTCATCATCTACGATTGTCCAATGAAGCAGCGGCCCTTGCTCATTATTAATTGGTTTTAAATATGCTTCTTCTATATCATCATCAAGCAAAATGACCATGTACTCGGCAATCCGCCACTTATACTCGGCCGCAGCCCCGCTTTTAACGTAGACATATGATTGATAGGCAAAGCTGTCTTTGACGTTGCTGCGGAAAAAGACACACAAGGCAAAACACAAAATAAAAGCTGGGAATAAAATATATTTTCGGTATAAGCCCTCATCGGTTAGAATGATTTTCTTTTTATTTAAAAGCTTGGTGATGAGATAGCCCTCGCAATAAAGAATGACACTAAGCCAGCTTAGCCAAAAAACTAAATAACCCACTACCAGCGTCCCGCTTGAAGCGTCCTCGATTCCATTTATCTCAACAGCGTAAATGCGTTGCAGATTCATTGCGCTATTGGCAAGAAAAACTAAAATAATAAATAGCAATGGATAACGGAAGCTAATCAAGGTCTTTTTTTCTTTTAAGGCGGTAAGCAGCCCGATCCAGCAGAACACAATCAGCAATAAGACAATGACAATTGAAAGCGGGGCCCGGCTAAAATAGTTAAAAGGATTCCTTATCGCTTCGGCTAAAGACAAAAAAATCGCCTTGATCACATTGCTAAAGTCAAAGCCAAACTCTTCCCCGATATTGGCAAAACGATGAACATTACCCGGTGACTTTAACTGAATGAACAAGCCAATCAGGCAGATTAGAAAGGGAAGAATCAGATAAAGTATTTTTCGGTTCTTTTTTGCCAGGATAATAATCATCAGCGTAAAAATAATGATAATTAACATTCCATGGCTATAGTTGCTTCCGCCAATCGCAAAAGTTAACAGTAAAAGATAATAAAGATACTTTTTTTCACTAGTGATGATATATTTGCTAAGGGAAATCAGCGCAAATAGGAAAAGCATATGCGGTAAAATATAATGTACTCCGGCGGCAAACCAATAAACTCCGGTATTATTGCTTGGCAAATATTGCAGGGAAATAATGAGGATTAATGACCATATTAGCGCAAAATATTCCCATCTCATGCCCAGTATTTTCCTAAGGAAATAGTTTAGGAAGAAAAACGTCCCGGCAATATGGCAAAGCATGATTAGATATGGCCCGGCCCAAAACCCGTAAGGGGCAAAAACTTCCGGCATTAATGAATAAAAGAAAGCTGCAAACCACTCACCGCCAATGCTGTTATAAAATAACTTAACATGGAAAAAGGCCGCCTTTATCACTTCCCAAAGTGACCCGGTATCAAGCCAAGCGGCATGGGTATGGCGTGCAAAACCGAAATCATCACCAGCCGGCCTGACATAATGGGAAAGATAAAAAAAGGGAAACAGGCTGGCCGCCATAAAGATAAGCGCAAAAATCGCCAGCTTTTTGTCATTTAACCAATTAATAAGCTTGTCCATCTTTTATTGCTCCTATAAGCTTTTTAAGATAACTCTCATTTGTAAAGACATCGGCTCTTTTCCTTGCTAATGCTTGGTATTTTGCTAATAATTCCGGTTCGGCTAAAAGTTTTATCACTTCTGTTGCCATCCTTCTTTCGTCTTTATTAATATCATCGGAAGCAAGGTTTTTTTGGCCTTTCATCACCGGGACTAAAATACCATAATCGCCCAAGATAGCGTTTTGCTGCTTAAAAATGTCATTCCGCTTGGCTTCACTTGGCATTTCTTCAAGCAATATCTCCGCCGGGCCGGTCGGGCAGTCACAAGCAACCGGGACCATTCCCATCGCCATTGCTTCAATCAAAGCATTGGGGAAACCTTCCATTAGAGAATTAAGCAGATATATTGTCCCTTTTTTAAGGTATTGATAAGGATTTTTTTGCATTCCGGCAAAATAAACTTTATCTGAAATCCCTAAATCGGCGGCCAGTTTCCGGTACGCTGAAAATTGGCCGTCACCGAGAATAGTCAGCCGGGCAAGCGGAAATACCTCTTGGACCAAATAAAATATTTTGATGGTATGCCAGTAACCTTTAATATCATCATCACGCCCCATTGACATGATATGAATAATGTTTTCATCATGCCAAGGAAATTCCGGTTCAGAGCTTTGGGCTAATCTTTTCATTTTGGCGACATCGTAAGGATTGTAGATGACAACCGCGTCATTAAATGAGTAGCGTTTTTTTAGCTCATCGGCAATGCCTTGGGAACAGCAAATAATTTGGTCAGCAGTCCGGATAAATAAGCGTATTTTTGACTTTTCGCCAATATCCATATAACTTCTTAAGCTTAAAAAAGATTTTGTCCCTTTTGTTTTTGATAAGGCATTAGCAATATTTGCGGTCGCGCCAAAACTATATGCGACATCGGGCTTGTGCTTTTGTTTCACTTTCCTTAACTTCACCGCCCGGACAAGGATATTGACAAGTTTTGCAAACGTTCCTTTTCGGACTCCGCTTTTTAGGTCAATAATCTTGATGTCCCCGATATCAAAGTCAATCTTGGCCGCATCAAATAAAACAATGCTGACATCATAATGGGGTTTTAAAATTAAAGCTGTATTCACACATACCCGCTCAAATCCGCCCTGGCATAAATTTGGTGAAATTAGCATGATTTTCATAAACAGCTTTTATCTCCTGTCAGGTAAAAGGACTGCATTTTTTCTGCTTGGATAGTTGCGTCAAATCCGGCCTTAGCTAGCTTAAAAGATCCGCTCTTTCGCTCATAATCTTTGTTTGCCAAGACATAATCAGCCCATTTTTTGGCTTCTTCATTAATATTCATAGCACTTACTAAAGCGGTTATTTTTACTTCATCAGCAATTGTGTCTGATATCAAGCATTTAAGCCCGCTAGCTTGCGCTTCTAAAACAGCTCCGGGCAATCCCTCAAAATGTGACGGAAAAACGAAATAATCCATTGCTTGATAATATTCATGGGGATTGTCAACTCTTCCGGTGCAAATAATTTTTGGGCTTAGGCCTAATTGGGCTGCTTTTTGCAAAAACTCGGCTTTTCCTTGTCCATCACCGACTAAGAGCAGATACGCCTCATGGTCATTTTTAGCTATTTCGTAAAATATCTTTAGCAAAAAATCATGGTTCTTCTGAAAATCAAAACGCCCAACATGGCCGATGGTAAATTTCCCATCTAGCCCCAAGCTTTCCCGCAATTTAACCCGTATTTCATTATTATAACCAAATTTTCTAACGTCAATTGCATTAGGGATAAAAACCACACGCCCTTTTTCCCATGCTGCCTTTCCAAAGACGGCGATCCCGGCAAGCCGAGAGCAAGCAAAAAGATAATCCGCTTTCCGCGAGACCCCAAGCTCCATTATTTTCGTCAAAAAACCTTTAAGCCCCGGGTCAACCCCGGCATTGCGCGAATGGGCAATCGTCATCGGGACGTTGGCTTTTTTGGCGAGGGGAAGATAAATGGCGGCCGAGCTGGTCATATGCCCTTGGACAACAGAAAATTCCTGATGTTCGCGGAAGAAATTCCGGACCGCTTTCCGATAAGAAAAATAATTAAAAATCTGGAAGCGGGGAATCCGGAAAACCCTGCCGCCCATTTTAATTATTTCTTCCTCGTAATGGCCGATTTCTTTATTGTTCACCAAAAAATCAAACTGCACTTTTTCCCGGTCGAGATTGCGGTACAAATCCATCGTCCGGCTTTCAGCCCCGCCGCGGTTAACAGAAGCGAAGACGTGCAAAATGCGAATTGGTCTTTTGGTAAGCTTTGCCATATCTTAAGTATAGCAAGTTAATAATTTAATTGCAAGCTACCGGAAATTCTGATATCATGTTTTTATTATGTTACCGAAGCAAAAAACCATCTTAATACTGGCCAATTTTTCCGCCGGGCTATATGATTTCCGGGGCGAATTAATAAAGCGGCTAAATAATGAATACCATGTTATCTGCGCTGTGCCGGACGAAACCAAGGCAAAAGAGCTTAGGGAGTTGGGCTGTGAACTTGTCATTACCCCCATTAACCGCCGGGGCATGAATCCGCTTGAGGATCTAAAGCTGGTGCGTGAATACCGCCGGACACTCAAGAAAACCAAGCCGGATTTGGTGCTGACCTTTACGATTAAGCCCAATGTTTATGGCGGATATGCCTGCCGTAAGCTTAGGATTCCTTATCTTTCAGTAGTTACCGGGCTGGGCAGTACATTCAGGGGGAAAAAACTAGTTAAATGGCTGATTATCAAGCTGCAACGCTGCGGGCTTAAAAAGTCAGCGTGCCTGTTTTTTGAAAATGCCGAAGATATGAAAATATTTGACAAATACCGGATCAAAGGGAAGAAGAGCCGTCTCGTCAGCGGGGCTGGCGTTAACCTTAGCAATTTCCGCATGGAACCATATCCGCAGACGGAAGAATTTGTTTTTTTATATGTCGGGCGGATAATGAAAGAAAAGGGGATTGAAGAGTTTTTAAAGGCGGCAGAGGTTTTGCATAATGAAAAGACCCATTTTAAAGTGCTTGGGTTTTGCGAAGAAGATTACCAATCCGCGTTGGACAAGCTGGAAGTCCGCGGAGTGATTGAACAGCTAGGGTTTTCGCCAAACGTCAAGGAATATTACAAACAGGCAAGCGCAATTATTTTGCCGTCATACCATGAGGGAATGTCAAATGTTTTGCTGGAAGCTTCGGCGACCGGACGGCCAATCATCGCTTCGGATATCCCTGGCTGCCGGGAAGCGTTCGATGAGGGGCAAACCGGGTTTGGCTTTGAAAAAGGCGATAGTGACGGACTTATCAAAGCAATCAGAAAATTCATTGCGATTCCGCTGTCAGAGCGGGCATTGATGGGCAGGAAAGCCAGAGAAAAAATGGGCAAAGAGTTTGACCGCGAAAAAGTAGTTTTAGCGTTCTTAGAGGAAGTAAAAACGAATCTATGATTCGTTTGCAAATTTGTGCCTAGCGGCCCAAAGTTTGGAAAGGCATGGTTATATGAATTTATACGAAAAAATAATGTCCGGCGCGGAAAAAATATCATTAATCGGCTTGGGATATGTCGGAATGCCGATTGCAGTTGCTTTTGCGGCTAAGGCAAAGGTCATTGGCTTTGACCTAAATAAAGAAAAAATCGAGCTTTATCAATCCGGCTTTGACCCGACTAAGGAAGTCGGCAATGAGGTTATTAAAAAGACAACAGTTGAATTTACCTCTGACCCAGCCAGCCTTAAAGAAGCAAAATTCCATATCGTGGCTGTGCCGACTCCGGTTACCGATGACAATATTCCCGATTTGTCCCCGCTAAAAGGCGCAAGCTTGATTTTGGGGCAAAACCTAGTCAAAGGCTCGATTGTCGTTTTTGAATCAACCGTATATCCCGGCGTGACAGAAGATATCTGCGTCCCGATTCTCGAAGCAGAGTCAGGCCTTAAATGCGGAATTGATTTTAAGGTGGGTTATTCGCCGGAGCGGATTAATCCGGGTGACAAGGTCCACCGCTTAGAAACAATTATCAAGGTAGTGGCCGGAATGGACGAGGAATCACTTGACATTATCGCAAAGGTATATGAATTAGTTGTAGAAGCCGGGGTTTACCGCGCCGAATCCATCCGTGTCGCCGAAGCGGCCAAGGTCATCGAAAACAGCCAGCGCGACATCAACATCGCATTCATGAACGAGCTTTCGATTATCTTTAACAAAATGGGGATTGATACAAAAGCAGTTCTAAAAGCCGCCGGGACGAAATGGAATTTCCTTAATTTTTCCCCCGGCCTTGTTGGTGGCCATTGCATAGGCGTTGACCCTTACTACCTGACCTACAAAGCGGAAGAGATGGGTTACCATTCCCAGATTATCCTGGCCGGACGCCGAATCAATGATGATATGGCAAGATATGTCGCGGAAAGCTTGGTTAAAAACCTGATTAAAGCTGATGTCCCAGTAAAAAATGCCAAAATAGCCATCCTTGGTTTTACTTTCAAAGAAAATTGCCCCGATACCCGCAACACGAAAATTATCGATATCTATAAAGAATTGGAAGAATATGGAATTAAACCAATCGTTGTTGACCCCGAAGCTGACATTGAAGAAGCAAAAAAATTCTACCGCATTGATTTTACCGACCTAAAAAACGTAAAAAATATGGATGCGGTTATTATTGCCGTCGCCCATCAGCAATTTACTTTATTTGATAAAGCCAAAATCGACTCTTTCTTTAAACAGGATAATGACAAAAAGATTCTCATGGATTTGAAAGGCTTATTTACGCGCAAGGATTATGAAGATGATTATATTTATTGGCGGTTGTAGCAAGCTCATTTTTTGAAAATGACAAATTTATTAAATATATAATTGGATAACACAACAATGACGGAAATTAATATTTTGGCGACCGCTCCCTCAATGCCGAAAATAGTTTGATTTAACCCTATAAAAACTAACAGCGGCAACCCGGCAATTTCGAAAATGCCGGAGAAAATTCTTGCCCCAATAAACAAAATAATTTCCTTTGCGGTTTTTTGGAAAGAAAAATCAACGCTTTCAAACACAAATAATTTATTGACTATAAAAGCAAATATTATTGCAACCAGCCAAGCAATACTATTACTGATAACGAGAGAAAAAACCTTAAGCGAAACAGTATATGTTACCCAGTTAACAATTGTCGTGGCAACACCAAAAAAGAGATACAAAATCTGCTCTTTATATTTATTGAATAATTTCATAATCATAATGATGGTTTTCACCCTCCCGGCTAAAGCCGTTTCCGGATTTTTAGTAAATCAAACGTTGCTTTAAAGCCGACCTTAATAATCTGGGGGGCAAAAATAGAATTAGTCCCGCCTTGCCTTTCTCTGATTGTGACCGGAATGGATTTTACTTTAAGCTTATTTTTGGCAAAGTAAACCGAGATAAGCACGTTGGCCAGAAAGAAATCCTTGGGAATAATTTTAAGTGCCTTTTCTAATGGGCAGGCTTTCATCAAGCGATAAGCCAAATTGGCATCCCTGATAAATTCACCAAAGAAGAGAAAAAGAACTGTCCTAAGCGTCCGGGTAATAACGAGACGGAAAAAGCCGTCATTGCGTACTTCCCGTAACCCGATGACCATTTCATAATCAGCCCGCGCTTCCCAGAAATCAGGAAAATATTCCGTTAATGTCTGCCCATCAGAATCAGTCTGGAAAACATAATCTGCTCCATTTTTAAGCGCATAATCATAAGCATAAAGGCAAGTTGGGCCATGGCCCGAATTTGGTTTCGTTAAAGCGATAAGCTGTGGATATTCTTTGCTTAGTTCGCACAATAGCTCATAAGTATTATCCTTGCTTCCGTCATCAACAACAACTAAGCGGCTATCCGGCCCAGCCATAACTGCCATCTCGTGCCAGTCAGGCACGACAGAGCGGATATTTTCGGCTTCATTATAAGCGGGCATGACGATATACAGTTTTTCCATGTTTACCTCTTCTTACGTGAATAATTTGGCTAATGCTAAAGCATCAAGAACGGTATCTTGCATATTTGTATATTTGTAATTGCCTAACCGTCCGCCAAAAATTATTTGGTTATTTTTATTAGCTAATTGAAAGTACTTATTGTATAAATCTATATTGCGGGCATCATTGATTGGATAGAAAGCTTCTTCGCCTTGCTTCCAATCCTGGGGATATTCATATGAAACAGCGGTAACTTCGCTTTGGGCAAATTCAAAATGCTTATGCTCGATAGTCCTAGTATAGGGAATATCCTTATCGGTATAATTAACCACCGCAACACCTTGGAAGTTATCAGTTTCCATAATCTTGGTATCAAAGAATAACCCCCTGTATTCTAAAGTTCCATGACAATACTCAAAATATTCATCTATCATTCCGGTATAAAGAATTTTTACGGCTTGATTATGCCATTTATTGCGGTTATCAAGAAAATCTTCGTTTAACGCGACATCGCATTGGCTAAGCATTTTCTCAATTATTTTGGTATATCCGCCGATGGGTATGCCTTGATAAAGGGTATTATAATAATTGTTATCATAAGTGAAGCGTAAGGGAATACGGCTTATTACTGAGGGGGGCAATGCGGTACATGGCCGCCCCCATTGCTTTTCTGAGTAACCTTTAACTAGTTTTTCGTATAAGTCATCACCAACCATTGAAAGAACGTGTTCTTCGAGATTTTCCGGATTATCTTTCTGGTGTTTTATAGTTTGTCCGGCGATAATTTTTTGGGCCTCGGCTGGGGTTTTTACGCCCCACATCTGATGGAACGTGTGCATATTAAAGGGCATATTAAACTGCTCGCCATAATATCTGGCAATGACATTGTTGGTGAAGCGGTTAAAGCTAGTGAATTGATTCAAATAATCCCAGACAATGGAACTGTTAGTATACAAAATATGGGCGCCGTATTTGTGGATATTAATGCCCGATTCATTATAAGTATAGACATTTCCGCCAAGGTGATTACGTTTTTCGATGACTAAGCATTTTTTATTTTTCTTTCCCATTTCGTGGGCGAAAACTGATCCAAACAAACCTGAACCAACAATTAAGTAGTCATATTTCAACCCTTAGCACCTCCAAATTTTGTAATCCCTTTTGACATTATACACCAATGGCATTGCAAATAAAAGATAATTATTTCATTACCATTCACCTCGTACTCTATAAGCTCCATAATAGGCGGCTATCCACCGATTGAACCAATCTTCTTCGTCCTCGTAAAAAGAAGCATAGTTCAAAACGGAATAATTAGAATTATTTGGAACGGTAATTTTTACAGTAATAATTTCATTAAGCTCTTTTTCAGCTATGATGACATTGATTTGCTCTTGATGAAAAGAATGCTGGTCTTTTAGCAAAAACAACTCAATCAAAAAGCTATTGATGAATGCAAAGCATATCAAAATAGTAGCTGCTTTGTGCCATATTATTTGCTTGTGATTTCGAAGTTGCAAAACGGTAGTACCAATGGCGATTATTAATAATAGGCTTGGCCCAAACAATGTCCGATAGGGAGTACTGTCAATTAGTATCATAGAAAGTATTCCTGACAGGAAGCCACTAATCAGAATAAGTATTTTAGTTTTCAGATTTTTATTTAGAAGATTATGATAGCTGGCGTAAGTTAATGTACCTGTAAAAACTACTATGCCTTGCCACAAAGTTTCAAAAGTTCTGGTATAAGTACGATAAAAACCGGAAATTAAAGCAGTCATTGATAGGTCAATCGCACTTCTTTCTTGTCCGAAAGACCCAGGGCCTCTCACAATCAATAGCCACCCGATAAGACCTGTTAAAATTATTAGCAATTTCCAAGCTTGGACATGGTTATTTTGTAAATAATATTTGAGAGTTAATAATCCCATGACAAGAATCATCATCGCTCCGCTATTTTCGTTCGTAGCCCCGGCAAAAAAAGCAAAAATGCAAATACATATAGTTTTGAATATATTTAGTTTGCGGTCTTCAAGATGGAGATATAGATAGAATAAACCCATATATATTATTGCCGGCCACAAATAATGACAACTCCCGCTTAAAAAGAGAGTGGTGAGTGCAAACTGTGGCAAGATGAACCACATACCAACATATAGGCTTAACAACTCTACTGGATTCCACTCTTTATTGTCAGTCAATTTTAACATTGTTGCATATAGAATGCCACCTAAAGCACAAAAAGCAATGGAATTAAATATATTAAATATTATTTTGGGGAATTGCATAAATAAATGTGAGAAAAAGAACGCGACAAATCGACTATTGTAATGTTGCCAATGATTAAACTGTGAAGCGAAAAAATCTCCGATACTGCTTATTGTTTTATAGGGGGGGGGTGACGGCAGGTATGATTCCCAGTAAAAATGATACATATAATCATCCCAGATATAATCCGTATAGTTATTGAAAAGAAAAATGCCTGCAAAAGTCCCCAATATGGTTAAATAAATAAGTATCTTTGTATTTCGCTTTATGTAGTCATTAATTGATATTAATCTCATGGTAATCCCTTTCGTTTTGATTCTATTATATAAGGTCTTTTACAGTATGTCAATTTATTGAAGTTTTTGTAGCCTACGAACTCTGTCATTGACCTCTGCGGCTTCTGTCATTGCGGCCTCCTGGCCGCAATCCCCACTTCAATGCCATCATAAGCATCGAGGTAGGCGCTGACTGCTGGCGCTAATTCATCCCATGGGACTATCTCGCCGTTGTCCCGGACATAAGTAAATGTGTGGCGAAACCAATCCTCCAGAGGGATATATTGATAGCCGTCAAGCCGCTCGTCCAAAAGCCGTTCGGCTTCTTCCCACTCCTCTTCTTCGCCAGTCGCCTCGTCATAAAAACGATAGCTGCTGCCAGTAGTGAAGATATAGCTTAGTTTTTCCCATTCCCCGTCAACATACTGAAAAAATTGGGTCTCCGACCAAGTAAAACCGCTGGCCCATGTCGCTGACAGCTTATCCCGGACACCGCTGTCTAGATGCCTATAAATCTCAAACCATTGGGAAGTAATGATTTCCTTTAGCCCGCCGTCTTCGATACTGTATAAAGTTTCTTGCGTAAGGACGAAATCATGTGACATATCCGTAATCGATACATATGGGGCTTCAAAACCCATATCATAAAGCGAAAGTTCGTAGTCATAATCGGCGTATTCCCAAATGTCGCCGAAATACTCCCTTTTTCCGGGTAAAAGCTCCAGCATTTCCGCATGGAAGTCCCGCGTCCTTTCAAAGACAGCTTCTTTCCATTTTAGTGAATTATCAAACGCCAAATCGGAAGACAATGCCGGGGCCAGGTCAGGCGTAGGGTCAAGGGATAAAGGCGTGGCAGGGTCTTGTTCCGGTTCTGCGGCCGTCTGGACAATTCCTTCTGATGGGGTTTCTGTCAAGTTTTCCATCATGCTGGCGCAACCTGCCGCCATAAGGAGTAAGCAGGTCGCGAAAAGGAAGATTATGTATTTTTTCTTATTCTTTATTTTGTCCATCTGTATATCCTCATAAAATGATAAGCCCTGTCATTGCGGCCACCGAGCCGTAATCTCATAAGCTTGCGGGATTGCGGTTCAAGTCCGCAATGACGATGGGTCAAGCACAATGACAAATTGTGTCGCGGCTCGCTACACAATTTTGACATAGAAAATTTTCGCACCTCTACTGTCCCATTTATTATATAGTTTTCGGGACAGTTTTTGTCAAGTGTTATTAATACTCCTTAATTTTAAAGCATTTTTGCTGCTCTTTTCTGCATTTTTTATATTGCCGCTATACTTATACTGCTCAAATAAAAAATCATCAATGTCATCATGAACAGTATAACAGTTTTTATGATTCCACGCAAATTGAAAATCTCAGAAATTATACGTTTGAAACTAATTTAGTGTTGACAATATATATATATATATAATTGACTAGTGATCATGAAAATAAATATAACGCTAAGGCGTTTGACGATTAAATTTGCTATTATTATTTGGATATATAATAACTTGACTACGAGGAGAAGAAAGCAAAATGAAAATGTCAGAAATGGTTTTGCTCGGATTAAAGCACGCAAAAAATACATTTGCAGAAGATATTTATTTAAGATATAGATATGATATGACAAAGCCGATAACATTTTATGCACTTATAAATGAGAGATGCAATGCAAAATGCTTAATGTGTAATTTTTATCGGCGTGATAAATATCTTGATGAAATGACTTTGGAAGAGTGGCAAAGAGCATTACTGAGCCTAAAAAAATTTGTCGGAAAATTCTCAATCAGCTTCAGCGGTGGCGAACCTTTTCTTAGAAAAGATTTTATCGATTTACTTGAATGGTGCAATAGAAATGGAATAATGGCAGGCGCAACCACAAACGGCTCTTTGTTGAATGAGGACAATGTCAAGAAAATTGTTTCTGCTAAGCCATTCAATATTAATATTTCGGTGGATGCTCCCAATGCAGATGTTCACGATTATTTACGTGGAGTGCCTGGGTTATTTGATAGTTTGAATAAAGGAATTACCCATCTAGTTAAAGAACGTGAACGTCAAGGGATATACTTTCCAATAACTATAAAACCAACAATAAATGCTTTGAATTACCAATATCTTCCTGAACTTGTCGAATGGACAAAAAGAATAGGCGCAACCAACTTAAGTCCCCAAACAATGAACCGCAGGACACCGGAATGTGATGAATTGTGGATTGATGAAAGTGCATTGCCTAAATTTGAAAATGTCATTAACCAATTAATCATTATGAAACGCAAAGGTGAACCAATTCAAACATCCGAAAGTGTGTTGGCATTAATGCCAGAACATTTTAAGGGTGTGAGGGCTTCCAGAAAACTTTCGCCATGCTTAATAGGTCTTCGTAATTTTGAAATTGGCACAAATGGTGATGTATATTCATGTGGGAATTTTGCAAGCATTGGTAATATCAAAGAGCAATCAGCAAGGAATATATGGAATAGTCCAAAAGCGCGTAGAATTAGAAATGATACCGTATCGTGTGAAAAATTATGTTTAGTCACCTGTATGTCACACAAAAAACTAAAAGATAAGATAAAAATGGGATTACAGCTTATGAGAAAAAATTAAATCGGATTGGAAAAAATGCTAAGACAAATGCCTAAGCGATGCAACTACAGAAATTATTGATATTTGACATAGCAATTTCATTGTGATACTATTATATCATCTATGTAAGGCAAATAATGACCATAATGGTCAATAAAATCAGAATTATTTACGGAAGTAATTAATTGACTAAAGATTGGAAATATTCTATTATGCAACAAGTGAAGTTTAAGCTGGACAAAACTAGCCCAGAGTTAATGAAATATACATACGGCATATCAGAGCGAATTGATAACATTGATGAAATGTACCAAAAAACGCAGGGATTTTATACTGCTGTTAGTTCTGAAATCTCAGCTGTATTTGAAGGTTGGCTGGTTCGCGAAGGTTGCGATGAGACGCAAGAGCCATGGCCGAAATATGATATTATTAACGTGAAGCCCGGACAAAAAGTCGGAAATGGTACTAACTGCACTAACATAAAGCCTACGCTTGATGAATTTATAAGTAGACATGGCGAAAAATTGGATTATGTACTTTGCATATGGCATAATCATCAGGCGCAAAATTCTTTCAGCAAGCCTGATATACTGCTTTTAATAGAGTATGGCGAATATGTGATTGAGGCTTTTTTAGATACAGGGAATATTATAGTTCTTTCAATATCACCGGAAGGCAGAAAATATATTAAAGAATCGAATTTAAGAGCAAAGCAGAAGATCAAGTTAATGCTGGATAAATTTTATGATAAAATTTCAGAAAAATATAGTTATACTGATATTTTAGAAAACGCGAACTATAGTAAGGCAGATAAAGCACGTCTGATTGATGAGAGAAGAGAAAAAATAAACAGCGAATTTCTTGATGACTTAATCAAAAGTGGAATGTTTAAAATAAATACTACACATTTTGAAAAAGTTGTTATATGATAGATAAGGGAGATAAATGATGGATATGGATAAATTATTAGAAGAAAATAGCGATATGAGAGCAATAGAGTTTTATGATTTATTGCCCGAAGGATACCTTTTTGGTTTCCCAATTGATGATACCGCTCTGGCGATGTATCCTATTACTGTCGGCGACATGAAAGAATATATGAACCCAACCGGAGAACACTGGAGCAGTATTTTAGAAGAAATATTACTAAAAAAAGGATTGATTAATTGATCTTCGAAATCTGCTCGTAAAAATCAGCAATCCTTGTAAAGCTCCTGCCCATCACTTTCCACCAACACCCACCCAGGCCATAAGGGGCCTAGGATTTCCGGCGGGGCTGCCCATGTATTCTTGTGCCGCGCCGGGCGAATCATGATTTTACCCGGATTAGCGTTTAATCTTGCCCCCCAAAAACTAAAGGTCGAGTTGGCACAGATGATATGCTTGCACTGGCTCATAAGATACATATCATATAAGCTTTGATCGCCTTTATTCCAGTCAACATAAGAATAATTGTCAGCCTGATAATTATCCTTTACATAATGGGTGTCATCAGAGAAAAAATAAAAGTGGGCCCCGACGGTTCGTTGACTGATGTGGTCAATGGCCGCCTTGTAATAACCCTCTGTGCAGATATTGCCGAAAAGCTTTTGGTTTTCCGGTTTCAGATAATCACTGCGCCGGATATGGACAGCAACCGACTCACAATTTTTTATTTCATGCGCGGCCTGTTGATTCCTTTTGTCCTTGCTTGGCATAAAGCGTATTTTTTCGCGCAGGAGCGGGAGGATATCGGCATAGTATTTTTCACAGGCAAAATAACCGCTAAGATACATTGAAGTAAACTCTAAAATTTCCGGGTGGAACATCTCTGTTTCCTGAAAAAACCTTACTTTATCCGGGAAAAGCTTGCGCTTAAGGCGGCCGCAGATATTGTCTTGGCCTAAGAGCTTTTGCTTTTCCGCTTTTGTGCAAACTTCATATTCCAAGCCGTCAAAAAAATCAAGCTCAAGCTTGCGCGGGGTCAGGTTGGCATTTTTCGCTTGCTTGTCAAACCATGAAAGGTCAAGCTTAGCTTCAACGCCAAGGCTTAAGAATTTCTGGGATAAGGCATATTGCTGGAGCTGGTTTCCTAAACCCCCGGCGACTTCGATAATTATCATTATTATATCCATGCTCCTTTCAAAGTCTGGAGACTTTGAGCGTAGCTCAAATCTCAGGTTGAAAGAATGAAATTCTTTCAACCTTCCATTTCCTTTAGATTAATCGCAAATAATGAAAGTGCCGGGCCAAGTGACCAAGGAAATGCGTCATATTTCTGCGGATAAATGCCAAATCCGCCGCATTCAGCCAAGCAGTTAATGACATTCCCATCTGTGACTGCTTTTGCTAACGCATCGCGGCCTTTTAAAAGGCGGGAACGGTGGATTCCGATTAAGATATCATTTTCTAGCCCGCGGGCAATTGCATACAAAATCATTGCCGTTGCCGAAGTATCAAACGGCCCTTCCCTTGCCGGGAGCTGCCACGGATAATAGCCGTCCTCCCGCTGGTATGCCTCAACTTTATCGACCAGGCGGCGGAAATTTTGCTTTATTTCATCATAGTTAGGATTAGCTTTGTCCAGATAAACAAGGCTGTCCACCATTCCCATCATCAGCCAGCCTAAGGCCCTGCCCCAGCCGATAATCCCATGCTTTGTCTGGCTTTTAAAGTCAAAGCCATGGTAAGGCAAGCCCGTCCTGCCATCCATTCCATTCCGGCAGAAATTTTGAATCTGCTTAACCGCCAAGTTAATCGCTGCTTCATCACCGTATGTATATCCGTACTTACATAAAAATGGGCAAATCATCCCAATGCCATCGGCGTAAATATGAAGATTGTGCTGGTTTTGGCGATAAGGTAGGCTTCCGTTTGAATCTACGGAATGCCGCTTGAGATATACTGCCAGCTCATCAAGCATTTCCTTAAACCGCTCATCTTTTGTCGTTTGATGGAGGTCAATCAGGCAAAGGCCGGAAAGGGCGTTATCAAGATAAAGGAATTTCTGGCGGCTCTTAATATAACGCTGATAGTACTTTATCAAAGCGTGTTTGATGACCAATGATATTTCCAGATTGAGATTGTTTTTGTAGTATGCCATTAAAGCGTTCGCTAATAAGGCTGTCGGCCAGTTAATCCTGTCCTTTGGCGGCAGTTTGCGTCCCGCCATTCTTTTGAGGAAACGAAGTAAATTATCCTTAAAGCGGTAGCGCGAATATTTATTTAGCTGAAAGATCGCTTCTTCAACCATTGTGATCGATTTTTCTTTTATTTCATTGTTCATATTGTTGCCCAGCCTTTTATTTGTTTCTTAATTTATCCTTAAATAATGCCAGCAAATATTTCAGTTCTTCACTTTTCCAAAATAGCAGCATAAAAAGACCATTAAAGATTATTATAACCGCTATTGCCGAAATAATAAAGGATAATATGCTAAGTTCTTTAAGCAGTAACCCGTTAAGCCAATAACAAATCAGGAAAATGCCCCCGGTCACCAAGATATATTTGACCCAATCAAGATAAAATTTTGTAGCTTTCATCTTGAAGCAAATGCGGTAAATAATCACCGGGCGGACGAAATTTGCCAGCAGGCCGGAAATTACTGTGCCGATAAAAACGCCGACCAGGCCCATGCTGTTTACCAAGCTAAGCGATATGGCCAGATTGACAATTCCTTGAATCAAGGGCAGATACCGGTCCGGCTCAAACACTCCGGCGGCGGTCTTAAAATTAAATAAGACCACCCGGTCGCCCTTAAAATAAAAATCAGCAATAATCAGCGTAACTACGGCCGTGCTAAGGACCCTTTCTTGGCCAAGCCATAAATTAACAAACGGCGTTAATAAAAGCAAGAACCCGATGGCAAAAAAACCATATACCCAGCTGGCAAAAAAGCGGTAAATGCGGAACATGAGGTATTGCTTTTTTTCTGGTTCGGTTGCAATCAAATTGCCAAAGCTGCTGATGACACTATTAAAGAGGATATCAACAAAACTTAGGACAAAATTGATCACGATATTGTAATTGCCGACAAAGCCCCATAGTTTTACGTTATTAAAGGCGGATATAATTATCCCGCTCGCCTGTAAGCGCATGACATCGCCGACTTTCATCAGCACCAACGCTTTTGTTTTCGTGATTAGGGTCTGGGTTTCTTCTTTGGTCAGTTTTTCACAATCCTTGTCTTTTAGGTAAGGGTACATTCTATTAAGATAATAATTCGCAAAAATCTTTTGGGCTAGTTCAATGAAAGCGGCTGAAAGTAAGTAAACAAGGAAGTTTTTCGTGAACAGAATGACAATGATTTGGACAAAAATAGTAATAATCCGGGTAATCGTAATAATATTGGAATGGATATAATTACGCTGCTCGGCATTGACCAGGCTATATTTGTAGGCGATAAAATAGGTGCTGACGGTGTTAAATAAAAAGATGAAATAATAAACGGTCAAGTCCCTTATTGAAATGCTTGCGCCGCCGTCCGGCATTTTGACCAGATAAGATAAGAATGGAGCTACGCAAATGCCGATCAAAAAAACGACACAGCCAATAGCAAGATAGGCTCTTTTGTATAGGCGCATATAGGCCTTTACTTTTTCGATCCGCCCGTGGGCAACCGGGGCATAAAGGCTATAGCTAAGGGCTGTTCCAATGCCAAGTTCAGCCATCGTAAGGACTGACAGGATATTTGTATACAAATCATTAACGCCGTTTAGGGTATCGCCAAGATGGCGGATAAAGACCGTGCGGAGCAAAAGGCCAAATGGCCCTGTAATGATGATACCAAGATATCCAAACATGATGTTTTTGGATGCTTTACTTACTCTGCTCATAATCATTTTCCGTTAGCAAATTTTGTGTCCGGGCATTTTCTATTATGCCCCCAATTTCCTTAGCCCTCTCGCGATATCCGGGGATTATTTCATGGAGTTTTGCCTTGACTTCGCTCTCGTGTTCCCAAAGCCATGAAAAAGCTTTAACAAGGTCATCAGCTTCCCCAAGCGTTTGGACTGGTATCACATAGTTTTCGTCCGTCCCGAATAAATCAACCGCAATGCCCCTTGCCTTTACCGAATAACCAACCACCACGGTCGGGACAAAGCTTGAATAAGCCGCTATTGTTGCATGGGTCCTCGCGCCGATAAAAAAGCGCAGGCTGGCAATATAGCCTTTAAGTTCGCTGCAATCAGCGTCGTGAATCATGATAATCCGCCCGGTATTTTGAAAGGCCTCATATAATTCCCGTAAGGGAAGACGGTCATCGTTCCTCTTCCAGACTACGTGCGGGATTAAGGCTATTTGCATATCAGTCTTTTCAATTATAAACTGGATTAAGGCCTTATAACTAGCCATCGTAATCCCGGCTTCCTGCTCATTATCCGTCGCTAAGGGGCTTAGGTTTAAGCCAATTGTATTGGCCGGGGCAAAACCTTCTGGCAGGGCCATCTCTTTTTTCGCCAAGGAAAAAGCCGGGTCGGGGAGCAAAAATAAGCGCGGGTGGCCGATTTTACCCAGTGCTTCATAAGTGATGGATTCACGGGCAATAATTGTATCGTAGCGGTGCATATCGGCGATGATGGCGGGATTTTTGAGTAGGTCCGGCTCAACTGAGCAGCCTAGCAATATCGTTTTTATGCCCGCCGAATTAAAGGTTTTATTCATCAAAACAAGGTCGTCAACCATATTATCATAGCAATAGTTGTCGCCGCCAATGGAAATAGCCAAGGCAGGTTTTTCCTTTTCAAAAGCCTTGTGGTAACGGTAGCGGATAAAGCTTTCGCGGTCGCCTGTTATTTTGCGGTAGAGGTAATATAGGATATGGACTGGGCGATAGCGCTTAAAATGGCGTTCCTGCCATATTTCTAAGCTGCCCTCATCGCAAAGTGCTTTTAAGGAGTAGCCAAGGTCTTCCTCGGCATTTACGCTAAGAACCGAAACCGGGCTAGAAAGCATCCTAACAATACTGTTGACAATCGCTTCACAGCCATGGTTACCGCTTCCGGCGTGCATATATAAGACTATTTCTTTCATTTTACCTGCCTCTGTCATTGCGCCCTTTGTCATTGCGGCCTCTTGCCCCTGTCATTGCGGCCTCCGAGCCGCAATCTATTAAAACTGCTTCCGCGTACCGAGAGCTGTCGATTCAACGTCCGACACGCTTTCGCTCCGAGAGAAATGTTTTGACATTACCTCAAGGGTCGGTCTTTTGAATCGCACTCTCGTCTCGCGACTTTCGGTCATTGCGACACTTTGTCATTGCGGCCTCCGAGCCGCAATCCCCTTTTTCAGAATCCCATACAGCCCCATGTACCCCCTTGGCGAAACCCGATAAGCCCTTACCTTAATGCGATATCCCCACGGAAGCAATTTAAATGCCTCCGGCATTTGCCTCGTTTCAGCAAGGCATTGACTGCATCGGTCAACCTCTGCTTGGTAGCGCAGTCTTTCTTTCTTCGGTAAAACCGCCATTTTCCCCACTATTAAGATGACTGCCGTTATAATCCTGGCCACTAAACGGGGTTCAAGCTCTGGCCTTAGCTTTATTATTTCTTTTAAGGCCAGCTGCCAGCAAGTGATCTGATCCATGTACTTGGACGTAAAAGGCCTAAGGGTCGCCCCGTCCGGGTTCTGGAAGTAAGCATATCCTTGCCAGTCAGTAACGGTTATCGTTCCTGCTTTGCTGACTGCCCCGACCAAAAAAAGCATATCTTCACCAATGGAAAGATTTTCATCGAACTTTAAATCCTTAATAATTTCTGACCGATAGAGCTTGCTCCAGCAGCGGGTATCATTTGTCAAAATCCCTTTGTCAAGATACTCATGGCTATCATAAGTCCTTGCCCAGCTGGCGATATCATCAATTACAAAAGGGCGAGTGCTAAGTTCCCGGTATTCCTCTTCACTATGCCACATCGCAAAACCACAGCCAACAATGTTACTTTTTGACTGGCTTGCGATTCGGTATAAGACTGAAAGGCAGCCCGGAAGCAAACGGTCGTCCGCGTCAAGAAAAGCAATGTAATTACCAGTTGCCAAGGAAATCCCACTATTGCGTGAAGCGGAAACACCCAAATCCTCCGTTGTCAAAATACTTACTGAACAGCCAGCCTTGTCATGGTATTCTCGTTTTAAGGCTTCGCAAATCGTTGCTGTTTTATCGGTTGAGCCATCATCAATAATAATAATCTCAAGGTCAAATAAGCGAGCTTCATTTCTTTCTAAAACGCTTTCAATGCAAGTACATACACAGGCGCGTATATATTTTTGCCCATTATGCACCGGGATAATAATGCTTATCTTTTCTTTCATAAATTCTCAACCTATAAAGCGATAAAAAAGCTTTGAAACTAAACGCAAAAAAACAATCATCGGCACATTCGGGTATTTTAGGACCAAAAATAATAATTTATTTGCTTTACGCTGGGCCTTAACCGGGTACTTTCGGCATAAAGCTTTTGTTTGCTCTGCTTCACAGATGGCTTTAATCCGTTTTCGGAATAACTTAGCGTTAGGGTTTCCCCTTGCTTCATATTTTAGTAACAGCATTAACGAGAATAAATTCTCACGCAAGCATTGGGCCTTGATTTCTTCGGCAGAGATGTTAAGCCCATGCAAGCTTGTTTTATCTGACATAATCCGGTGGAAATGATTCCCTTTCCGGCTGATATCTTTATATAAATTGTCCCGGTAACCATGGACAAGCGAATCTTTGTTAAGATAATAATGATAAAAATACGCTTCCGCCATAATAACAATCCGCTGGCTGTCAAGCAAAGCCATCAACATCATCACGGCATCCTCGCCCATTAAAAGGCTATCATCGCAATCGTCCAAGTTATCAGTTATTAACTCGCGGGAAATAAGCTTCATGCACCGCGATAACGAAATCTGGCGATTTTCATTGCCGAGGATATTTTTAAATACTTCCCGCAGCCTGTCCCCCTCATACACTCCCGGTCTAAGACCCATCGGCTCTCGAAACGTCCCTGTTGCCCGCTCGACAATAATATTACAGCAGATTATTTCACGAAGCCGATTGCTAAGGTGGGCTGCCATCGCTTCAATCATTTCCGGCATGACCGCATCGTCACTATCAACAAAACAAAGATATTTGCCCCTGCTTTTCGTAATTCCAGCCCGGCAAGCCGCCATTGGGCCTTTATTTTCCTGATGGATTACCAAAATGCGCTTGTCTTTTTGGGCATAATCATCACAGACTGCTCCGCTTTCGTCGCTTGAACCGTCATTAACAAGAATTATTTCGATCTGCGGATAAGTCTGGCTTAATAAGCTGGTGATACAGCGTTCTAAATAAGGCGCGGTATTAAAAACCGGAACTATAATGCTAATAAATTCTTTCATTTTAAGTTCTTGCTCCTTCCAAAAATCGAAAGAATGATTCTTTCAATTCATAACCCCCTCATATATTTTATATAAGGCCTCAATATTGTCAGCCAGCTTATATCTTGATTCCGCTTGCTTCCTGGCCGCCTTGCCGTAGCTCTTGCGTAAGGCTTCATTTTCGAGCAGGCTGCTTAAGGCATGGAATAAAGCTTCTTCGTTCTTTGGCGCAATCATGCTGCCGTTAATGCCATCGGTGATTACTTCGGGAAGGCCGCCGACATTGGTCGTCACAATCGCCATCCCGGCGGCCATTGCTTCTAAGACTGCGTTTGGCTGGCCGTCAAAATGAGTTGGCAAGACAAAAAGACTGCACATAGCGCGGTATTTTTCCTTGCCCGCTTCATCAAGCCAGCCCAAAAACTTAACCCGCCCGCCCAGTTCTTTCGCTTTTTCCTCAAGCTCCTTTGAAGCCCAGTTTCCGCCCAGAAACAAACGCGCAAGGGGGAATTTTTCGAAAATCCGCGGCATTATCCCAAGCAGTTCGCCAATCCCCTTATCCTCATTAAGACGGCTAAGGACGAGAATATTTTGGTTGGCAAAATCTTGTTTGCCCTCTGGGGGCAGGGCAATGGCATTTCTAAGAATTACGATCTTATTTAAAGGAAGCAAGGTCGCAAAAAAATCTACCCACGGCTTTGCAACGACAATAAAAGCATCGGCTTTGTTAAGTGTGGCTTTGATTTTTGCTTGGGTTTTTAGATTAGAATCCTGATAAAACATCTGAAACCTGCCGCAACGCATACTGATAATTACTTTCTTTTTAAAAAATGCCGCCGTTTCTAAGAAAATCCTTTTGCGCCAAAAGCTTGCGTCAGAGGAAGTATTGGCGTGCAGGATATCCATGCGGGGCAAGATAAGCAGAAAATGAAGATAGGCGCAGATTGCCCGGATTAGCTTCCTAAGCTTGCTTCCGTCAAGGGCCGTCCCGATGTAGGTAAGATTGACTTTTTCCGCCAGCCCGCCCTCATACAGCCTGCCCACCATTGCGGACGGGCCGCCCTTAAAGCTTCTGATGACACCGATCATTGTGACATTATATTTTCCCTTGCAAGTGTCCTTCCCTTTCATTTTGACCCCCTTTGCGAAAAAACAACGCCAAAGGTCTTAAACAAAATCTTTACATCAAGGCTTAATGACCAATTATCAATATAATCCAAGTCGTATTTTACGACATCATCAAATTCTTCCACTTCACTGCGCCCGCTTATCTGCCACAGCCCAGTCAGGCCCGGAGTCATGCTAATGCGGCGGCGGTAATAATAATTGTATTTCTCAAATTCATCTTCGGTTGGCGGCCTTGTCCCCACCAAGCTCATGTCACCCTTGACAATATTAAAAAACTGCGGCAATTCATCAATCGAGGTTTTGCGGATAAACTTGCCCACCTTGGTAATGCGGGGGTCATCTTCTATTTTAAACATCAGTCCTTTCATTTCATTTTGGGCCTCAAGTTCTTTTTTCCGCGCTTCGGCATCGCGGTACATGGAACGGAATTTGTAAATCTTAAAGCGGCGGCCATTTCTTCCGATCCGGGTCTGGGAAAAAAAGATTGGCCCTGATGACTCAAACTTAATAAACAGGGCAACAAATGGGAAAAAGAAAATGGTAATGATTATCCCGGCCAAGCCGCCGATTATGTCAATCAATCGCTTAACCATCAGGCGTTTTGGGCTTTTAACGACTTGCGTACAAGTTACAACCGTAAATTGGCCAAATTCCTCAATCTTATTAAAGTCCGCCCCTTTATTGGCAAATGCCAAATTATAATGGCAGTTAACGCCCATTAAAGCAAAACCTTGGATTAAGTCCTTGATTTGGGTCTGGGTCACGTCAGCAGCGTTAATAAATACTTCATCTACAACGGCCTGGGTCGTCAAATCAAGCAGGTTGTCCGGCCCGGCGATAACCGGGATGCCGTCGATAAATTGACCGGACTGGTCAATATCAAGACAGGCTAAGGCTGTGATCTGATAGTTGGCATCCAATGAAGCCTTAAGCTGTTTAACTGTCATCTCAAGGTCACTTTGCCTTGCAATGGCGATTATCTTTGTCACGGTTTTGTCAGAGGAATAGTAAAGCCGTAAAATCCGCTTAATGGCCATGTGGAGCAAAAATGTGGCCGTGAAATTTAGGATCGCAAAATAAGTTAAGATCAGCCGCGAAAAAGTATCAGCCCATTTCATAAAAGTCATGATACTAATAATAATCAGCAGCATAAAGGCCATATACTTAAAAATCGCCACGGCCTCGCGTTTCCAATTCCGCTTGATAAAATCATGGTTCCAGTCAAGGATAAAATTGTAGACCGTGCAAAAAACCAGGAATAACAAGCCGACCTGAAAATGAATCGACTGGTAGCCCATATCGCTAAAATTGGGGTGGCGCAAAGATGTGGCCAGCAAAAACATTAACCAGATACATAATAGGTCAATTACCCACAAGCCATATACTTCGATGATTTTATTCCGTCTGCTCATATAGTTGGTTCCACTCTTCCCTATCAATCGCAATCACGCTGTCTTTCCCATAAAAACTTGCTGTTATTTGATTTGTCGGATGGTCTTTATCTATTCCAACGACACTATTTGCCAAAGGCCGGTAATCTTCAAATATTCCCGGCAAAACCGCATTACTAATACCATCGTCAAGCAAAATCCGCGTTTGGATATCCTTTAATCTCTTGTATTCGGCGGCCCGCCCGGTTTTTATCAAGCTATAGCTTTGGTACATGACTGAATCAAAAACATTGCGGTAATTAAAAACCGTTATCACTAAGCACAAACCCATTACAAATATGATGGCTTTCTTATTAGCTAATTGGGGAGAGCCTGTTTTTCCGTGCTTTTCCGCCAAATAGCGTTTAAGATAACCCATAAAATAAAGCCAATTAGCAATAATAAATAATAATAGGCATTGATAGTAAATATTGCCTACGCCTTGGGAAACCCACGACCCGGAATAGATTTCCGGGGCATACACCGAAGCATAAAGCAAAAAACTTAACAGCAAAAAAATACCGGGATAAGGATATTTTTGGCATGGCTTTTCTTTGTTTAGCTGGACGCACGTAATTATCAATAAAATAAATAACAAGCCAGCGATTACTAATGGCCTTTCGCCAAGAAGCCTAAACCCTTGGCTTATTGCCATAAGAATTGACTCTCCGACTGCCATGGCCGCTCTTTTAAAGCTTAGGCCAAAGTCCTCACCGCCACGCACCTTGTTCCCTGGGGCTAGCATACTGATCGTAAGGCCCGCCAGAAACAAAAAAAGCGGGACCAGCAAAAAGAAAGAATCCTTCCATCTCCTTGCCAAAAGCAGGTAAGCAATCGCTAATACGGCAAGCAAAAAAGCAAGCAAAGCGGGCTGGTAACTTGAACCGCCCAAAAAAGCCAATATCAAAGCAATACCCAAAAAATAATTAAGCTTCGGTTTTTGGACATAGCTCATTAATAAGTATAACAGAAAAATCATCATCAAGAAAGGTAATTGATAATGAATTATCCCATTAAACCAAAAAAGGGCCGATTGAACGCCGGGAATAAACTGCATATTTAATAATAAGAAACTGAAATTAACGAAAAGAAAACTATCTTTATCAAACTCTGCCATTTTTACCAAAAAGAAGTGCATGACAAAAGTCACCGCCACAACCCATAAGATGATGATGAGGGGCGTGACGAGGACATAAGCTTTTTCATGGAATACTTCCGGCTGGAGGGTAAATAAAAAAATCGAAGACCACGTTCCCTGCCAGCCTTCATAAACTTCGCTAATTTTTTGGAATGAGGCTTTAAAGACCTCGGCTAATGAACCAGTCTTAATGAATGCTTGCCTTGTTAATGTCCCGAAAGAAAAATCATCACCACTGGCGCGATTAAAAACTGAAAGCAAAAGCAGCGGCACTAGGCTTGCGCAAAAAAAAGCGGCCGCGATGATTCCCATTATTTTAAGGTATTTATTTTCTTTTTCCTTAATTATATCCAATCTGCCACCAATAAACCTCTTTGCCATCATCTTTAATCAGCATTTTCCCCCAATATGCGCCGAAGATAAAGAGCAGAAAATTCCGCCCTAAATATAATGAAATAAACTGCGGTTCAACAATTGTATAAATCGCTATGACCACAATCAGCAAAAGGGCCATCACATCTTTTTGCCTCCGGCATTCATTTAATAATAGCAGAAAAAGCCCAATAAATAAAGTGCCGGGGACTATCCCGAACCAGTAAAAGAAGCGGACCCAGCCCATGTCAAAAGAGCGGACGTATTCGGCATTAGACGCAAATAAGGTAAAATCCTTTAATGCCGCGCTGATACTTGGCCGATCCCAATAAAGGGCTATTATTCTTGATGACAAAGCTTGGTCCAGTCTTTCAAGTAGTGAGCCAGGAGTCCAAAGCATAAGGCTGTCAGCATAATAGGCCGCCAAGACTGAAAGCCCGATACATAACAAGAAAACACCCATCGCAGCATAATAAACCCAATCTGTCTTGGCCAGCTTGGGAGCAAGGGTAAAAACCATTGCCAGCAATATCGCCACGGTTGTGACGAAAAAGCCTGTCCGGGAATCCGTAAAAATAAATAAAACAATATTTGCGCCCAAAATCACGCTTAAAATCGACATTTTCAGTTTTTCTTGATAGCAGTAGAAAAATAAAAGCAGCACCGCCAACACCATGCAATAAAATGTATTCGGATGCCCGATTCCGAAATGATACCGTGTTTCAATTACATCACGGTAGACAGTTGTTAATTTTAGGTCACGCCCAATCCCAATAACTGATAAAGCAATGATTGATAAAAACCCGGAAAGAGTCAGCCAGAACGTGTATTTCATCGCCACGCGGATCTTGATATCACGCATTGCGGCAACAAAAACCACCGCCCGCAAAGCGACATTTTGCCCCGTGATACGGTACATAATAAACGTAAAAAGTAAAAAGCTAAATAGCACCAGCCATTCTTTTTTTGCATATTTGGTAAAGCAGACTTTTATGGCAAATAAAAGAAAGGTCACGCGGAAAATCTGCCCTTCATTAAGAGGGGGCAGGGCCGAGCGGTCGATTATTACGACCAAGAGCTCAATTGTTAAGCCAAGATAAAATAAATAAAGCGGTATTTTATCGGCGTTTTTTTTAAGCCATGCGATCATGTTTCCCCATTCCTATCCCTGTCCGGCGGCAAATACTGCTGTAAATGCGAAACAGCCAAAACTGCCCATGAATTAAATGAGCCTTTATTTTTTTTGCCATTAATGAAACCCCGCTTGGGTATTGATTGATTTTCTGGTATAGAGGGCTGGTTTTCTTGTATTCTGCCAACTCCCTCCGGCATTCAGCGGCGGTAAAAATCCGCCCTTTTCTATCCATATAATGAAAATCGCGGTAAATATTTTGCTCACCGCACCAATATCCATCAGAAACGTTATGCCGCCCCCAATATTTTGGCGCAAGGATATACTTGACTTTTTCATTTAAAAATGCCGGAATGCAAGCAAATGAGGAATTGGACAGCAATAAGTAATGGGCATTTTTGATGATGGCAAAGTCCTTGGCAATATCAAAATGATAAGCTTTAATCTCCGGCAGAATTTTCGCTGCGGCGGCTACGTCATCAGTAATAACCATAAATTCCATGTCCGGCCGGATAAGGCGCATCTGCTTCATGCCTTTTAGCCAGTACCTGCGCCTTAAGGTAAATTCGGCATGGCCAAAATACTCACCGCCGCGCATATTGATAATACATAAGTTTTCGCGGCTGTATTCATAAGTTTCAAATTCGGCTTTCACTTTCAGCCATGATTTCATCTCTTGGTAATATTTTCCAAAATAGCTTTCGTCCTGCATATTGCCATAAATCAAAGTATTGTCAGCAATGACGGACAGGCGTTCATCAACACCGCTAATATAACAGCCGTGCTTTAGGTCATGGAATGAGCCTAGATATAAGCGGCTGTCTTTTTCATCAAGGCGGGTAAAGCCCTTTTTTTCTTCATGGCTAATATCATGCCCCAAATCAATATCCATAAAATACATACCCCGGTCATTGTGGATATTAACCGCAAATCTTTCTTGCCCGGCCGTACCAAATAAAACCCCTTTATCAGCTGCAATCGCCCTTGCGCTTAGATAGCAAAATAGCTGGTTTCCCAGCCCTTGGCCTTTTAGAAACTCTGTCCCAATCATTAAATTTCTGTTTCCTCTAATTTCCCGTTGATGACCTTATAAACTGTATCGCATTTCGCAATTGTATTAAGGCGGTGGGCAATAATAATCATTGTTTTCCGGCCATAAAAATTATTAATTGCGTCCATGACTGCCTGTTCCGTTTCATTATCAAGGGCTGACGTTGCTTCATCAAAAACAAGGATTTCCGGGTTGTGGTATAAAGCCCTTGCGATCCCAATCCGCTGCCTTTGCCCGCCGGAAAGCCGGACACCGCGCTCGCCGATATAAGTATTAATGCCGTCCGGCAATTCTCTGACATGACTGTCTAACTGCGCTTCCCTTAATACTTCCCATATCCGCTCATCATCAATTTGCTTTTCGTCAATCCCAAAGGCAATATTGGCACGGATTGACTCATCGACCAAATAAATTTCCTGCGGGATATAACCAATTTGAGCCAGCCACGATTCATAATTTTCATAAATATCCCGGCCGTCACAAGTGATTTTCCCCGACTGGGCATGAAGCAGGCCAAGCAGGATATCAACAATCGTTGATTTCCCTGCCCCTGACGTCCCGATTATCCCGACTGATTTTCCTTTCGCAACGCACATGGAAGCGTCATCAAAGATTTTTTTGTCCGTGCCGGGGTAAGCATAGGTGATTCCATTAAGCTTTATTTCATTAGCAAGGCTAAGCTTTTTCGTTAAGGCTTTTTGCTTCTGCTCTTTTAAATCGGCATCGGTTTTCATGCCCTCTTGCATATTTTCATGAACATATTCAAACGCGGGCTGGTTAAAGGCAATCTCGGAAAAATAGGTATTCATGCGGGTAAAGCTAGGCAGCATCCGAAGCGCAACCACGCCGAAAGCAACCAGCGTCGCCGTCATGTCATCAAGGGAACTGCCGCCCAGCATAAAGAGTAAAATAAAGCTGAAAACCCCGGCAATAAAAACCGTTTCGACCAGCAAGCGCGGAGTATTGTTAAAAAAGGTGTATGACCGGGTGGTCTGGGCGGCGATATATCCGGTGTCCCGGTATTTGCCGACAAAAAAGGCTTCGCGGTTAAGGACTTTGATATCCTTTAAGCCATAAACCGTATAATGCCGCCACCGTGATGTCTGGGCTTCGATTTCATGATTGCGCTTGCCGATCCGGTTTATGACCGGGCGAAGCACTTTCAAGAAAAAAAGCGTCACCCCGCCAAACAACATCATGATAAACAAGGTAAACTGCCAATTGGACGCAAGCATAAAAATAAAAAGCAGGACGGCAACACAAGCTTCTGTTGCCAGCTGCAAGACAGCTAAAATCAAGGCAAAACATTTCGGCACGTCAACCCCGACTAAGCGGAATACTGTTGGTATATCCGTGCCGAGATAGTTTTCATAGGGGCGGTTCAGAAATTCGCGTAAAATGCGGCTTGTCAGCTTAATTTTGCTAAAATTGATAAAAGAAGATTGGTAATAAGCCAAAAGCAAAGCAAAAAGGTTTTTGACAATATATATCGTAATAATGCTAACCAGCAGGATAACTACTAATTGATTAAAGCTTTTGATGCCAAGAAAATTGTAAAGGCCAAACAAGAGGGCATTATTTTCGATGATTGCCATAATGCTGTCGGGATTCATGATAATCGTAATCACTGGAATCAAAGCCCCTACGCCTAAGGTTTCCAAAAGACCGCCGATGAAAATCATGATTCCCAGCACAGCGAATTGTTTTTTTTGCTTTTTATCCAAAATGAAGTTTATATTTTTGATCAGGCTTAGCATAGTTCCTCATACTTTATCGCGGCGTATTTTTCCTGTCTTGATGAAGCGTTTAATTCTCATATATAACTTGCGGAAAAAACGAAAGATTAGCATTGTTATTTTCGTAAAACAGGTCCGGGCTTGAGTTATTTCTGGCATGATAAGATGTTCATATTCATCTCTATTATCCCGTAAATATTGGGGAAAACTATCATCAATCGGAACACGGGCAAATTCGGCTTCACTGCCTAAAAAATCTTTCCCAAGAACTGTTTTTGCCGCAACTTCTTTTAGCGTATGGCTTTCATTATATTCTTGATGGGCAGCGGCTTTTATTTTGTCAACGACACGCTTCGAGATATCCTTTTCGCCGTTTCCGCCCATATATGAAAAGTGCCAGCCCCCATCATCAATCCGGACGCTTTGCGGTGAAGATACATCAGCTTCACGGATATAAACAATTCCATTCTCCGGAATATTTTTCGTTGAAAAAACTTTGGTTCCTAACCATTTACGGCTAGAAACGCCCGCAAATTCACCTGTGATCGATAATAGTTTTTCGGTAATTTCTTCCCTATTTAGATATCCATGAAACATTCGCTGGGCTAGGTGATAAACCTTATCCACATCAAAATCAGCAATGATTTTCTGTAAAACAAGCGGGTTAGGAATTTCGTCAACATCACTAAAAATAATTATGTCTTCTTCCTTGGCCTCACTTAGGCCCTTGATTAAATGGTTCTTTTGGTAACGGTCACGCTCATGAGGGTTAAGAAAAGGCGGTGAATCATCCACGATGACATATTCTATTTTATCCAAAAATTCCGCAAACATTTTGCGGTTTTTATAAAAGTTTAGTTCTTTTTCTTGGCCCGAAAATGTATGTGTTGATTCTGCAATAACAAAACGATCGACCAGCGGATTCATAATATTCAGCCGGAGCTTTAAGATATCTAATTCATTAAAAAATGCAAAAACATCATAAACCATTGGTTTTCCTCGTTTATTTATACATCTATCTTACCCCATAAATCTGCTTGCGTCAAATAAAATAAGAATCATGCCGGACGCTTGTCAACCCTAAACTAGTTTCAAACGTATAATTTCTGAGATTTTCAATTTGCCTGAAATAATAAAAACTGTTATACTGTTCATGATGAATAAGGAAGGAGCGACTTGCCAAAGCTTTTTCGGTGAGGAGTGTTATGATAAAAGATTTGCTCAAGCACAATAAAATATATTGGATTTTGCTAATCCTCACAACAATTGTTTGCTACGGTTTCAAATTAACCCAGTATTCAATGCACTTTGAGGATTTGTTATTCGAGAATTATCAGTATAGCAGCAATATCATCATGGGCCGCTGGGGCATGACTCCTTTTTATGACATCATTTATATGCCAATCTGGCGGACAATAATCGCATTGATTGTTTTGGTAATGGCGGTTACTTTGCTAGCCGGATTGCTTAGAAAATACTCATATAACTGCTTTGATGATAAATCGTTGACCATATTTGCCTGCATAACGATTTCTTTTCCGGCATTCAGCACTTATTTCATCATGGTATGCACGACCTTTGATATTGGCATGATGTTTTTGCTTTCGGCAGCCAGCCTTTATTTTGCCGCGAAATGGGTTATTGATAAAGGGCATTTCATTAACGCGATATTTGCGGTCCTTACCTTGTGTTATGCGACTGGTTTTTTTGAGTACGCAGTCTTTCTTTATTTAATATTCGGCTTCCTCTTGCTTTTTGTCCACGAAATATTTTCACCCAGCACGAAGTTTAATTGGCGAACGCACTTAATGATGATTGCAAAGAAAATTTCGATTGTAATTTTGGCATTTTCCGCTTGGCGGCTAGTTGGTTTGATTTTGCAAAAAATTTATGGGCTTTCAGCGAATATTTATATTGACGGAAGTGTCGGGCATGAAACAAACAATATTTTTGCCTTATTTATCTCGCTGCTAAAATATGCCCTTGCATTCCCCAAGGAATACCTAAAATCTTTTGCAATCCCCAAGGATAATATTAGCACAATGAATAATCTGCTTATTTTCGTTAGTGCGATATTATTCGTTTTAATCGCCGCAGTTTTATCCCTCCAGAAAAAAAGGTTCATGATTTTTGTTTATTGCTTATTTACGCTTGTCTTTGTTTATAGCATTTATATTATTGGCGGAGGAGTCGATTTCATGTTCCGCCGCCTGGTCCACTTATCGGTGTTTGTTGCTTTTATGGCGGCCCTTTTATATGTCATTGCCGGGCGGAAGATGCGTTTCCTTGTTTGCGCCGCCGTAGTATATCTGGTTATTTTACAGACAAAGGAGCAGACGCTTATTTTTGACATGGATTATAAGCGTTACCAAAAAGATATTCATATCATGGAAACGATCGTTTATGATTTGGGCAAATTTGACCAGAATAAACCGCTTGCTTTCACCGGGGAAATTCCGCGCCTTAATATTAAAGGGGTTGATTCCCATATCCAGACTTTTAGCTTGGGTTCCGAAATAACAAAGCTATTTTTTGATTTCCACGGTTATCCCATTATGATTAGCAATCTTGACGAAAGGATAATAAGCGAGCAAGCGCAGGGCATGAGTGCGTGGCCAGCAGATGGTTATATCAAAGATTTTGATGATTACATTATCATAAAATTGGGCAATTTGCCGAGGAAGCAGTTAGATTTTGGCGAGATTTTGGAGACAACGGAAATGCTCCAGATTTTTACGCTTCCTGACTATGTGGCGGGCAATTTGGCAATTGAAGCGATTTCCTTATATATGACGACCTTTGGTTATGGGAGCAACGCCAACTTATTTGTCGAGTTTGGTGCTGATGAAGTTATCAGCCAAAGCACTATTAATGCTGTTGACATCAAAAATAACCGGATGCTAAGAATTGATTTTGCCGAGCCTTATATGCCAACAGGGTCAGCCTATTACCTAAAGCTTCATTCCGACGCAAAACCCGGCAATGCGGTCACAGTCTGGGCATTAGCAGGAAAAAGTGAAGATGAAAGCCGCGTATTATTTATCAATGGCGATGAAGTTTTGGCAGAGATAATCTTTGAGATTCATCTTTCGGACGGTTCATCAATTATTGATGCCCAAGTGCTTAACTGGCGGGCAACCGGCTGGGATATGCACGGACGGCGTTTTGGGAAATGATGAGATTGCGGGTCAAGCCCGCAATGACAACGGATAAGTTCACAGAAATCGGGAATGATGAGATTGTGGGTCAAGCCCGCAAGTGGAGAAATTCACCGAAATCGCGAATGTATTCTTGCTCATCATAAAGTTCATCAGATAAGACTAACAGTATAGAATCAGGCGAAAAGTCATACATCTCTTTCCAAATCATCGGCGGAAGAAAAACACCGATATGAGGGCGGTCCAAGGTAATGATTTTCTCTTGCCCCTTAGTGTCAATTGCCTTTACTTTGCTAGTTCCGCAAACATTAATCAAGCAAAACGATGAATTGCGGTTGGCGTGTCTTCCGCGGACGGCCAAAGGGTCAGAACCGTAGATGTAAAAAATCCGCTTCATGGCAAAAGGAATGTCCTTATTGTTTTCAACGATAATAAGGTGGCCTAAGTGGTCACCGATTTGGGGGAACTCAAGTAATTTGACATCATTAATGGTCTTCATAAAAATTTATCCTTGATGAGATTGCGGGTCAAGCCCGCAATGACAATGTTTATGCCACAATACCTTTGTGCGTCATTGCGGGCTTGACCCGCAATCCCCACATACTAGCACAGATTTACATGAATGTAAAGGAAAAACTTGCTTTAAAAGCAATCCTGGTGTAAAATGCGTTAGAGGAAATGGAATTGGAAAAAACGGCTTTACGAATAGAATCATATCAGCCTAGTTTTGAAGCGGAATGGGACGCCTTTATTGATGAATCTTTAAACGGCACATTTTTGCAAAGCAGACGTTTTTTGAATTACCACAAAAACAGGTTTATTGATGATTCGCTTTTGTTTTTCCGGGGCGGAAAGCTGGTTTGCGTTTGCCCGGCGTGTGCGGTTGATGAATCGGGGGGCAAAACCTTTTGGTCGCATAAGGGCAGCACCTTTGGCGGCTTGGTATTGGCCGAAGATGAATGCCGGGCGGAGAAAATCCTCGAAATAATTAATCTGCTGAAGCAATATCTTAATGACAATGGCTATAATAAAGCAGTCCTTAAAATAACATCAGATTTGTTTTCTTTGAAATCAGCAGATTTATTGGAATATTGCTTGTGGAAAGAGGGCTTTAACGATTTTTGCGAAATCAGCACATATGTGGATTTGGCTGAATGCCCCACTGATTACGGGACGATTTTTAACGCAACCAGGCGAAATGAACGGAACAGATGGAAAAAAGAAGGGGCGTATTTTACTGAACTTTTTACCGAAAAAGAAATTAGCGTTTTTTATGACTTGCTGGCTAATAACCTTAAGAAACATGAAGCAAGCCCGGTTCATACGCTGGTGGAGCTGATTGACCTAAAATTTGAGCGGCTTCCCCATGAGATGAGTTTTTATGGCACATTTTTAGATAATGAAATGGTTGCCGGGTGTCTGCTGTTTAAGTTTTTGAAAGCAAAAACTATCCACCTCCAATATATGGCAACCCATCAAGGGGCTGCTTTGCTCCCTAGCCCGGCAGCGTTTACCTACGGCTCAATTTTGGAAAAAGCAAGTGAACAGGGTTTTTTGAAAGCCTCGTGGGGGACATCAACCTTTGAGCAAGGCCGAGTCCTTAATAACAGCCTGATTAAGTTTAAAGAAAGCTTGAGCAACCATTATTCACAAAATAAAATATACCAGTGGAAAAGACTTTGAAAGGGAAGATAAATATGGCAGAACTTAATAATTTTGCCGCCCAGCAGCGGAAAATATACTCTGATTTGGCAGCAAAGCATGGCCATGACCCTCTGGCCCTTGGCCTTACTAAGGGAAAGCAAGCGGAGCGGATGCTTCATTTGACAAGTGACTGGGATTTGTCAGGGAGCAGTTTTCTTGATGTTGGCTGCGGCTTTGGCGATTTTCTCCGCTTTGCGGAATTGCGGGGGGTAAGAAATCTAAATTATACCGGAATTGATATTACAATGGAGTCGATTGAAACCGCCAAGAGGTTAGCTGCTGCCGCTCCTTCCGATTACCAGATTAATTTTATCTTAGGTGACATACTATCATTGGACGCAAAAGACATAAAAAGTGATTATGTCATGTGTTCAGGTGTCCTTGGCTTTAAAACAGATGATAATATTTACGCCTGTTTTCAAAGCTTGTTAGGGAAAATGTGGGAATGTGCAAATATTGCCGTCTCACTTAATATGCCAAGTGATAAAGTAGATTTCCGCAATGATTACAGCCCTTACTACAATCCGGCGGCAATCATCGAAATTGCTTACAGCTATTCCCGGCGGCTGATTTGGAAAAATGATTTATTCCCTTTCCAGCCAGCCCTGATTATTTATAAAGACGAGACTTTTAATCCTGACACCTCGATGTTTTATGCAACGGAAAATATTTTAGATTAGAAGAGGATAAATGTGGAGAGCAAAATTTCAATTGTAATTCCAGTCTATTTTGGCGAAAACCTGCTCTGGGATTGCTACAATGAAATAAAAGAAAAAGTGCTTGATGAGCTTAATGATTATGAAGTGGTGATGGTGGACGATGGTTCAGCTGATGCTTCGTGGGAAGTCATGCAAGCAATCGCGGCCAAGGATAATCGCGTCAAATTAGTAAAATTATCACGTAATTTTGGGGCGGACGTTGCGACATATGTTGGTTTTTGCCATGCAACTGGTGATTGCGCGGCCCTGCTCCCCCAAGACTTGCAGACCCCGCCAGAAGTGGTGCTTTCCATGTACGAAAGCTGGAAGCGCGGCAATAAAGTAGTTATGCTTACCCGCTCCGGAAGGAAAGATCCGAAGCTTTCATCAAGTTTGTTTTACTGGTTTGCCAAACGGTATGTGAACCCCAATATCCCCCAAAGCGGAATCGACATCGGCCTTTTGGATAAGCGGGCCATTGAGACGTTAAAGCTGATGGACGAAAATGACTCGGCCGTTACCTTGCAGATTTTATGGATGGGGTTTAAGTCAGAGATGTTAAAATGCCCGCGTGAAGAGCGGATTAGCGGAAAATCGGGCTATAATTTTTCCAAACGGCTGAAGCTGGGAATCGATAGCGTGATTGGTTTTTCGTATTTCCCGATTAAATTTATTTCTACTGTCAGTATAATATTTTTCACGGCCGGGATTTTATGGGCAATCTGGCTGGTTTTAGACCGCTGGCTTAATGGTTCGCCCATTGTTGCCGGGTGGACGACCTTAATGATTGTCATTTTATTTTCGTCAGGCCTTATCATGCTCTCATTAAGTGTCTTAGGTGAATATATTTGGCGGACATTAGACGCGGCCCGCCGCCGTCCGACCTATATTCTTGATGAAGTAATCGAAGCGGGAGAACTCGCAAGCCATGATAAAGAAGCTACGTAAACATTTTTTGAATTTCGACTTTATGAAATTCGTCATTATCGGCGGGATTAATACGTTAGGCAGTACATTTCTAGCGTTTCTGATGATGTTGTTCATGCAAGCGAATCTCGCATATGTCCTTAGCTATATCCTGTCCTTAGCTTTTGCGTATTTATTAAATGCGTGGTTTGTTTTTAAGCAAAAGCCAGAAATAAGCAAGCTATTCCGCTTTTGCCTTGCCTATATCCCGAATTTCCTAATCAATAACGGAACTTTCATCATAGTGTACAATATCATGGGCTTCCATGAATATATCGCCTTAGTTATTTCGGTATGTATCGGAATGCCGGTAACATATCTTTGCGTGAAGTTTTTTGCTTTTAAGCCCCATACTCATTAATTGCCTTAACGACATACTCTATTTCATCTAATCCCATTCCATTATATAATGGCAAAGATAAAACGGTATCAGCATATTCCTCAGTTATGGGGAAAGAGCCTTTTTCATGCCCCAGAAACGCATAAGCCTCTGATAAATGCGGCGGAATCGGATAATGAATAATCGAGCCGATACCATTATGCTCAAGGTATTTGATTAGCTTTGCCCGTTCTTTTACTCTTATGACGAATTGATGCCAGACCGCCCCGGCATTAGCGGCAATTTTGGGCAGCTCAATTAATGGATTGACCAGATGAGTCAAATAATAATCGCAAAGCTTTTTCCGTTCATCATTAAGTTCATCTAAATGCTTAAGGCGAATCCGAAGTAAAGCTGCTTGCAGTTCATCTAGCCGGGAGTTTGTGCCGACGACCTTATTGTAATACCTTTTTTCACTGCCATAATTGCGAAACACCCTAAACTGCTCCGCTAAATCTTCATCATTCGTAATAATCGCCCCGGCATCCCCAAACGCCCCCAGATTTTTTGACGGATAAAATGAAAAGCAGCCAATGTCACCAAAGTTTCCGCACATAGTCTTGCCAAAATATGCGCCATGCGCTTGCGCGCAATCTTCAACGACATATAAATTATGCTTTTTCGCGATAATCATGATTTCGGGCATATTGCTTGCTTGCCCATATAAGTGGACGACAAGGATAGCTTTGGTTTTCGGGGTAATCGCCGCTTCGATTTTGGCTATGTCGAGATTAAAATATTCGTCTGGCTCAACAAAAACAGGGGTTGCCCCATTCATTGTGATCCCCATGACACAAGCAATATAAGCATTGGCTTGGACGATTACTTCATCGCCAGCACCGATATTTAGCAAGCGGAAAGAAATCCACAGGGCATCAAGCCCGCTCGCAAGGCCAACACAGTATTTTGCTTTCGTGTAGCTGGCGAACTCGGCCTCGAAAGATTTTACTTCTTTGCCATTAATGTACCAGCCGGAGCGAAGCACCCTTAAGGCGGCTTCTTCCAGTTCGGCTTGGTACATATAAAAACCTTTATCAAGGCGGTTGGCTAAAATATTCAATCCCATGACATAGTATAGCAAATTGCGGTTGTTTTATCAACTAAGTTCCATTTAATGAGATAGACAAAAAAAGCGATTGAATGTATAATTAAACAATGAACACCAGAACCGCACTTTCATTATCAGAAATATTTTACCTAAGCTTACTAATTCTTTTGTTTTTTGCAAAAGGCATTGGCCTTTATGACGGCCAGCCACAGTTTAAGGCAGTCCTTGTTTTTGCCCTCTTTTGCTATGGCGCAAAAATGCTGATGACAAAATACAATTGGCGGGAGCTATTGCTTATCGGGCTGATTCTTGTCATTGGCACGGTTTCTTATCTGATATCCGGCGAAAAAGGAATGCTTCTTTATCTTATGATGGTGACTGGTATGAAAAATGTGCCGCTTGAGCGGATATTCAAAGTGTCATTTGTCACATGGTCAATTTCATTCGGCGGAATGGCTTTATTGACTGCTACGCATATTATTGATTCCCCTTTCAAAATCCATGACAGATTCGGGTTTGGTTTCCTAATCCGCTGGGGCTTGGGCCATTCGCACCCTAACGTCCTGCATATTTCGTACCTAACTTTTGCGATGCTGGCAATATATCTTTTGGGGAAGAAAATAAACCTTAAATGGCTGTCCTTATTAATGCTTGGCAATTTATATATTTTCTTATACTCGCTTAGCTCGACCGGGTTTATTGCTGTCTGTTTATTATTGCTCCTAAATTTATATTGGCTTTACCGCGGCAAATTTGCCTTTTTTGAGAAAATCTTGATTTATTCTATTCTTCCGGCGTGTCTTTTGCTGACATTTGCAGCCCCGCTGATCCTGACTGGACGCGCTTTTGAGATAATCAACAAAATTCTCAACACACGCCTTAATTTGACAAGGCATTTCCTGACAACTGCGCCGATGACTTTATTCGGCACAAGGACTGCTGAAATAACCAGCCATTGGCTGACAATGGATAACTCTTATTTATTTGCTTATGCGACTTACGGGATTATTTTATCTGCTTTAATTATTACGGCTTATTTTTTGATTATCCGCCGTTTTATAAAAGCTGGCAAAGGAATGGAGTTAAGCATAATAATCACGTGCCTATTTACCGGAGTTATTGAGCAATTCTTATTTAACGGCTCTTTCAAAAATATTTCACTTTTATTTTTTGGCGAACTAATATTTGAAAAAAACCCTGGGCGGCAGCATAAAATAATAAAGTTTTTGCCCTCAAAAATCAGCAATTACACATTGAGTTTTCCGGATTGCTCATCAGTAATTAAGCAAAAACTAGCTCAAATTAATCTTTTTTATCATAATACTAAGCGCCATCTTTATCTTGCATTTGGTATTTTTGCAATGATTGGTATCATCATTGCCAACTCATTAATGGTTTTGCCGGACGCTTATATTTCGCCGCGGAAGCATTGCGATGAAAAAGAGGGCGAGATATGGATATATCTTGACTCACAAGCAGTAGCGGAAGCAGAAGCGCAAAATAAAAAAGTTTTGCAATATATTGATGAAAAGACAGTAATGCTTGAATTTTCAGGGAATATAGTCACCCTTGAATGGCTAAGGGGCGTGGTTACCGCCGGGATATTGTCAGGGCTAACAGGCATAGCAGTTGTATTTATTGTGCTTCGATGGAGGTATTTATGGGTCAAAGAGTAGTGAGATATGATGAAATTATTTTGCATTATTTACGTGAGCATATTACAAAGGCAGATAAGCTAGCGTTTATCTCCTCGCTTTTATGTAGTCTTTTTGGCTATATGTATTTTGGGGCAAATATAATGCCCAATCATGATGGGATCTCACAGCTTTATTTTGACGCGGACGGCTCGCAATCATTTGGCCATGGAAGATGGGCGCAGGTTATAGTTAAATCTGTTATATCATCTAGATTACATACTCCTTGGTTATCGCTGGCCATATTTATGCTGGTGATGGCTTTAAGCACAGTTATTGTCGTTAGGATATTTCAGATTGAGCATAGCTTGGCAGTAGTTGGGATTGCCGCAAGTTTAACGCTAAACCCATCGACAATTAATATGATAACATATTTTTACATGATTGACATATTTATTTTTGCCTTGTTTTTTGGAATATTGTCAATCTATTTAACGGAGCGTTACAAATATGGGGTAATTTTCGCGGTTGGTTTTCTCGCAATTTCAATAGCATTACATCAACTATTCATCTGCGTTGCGATTGCGCTTTTCTCAAGCCGTTTATTGCAAAAATTGCTTAAAAATAAGAATGAAGATAAGGAAATTGCCGCATTTATTTTTAAGCATTTTATTCTCTTTATCGGCGCAGCAGGATTATATTCATTAATTAATAAAGCGGTTTTATCATTACTGAATATACCTTTAACCGATTACGTAACCTTAAATAGAAGCCAATTAAGCATTAATTATTTTATTGAAGGCATAAGGAAAGGTTATGGAAGTATTTTTACCCATTTTTCCATTACATATGAAGTATTAGGAACTATTGCCCTTATTGCTACTGTTAGCATATTTATTTTGGTGATAGTATTCAGCTTGGTTTTGCTGATGGCGAAAAAACACATAACTAAGCTGCAAGTTTTATTAAGTATAGCAGTAATTTTAGTACTACCGATTTTGTTAAATCCCATTTTTATTTTTTCTTCAGCCCATGCGTATTATCGGACGCAGTTTCTCTTTGTTTATGGTTTGTTTGCGGTCTATTCCTAATTGAGGGGATTAAGGTGAGGGGGGGGGGCAAAATGTTAAACAAATACTGATTTCTTCAAGTGCATTGATAATGATTTTATGTACCTTATTTGTTGGTTATAAGTGGGGAGTTTTTGCTAATGAGCTAGGAACTGCGCTTAATATTAAGAACATGAATGCCAAGGCATTATGTATCAGGATTGTTGACCGTATTGAGCAGTACCCGGATTTTGATATAAACAGTACTCCGGTTTTAATAGTTCATGAATATATGTATCCTGACAATTCAAATTACCCGGAATCAAAAGCTTTTTTAAACCAGCATAAAAGGGTATCGATGATATATGAAAGTGATTATTTATTTTTGACGGTTTGGGATGGAGCAGTCTATAATTATATTAAGGACTTCATTGGAGTTAAATTCATTAATTCCGGATATGACCCAGAGTTAATCAAAGAAAGCAGCATTTTTAAGGATATGCCAGCTTTCCCGGATAAAGACTCCCTGGCTATGATTGACGGGGTTTTGGTGGTTAGATTGACGTATTGATATTGCTTTGGCTGAAGTGCTAATGCCTATTAATATAGGGCCGTTAATGATATTATGCCTTGCACTAAATAAGCGTTATTTCCAAGAAGTTTGGAGTTGCTTCTTGTGCGTAGCGCAATCAGAAAGATATAAATTGATTAGCGTTTGATAAGGGATTCCTAAAGCCATAGATTGCCCTTTAAAGTAATCAATAGTATCTCCGTCAAGGTTTATTGTTATTTGCTTTTTAAGCTTTTTGGCATATGGGTTTTTTCTTGCGTTTGAAAAATCATATTCTTCTCTCATTCAATTATATTATAATTATTATATAATTACTCGTCAAGCACAATAATAATTGCACCTTATTGCCCTTAACCTTTTCAATAACTTAAAAAACTGTTATACTATCTTAAACACTAAGGGCGGCTGCCCTTTTAAAAGGAGAACCCAATGAACTTAAGCATCTTTGGACTTGGTTATGTTGGCTGTGTTGGAGCTGCGTGTTGCGCAAAGCTGGGCCATTACGTAATCGGCAATGATATTAACGCGAATAAGGTCAGTTTGATAAATGAGGGCCGGCCGACGATTATTGAGGCAGAAATAGACGGACTAATCAAAGAAGCTTACGGAAAAAAGCTTTTAGAAGCGACTACTGATTGCCATTATGCAGTTCATAATTCTGAAATTTCTTTTATTGCGGTTGGCACTCCAAGCAGCAAAGAGGGGCATTTGGATTTAAGCTATATTTTTGCCGTGGCAAAGCAAATCGGCGAAGCATTACGCGACAAAGATTCTTTTCACATAATCGCGATAAGAAGCACAGTTTTACCGGGAACGAATAAAAAAGTCGGCGCAATGATTGCTTCGGTATCGGGCAAAGAAAATGGAAAAGACTTTGCGATTGTATCAAACCCGGAGTTTTTGCGGGAGGGGACTGCCGTAAGCGACTATATGAATCCGCCCTTTACTTTGGTCGGGACTGATAATGAATATGCGCTTTCAAAATTCAAGGAGCTATATAAAGATATTTCGGGCGAATTTGTAGATGCTGAAATCGAGGTAGCGGAAATTATGAAATACGTAAATAATACTTTCCATGCCCTTAAGGTCGTTTTTGGCAATGAAATTGGGAATATTTGCAAAGGGCTAAATATTGACAGCCATAAGGTTATGGAGATTTTCTGTAAAGATACAAAGCTTAACCTCTCACCTTATTATTTGAAGCCGGGTTTTGCTTATGGCGGTTCTTGCTTGCCAAAGGATTCCAAAGCACTTAAAACCCTTGCCCATGACTTGTATATTGACGTCCCGGTCATTAATGCAATAAATCTAAGCAATGAGCAGCAAAAGCAAAAGGCGATTGAGATTATTGAAAGCAAAGGAAAGCGGAAAATTGGCATTTTTGGCCTAAGCTTTAAATCGGGGACTGATGATTTACGCTCAAGCCCAAGTGTTGATATCGTCGAAAATCTTCTTGGCAAGGGATATGAGCTTTATATTTATGACAAAAATGTCCGCATTTCCCAGCTTACCGGAACGAATGCTGATTTTATTGCGGCCAAGCTTCCGCATTTACATGAAATTATTACAGATGACATTGACGCAGTTGCCAAAGCTTCAGAAGTTTTAGTAATTACCAATAAAGAAAAGGAATTTGCCGATTTACCCGCCAAGCATCCGGGTAAAGTAATCGTTGACTTGGTCCGCCAATATGCTTTGCTTGATTATGATGGGGACTATGAGGGAATTAGCTGGGGGGATATAAACAGAAATTCATTGCCTTGAGTTACCTTATTTACCTAAATACCGAAGTTACCAAACCTAATCTACAAGTTACTAATTTGCCAAAACTGAATTTACTAAAGCAAAATTTACTAAAACAATATTTACTAAAACCAAATTTACTAAATTCAAATTTACTAAATTTACATTTACTAAATCTCGTCTTGACAAATCTGCCCCTTTGATTTACATTAATATCAGAGGCTTCGCAAACATTGAACCATTAGCTTTTAAAAGCAGTCGAAGCATGAGGATAACTATGTTTATCGGTCGGGAAAAAGAATTGTCAACTCTTAAAATGCACTATGACAGCGAGAGCTTTGCCTGTATACCAATATACGGGCGGCGGCGGGTTGGCAAGACCAGGCTTATCGAAGAATTTGTTAAAGATAAAAAAGTCATTTTTTTTACGGCGGTTGAGGGTACATTTTCCCAAAACATGGCTATTCTTTCAAGGGCCATTTTTTTTGATAGCACAATCGCGCCTATATATGACGATTTCCAAATGGCATTGGATGCAATATTTAGTATGGCGCAGAAAGAAAAGCTGGTTTTTGTCATTGATGAATATCCGTATTTTGCCGCAAGCCGGAGTAGTGTTTCGTCCGTACTGCAATATGCGATTGACCATATGCTCCTCAAAACTGATATGCTCCTTATCCTTTCCGGCTCATCGATGTCTTTTATGGAAAATCAAGTTTTGGGTTACCAAAGCCCTCTGTACGGAAGACGTTCGGGGCAGATAAAACTATTGCCGGAAAATTTTATGGTTTCAAGGGGATATGCTCCCAAATTCTCAAAAGAAGAGCAAGCAATTATGTATGGCGTAACTGGCGGAATACCCAAATATCTCTCATTGTTTGATGATGAAAAATCGCTTGATGAAAATCTTGAGTTCCAATTTTTTAATAAAAATAATTTTCTATTTGAAGAAACGAGCAACTTGTTAAAGCAAGAATTGAGCGAACCAGCTTTTTACAAGGCAATCATTACTGCGATTGCAACAGGGGGTTCGCAAATGAAAGACATCGCAAGCAAAACAGGAAGTGACAGCGGTGTTTGCAGCGTTTATCTGAAACCTTTAATCGAGCTGGGGATCATTCACCGGGAAATACCAATCATGGATAAACTTGAAAGCAGGAAAAGCATTTATCGGTTAAGCGATGGAATGTTCCGCTTTTGGTATCGTTTTGTTTACCAAAATGTTTCCCTAATTAACTTGGACAAAGGCGGGATAGTTTTTGAGCGGATAAAAAGTCAAATCCCTGCTTTTATGGGTGAGGTTTTCGAGAAAATTTGCATTGAGTATATGTGGTTTATCTATGATAAACTGCCTTTTGGCTTTCAAAACATCGGGCGTTGGTGGGGCAATAACCCGATCAAAAAAGAGCAGCAGGAAATTGATTTTATTGCCATTGACGCGACAAACAAAAAAGCGATTTTCGGCGAATGCAAATGGCGCAATGAGGAAATCGGCGAAAGCGTTATTGACGGACTGATCCAAAAAGCCGAGATGTTTACTTTCGAAGAAAAATTTTATTATTTTTTCTCAAAGAGCGGTTTCACAAAGGCGGCAATGGAGAAAGCAAATAAAAAGATAATACTGGTTAATTTTGCTGAAATGTTTTAGCAAATATAGCAATATAGCGAAATCGCAAATAGCAAATATAGCAGATATAGCAGATATAACCAGTATAGCAACTATAACAACTATAGCAACCATCAACTTGACAGGAGGGCCCTATGCCAAAGGCGAAATGGCTGATTAACCGATTAACGGCGATGAGCGCGGAAGAGGTAATCTGGCGTTTATCGCAGCTTAAGCTTCAAAGAAAAGAAAAGCGCGCTTTTAAGAAAAAGCCTATTTTAGTTACGGCAAAAATATTTAATAAGTCACTTCAAAATCTTGTTCCTGATGAAGAGTTTTTTTACTTAAACCTAAGCAATCCCCATTTTTCATTGTCAACCTCGCTGCCTTTGCTGGGCGGATATCATTACAAGCTGCACAAAAAAGATTGGCATTACGGTTTTCAAACATCTAATCATTGGCCGAAGACATTTTCCTACGAGCTTGATTATAAGCAATGCGATGATATCGGTGACGCAAGGACCAATTGGGAATTAAACCGCCATCTTCAATTTGCCCTATTGGCGAAAAATTATTTTGCATCCTTGGACAAAAAATATCTTGATGAATTTGAAAGCTTATTCAAAGACTGGAATAATGAAAACCCATTTCTCCACGGCATTTCATGGACCAGCGTCATGGAATTTGCGATCCGCGCAAGCAACTGGTGTTATGCTTATTGTTTTCTAAAAGCCAGAGGTGAGGCTAGTAAAACCCTTTTAGAAGAACTGAAAATCGGCATTATCAATATGACGGATTATGTTGTTTCGCATTATTCCCGCTATTCATCAGCGAACAATCATTTAGTCGTTGAAGCCTTTAGTATCGCGCAAAGCGGGATCTTGTTCCGGCATAAGCCATGGGTAGACTTGGGAATTTCACTTTTGACCAGGGAATTGCCTTTGCAAAATTATGCCGATGGGGTAAATAAAGAATTATCACTTCATTACCAGAGCTTTTATATGGAAGCAATGGGCTTAATCTTGCGCCTGCTTCAAAAAAACCAATACCCGGTTCCTGATTCATGGGAACCAATCCTAGAAAAAATGTGCGAGTATATTTCTGACTGCCGGGGAAGATATGGGGAGATAATAGCATTTGGTGATAATGACGATGGCAAAATCCTTGATTTAAACGGTGCTGCCTTTGACCATTATGAATATGTCCTTGGGCTTTTCAGCTTATTGCTTCCTAATAGTTATATAGAAGTCAGAAAAAGTGCGGAAAACCTAACGTGGCTTTTTACCGCAAATGATTTCAAAAAATCCCGGAGCAAACCAATATATGAGCCGGAAATATGTGCGTGTTACCGCGAGGGCGGGGTTTCGATCCTTAGGAGCAAGGACAAGCAGGTCTTAATCGGAATAGACCATGGCGAGTTAGGATTTTCAAGCATTGCCGCCCACGGCCATGCTGATGCCCTTAGTTTTCGAATGTATGTTAAAGGGAAACCGCTCTTCATTGACCCAGGGACATATATTTATCATACCGATTTAACGAGCAGAAATGCGTACCGGAAGACAAAAAACCATAATACAGTTTGCGTAGACGGCCGCGACCAATCGGAAATGCTGGGGGCGTTCCTCTGGGGTAAAAGGGCAAAATGCCGCCTGCTTATTTTTCGCGAAACAGAAGAAGATATTTATTTATCGGCCGAGCATGATGGATATCATCCCGAAATACATAAGCGGACTTTTGTCTACAACAAAACGGACGAGCTTGTTATTAAGGACGAGTTTCAGACCGAGGTGATAAAGGAACTTAACTTTATCCTCGCTCGGCAAGCAAAAGTTGAATGCGATAATAAACTAAAAACGGTTAAAATAAATTTAAATAAGCTGGAAGTAAAAATAAATTTTGATAGTGACGCGGCAATTGAATTAAGCACCGGAACAACAATGGCATCAAATAAATATGGAAAACAACATGAAACCCCAACCTTTACAGCCAGAACAAACGGTAAATCGGTTAAAACGAGGGTAAAAATAGCCAAGCGTTAGCTGCTCCTAAAAGCAGCCGAAGCATGAGGTTAATATGAAAAGCACGATACTAAAAAAACTTAATACCGCCCTGCCCAGCCCGGTGAAAAAACTATTTGGGCCGCTCATAAGGCGGAAACTTTTTTTGAATCAAGTTTTTACTGCCCAGCTAGATGAATTAAACCAATTGGACTTGGAAGAAGAGGAAGTAATAAAAAGCAAGCAATTTAACAAACTCAAACAGACCTTAATCCATGCCTATGAACACACAAGCTATTACAAAAAACTCTTTGTTGAATGCGGATTTAATGCTTATGATTTTTGTGACATTGCCGATATGCAAAAAATTCCGCTTCTAAAAAGGGCAGACATAACCGCGAATTTTGCCGCTTTGCAAGCTGATGATGTCAGCGATTATTATGAATCAGCGACGGGGGGAAGTTCGGGGGCTTCCCTAAAAATCCTGCTGGACAAAGATTCAATTTACCGGGAACGTGCTTTTATTTATCATTTCTGGGCAAAAAGCGGCTATGATTATCAAACCTCGAAAATAGCCTCTTTCCGGGGCGGAATCGATTTTAAAGGTAAAATATATAGATATAACCCTCTATACAATGAAGTGCAGCTAAATCCTTGCTTGATAAATAGTGATACCTTTGAAAAATATCTTTTAGCTATCGATAAGTTTAAAGCCGATTTTATCCATGGCCTGCCCTCGGCCATTTTTAGCTTTTGCAAACAGGCGAAAGCAAGTAATGAAAAACTAAAAGGAAAGTACAAGGCCGTATTTTTTATTTCAGAAAATATTTATGCTTATCAGCGCGAATTTATCGAAAAAACCTTAGGATGCAAATCATACGCTTATTACGGGCATACCGAAAGGGCAGTTTTTGCGGAGCAAAATGCGAATCAAAATGCGAATCAAAATGCGGACCAAAATGCGGACCAAAATGGAACAGGTTATCGCTTTAATGATTATTATTGTTATGTTGAAGTTGACAATAGCAATATCATCACGACCGGATTTGTTAATCAAAAAATGCCCCTGATCCGTTATGAGCTTGACGATAGCGCATATTATGAAAGCGGATTTTATAGCATAACCGGCCATCGCGATGGCATTTTACATGGGAAGAATGGCGAAATTATCTCGGCTGCTTCATTATATATCCACGATTCAGCGATGGATAAAGTGGCGAACCAGCAATTTGTCCAAGACAAAGCCGGAGCTGTGACCATGCTAATTTGCCCAATAAATGAACTTAATGAAAATGACCGGAAATCGATTGAGAATTATTATCAAGCAAAATTAGGCACAGCCATTGACATAAAAGTAAAAATAACACATGATATTCATTTTACCAGCCGCGGAAAATTGCCATTGATAGTGCATAAATAAAGGAACACAAATGCCAATAAAAATTCTTATCATCGTTGAAAATTTACCAGTCCCCTTTGACACCCGCGTTTGGCAGGAAGCCACAACGCTTGTTAAGAACGGTTATATTGTATCGGTAATTTGCCCGAAAGGAAAGGGATTTACCAAAGAACGGGAAGTAATCGCCGGAGTAAATATTTTCCGCCACGATCTTCCGCTTGAAGGAAGAGCGGCGTTTGGTTATTTGCGCGAATATAGTAAAGCATTACGGGAAGAAAAAAGATTAGCGAAATTAATCTTTAAAGAAATCGGCTTTGACGTTATCCATGGCTGTAATCCGCCGGATAATATCTATCTTGTTGCGAAAAAGTTCAAAAAATATGGCGTAAAATACGTTTTTGACCATCACGACATCTGCCCGGAATTATTTGAAGCAAAATTCGGCCGGAAAGGACTAATCAAAAAGCTATTTTATTTTAGCCAAGTTTATCTTGAAAAGCAAACCCTAAAGCACGCTGCTTTTTCCTTTGCCACCAACGAATCTTACCGGGAAATCGCGATTTTGCGCGGGAAAATGACACCGGACAGAGTCATTGTTTTACGGAGCGGCCCGAAACTCGAACGCCTGAAAATCAAACCTCCGGTCGAAAGCATAAAGCGCGGGAAAAAATACATGGTCGGCTACCTTGGCGTTATTGGGGCGCAAGAGGGAATTGAATATATATTGGAAGCGGCAAAGCATATAAAGGAAGTCATAAGGCGTGATGATATTTTCTGGGGCATTGTCGGCGGCGGAAACCACTTAGAAGCAATGATTAAGATGTGTGAAGACTTGGGGCTTTCCGATTGCGTTGAATTTACCGGGCGGGTGTCTGATGAAATTATGCTTAATTATTTGAATACGGCTGATATTTGCGTCAATTCTGATACTTATAACAGCATGAACGACAAATCAACAATGAATAAGATTTTGGAATATATGGCCCTTAAAAAACCGATTGTCCAGTTTGATTTAAAGGAAGGCCGCTATTCCGCCGGGGACGCTTCATTGTATGCCGAGAATAATAACGCTATTGATTTGGCGGATAAAATTATCAGCCTGTTGGAGAACCCTGATAAACGAAAAGAAATGGGCGAATACGGTTATAATCGGATCATCAATGAGCTTAGCTGGGAGCATACAAGCAAGGCATTGTTAGAGGGTTATGAAAAGCTTTTTAGCGGTGCTTTTGATAATAAAAAACCGCCGAAAAAAATCGCAATGATTGGGCATAAACGGATTCCGAGCCGGGAGGGCGGGGTGGAAATCGTCGTTGACGAACTGGCAACTAGGCTAGTGAAGCTTGGATATAGGGTTGATGCTTACAACCGTTATGAACGCCCGGCTGCGGCGAAGAAAAAGAAGCAATCTCTGTTAAAGTCACATCATGGAATCAAGATAATTAATATAAAGACATTCAGGAATGACAAATTAAACGCGATTGTTTATGCGGCATCGGCGACAATCCGCGCCCTTTTTGGCGGTTACGATGTGATTCATTATCATGCTGAGGGCCCTTGTATCATGCTTAGAGTCCCGCGCTTTTTCGGGATTAGGGTCATCGCTACGATTCATGGCCTTGACTGGCAGCGGGCAAAATGGGGCGGTTTTGCCTCAAAAATGCTGAAATTTGGTGAAAAAACTGCGGCTAAAAAAGCAAATGAAGTGATTGTCCTGTCAAAAAATGTGAAAGAGTACTTTAAAACCACTTATGGCCGTGAGGTGAATTATATCCCCAATGGCATTGTGAAACCGGAAAAGTACCCTGCCGATATCATTACTTCAAAATATGGGCTTAAAGGCAATGATTATATTTTGTTCCTTGCCCGCTTAGTGCCTGAAAAGGGGCTTCATTACCTAATTAATGCTTTTAAGCAGCTAAATAAAGATAAGCTCACGAAAAAATTGGTCATTGCCGGAGGCCACGGCCATATCAGCGAATATGCCGCGAAAATCAAAAGCGATGTTGATGGCAATGAAGACATCATCATGACTGGATTCGTCCACGGCAAAGAGCTGGCGGAATTATGTTCGAATGCTTATATCTTTGTTTTGCCTAGTGATGTTGAGGGCATGGCGATGACTCTCTTAGAAGCAATGAGCTATGGCAATTGCTGCTTGGTTAGCGATATACCCGAAAATACGGAAGTTGTTGAAGATGCGGCCTTAAGCTTCAAAAAAGGTGATGTTGCTGATTTAAAAGAAAAGCTTGAGTATTTGCTGGAAAATCCTGATATTGTGGATAAATACCGCCAAAATAGCAGTGAAATTATCTGCGCCAAATATAATTGGGAAGAGGTTGTTGCTAAGACAGTAAAATTATATGAGTGAAAATCTTGAAAGAAAAATGAAAATCCTGATCATAAACAAATTTTTACACCCCAACGGCGGCTCGGAAACGTATATCTTCGGGCTTGGCAGAGGACTGGAAAAATTTGGCAATGAAGTGCAGTATTTTGGCATGGAGCATCCGGGGCGGATAGTCGGGAACAATGTGGGTAGTTATACAACCAATATGGATTTTAAGTCAACTGGGGTTAAACGCTTTACATATCCATTCCGGATTATATATTCACTTGAAGCCCGGAAAAAACTGCGGGCTGTGCTTAATGATTTTCGCCCGGATATTGTCCATCTTAATAATTTTAATTTTCAGCTGACCCCGTCGATTCTATATGAAATAAAAAGCTTTGCGCGGAAGAATAGGCATGAAATCAAGGTAGTGTATACAGCCCATGACAGCCAGCTTGTCTGCCCCAATCATTTAATGCAGCAGTATATATCGGGGGAACGATGCACTAGCTGCATAAGCGGAAGTGCTTTTAATTGCTTAAGATATAAATGTATTCACGGTTCGGTGATTAAGAGCCTGCTTGCCAGCTGTGAAGCGATTTTATACCGCTTTCTCAAAACCTACCAGCTTATCGACATAATTATTTGTCCGAGCCATTTTATGAAAAAGAAGCTGGACACCAACAAAATATTACGCAAAAAAACAGTCGTGCTTCATAATTTTGTTGAAGTAAATAATGAGATTAAGGTGGAAGAACTGTTTACGGATGTTGATGAAAGTTCTTATGTTCTTTATTTTGGGCGTTATGCGCCGGAAAAAGGAATCGATACCCTTTTGAATGTGATAAATATGCTGCCGGAAATTCCTTTTGTTTTTGCCGGGACAGGGCCAATGGAGCATGAAGTGAATGAGCTTCTAAATGTCAGCAATAAAGGATTCCTTAAAGATAAGGAGCTGGCGGACATCATAAGAGGAGCAGAATTTGCTATTTTTCCCTCGGAGTGTTACGAAAACTGTCCCTTTGCGATGATGGAAGCCCTAAGCCTTGGAACTCCGGTTATCGCGGCCGATATCGGGGGAATGCCGGAGCTGATCCGGGAGGGGGTAAATGGGGAATTATTCACAAGCGGTGACGCAAGAGAGCTGCGGGAAAAAATTTATCTGTTGTGGAATGACCCCGAACGCCGCAACGCATACCAATCAGCCTGTAATAAATCATTGTTTTTAAGCATTGATGAGTATTGCCGGAAAGTGGTAAGGGATGTATATCAGTGATTATTGACCGAGGTGGTCAATTGTTGTGGCAAGTTTTTGAATGCTAAAAGGATTCGATTATTTTGGGAGTGGGTTAAGTTGGTTTGAATGTGGCTATAACGTGAAGTCAACCAATTAACCGGATGAAGGAAAGTGAGGGAAAATATGCAAACCAACCAACAAGAAGCAATTAATCAGCATTATGTTCCTCAATTCTGTTTTGAATTGTTTTTTCCAGAAAATAAATTTTGCTATTTGTCAGTCCCACGGACAACTGACGAACGAATTATCTTTTCACATAAAGCAAATAAAAAAAGCCAATCGTCGGAAGACTACTTTTATGGCAAAAACCAAATGCTTGAAAACGAATATGCGAAATTAGAAAATGATACGTCAAATCTTATACGTAATTTTTTAACGAATGAAGAACTATTAAACGAAGAGCAATTCAATCTTTTATGTGCATTTGTTTTTTCGCAAGCGATAAGAACAAAGGGGTTTTTGAATAGATTTATAGAAATCAAACAAGAATTTGCAAAGCAAATCGGCGCAAGACTTGTTTACAACAAAGAGAAGATTTTGTTTGGTTTTTATGACGTTGCGACCGCTTACTCGCCGATATTAAGTCTTGGATTGAACTGTTCTTTTATCGAGAACCATACAAATTGTGAACTATTGTTCTCGGACAACCCCGTTCAATTAGTCAATGCATTTTTCCCACCTGCTTGCGGTTTGGGTATGGCGGGGCTTGTTATTGTGTTTCCAATTTGCTCCAAAGGCTTCGTACTCATTTATGACGAAAAAATGTTTAATTTAAACAATCTTCAAATGACAGAGAACGACATAAATGAATACAACAAACTATTGATAGCGAACTGTCACGAAAAAATATACTTTCAAAATTCGTGCAGTCAGCAATATTTTAAAGAGCTAATAACAGGAACATTGGATTGTAGAAGTCGTGCGCATTATCATACTTTAGGAAATGAAAGCAAAGTAGTAATTTTAAATTTTCCGCAAATCAATACAAGACCAGAGTTTTCATTTTTATCTCTTAAAAAACCTTATAGTGATTTAGCATTTAAAGAAAAGACACAGTTTCCTCGATTTAGGAGCGATGAATGGAAAAGTCGCTTTAATATCAATTCTAAAATTCTTGCAGCAACTGGTCTTTCAAAATACGACTGGAGTAAAATGAATGAAATTGTTGATTTGTATTGGGGACAGCAGGGAGAGATTTTGTCAATTATTATTAATAAATTTAAAAGTGATATAGATACACAAGAAGCGATAGAATTTTTGTTTTTTGGAACTGAGATAATGCAAATCACAAAAAAGAAGTGACAATAAATACTTAAAGTGTTTAGAATCATTGTGAATCGTGTATTATCCGTAAGGGGTATCAAGGTTTTGTCTTTGTTTTTTATAGACGAAGTGGCTAAATTTTGTCTATAAACACTTGACACATAAAATTCTCTTGAAAAATCGAACAAAGTAGATTATAATGATTATAAAGGGATTAAAAGTCCAAGACCAAGATTTTCGATATGGAGCAATTGAGTGAATGGAAAATGCAAAAAACAGACAAGATAAAAGTTTTTTGGAAATAGATTTTTCCAAGTTAATGGATTTGAGAGTTGACTACGTTTTTAAGCTGATTTTTGGAGCGGGCGATACGCGGTTTTTAATTTCCTTGCTTAACGCAATCTTCGCAAACAAGAAAATTCCGCGCATAATAGAATCACTCGCAATTTTAAACCCTTATTTGGAAAAGCACACAAAAGAGGATAAGCTGTCTATACTGGACATAAGGTCACAACTGGACGATGGTACAACCATATTGATAGAAATGCACTTATATGACCTCGACGACCTAAAATACAAAACAGTCCGTTCATGGGCGAGGGCATACGGTGAAGAACTAAAAGAGAGCGAAGGATATTCAATACAGCCGCCCGTCATTTGCGTAGCTTTTGCAAACGGTTCTTTGGATAGCGGCGATAATCAAAAAATCCATAAATGCTGTAAAATAACGGATATTGACGACCACACGATTTTTTCAGATGCTTTGGAATTACACTACATCGACATGAAAGCATTTGTAAAAACCATCAACCAAACAGGCGGCATCGGCAAAGGTGAAACGCAAGAAACCATGCTAGCGAAATGGCTTGCGGTGATTACTGAAAAAGATATTAAGGATAAAGCGATAATTAAAAATATTTGTGAGGACGAGGAGGAGATTGGCATGGCTGTTTCTGAACTGGTAAGAATGAGCGAAGATAAAGTAACTCGGCAAGCATATCAAAGACGGCAAGATGAAATAATGCTGTACAACAACAGGGTAAATAATTTGACTCGCAAAGCGGAACAAGAAAGCCGTAGGGCAGATGAAGCCGAAGCCACCGTTGCAGACCAAGCAAAAATAATAGCCGAACTTCGCTCCCAACTGGCTGAAAAGTAAATCCCAAATTTGAAATTATTGCCCTACCCGATAAAGTCTAAAACTTTATCGGGCTTTCTTACGCCATTTTCCAAAGAGTGAAGGTTCTATTTGACCATCTAACCAAAATGCTGTATGCTTAAGTTGCGATTACAAGCATTGCCTATGCTAAAAGCACTCATCAGAAAGTACAGAAAAATTATGTGGATAATCTATGCCCTAGCCTCCGCCTTTTTCGCTGGAGTGATGTCAATCCTGGCGAAAATAGGCATAAAGAATGTTGATTCAAACCTTGCGACTGCGCTGCGGACAGTAGTGGTCATTATTTTTGCGTGGCTGATGGTTTTTATCGTTGGTTCTCATCGAGAAATTCCGGATATTGATAGCCATAGCCTTATTTTCCTCATCTTATCCGGGTTTGCGACAGGTGCGTCTTGGTTATGCTATTTCCGTGCCTTAAAGCTTGGCGATATCAATAAAGTTGTCCCAATTGACAAATCAAGCACAGTTTTAACGATAATACTGTCATTTATTTTTCTTGGCGAAAGCTTGAATCCGCTTAAATTGCTGGCAATCGCCTTGATTGGAACAGGAACTTACTTAATGATTGAGCGTAAGGAAGCAGGTAATGCACAAACGAAAAATGATGCAAGGTGGTTGTTTTACGCCATTTTGGCAGCCGTGTTTGCCAGCCTGACAGCGATTTTGGGAAAAATCGGCATTAGCAATATCGAATCAAATTTGGGGACGGCGGTAAGGACGATTGTAGTCCTTCTTATGGCATGGCTGATTGTTTTCGTTAAAGGAAAACAACGCGAGATAAGGCAAATTGAAAAACGCAGCTGGATTTTCCTTGTCTTATCTGGAATCGCAACCGGGCTTTCGTGGTTATGCTTTTACCGGGCTCTTAAAGAAGGGCCGGCCAGCATAGTAGTCCCCATTGACAAATTGAGCATTGTTGTGACAATTGCCTTTGGCTACTTTTTACTGCATGAAAAGCTTAACAAGAAGCCGCTGGTTGGATTAGTGCTGATTGTGGCTGGGACGATGAGTTTGTTATTATGAAAAAATGAAGATTTACATGATTTACCATCATAATTCTTACTTCAAACTCTTTTGCATTTTCATTATATCTTGCATTAAAAATACCTCATATTTCCATTAAGCTTATCTGCTTTTGTAGATCCCCGTCATATTTTAAGCCTCGTATTATATTCTTCTAGTTCCCTAAGAAAAGCTCCTCTTCTCCTAATGCTAATGTCAGCAATAAGCCCTGTTGTGGTAACTATCCTGTCAGTTTCTATCTTATGTATATGCTCTGCATTGACCAAAACACTATTGTGGCACTTCAAGAAGCCGTTAGGAGCCAGCTTCACCTCATACTCCTTTAAACTTCCTTTATACCGATATTTTTTTTCGCTCGTATAAAAATTAATATAGTTCTTTTCGCTCTCAATTTTGATGATTGTATTAGCTTCAAGCAGAATTAAGTTGCCGTTTGATTTTATTTCAATGAGATGCTGCTGCTCTTGATATTTTTCTACGGCTCGTTTAATAACACTATTCAACTCAGTAATATCCAATGGCTTAACCAAATAATCAAATATTTCAACCTTTAAAGCTTGTGATATATATTGACAATGGTTAGCAAGAAATATGATAATTACTTGTTTGTCCTTTTTGCGAATGATATGTGCTGCTTTAATGCCAGATAGTCCCGGCATTTCGATATCCGAAATAAGAAGATCTAAATAGTTGCCATTTTTCTCATAATAATTGACTAAATCATTGCCAGAGTAAAATAATTCAATTGCCGCTGCGTTTGGCAATGCTATAGTCTTAGATGACAATGCTTCGCATAAAATATCAAGATATTCTTTATTACCATCACAAATACCAATTTTCATTTTAAAATTCCTCTTTTCATCAAAAATTCCTCTTAATCATATTCCTATTTTATTATCGGAGCAATTATAGATAAACATTAGTAAAATTGTAAATTTTTGTAAAATTTATTGTCAGTCTGTCCTTGAAAACCATTGAAGCATAATTATTGACGTTTCAAGTCAACCTTTAGAAAGTTGCAAGGGATATATCAGCAGCAATTGACCGAAGCGGTCAATTATTGCCGGCAATTTTATAATGCAAAAAGGATTCAAATTTTATTGACCATTTAACCAAAATACTGTATGCTTAGGTTGCATTAAGCAAATAAGCCCTACTAAAAGAAACTGCTGGTGGGGTTGCTGATAGCGGCTGGGACAATGAGTTTATTATTATGAAAAAAATGAAAATTTACACCTTATCCATCCATGAAAATATTGATGAAGCCATTATATCCAAATGGCTTGCTTATGTTACGCCCGGCCAGCAAGAGCGGCTTAACCGTTTTCGGTTTCGCGAGGATTTTCTCCGGTCATTATTTGGCGAAGCAATGATAAGGACAGTTGCAGGGGAAATAATTTCGGTTTCGCCGGAAAAGCTTAACATAAGCAGGCCGAAAGGAGAAAAGCCCTTTTTCCCGGATTACCCGGAGCTTCATTTTAATATTTCCCATTCCGGTGAATGGGTGATATGTGCGATTGGCGACACCCAAGTTGGCATTGATATTGAAGAAATAAATAACAAGGCAGTAAGCTCATCGCTAATCAAGAAAGTTCTTTCGGAAAAAGAGCAGGAATATATGGATCAAATTGCGGACGAACAAAGAAACGCGGTCTTTTATCGCTTCTGGACAATAAAAGAAGCTTATGTTAAATGTGTTGGGCGTGGCTTAAGGATTAGCTTAAATAAAATAGATATTGATCTTGGCCGCAAGACGATTTATTTAATTGATGAAAAAAAAGAATGGGACGGGCAGATTTACGGCATTGATTTTAGAGTTGGTTATCAGATGTCAGTTTGTACTTTAAAGGCCTGTGCAATAGATTTATCGGCATTTCAAATCCACCCAGTAGGATATTATAAGTAATTACTTTTTCTACTGAATCAGAAAAAAGCCACGTTGAATACGATAATTACTGTAATAAAGCAGCCAGCAGGGCTTGGTAAAATGTTTCTTCTTTTTTAAGCATTTCAATATTGTTAGGATCTTTTTCGGTTATGATTGGATTTGCAATCCGCTCTAATATATTTCTTACTGCAATAACAGCACTTTCGACAGAGCTTCCGATTATATCATCATTACCGAAAGTAGCAAAATCCTGCTCAACTGATAATTGTTTAAAGGCGCCGCTATAGCCATCAGGAAAAGGGTTGATTCCAGTTTTTTCCATCGTATCATAAAAGGATTTTTTGACATCTTCCGGGGCATTGCGGAAGTAATATTCAGTTAAGTGGTGAATCCATGCTTTTGTTTTTTCATCAGCAAAGGTATAGGTACGGTTATTTGCTATCTGCATTTCAAAAGCAGCCTGGGCATCAAAAGCTGACTTTTTATCGACTATTCCATTTTGGACAGTAAAAAGAGTGCCATTAATCGTAAAATCTTTTGATGTGTCAATGCCAAATTCACTTAGCTTTTTAAGTACATCGCGTGTAGCTTCTTCTATATCTCTAGGAAATAAATAAAAATGATTAATTTGGCCATTCGCATAGCGTATCATTTTATCCAGAAAATCCCGATACTGCTCTGCTTGGATTCGTCCCGCCATATTAGTTTTTGTATCTCCGATTAATTCAAAGCCTTCGCTCCCAATCTTGATTGTGAAACCGCCACTCAAAGAAAATGTAGAACCTATACCAAATGTTATGGAATTTTGGCTTTTATTTAATGGAACATGGTTTCCAAGAATTAATTTTGCATTATGGTTCTGCAACTCAGACGATATATTTTCAAGCTTCTCCCAACCAATTAAAGGTCTGAAAAAACTCAAATCACGTGTACCTCTATTGGCAGGATTGCTAGTTAATTGCATTGAATTATGGTTAATGCAAATTCCAACGTTATTATTTATGTCCATTATTATGCCTCCTTAAATTTACCAAACTACTGTAACCTATTTAAGGTTACAGTAGTTTTATTCCTATATTATTATCGGAGCAATTATAGACAAACATTAGTAAAATTGTAAATTTTTGTAAAGTTTATTGTCAGCTTGTACTTGAAAACCATTGAAGTCGATTTATTGACGTTTCAAGTCAACCTGTAGGACAAAAATCACTATTCTTAACCATTGATGAGTATTAGAGGATAGTTGTAGGATGTTATCAATAATTGACCGAAGCGGTCAATTATTGTCGGCAAATTTCTGAATGCTAAAAGGATTCAATTATTGTACTAACTAATAGATTTTCGTTAAAGCAACATCGTAGTCTTATTTTTGATTTATAATCATTATAAGTTATTACTTTTTCTGCTGAATCAGAAAAAAGCCACGTTGAATAATTATTACCAAAAACATTGATGACATCATCATAATTACTCTTGCCAATTATTAAGTCACCTAAAGGTGTTGCTAAAATAAGCGGAATGCTTAACGGGCTTTCAACGATATTATCATCATAAGCGTAAATTGCCACGACAATATTGCTATCTGTAGATAAAGCCAATCTTAAAAGACTAGTATTTTTGACTGTGTAGAATATTTTACTCCTGTATTCATACGTTTTTTCATATTGCGTTTGAATTTTTGCTTCGTCTATCGCCTCGTTAATGAAATAACCCATAACATAAATATTATCTAACTCTATTGAGTTCATGCGCTTCACAATTAATGAAGCAAAGATGAATCCGAATATAATTAATGTAATGGCTATCAATTTTCTTATTTTATTCCGCGCAAATAAGTAGCTTATTATCAAAGCAATGAATGCTATAAATAGCAAAGTAAGTGATAATCCCATAATTACCTCGAAAAATTTAATTATAGTATAAACATGATATATTAAAAAAACACAGCATATTCCTGGGATTAAATATCACAGGAATATGCTTGTAATTTGTTACGCCTCAACTTGAAGGCGAAAAGAATCCAGTATGTTTATGGTATCCTCGTGAATGCCCTACATCAAGTGAACAAGTAGCGGCTTTGGCATATGAATATGTAGAGCAATACCTTTTTGATAAATCAGGATCATAATCAGCCAAACAGTTGGTACTATTGGCTAATGCCACATCACAATCGCTTTGAATGAAATTTAGTAAAGCCGTTGGGTGGGCTTGAAATGCTTTAAATACTCCGTTGCCCAAATAGCCATTAAATCTATTACAGTGAACAGTTTGCCCATTACTAGGTTCAATATCTTCATAAGTGATAGTCCATTGAACACGTCCGTCATGTTCCGGATCTTTTCTTGGTTCATCCATTCCAGCAAGGATTTCATTAAGTAAAACAACATCTCGAAGCACAATATGCTTCGCTTTTTTTGCGTCCACTTTCATGATTAGCTCTGAATCAGTAAAAGGGCTAAGCGATTTCGTGGTAATTTCCATCTCTAAAGCCTCTCTTGTATGAAGTGCTACCACAATTTCTCCATTCGAATCAGTTTTATATGCTTCGCCAAATACTACAATTTCTTCTCCGGCATATGTGATATCCCTTGATACTTGATTATTATGCCTATCATAGCTCCAGCCTGATAGTACATAAGCATCAATTATGTACTGATCAATACCAATTGGGAAATCAATAACTTGTGTTACTATTTTTTGCACAGTTAAGTTTTCTGCCCTACCATCGAATGCGTAAACATTTAATGCAGTGGCTAAAGCCAATACTGCTCCTAGTGCTACATAGAACTTTTTTCTTCGTTTCATTTTAAGTTTCCTCCTTAAATTTTGGTGTTCCAAACCCTGTCATTATATTATGCTCTTCATTACCAGCCATATCAATTAAAATTAATTCAAGTTCAACATTATTGATGTCGCTTTTATCATGCCTTATTTGTGAAACAATCCCTGTCAGAAATGCAGCAGATAAAGATGAACCTTCATAAATTTTGTTTGAATATTGACTATTAATATTAGTTCCTGGTAATGAAAATTTCAGCTCCTTTCCATAATTAGAGTTAATCCATTTTTTTCCATTCTTATCTATAGAGCCAACTGACATCACAAAGTATAGACTTGATGGGAAATCTAAGCTGTTTTTGCCATCATTTCCTGCTGACGCAACTAAAGTGACATTTTTTAAATATAAATTATATAGCAAATTAGCAATTTCATTAGAATAATAGCTTAACGTCAAACTCATATTGACAATTTCAAAATCTCGCAGCTCAATCCATTCTAAAGCTCTTTTTAAAGCATCCTCATAAACTATTCCATCTTTATCTGCTACAACACATAACGTAATTTGAGCATTTGGAGATATTTTATTGATAATACCTACTATTTCATCTGCGTGGGTAATTAATTCGGAGTTATTAATTATTTTTTCTGGAAATTGCAAAAAAGATACAGATTCATTAAGTAGTTTTAAAGCATAATTTGAACTAGTATCTAGAATCGCAATTCTTATTCCGTCTCCTTCGTTGGTTCTTTTCTTTATCCCAATATAATCATAGGCCCATTCGTATTTATTATCCTCGTAATTAAAGTCATTATAAGTATTATAGTTTCCACTATTTATATGTAAAATTAACGTTATAAAAATGCAACTACTTATCATAGCAATGATGATTTTAATAATATTCAATTTCATATTTCATTCTCAAGTATTGGCTAACATTCATCCTTTCTTGCGAGAAATTTTTCGAAAAATACACATTCAATATTAATTCTCTGTTTTCATTAATATTAAATAACTTGTCGTTTACATCATTAATTGAATTAACTATTACAATCGAATGATAGTTTGCATTGTTATTTTGATCTGTGTTATCTATGATATGATTACTGGACATTATATGCAAATATTGACCAACCTCTAAAAAAGAGAAATCTTCTCCGTACTCATTATTTGCAGTAAAAAATTGATTGTAGTCTATTTGCAATGAAAGCTCTCTGGCAATTTCATCATATCTTCTGCCTAAACGTAATTCATTTTCTGCTTTTAATAATTGCTCATGTGTGCCACTTAAAATTACAGCATCTATAAAGTAATCGCCATTTTGCTCTTGTTCTCTTAAGAGAAAACGATGGAGAGTAGTGTCATTAATAGTATATGTTTCAGCAAGAATCTTAATTTTGAAATAATATTCAACAAATTTTTTAGTAGTTACATCGCCAAGTGTCTTATGCTGAGGATTAAATAATTGTATGAATCTTAATTGTTCTATGAATATTTCATCATCAACTTCAGGTATATTTAAAACTTCAAATTCTTGATCAAATAAACTATTATCTATTAAACTATCTATAGCAATTTTGCCATTCAAATCCATGAGGTAATCAACTAATTCTTGATAACTTATATAACTATCACCTGCTTTTGCAACGGGTTTTGACTCATTGGGTTTAATTATAAAGAAAAAAGCGAAACCTATTAAAACTAAAAGGATCAACATTAATATGAAGTTATTCTTTATTTTTTCAATTAGCATAAATTTCACGACCTCTTAATTTTAATCTTCATAA
>Ga0099364_10000147_pt1 | contig 117844 bp, 132 predicted proteins | sample TergutTh196P3_FD_73070 | JGI IMG/M metagenome (GOLD analysis project Ga0099364, IMG submission 73070) | Microcerotermes parvus P3 segment gut microbial communities from Pointe-Noire, Republic of the Congo - Th196 P3 | ecosystem: Host-associated > Arthropoda: Insects > Digestive system > Gut ...
GAGGCTAGGAAAAGAGCTAATCTTTTGTAGGGGCGACCGCCTCGGTCGCCCGAACACTCCCTCCGCCATCGCTCCCTCCGCCGCCTGCGGGCGGCACCTCCCTCAAAGAGGGAGGCAAGGAGCTTTTTTGCCTCCCTCTTTGAGGGAGGTGTCACCCGCAGGTGACGGAGGGAGCTAAGACGGCAGAAGGTCACCCGAATCATTACGTTATTTATTCTTTCGCTTGTTCTTTCGGGCGAACGAGGCGGTCGCCCCTACGAAAAATTTGTGCAATATTTCAGCGACTAAAGCGAGAGCCTGTTTATAATCTAGCTTTGGATTTAAATTTGTTGGAGGTGAATGTGATGCCGGTTTCTGAAGCTAAGAAAAGAGCGAATGAAAAGTATAGCGCGAAAACATATAAGACCTTTAGCGCGAAAATTAAAATAGCTGATTATTATTCGATTGACAATTATTGTAAAACCAATAATATCAGCAAGGCTAAAATTTTAGTAAAAGCATTTAACTATTACATTGAAAATAATAATAACCCAGAGTGAAAGGAATGTGAGCAGTGATAGAAGTGAAAAGCCTTACGAAACGCTACGGGGCGAAAAAAGCTATAGATAACCTGTCCTTTACCGTGGAGGACGGCGAAATTTTAGGCTTTTTAGGAGCTAACGGCGCGGGAAAATCAACCACAATGAATATACTGACAGGCTATATCTCCTCAACGGAGGGACAAGCACTGATAAACGGGATTGATATTCTGGACGAGCCCTGCAAGGCGAAGCGCGAAATCGGCTACCTGCCGGAACAGCCGCCGCTTTACCTTGATATGACGGTCAAGGATTACCTCAATTTTGTCTACGACCTAAAGAAAGTCAAGCCGCAGGCGCAGGCAAGAGCGGCGCATCTGGAGGAAATTTGCGGGCTTGTTAAAATTACCGAGGTATATAACCGCATCATACGCAATCTTTCTAAAGGCTACAGGCAAAGGGTCGGGCTTGCACAGGCTTTAGTGGGAAGCCCTCCTATATTAATATTGGACGAGCCGACCGTTGGTCTTGACCCTAAGCAAATCATTGAAATCCGCACCCTTATAAAAAATTTGGGGAAAAAGCACACCGTTATCTTATCCTCTCATATCCTTTCCGAAATACAGGCGGTTTGTGACAGGATTATCATCATCAGCGAGGGTAAAATCGCCGCCAACGACACAACCGAGAATCTGACCAAAAGCATAAGCACCGATAACAGGGTAATCGCGCGGATTGAGGGCGGGCGCGATGAAATTATCGGCGCGATAACGCAAATCCCCGGAGTAGCCTCGGTTACGGCGGATATGGAGCGCGAGGAAGGCGTTTACGACTATGAGATTGAAACCCGTGAGGATGCCGATATACGCCGCGCGTTGTTTAATCTTGCCGTTGAAAAAGAATGGGTAATTTTGGGGCTTAAAGCATCCGAGATGACCTTAGAGGATATATTCTTAAAGATTACAATGGGCGGCGGCTTTGCGGCTGAAGAAGAAAAAGGAGGGGAAGAATAATGGGCGCGATATTCAGGCGAGAAATGAAAGCGTACTTCACATCTCCCGTTGCTTATATTTTTATATCGGTATTTTTCTTTTATACGGGCACTTTCTTTGTGAGTATCAATATTTACAACGCCATCTCCGACCTTTCCTATGTGTTTATCTATGTTTTTCTCATCATGATGATTATGCTGCCTATTTTAACCATGCGGCTTTTCGCAGAGGAAAGGCGGCAGAAAACCGACCAATGCCTGCTAACCGCGCCTGTCAGCTTGTTTTCGATTGTGTTTGCCAAATTTGCGGCGGCTTTATGCGTTTTTCTTTGCGCGATGTCGATTTTTGCTTTTTATCTGCTTGCGCTGTCGGCTATGGGGGCTAATATTGCTTGGTCTATAGTATGGGGAAGTTTAATTGCTTTGCTTTTACTGGGCGGGTGTTTTATTTCAATCGGGGTATTTGTATCGAGCTTGACAGAAAATCAAATTGTTTCGGCAATTGTAAGCATCATAGCGGGCTTTCTCTTTTACATGATGGATGTAATGGCGGGAAGCTTAGATTCGCTTATAAACTCCAACCGAAATTTTGCGGCTCTAAAAGCCGTCATGACTTCTCTGGGTTTATACACTCGCTACGCGGAGTTTTCCTCCGGCATATTGAATCTGGAAAGCGTTGTTTTCTTCCTAAGCTTTATCTTCGTATTCATCTTCCTAACCGTAAGAGTACTCGAAAAACGCAGATGGGGTTAAGTCAATTGACAATTGACAATGTACAATTGACAATTAATGTGTCGGCTTTGCGAATAATGCACGATATTTCGTAGGGGCGACCGCCTCGGTCGCCCGAAAGTGGCAATAGCGCATTATTTCGGGCGACCGGGGGCGGTCGCCCCTACGAAACTTACGCAATATTAAAGCGACTAAATAGATACTAATTGTCAATTAAAAAAAAGAAAGGGTATTTTTTATATGATAAATTTGAAATCCAAGCGGTTGAGGTATGGTTCGGCGGCTTTGGCGATTACGGTTATTGTTGTTGCGCTGGTGGTGCTTTTGAATGTTATCGTTTCTATGCTGGGTGACAGGTATAATCTTAAAATTGACCTTACGCCCGATGGGATATTCGACATCTCGGAGCAATCCAAGAGCTATTTGCAAAGTCTGGAGCAGGATGTTGAAATGGTTGTCATGATTGATGAAGCAAAGCTTTCAACAGCTGAAAATATTTATTTTAAGCACGGGTATGAGGTGCTGAAGAAATATGCTCTCTATTCAGACAGGGTGAACTTGAAGTTTGTGGATATGACCCAAGACCCGACTTACGCCGAGCGGTACAGCGCGATTTACAGAGGGAGCATATCGCCGGAGGATATAATCATAAACTCATACGGCAGGATGAGGGTGGTTTCCTTATATGACCTATATAATAGTGAATTCAGCTATCAAACCTACCGAAATGAAATCGTATCCTCAAAGGCGGAGCAGGTTCTCACCTCCGCTGTGATGTACGTTACCGACCCAAATCCGCAGACAGCGGTAATCCTTGATGTGGAAAGTGCGTCTGCCACTACCGAAAACATCGCTGCCCTGCTTTCGGCAAACGGCTTTGATACAGAGGCAATCAACCCGCTTGAAGAACCGCTGCCCGAAAATGCAGACCTTATTGTGCTGAACGCGCCGCTTAATGATTTCCCCGAATACATCATAAGAAATATCTATGACTTTATGGAAAACGGCGGGGATTACGGAAAAAATATGGTCTATCTGGCAAGCTTTGACCAGAACCGAACCGATAATATCGATGTCTTTCTGGCGGAATGGGGAATTGAAGCGGAAAAGAGCATCATTGCCGAGGAAAACCCAAATTTCCTTGCGACTGCCGCCTCTCCTTACGCGCTCAGAAATTATATTGAGCCAAGTGAATACTCGGAGGATGTTACGTTGCTTTCAACCCCCGTTATATCGTTTGAGGCGCGCCCTGTTAATATTTTATTTGAAACCTCGGGCAATGTCCGCGTTCAGTCGCTTTTGTCTACTTCGGAAACCTCAATTGCCATAAGCGATGAAATGATGGAGCTTTTGCGGCAGGGAATTGAGCCGGAATTTAACTACGGACCGTATAATACTATGGCATTATCCTCCAAGTATATGTTCAATGAGAATAATGAGCAAATTCTTTCCAACCTGCTTGTTTTTGGTTCTACGCATATGCTCGACCCGGGAATTACAAATGCGGCTTTTTACAATAACGGCGAGTATTTTATATCTGTTATAAATAAAATGACGGGAAAATCGGGCGGAATCAGCATTGTTTCTAAGGATTTATCTCCCGATGTCTTTGAAATGGATTACTCCAAATTCAGAATAAACCGCGCGATATTCCAGTTTATACTGCCGTTGCTTGTTTTAGCTTGCGGGTTTGTTGTGTGGCTTTTAAGGAGACATAGGTAGATTCAATGAACAATTAACAATGAACAGTGAACAATTACAATTAGATAATTAACAATTATTTCGGAAGCGTGAGACTTAACCCCTAATTGTCAATTAAAATTTAATTGTTCATTAACTAATTATAATTGTTAATTGTTAACTGTTAATTGTTAATTGATTTAAGGGGAGCTTTTTTATGAAATCCAGGGTTAGGAGCATTTTAATATTTGGGGGTATTCTGCTTTTGCTGGTGGGGGTTGTTGTTTTATTGAGCAGGACGGGGGAGCCTGCTGAGGAGGAGGCGTTAGTTGAGGCTTCGTCTGAGGCGTTGGTGCTTTATGCCCAGAATCCCGAGGATATTGAATACCTTACCGTTACGAACGAAGCGGGGAGCTACAGAATAGAGCGTTTCGGCGGTGAGGACGATGGCTTTACAGTTTGGACAATAGGGGAGTTTATTGGATTGCCGATTGACTATGAAAAGGTGAACGACACAGTTACGGCGGCGGCTTCCATCACCTCTCAGCAATTGGTTGCGGAAGATGCTCCCGATTTGTCAATATACGGGCTTACACAGCCCAGGGCGGCTGTAAGGGTTGAGTTTTCCGATTCGGAAAACACCGTAAGGGAGCTTTGCATAGGCAATGATACCCCGATTTTCGGCAAGACCTATTTTTGCTTTATGGGAGAAAATACCGTATACACCGTTAATACCTCCGATATAAGCTATTTTTTGGATGATAAATACTCTTTAATTCAAAAGACCGTGTACAGACCGTATTCATCCCCCGACCCCGAGGATGAAACCGATTACAGAAGAATCAACAAAATGGTGATAGCCCGCGAGGATATTGACTACGATATAGTCATCGAATACGATACACGCGCCGAAAACCTGCAAATGGTTACGGGCAATAGCTCCGCTTATGTTTTAACCTCGCCCGTATCGCTTGATTTATCGCCCGATAAGTCGCACGATGTGATGAATATGGTGTTCTGGCTTACGGCGAACGATATAGCCGTTGTAAGCCCCACGCCGGAGCAACTGGCGGAATACGGGCTTGACCAGCCCTACGCCGATATATTCATGGATATGGCGGGGGAAAGCTTTCAGATGAAGGTCGGCAATCAGAACGCCGAAAAAACAGGGCGTTACGCCTACGTTGACGGAATTGATATTATCTATTATTTCGATAACTACTACCTGCCATGGATTACCGCAATGCCCTTGGCATTAACCACAGCGATGATTACAAGCAACTATATATATGATGTCTCGGATTTGGTGATTACGGTAAACGGCTCAAGCTCACACTTCACGCTGACAGGCTCGGGGCTGAGCGATTTTACAGTCAAGCTTGATGGTATGCCCGCTAATGCGGACGAGTTTAAAACCCTCTACCAGTTTATACTGAAAGCACCGCCGGAGGAGCTTTATTTTGAAGCTACGGGCAAAGAGCCGGATTTAACCGTAGTCATAACTGCCGAGAACAACAAGGATACTCTGGAATTCACCCATCTCGAAAACCGCAGAACCGCCATAGCTCTGAACGGGCAGACAAGCTTCACCTGCAAAACCGCCTATGCGGAAAGGCTTGCTCAAAATCTTACGGCTTTTAAAAACGGTGATAGAATGATAGAAACTTGGTAAAAGAAAACGGCATAGGCGTATAAAAGCATGTACCCTTTCAATAATATATTAAATAAGAGACTAAATCAGTGAAAGGGTTTTTTATGAATAGAAGCTTAAAGCCTCCGTTGTGGGCGTTTCTTGCGTTAGCCGCTGTAATACTTGCCTTAAAGCCCGGGATTTTATTTGCGTTTCTGCGCTCTATGCGTCCTGTTTTTTTAGGGATTGCCATTGCCTTTCTCATGAATCACCTCATAATAAGGCTTGACTTGATTTTTCGCAGAAGCTTCAAAAGCTCCTGCGCGCCTCTCACGGTTGCGGTGGGGTATGTCATTATGCTCTGCCTTGTTGCGGGCGCGGTTTGGCTTGTTATACCGAATATTGTCGCCAGCGTATCCGAGCTTACCGGCAATATTGATTATTACTACGGTAATTTGCTGAAATATTACGCTATTCTGGAAAGCAAGGATTCTCTGGGGATTTTAAAGGTCTTAACAAATTTTTTGGGGAATCTTGCCGAAAATATCCCCGCGATTATTGAGAAAACCTACAGCAAAACCTCGGAGCTGTTTTCATGGCTAATCGACGGCGTTTTCGGGCTTGTCATTTCAATTTATATACTTTTGGGGAAAACTCAATTTAAAAAAGGCGTAGCCGCTATAGCCTCCAGTCTTTTAAGTGGGGAGGGCTTCAAGCGGCTTTGCAGGTATTATTCTTTGGTTTACAATGCGTTTTCGCGGTTTATCATCGGGCAGATAACCGAGGCGGTAATATTGGGCTCGCTTTGCTTTATCGGAATGAAGCTTTTCCGCTTTGAATACGCGCCGCTGATTAGCTTTTTAATTGGAATAACAGCCCTTATCCCTGTTGTAGGCGCGATTATAGGCGCGCTTCCGTCAGCCTTTCTGCTCTTTTTAAACGACCCGATTTCAGCAGTTTGGTTTTTAGTTTTTCTCATAGTATTACAGCAACTTGAAAATCACCTTATTTATCCCAGAGTAGTAGGGAAAAGCATAGGGCTTCCTCCGCTGATTGTAATTATCTCAATCGTAATAGGCGCGGGGCTCGGAGGAGTTATAGGCATCATTATCACAATACCGCTGATGGCGGCATTATGGGAGGGGCTTAGGATTAACAGCGAGCTTGAAGCTTGATTACAATTTGCAGTTTTGTTTTACAGATTGTAATTTATTTTAATATTTATACAGAGAGGTATGGTTATCCAGTGTTTTGAGCAGCTTGCAAAGGGGGATGACCAGAACGCCGGAAGCGATATTGCCTAAAGCGTGGGCAATGTCAAACGGCAAGCCCGCCAGAATCCAAGCCGCCAACTCCTTGAAGTCAAAGCCCGAGATTAAAAGCGGCACGGGGGAGTACATCGCTCCGAAGGACAGCCCGTGTAATCCGCACAAAGCCATATACAGCGGGACTTGTGCTTTTTGCGGTATTTTTATTTTTCCGGCGACCATAAATGAGAGCCACAGCGGCAGCCATATGTAAAGATAGGGAAGCCACCACATGGTAAAGCCGTAAAACATTCCGTAGAGTATGATATAAACATACAGCGGAACTAACGCCCTCTCGCGGTAGTTTAATGTAAACGCCGCCGTAAGCGCGGACAGCAGGGTTACATTTGGTATGCCCAGCATAGCAAGCTGCGATACAAACATAATGCCTCCCAGTAAGGCAAATGTTGACATATCCACGATTTTCATTTTCCTGCTTTTCATCTTAAAACATATTCCTTTCAAGCTTTTCATAATAAATTAATGTTTTTGTATATTTTTGAATGATATTATCCATAATATAACCATAATATGTAGAAACGAGTGTAAAAAATGGCAATCGTGTTTATCCGCTCGGTGATTTTATACGCGCTGTTAATTTTTTCCGTTCGTCTTATGGGTAAGCGGCAGATTGGAGAACTGCAGCCGTCCGAGCTTGCCGTAACCATACTTATATCCAATATAGCAACCTTGCCTATAGAGGATTCAAATATACCGTTATTGACAGGGATTATACCCATTTTAACCCTTGCTGCCCTTGACGTGATTATGTCATGGTTCGGGGTGAAGTCGCGCGGGCTTCGCGGTTTAACCTGCGGCAAGCCTGCGGTAATCATAAGCGGCGGGGAAATCGACCAAAAAAAGATGAGGGAATTGCGGTTTTCAATTGACGACCTTGCCTCCGCTTTAAGGGCGCAGGGAGTTTTCAGCATAAACGAGGTGCAGTTTGCGGTTGTTGAAACAACGGGTAATGTTTCCGTGTGCCAGAAAAAACGCTATCAGGCAGTGACCAACCGCGATATTTACGTTGATACCGAAAAAAGCTACGACCCGCCCGACATTGTAATAGACCAAGGAATTATAGTAAGCACCGCGCTTAAAAGGCTTAATCTAAGCGAAACATGGCTCTACGGCGCGTTAGAAAATGAGGACATGGACTTAAACGATGTTTTTCTGATGACAGCTTCAAGCGGCGGCGAATATTATTTGGTTAGGAATGAAGAATGAAAAGGGTTATTATTTCTTGGATTATACTTTTTTTAATCGTGTGCTATTCAGCCGCGGGGCTTTATTTTATATCGTTTAAAAATAACGGAATTTTGCCGATACTGGACGAATTGCAGGTATATCTCGACACGGGCGACAACAATGCGGCTTACGAGGCGGCTCAAAGGCTTGCTTTAGAGTGGGAGCTTTATAAACGCTCAATGGGTATCTTAATCCGCGATGACAAACTGCAAAGTATTGATACTTCAATCGCTAAAATAAACCCGTATATTTATGTTAAAAATACGGACGAGCTTTATTCCGAACTTCAAGTCATCCGCCGTTATATTCAAAATTTATACAGTTCCGAGCTTCCGATGTGGTTTAATATATTATAGGGGGATTTACATGATGAATCGGGAAAGCCTTGCAAGGCTTCGCTCTTTTTTAAAAGACTCCGGCATTGAGGATTATGATTTTGAGGCGCGCATTATCGAGCAGGACATGCCGGGGCGCGAGCTAGAAACAGCCAAGCGCAGGGCTATGGGAGAGCCGCTTCAATATTTACTTGGAGAATGGGAGTTTTACGGCTTACCGTTTAAGGTAGGGGAGGGGGTATTGATTCCCCGCCCCGACACGGAAACGCTTGTAGACGCGGCGTTGGATTTTTTAAAAGACACAGCAAGTCCTGTTATCATTGACCTTTGCAGCGGGAGCGGCTGTATTGCCGTCACGCTGAAAAAGCTTATACCGAAGGCTTGCGTATACGCCATTGAGATTTCGGAAGATGCCGTTTACTATCTTAATGAAAACATTAAGATAAACAACGTGGACGTTACCGTAGTGCAGGGTGATATAACAGACCCGAAGCTTGCCCGCCGCTTCCCCGTAAACAGTGCTGACTGCATAGTATCAAATCCGCCGTACCTAACCGATGCCGAAATGGCAGAGCTTCAAAAGGAAGTTACATATGAACCCTCTTCGGCATTGAGAGGCGGGCGCGATGGGTTGGATTTCTACCGCGTTATCCCTAAAATTTGGGGTAAGGTTTTAAAAAAAGGCGGGCTTCTTGCCTTTGAGGTCGGCTACAGGCAGAGCGAGGCTGTTTGCGATATTTTAAGAGCCGACGGTTATAAGGGTATGCGTGCAGTAAAGGATTTGGGAGGGAATGACAGGGTGGTTTTAGTTAACGGTTAACAGTTAACAGTTAACTGTTGAATGTTGTAAACGCACAATTGCTTTTTGAGAGCATATAATAAAGGTATAAACAAGGGGAGCAGGGAAAGCCGCGTTTGCGGATTGTTTCTGTTTGCCGAATATAATAAGGAGTTGACCTTTATGTATTGTTTTCAAGAAATAGAGTATGCCGTCAGACAGGGGGATACCTTGTTCAGGCTGGCGGAGGATTATCAGACAACTGTTCCGGCACTGATAGCGTTAAACCCCGGTATTGACCCCTACAATTTAGTTGTGGGGAGCGTTATAAGGATTTGCCCCGGTGAAACGCGAAGCATGACAGACGGAGAAGCCATGAATGTTCCGGCAGATTGTGAAAAGCGAATGATTTTGAAAGACCAGATGCGCCTTGCGTGGTCACAGCATGTTTATTGGACCAGACTGTTGCTTATAAGCCTTGCCCATCGGTTAAATGATACAACGGAAACTACAAACAGAGTTCTGCGAAATCCTAAGGACATAGCGAATATTTACGCGCAATACTACTCGCCCGAAGCCGCCGCCAAGCTGGAGAACATTATAACAGAGCATCTTAAAATCGGCTCTGCTCTTATTGTTGCCCTGCGTGACGGTAACACAGAGGAGGCTGACAGGCTTACCCACGAGTGGTACATAAATGCGGGAGCAATGGCGGACGCCTTTGTTGACATCAACCCATATTATAACCACAGCCAGATGCACGAAATGTTCTACACCCATCTTGATTTAACCACCGAAGAGGTTCTGGCACGTCTGGCTAACGATTTTCAAGCCGACATTGAAGCCTTTGACAAGGTTGAGAGAGAGGCAATGATGATGGCTGATTATCTTGCTTTAGGTATAATAGAGCAATTTCCTCAAATGTTTGCATAAAGTCAGAAGTGAGGTAATGAATGTGAGGAATTAGGGGTTTAAATCCTAATTCCTCACTTCTAATTCCTAATTAATTACCGTTTTCTCGGTTTCCTTATTAAAGATATGGATTTTGTTCGGGTCAATCGCTACCTTGATTTTATCAAGCGGACGTGCGGTGGAACGCGGGTCAACCCTTGCCGTGAGCGGTATTCCCTCGCAATTGAGGTAGAGATATGTTTCCGCACCCATCATCTCGGTGATTTCAACGTCTGTGTCAATAATTCCCGTGCGTGCGGCGGATAGGAACATTTCTTCATCGTGAATGTCCTCCGGGCGGATTCCTAAGATAACTTCATTGTCAATAAGTGAGGAGAGCTCCGGTTCATCGGTCTTTGCTTCGGGGATTTCAACGTAGTATTTTTTTCCTCTTGACGTTTTAGTGTCCTCAGAGCCGAATTCAACAGAGTATTTGCCGTCGATTTTTCTGAGGATACCGTCTATGAAGTTCATCTGAGGCGAGCCCATAAATCCTGCTACAAATTGATTTACGGGTGATTCATAGAGATTTTGAGGCGAATCAACCTGCTGGACAAAGCCGTCCTTCATAACAACGATTCTGTCACCCATTGTCATAGCCTCGGTTTGGTCGTGGGTAACGTAGATAAACGTAGTACCCAGTTTTTGATGAAGCTTTGAAATTTCTGTTCTCATCTGCGCTCTGAGCTTAGCGTCAAGGTTGGAGAGCGGCTCGTCAAGCAGGAATACTTGCGGGTCACGGACAATTGCACGCCCTAAAGCCACACGCTGACGCTGACCGCCGGATAATGCCTTGGGTTTTCTTTCCAAAAGATGGGTAATGTCAAGAATTCTTGCCGCTTCCTCAACCTTACGGCTGATTTCATCCTTCGGAACCTTTCTTAGTTTCAGACCGAATGCCATGTTCTCAAAAACCGTCATATGCGGATACAGCGCGTAATTTTGGAAAACCATCGCTATATCCCTGTCCTTGGGTGCAACATCGTTTACAAGACGGTCGCCGATATAAAGCTCGCCCTCGGATATTTCCTCAAGACCGGCAACCATACGCAAGGTGGTAGATTTTCCGCACCCGGAAGGACCTACAAGAATGATGAACTCCTTGTCCTTGATTTCCAAGTTAACGTCTGAAACGGCTACAACGCCGCCCGGGTATTTCTTATAGATGGATCTGAGCGATAAACTAGCCATTATAGCGGACCTCCCAAATTATTTAGTCTTGCGCCGACTCATTTAACGTAATTATTATAATGTTTTCGGCTATACTAATATAATACCAAATTTAGCACCCTAATTTCAAGTACTTAATTAACTAAACTTACAAAAACTTATTTATTAAGTTTGACGAAAAATAAACGCAGGAATAAAGAGGGAGTTAAAAAATGCAAAATATTGTATATTTATAACGTCATTCTTTGTGCAACTTTTCAAAAAGCTCCGGTCTGCGCTCAAAGGTGGTCTTGACGGATTCTCGCCGGCGATAATCGGCAATATTTTTATGATGACCCGAAAGCAGAACCTCCGGGACAGATATTCCGCGCCAAATCTCCGGGCGGGTATAGTGGGGGTATTCAAGCAAGCCGCTGTAATGGCTCTCGTCCTCAAAACACTCTGCGGAGGGCAGAACTCCCTCAACCATCCTCGAAACAGCATCGACCAATACAAGCGCGGGCAATTCGCCGCCCGTCAAGACATAATCACCTACAGAAATTTCCTCATCGGCAATTTTGTCGATTAAACGCTGGTCAACACCCTCATAATGTCCGCATATGATAAAAATATTTTCAAACCTTGAAAGCTCCAGAGCTTTTTTCTGCGTTAAAACCGCGCCCTTGGGCGACATATAAATCACATGCGCTTTAGACGCAAAGTCTTTAGTAACCTCGGTATAGCAGCAATAAATCGGCTCTGCTTTCATAATCATGCCCATACCGCCGCCGTAGGGCGCGTCGTCGGCGCGGCGGTGCTTATCGCTTGAATAGTCCCTGATTTGATGGCATTGGGCTTCAAGCTTCCCCGCCCGCCTTGCCCGCCCTATTATACTCTCCGACAAAACAGCCTCGCACATTTCGGGGAAAAGAGTGGCTATATCGAATCTAATCATGTTTTACGCTCCGCTCTCCGCTTTCAGTTCTCCACCAACTTCGTTTCTCGTATATTCAAATACTCCTCCAAAACGATTTTAAGCACATTAACGATGGGAATCGCGAAAATCATACCCGCAACCCTGCCCATACCGCCGCCGATAGCACTGCCGATTGTTCCGCCGACCGTAATGCCGATAATGACGAGAACTGGGCTTATTTTAAACGATGTGCCCATAATTTTTGGGTTGATAAAACTTCCGTCAATCTGCTGGGTGATTAAAAGCACAATTGCCGCTACTACAGCTATTTCAAAGCTTTGTGTGAACATTATAATCAGCACTGCTATACAAGAGCCGATTATTGAGCCGAAGTAGGGGATTATGTTAACCATGCCCAGCATGATGCCCAATACCAGCGCGTAGTCAGAACCTATTATAAGAAATTCAATTGTTGTTATAGTTCCCAGTATTAAGGAATCCAAAATTTGGCAGGTTAAGAATTGGCTGAAACTTTTATCAATAAGGCGGGCATATTTTAGGGTTGATTTGCGCTTTTCTTCTCTTTTAAATGAGGAGATTAGGCGTTTTAAGTAAGCTTTCATGTTATTCCATTCCAAAAGGAAGTATATGGAAGACACTATTGCTAAAACAAAAGTAAATATGCCGGAAAACAAGGCGGCAAAAAACTGCATAGGGTTAAAAGCTTCATAGGCAAAGAAATAATCAAACAATCTTTCCCAAGGCTTTGCCTCTAAAAGCATATCAATAGCTGTAACATCTTCATCAATTAATGAATAAAAAGGCGTTGTTTTAAAATATTCAAAGGCACTTTCTATAAATTCGGGGATTAACCTAATCAGTTCGCTCAAACTCTCATAAATCATAGGAATAAAGCTTCGCAAACCAAGAACAGCAAAGAGAACAACCGCCAATATACATATAAGAACGCTTAACGGGCGCGCCAGCGTCTCTAAAGGCTTCCATTTGCCCTTTCGCTTTAAAAATTCCGCTTCAAGCCACTTGCATGGAATATTAATAAAATAAGCTATAACAAACCCATAGATAAACGGCTTTACTATATTCAGAATCTGCCTTATCCATTCCAGAACAAAACCGAAATTAAACATTACCATATAGGCAAAAAGTATACAGACCGCAAGTAAAAATATTTTCAAATATTTTTTATCGGAAACCTTTAAGTTTTTCATAAAAGACAGAACCCCTTCGGCAATTATTGGCTGTTGGCTTTTTCAGTATAGCACAGGTGAGGGGGGGTTGTCAAGTTAGTGGGGGAAAAACAGTTTAGGATGAGTACAGCTTCTTAATTAACAAAAAGCTTGACATAATCAAAAGCATAATGTATAATAATATGCAAGAGGGTAAGTTTAAATGAAACCCAAAACATAATCGGAATAGGAAACCGAACCATGCTGATTGCCTGATTCGTTTGCGTGCAGACGGAGCATGGTTATATTATTATGCTATGAATAAATATTACCAAGCCTTAGAGCTTAACAAGATTCTCGAAATGCTTTCAGCGGAAGCATCAAACGAAGCGACGCGCCAAATGGCACTGTCGCTTTCACCTGTTTCCGATATAGAAAAGGTGAAAAACGAAATTGAGAAAACCTCTGTTGCCTTTGAGCTCTCGGTTAAATACGGAACGCCTGCTTTCGGTGACTTTAAGGATGTCCGCGAATCCCTTAAAAGGGCGGATGCGGGTGCTTTGCTGTCGCTTAGAGAGTTGCTTGATATATCCGACATGTTGTACCAAATCAGAATGTTAGCCGAATGGCATAGGGCTTGTAAGGAATCGGACAGGGAAAACGCGCTGGAATACCTTTTTAATGAGCTTTCGCCAAACAAATATCTGGAAGAAAAAATTAAAACCGCTATCCTTTCCGATACGGAAATCTCCGATTCGGCAAGCCCAGCCTTAGCGGATATACGCCGAAGAATTGCGCGCGCCGGATTGAAAATCCGCGAAAGCTTAGAAAAGCTGATTAAAAACCCCGATGTGCAAAAATCATTGCAGGAAAATATCATCACTATGCGCGATGGGCGTTATGTAGTCCCCGTAAAGGCGGAGCAAAAAGGGAACGTCCCGGGGTTGGTTCATGCGGCGAGCGGCAGCGGCGCGACCTTTTTTATTGAGCCGGTATCGGTGGTTGAAGCGAATAATGAAATCCGCATTCTGCAGGGCGAGGAGCAGGCTGAAATTGAGCGGGTTATAGCCGAGCTTTCGGCAGAATGTGCTGATTATGCCGAGTTTATTTCCGAGGGATTTTTGCTGAGTGCCGAGTTAAATCTTTACTTCGCTAAATCTAATCTGGGCGCGAAGATGAGAGCTACCGTGCCTGTTGTGTCCGACGATGGTAAAATAGCTCTGAGAAAAGCCCGCCATCCGCTGATTGACAGCGAAAAGGTTGTGCCTGTTGATATAAAAATCGGCTATGATTATCAAGCTTTGATTGTCACGGGACCGAACACGGGCGGTAAAACCGTTTTGCTCAAAACAACCGGGCTCTTGACCGCTATGACGATGTGCGGTATGCTAATTCCGGCGGGGGACGGGAGCAAAATATCAGTCTTTGAAAAGGTACTGGTAGATATTGGAGACAGCCAAAGCATAGAGCAAAGCTTGTCAACTTTCTCTTCACATATAGTAAATATTTCCCAGATACTTGAACAAGCGGATGATAAAACCTTAGTGCTTACGGATGAGCTGGGCTCAGGCACAGACCCCGTAGAGGGGGCGGCATTGGCGGTCGCCATTATCGAGGAACTGCGGGACAGGGGAAGCCGCCTTTTGGTAACGACACACTATCAGGAGCTTAAAATGTACGCCATTAACAGTGCCGGAGTTGAAAACGCCTCCTGCGAATTTGATGCGAAAACTTTACAGCCCACCTATCGCCTTATAATAGGCTCGCCGGGTAAATCGAACGCGTTTTATATCTCCTCAAAGCTTGGAATTCCCGCTAAGTTGATTCACAGAGCAAATGAGCTTGTTTCTACGGAAAACAGACGTTTCGAGGAGATTATAACAAAGCTGGAGGACGCGCATCATCAGCTATCGGCGCAAAATGAGGAAATATCCAAGCTGAAAAGCGAGCATAGCAGAAAGCTGGCAGACCTACAGACAGAAATTGACAACTTCAACCAGAAAAAGGGATTTGAACTGGAAAAAGCAAGGCTTCAAGCGATGCGGATAGTAGAAAGCTGCCGTATGCAATCCGATGAATTGTTAGATGAGCTCTCCGAGCTCCGCAGGCAAAAGGATAAGGAGGACTTTTCACGGTCGGCACTTACGGCTAAATCGAGGGTTCGCTCCGGCTTAGATAAGATGTATATTGAAGCGAACCCGGTAACGAAAAGGGAGGAAAAGGAGTATGTCCTGCCTCGTCCTCTTAAAAAGGGCGACAGTGTGCTTATTTTTGATATAAACAAAACGGGAACGCTTACAAGCGAGCCCGATTCACACGGCAACGTATTCGTCGCAACGGGTGCTATGAAAACGAAAGTGAACATCAGCAAGCTAAGGCTTATTGAAGAAGAAAAAGTGCCCCGGCGAAGCAAAGGCGTTTCTGCCAAGGGAGTTAGTGGGAAATTGGAGCGCGAGCTTTCAATGGAGCTTGACATAAGGGGGTATGCCGTTGACGAGGGGATACATGCAACCGATGGTTTTATAGATAACGCCGTATTGTCCGGCGCGGGAACTATCACTATCGTGCACGGCAAAGGTACGGGCATACTTCGCAAGGGGATACAAGCGCACTTGAAATCCCACCCGTCTGTCAAGGGCTTTCGTTCGGGTGTTTACGGCGAGGGCGAGGATGGCGTAACGATAGCGGAAATCAAATAAAATGGCAAATTTCTACGTTATTTGCCACAAAGAAACATCTATTTCTTGTAAAAATTTGCCGAAAACAAACTTTTCTTTGCATTAAAAGCCGTTTCCAACGCTTAATTCCCATTCGCAACTCTTCCGAATATTTGCACGGTTTCAAACAAATCCGAGCGCGCAATGTCATCCGGGGTAACGATAGCACCGCCGCGCGAATCTATTTCATACCCCTGCTCCGCATAGGCGAGCCACACTAAGTGAGCGCATTGGGTTGACCTTGCTTTGGAAATTTCGGAGCGTTTTTTAGGGTAAAACCCAACGGTTAAGCTGTAGGTCAGGTCATTCAAATTTTCAAGCGCGGATTGGGCAATTGCCTTTCGTTCTTCTAAAGAAGCATCCTTTAAGCGCAGGATAATAAAATTAGGATATTCGCTCCATTTCAAAACCGACTGTATGCCCGTTTTCTCACCCACCACCACCGCTTCCAGCGTTTCACCCTTTTCCGCGTTTGTGACAATGGCGGCATGACCGTTGCGCCAGCTTAAAAAATGGCAATTATAGGTTATCAGCACATCTCCGTCCTCTAGCGGCGCAAGTTTTGCTCTCATGTTTGTCATTCTTTCCTCAAAAGAAGCAAGCGCGATGTTTTCGCATTTATGCTCGGCTTGCGCGAAAAAGTTCTTTTGAAATATAAGAAGCTCCGATTTGTCGGCAAGGCTATCTACTGCGGCTCTGCCTAATCCCGTCTGCTCAAACAAAAGCCGATAATCCTCGTCTGTTAATTCTTCGGAAGTTCCCGCCAAGCGGGTAATGTCGGTCGCATAGTAATTCGGCGTTACGCGGACGGTTGACTCGGCGTAAACAATTGAGGACATCAAGGCAGTGCAGGTTAAAATCAACCATAACACGCAAAAAAATATTTTTCTCATACGATTATATTGTGCAGAATATTAGATATTATGAATTTACATATAGTATAATATATGAATAATTATTCAAGGAGTTAAGTGAATGCCTAATCAATTTAAGCCCTATGAGCACAAAGCCGCATATTACGAAACGGACTGCATGGGGATTGTCCACCATTCAAATTATATCCGCTGGTTTGAAGAAGCAAGGGTAGATTTTATGGAGCAGATGGGTTACAGCTACCAACAGGCGGAAAAAAACGGCGTGATGATTCCCGTATTATCGGCGCAATGCGATTATAAGCTGGCGGCTGTTTTCAGCGATGTGGTTTTGATTATACCCAAAATAGAATACTTTAACGGCTTTAAAATGACGATTACCTACAAAGCCGTAAGAAAAAGCGATGGAGCATTATTGGCGAACGGCGAAACGAAGCACTGCTTCACCGATTTAAAGCTGTCACCTATCAGAACGAAGCGCGATTACACGGAGATATATGAGCTATTCAAAAGTTGCGAGGGCGTTGATTTAATTTGATTGGCGGTGTGAGCGGCAAATTTATCAGCCGCCTCGCTGAATTTGGGTAGATTTTTAGAGTGCAAACGGTGCAAATGCTGCAAAGAATAGTTAACGCAACGGGAAATCTCTTCCCAAGTTTGGAAAAGGAGGTATTTCCTCTCGAAAATCTCCTTTATTATTGGCTCTTCTAAAAGTTCATGAATGCTGTCTTCGACCTGTATGCGTTGGTTGACCAGATTGTTAATCTCCTTTTTTAGCCTTTTCTCGTAGTCAATAACGCGCAAAAGAGCATTTTCCGTGCTGTTTTCCCTTGTTTCCCCCTTTTTCCTCTCTGATGAATAGTTTACCGACCTCCCATACAGCATAGAGCGCATAGAAACATACTTCTCCGTCATCAAGGCTACCGTGCGATTTATAACTCTGACCTGTTCAAGATATTCTTTAGGTGTCATGGCTTGTTTTCCCCGCTTTCATTTTATGTATTTTCGTTTAGAATAAAAAAAGTATCTTTTAGGATACTTAAATTATAACCTATGTTGACACGCTTGTCAATACGCAATTTTCTACAAATATTTTGAGAGAAAAACTCGTTTCATTGTAAATGATGACGAAAATGCTTGTTTCTGCTGTGCGTTTACGCAATTTGTCAATTGATTTTAAGGAGCTGTTTGATAATGACCGTTGGCGAAATGATAAAAAACAGGCGAACCGCACTTGGTATGACACTTGAAGAGGTCGGGCATAATGTCGGCGTAACGAAGAATACTGTAAGAAAATGGGAAACTGGTTTGATTTCAAATATGAAACGGGATAAAATAGCCAAGCTCGCGGCAATACTGGAGCTTGACCCGACTGACTTTATATCCGATAAAGTGAGCGAGAGCTTGAATTTTCCGCGAAACATGATTCCGGCGGATATTATTTCCGACAGTGTCCCCGTCCCCGTAATAGGTGCTGCCGCCGCGGGGCTTGCCTGTCATGCCGAAGAAAATATTGAATATTACGAATATGCGCCGCGCAGCATTATTTCAAGCAATGAAACCTATGCCTACCTGCGCGTCCAAGGTGACAGTATGTCCCCAACGATTATGGAGGGTGATTTAGCTCTCATCCGCTGCCAGACGAGCATTGATAACGGAGAGGTCGCCGTTGTAATTATTGATGATGAGGACGGGGTTGTAAAGAGGGTCAAATATGACGAGGGGTGGATTGAGCTTGTCAGTGAAAACCCCTCTTACCCGCCCCGCCGCTTTGAGGGTAAGGAGGTTGACAGGGTTCGTATTTTCGGCAGGGTGATGGAGTGTAAGCGGAGGTTTTAGCAGGGTTTGAAGGAGGTTTTTGGTTGTGTCAAAATCCAAAATGGCATATATCTGCGCGGATTGCGGGTATGAGAGTGCGAAATGGAACGGCAGATGCCCCTCCTGTAAGGAGTGGAATACAATGGAGGAGTACAGTGCCCCGCCTGTAGCCGCTAAGGGGGCGAAAGCGAAAGCCTCGGCGGAGTTCAGCAGTGTGAGCCTCGAAAATCAAATAACCGTCCTTTCCGAAATAGAGGCGGACGGCGAAGCGCGTTATTCCACGGGAATCGGCGAGCTTGACAGGGTGCTGGGCGGCGGTCTTGTAAAAGGCTCTCTCGTGCTCTTGGGCGGTGAGCCCGGAATCGGAAAATCCACGATTTTACTGCAAATATGCGGGTTTCTCGGTGAAAATCAAACAATTCTCTACATATCGGGCGAGGAAAGTATTCGGCAGATTAAGCTCCGTGCAGATAGGCTGGGAGTATTTACCAACCGGTTGAGTTTACTGCATTGCAGTGATGCGGCTTCCATAGCAGGCGCAATATCAGCCGCCAAGCCCGATATAGCTATAATTGATTCGATTCAAACTATGGCAATAGCGGAGATTAATTCAAGCGCGGGGAGCGTAACGCAGGTTCGCGAGTGCACAAACCTTTTTATGCGAACCGCAAAAGCGGAGGAAATTCCAATTTTCATAGTCGGTCATGTCAATAAGGACGGAGCAATCGCAGGACCTAAGGTAATGGAACATATCGTGGATGCGGTGCTTTATTTTGAGGGCGAGAGGCATTTAAGCTATCGGATTTTGCGAGCCGTGAAAAACCGATACGGCTCTACAAATGAAATCGGCGTGTTTGAGATGAGCGGCGCGGGTTTGCTGGAGGTAAAGAATCCGTCTGCTATGATGCTGTCGGGGCGGGCGGAGAATGTGTCCGGCAGTTGTATTGCCTGCATCATGGAGGGCAGCCGCCCTATTCTGGCGGAGGTGCAGGCGTTGGCGGCGAAAAGCGGCTTTTCCGCCCCGAGGCGAACGGCGACAGGCTTTGATTACAACCGCCTCTCGATGCTTTTAGCGGTGCTTGAAAAGCGGGCGAGTATGTTTTTCGGAACGCTTGATGTTTACTTAAATGTCGTCGGCGGCTTTAAGCTTCTTGAACCTGCGGGGGATTTGGCGGTCGCCTTGTCAATATTCAGCGCGTTTTACGATGTGCCGCTCGATGGCAGTCTTACCGCGTTCGGAGAAATCGGCTTAGGCGGCGAGGTGCGGAGTGTTACCAATATCGCCCAAAGATTAGCGGAAGCCGAACGCCTGGGCTTCAAACGCTGTATAATCCCGGAACGCTCCTTGCGAGGGCTTGATGTTAGCGGGTTTACTATGGAAATTGCGGGGGTTTCTTCGATTAGGCAGGCGTTTGGGTTAGTTAAGAGTTGATGATTTTAGGGCGTGCTGTTTTTTCTTTGTGATTTACAGCGTGCCTAAAATTATAATCAAGCAAAATTTGCCAACTGCAACAAGTCTATCAATTCTGAAAATTAGGAATTGATAGACTTGTTTTTGCTATGAATATATTAAATTATTAGATGGTTCTGGATATTCTAATTCTTCTTCTTGATGTGCCAATAATGTAGTTTTCGCAGATTCCACGGAAACATTATTAAAAAGAACTTCATAAACAATACTGCATATTGGTGTATAAATATTATGTTTTTCCGCCAATTGATGAATAGCGTTCACAGTATGAGCACCCTCTAACGTGTTATTGTTAATAGCATCTAAGACTGATTTACCTTTAGCAATATCTTCACCAGCTCGACGATTTCGTCCACCTGGGCTTACACAAGTAGTTATCAAATCTCCAGTAAGAGATATACTTTTGATAATATCTCTCTTTGCTCCTAATTCAAGTGCGAATCTTTCTATTTCTATTGCACCACGAGTAATTAATCCGCCCATTGTATTGTCCCCTAATTCTAATCCAGCACAAAATCCAGCTGCAATGGCTATGATATTTTTCATAGCTCCTGCGTACTCCACTCCTATGATGTCTTGATTGAGGTAAACTCTAAAATTATTAGTTTGAAAAGTATCTCTTATTTGACTAGCAAAATCTAAATTCTCATAAGATGATACAATAGTTTGACAAGGTAATCCTTTTGCAATTTCTACAGCTAAGTTAGGACCCGATAAAACACCTACTTGATTTTTGGGTATTCCCAATACATCAATTATAACCTCTGTCATTCTTAGACAAGTGTTTTCTTCTATTCCTTTAGAAACTGAAATGATTTTTGAATGGGATAAAGAGTCTTTAAACGATTTAATGTTTTTAATGCTTTCAGATAGGAAATTTCTCAACTCATTCGAAGGTATTGCAATAATCACCATTTCAGCATTGGAAATGGCTTTTTTAAGGTCTTGGATTACTTCTAATTTTTTGTTTAATTTGATGCCTTGAAATGAAATCCAAGGTACTGCATGATGATTGTTTATCGCTGTTGCTATATGGTTATTTCGCCCCCATAATGCCACATCTGCTCCTTTTGTTACTAATGTGTTCGCCAAAGCTACGCCGAAAGCTCCTGCGCCTAATACAGTTATTTTCATTGTGAAAATCTCCTTTTACGTTTCTTTTGATACTATTTTAGCACCTAATTCATCCGCTTTTTTTAAGTCCTGTTGCGATTCTTCTTCTTTCCCGGCAATGAGGTAAAGCCTACCCCGTTGTGAAAAATATTCTGCTTTTTCCCCATTGTTTAAATTAATCGCATTTGTTAAGCACGTGATAGCCTCATCATATCTGTGTAATGCTTCATAAGTAGTGGCAAGGCTTGAAAGATATTCATGTTTTTTGCTATCAAGCTCAATTGCTTTCTCTTTGGCTTTTGCCGCTTCTTCAAATTGTGAAAAATAATGCAATAATCCGCCTTTTTTAGAAAAATCTTCAGCATCGCCATCTCCTTTTTCCGTCTTTTTTTCAAGTTCAATCAACCATTGTTTATTTGGTGCATTTTTTTGTATGGATTGAATAGCTTCTTTAACGGATGCAACTTCAGACAAACTAGTTGATGAAGAGTATTTTGCGCTTATCTTATCAAATTGCTCTTTATAACTTTTTATGCGAAAATCTGCTATGTCTTTTATAGGTTCATCACCTCTCCCATGACCAAACTCATCACCAAATAAAAACATTAATTCATCAAAGCCGTCAATTTTTACGAAATACCCATTAAATCTATTAACGGTTTCCACTATTCTTTTTGTAAGTTCAATGTCCCGATGACACCAATATAATGTTTTATCCTTAGATGAGGCGTAATCATTTAGGAAATTCATTAAACTGCCATCGTTGCCTCCGTATCCTATAAAAATCGGGATATATTTTTCAAAAATTGTCTTTAATATATTAGTCCATTCCAAATCTAAAGCTCTACATTCTGCGGAAGTGTTTTTAGGGAAAAACATCAAATCCCGATGTATTTTTGCTATTATAGGTTTATTACGAAACATGTTGGTGTATTTTGCCAATAGTTCGTGCGTAATAATAACGGGTCTTTTATCCGTAAAAATAAAAATAGAATCCTCAACTAAATTATCGAAATTTGTCGTTATCACTAAGTTGCTTGTGGTCTCGGTTAGTATTTTAGCTAAATGATAATAACCACAACTTGGATTTCTTTTTGCCATTATTTTTTGCAAAGTGATATACCCTTGTGAAAGGTCGGTGCGAAATCTTTGCTCGTATATTTGCGAATAAAACTCTCCTGAATTATTCGTATCGATGCCCTTGTCTTCAATAAATTTTGTCGTCATTTCCGGCTCAAATGCTTTTAATTCCTCAAGCCATTGCTGGGCAAGTTGAACCCCAGTCGGGATACCCGATTCAACGGAGGCACCTGCGCCAAGCACAAAACAATATTGCTTATCTTCTTTACAGTCTTTTACAGTATCAATTAACCTTTTTGCGGAGCATACTCTATTTGGATATTCGTTACTTATATTGACCACAATCTTCTTACCTTTCCATTACATTCATTTTATAAAATTCGACCAGATATTTGAACTTTATTTAATTCATAATCCCACAACCCAAAAACAATCCCCAAAGTCCGTCTATCAAAACCAACTATGACATTATTTCCCATTTAGTCTCACGCAACTATCAAAAAGTAGACTTTTTGATAGTTGCTCCCTCCGCCCCTTAGATAAGTCATTTTAGCCAAAATTCACCCTATACTTACTCTATAAATAAATTATGGCATAGAATAATTTGTTTGTCAAGTACTTTGTTGAATTCGGTCGAATTTTGTTGAATTCGGTTGTCTTGTTCATAAAATGATAATAAAAAGCCGCTAAAAAGCGGCTTTGAAGGAGTTTGATATTTTCTTAATACATTTGATTTTTAATCACGTAATCCCATGCCTCGCAAGCGTCCTCTTCGTAACCTCGTTTACCTTTTCCGGGTCTTTATAGTAGTCGGAAAGGGGGGTGTCGGGGTAGAAGACGAATATTTTAATTACGTTTCTGCTTTCGCTTACGCTTTTTAATGAAATATTCGGTACAAATTTATTGGGGGCTTTTTGGTTGACCTCGGCTAAAATTCCGTTGATTTCCTTGTCGTCAAACAGGCGGGTCAGCGCGTTGTTATACTCCTTTTTGGAAGTAAACTGCACCGCGACAGAGTGGGATTTTTCCTTAGAGGCGTTCAGAAGCGCGCTTTGCAAAACCTTTTTTGTCTGCTCATAGCTTTCGGAATACGCTCCCGACAGCTTGTAATATGACATGGAAGCATCGTTAGCGGCGGGCGCGGGCAGGGTGAGCTTTAGCTCTGTGTGCGTGTCCTTTATACATTCATCGCTTACCATGAAATAAGAATGTCTTAAATTATTTTTCATAATTGATATGGGCGCATTGTAGGTAACGTCAACATTATACCACTTGCCTTGATACTCAACCTTGCTCCAAACATGAGCGGTTTGGTCCGGGAGATAATCGCCCACGACAATCGCGGTTTTGATGCCCAGCCTTCCCAGCACCAAGGAGAATGCTTTCGTATAGCCATCGCACTTCGCTTTGCCAAGCACCAGCGCGCCGTAGGGGTTGGCGGAATCGGGCGCGTCAAAATCGTAAACGCAGTTGTTGATGATTTCATCGTGCACAAAGCGTATTTTATCATATTCGGACGAGCCGGCGGGGATTTTAGCGATTATATCTTGAACCGCCTTTTCAACGGCATCGCGCCTGCGCCGATATTCCTCCGCGGTATAGGTATAATCAAAGTAGATTGCCGTAGCCCCGGGCTGTATGCTTGCGCCTATATCTTTGAAATTGTATACGGCGGGGTCGTAATAAAATAAAAGGGTTGAGAATAATTGTAAATCCTGCCCGGTGATGGACATGTCTACCGTGGTGTAGGGTTCATAATTCAAGACCGCCCGCCGCATCCTGCGGTAGATTTGCCGCTGATATTCGTTTAACGCGTTAAAATAGTATATGGTATCCTCCTCCGCGCCGAAGCCCTGGAACATAGCGGCGGGGTTTTCTTTTAACGGCGAGTTGCCGCTTATTTGATATAACGAATCCGCCGCCTTTGCTTCGCTCAGGAGCGGGGGGAAGCGGAGGGAATCGTAGGACGCGCCGAATATAAGCATCAAGCATAAAGCTAAGGAAAATATTTTTTTCACAATAAATCTCCTCTCATACGAGCTAATATGTCTAAAAGGGCTTGCAAAGCAAGAACGTAGCCAATTTTCCCAAGTCCGCAAATCTGCCCCGCGCAAACAGGGGCAATGACCGATTTGTGCCGAAAATCCTCCCTTGCATGGATATTGGAAAGGTGCACCTCAATCACGGGGATGTTTACGGCGGCGACCGCGTCCCGAATCGCATAGCTGTAATGAGTATACGCGCCCGGGTTGATAACAATTCCGCATTTATCAAGTCTTGCCGCGTGAATATAGTCTATGATTTCGCCCTCGTGACTGGTCTGGACCGTTTCACAACTGTCAAAGCCCATACTTTCGGCACTTTCGGCGATTTCCGCGCACATATCCGCATACGTTACCGTGCCGTAAACCCCTGTTTCGCGCTCGCCCAACAGGTTAAGATTAGGACCGTTAATGATAATTACATTCTTCAAATTTTGCAACCTCCCGATTTATAAATCTTTTATGAATCCTTTGTCAATAATTCTTGATAATATTTTCTCATCGCGGCGGCATCCTCTGTTTGTGAACCATCGCTTTCGCAGATGATTACGGGGGAGAGATTTTTTTGGGCTATAAGCTCCAGAAGAGGCTCAAAATCAGGTCCGAAAAGCTTATCATGAAATGTCAAATGCTTTTTTTCGCCGCCGTTTTTGGTATATTCGACCTTTGAAAAATGAGAATGAAAGCTTTGCAGTCTTTCCGCTCCCAGCTTATTGCCGATGAATTCAAGTATTTCCTCATAATCGGATTTGGTCTTGATTCCTCCTGCGGTGCGCGCATTCAAATGCCCGAAATCAATACACGGGATAAAGCTTTCATCTGCCCTGCAGAGTTCGATTACCTCGTTTAGGTCGCCGAGTTGATTGATTTTTCCCATCGTTTCGGGGCAGCAATGTATATGCGCCAAGCCGTTTTCGACTAATGCGGCACGGGCGCGTTTGAGAGTATCCTTAGCAAGCTCTAAGGCGGCAGAGCGTGGCATTTTGGAGCAGGAGCCGCTGTGTATGACAATCCTATCTCCGCCCAAGGCGTTGACTGCTTTTGCCGACTGTAAGATATATCCAACTGAATTTGCGCGCTTCTCTTCCTCCGCACTTGACAGGGAAATGAAGTAAGGAGCGTGGAGGGAAACGGAAATTTGCATTTCCGAAAGGGAAATCATTATTTCCGAAGCGGTTTTTTCGCTTATTCTAACGCCGTGACCGCATTGATACTCAAAATGCTCCAGCCCGAACCCGGAGAGATATTCCCCGATTTGAGAATATTTTTTATAACCCATTTCCGCAAAGCTATCCCCCCGCCCCGCAGGTCCAAACTTAGCACGCATTTACTTTACACCCCTAAATGGTTTTTCCATGAATCTTTTGAATTTAAAAAATAAGGTTTTTTCTGCTTCAAACGGGTGGACCAAGATGGATTTTACTCCGGCTAGGTTCGCGCCCAGAATATCTGTAAAAATCTGGTCGCCAACGGCGCAGATTTGGCTTTTCGGAAGCTTTAGCTTGGCTATTGCCCTTTTGAATCCGCTGCTTAGCGGCTTTCTGCCCTTTGAAACAAACCTGAGCTTTAAAACTCTTGCAAAGGGGCGAACCCGCTCGGGCGTGTTATTTGACAATATAATCATCTTTATTTTATGCGAATTCATCAAAGTCAGCCACTCCGAAACGCCCTCGGCGGCGGTTGGATTATCATGGGTGGTCATTGTATTGTCAATATCAAGAATAAGACCTTTAACCCCTATTTCGGCTAAAAATCGGGGTGTAATGTCAAATATATGATTAAGCTCATAGGTTGGCTTGAGCATGTTTTGCCCCCTTACGATTTACTTCGTCTTTTTCCAAATTTATCCCCCGAGTATAACTTATTAATAATATTATATCATAGTTCTAAAGCATTGTCAAACAAAAGATTTAATATTCGGACAATCTTATTATCATTATAACATGATTACTTGTTTTTTGCAATGACTTATTTTATTTATCAATAAACCTACTTGTAAATTTTGGAGTTTTATGATATAATTAGAGAAATGATAAAACGGAGTGATGAAAATGAATGACGAGCTTATCCCGATTCCCGTCCCCGAAGAAATGATGACCTTTGATGAAATTCAAACGGCAGGTTCGGCTCTTATCAATCGGCTGTACCTATATTTCATTGCCTTTACACCCTCCTTGGTTGTCGCGCTGATTCTTCTTGTCGCCGGAATTGTGCTGAACAGGCTTATTATTATGATTTTGGGCAGAGGGCTTAAAAAGAGCCCGATTGACAGGTCGGCACACGCATTTATGGTGTCGGTAGTAAGAACCCTGCTTTACTTAATCGTTTTCGTAACCGTGCTTGCCGTTTTGGGGATTCCCATGACCTCGCTGATTGCCGTAATCGGCTCGGCGGGACTTGCTATCGGTCTTTCCATGCAGAGCAGTCTTTCAAATGTAGCGGCGGGCATAATCTTATTGGCGGGAAAGCCTTTTAAGGTAGGAGATTTTATTGATGTAAACGGCGTTTCCGGCACGGTGGATGAAATCAGTGTAATCAGCATAAAGCTGATTTCGCCCGATAACAAGGTCGTCTACCTGCCGAATAATGCCGTATCAAGTGCCACGATAACCAATTTCACCGAGCAGCCGACACGGCGGATTGAGCTTATACTTAAAATATCCTCCGGCAGTGATTACAAAAAGGCGATTAAAATAATCGAAAACGCAGTCAGCAAGCACGAAAAGATTTTCGCTGAGCCCGCCCCGTTCATAAAGCTAAGCAACATAACAATGCGGACGGCTGAAATAACCGCCCGCTTTTGGGTAGAATCTGAGAATTTTACCGATGTCCGCCATGATATAATCAGTTTAATTAAGGATTCATTTGATAAAGAGGGGATTGTTTAGGTTTAACCGTTCGCCGAAATGAGGGGTTAACAGCGTTTCCCACATTCCTAAAACCTAACTCCTAATCCCTCATTTAACGCTTTCCCAATCCTTTAAAAACCTTTCGATTCCTAAATCGGTAAGGGGATGTTTAATCATCTGCTTGATGACCGGCATTGGAATCGTTGCGATATGACAGCCGAGGCGCGCCGCCGCTGTTACATGAATCGGATTCCGGATTGATGCGGCGATAATTTCGGTTTCAATGCCTTGCGCGGCGAAGATGTCCGCAATTTCGGCTATTAAATCCATCCCCTCCATGCCTATGTCGTCAAGTCTGCCCAGAAACGGAGAAACATATGTTGCGCCCGCTTTTGCCGCAAGCAGAGCCTGCGCTGCCGAGAAAATCAAGGTAACATTGGTTTTAATCCCCAGAGCGGTAAGCTTTTTAGTTGCTTTTAAGCCCTCGGCGCACATAGGGATTTTAATGACGATATTCTTATGAATTTTTGATAAGGGCATGGCTTCCTCAACCATTTTGTCCGCTTCGAGAGCAATAACCTCCGCCGATATAGGTCCGTCCACGATTTGGGTAATTTCCTTTACGACCTCCTCAAAAACCCGCCCCTCCTTAGCGATTAGCGATGGATTGGTAGTTACCCCGCAGATTACGCCCAGGTCATTTGCCTCCTTGATTTCGGTTACGTTTGCAGTGTCAATAAAAAGCTTCATTTTCTCAATCCCTTTCGTTGTTTTCTTTATTATAGTATATTTGGCGGAGTTTGTCAATCGTAAATTGTCAATTGATTTAAACCACCCCCCAAAGTAGCTTTACAAAAAATTTCAATTACCTTATAATTATAATGTTTGCGTATATTTTTACATATATCATTATGTTGTAAAGGAATTGTTATTTATGAGAAATATGAAAGTTTCAAGAAAGCTGATTACAAGCTTTCTTCTTACTGCCGCGCTGACTATGGCGGTGGGCGCAGTGGGGATTTACGGGATGAGAAGCATTGAGCAGTCCGGCTCGCGAATGTATAAGGAGGATACTGTTCCGCTTCCTTACATATCAACGGCTGTAGAAACGCTTCAGCGGATGAGAATTCATGTTCGCGAAATGGTAATCGCCTCCATAACAGACGATATGGCGCAGGTTGAAGTCGATTTCAACGCAATCTCCGCATTAATGCCCAAAATGACCCAAAGCATGGATGACTACATAGCCACGGTGCAAACGGGCAGTGAGGAACACAGGCTTTTCAACGAAGCTCGTTCATTATACGAAAGGGAGCTTACCCAAACGGTTATGTCGATTTACGCCGCCTCGCAGGTTGGCGATGTTCCCGCAATACAGGCTTCTATGGTCGATTGCAGAGATTTAAGCCAGACGATTATAACCAACTTTGAGCGTTGCATGGAAATCAAGGTAGGTAAAGCCGAGCAGGCTTCTGCCGAAGCTGTAAAAATGTCGGTGCGGCTGTTGGCAGCAATTGTCGCTGTTTTGCTCTTAGCTGTTGCCGCCGCGCTGTTTTTCGCATTCTACATATCAAGCCTCATCAGCAAACCGATTGCCGAAACTGCCAAATTTTTCAAGCAGGCGGCGACAACGGGAGAGCTTACCTGCTCCCCCGAGGTGAACGATATGTTTAACAGGTTTAAGGATAACAGGGACGAAATCGGTCAGATGATTACCGATTGCGACAGCTTCATTGACCGTATGATTTATGTGTCGGAGGAATTAACAAAGATTGCGGACGGCAACCTGTCCATTGCAGTCAATCCCCTTTCCGGCGCGGATACTATAGGGCAGGCTCTTAAAAATATGCTGGATAATCTTAACGTCATGTTCGGGGAGGTAAACAAGGCTTCCTTTAAAGTAACAAAGGGGGCAAACCAAATCTCGGACGGAGCGCAAGCCTTGGCAAGCGGCTCAACGGAGCAGGCGGCGACCTTAGAGCAAATCTCCGCTTCCATCTCGGACATATCCGAAAAAACCAAGGAAAACGCCGAGCGCACAAGCGATGCTTCAAGCCTTGCGGGAACGATTATGGTCAACGCCGAAAAGGGCACGAAGCAGATGGAGCAGATGATAAACGCCGTTAACGAAATCAATCAGGCAAACCAAGGTATCAGCAAGGTAATCAAGGCAATAGACGACATCGCGTTTCAGACAAATATTTTAGCACTCAACGCTGCCGTTGAAGCCGCCAGAGCGGGTGCGGCAGGCAAGGGCTTTGCCGTTGTTGCGGAGGAGGTTCGCAACCTTGCCGCAAAGAGCGCGGAATCGGCTAAGGATACGAGCGGATTAATTGCGAATTCTATGGAAAAAGCACTTTTCGGTACGCAGATTGCAGGAGAAACCGCCGCCTCTTTGAGTGAAATCGTATCGGGAATAGGCGAGAGCAATCATATTATAGCCGAAATAGCCCAATCCTCCGAGGCGCAGTTCAGTGCGGTAAGCCAAATCAATATTGCCATAGGAGAGGTAACGCAGGTTGTTTCGCAAAACAGCGCAGTCGCACAGGAATCAGCCGCTTCCGCAAAGGAAATGAGCGGTCAAGCCGGAGTGCTTGCCGATTTGGCGGCAAGGTTTAAGCTTAGGTAATGTACACTTGACATTTCAGAGCGTTTCGGTTATAATATAATCAAAGGAGATGATAATTATGCAGGCTTGTAGAGCGTATTATAATAATGGGCTGTTCGTTCCTATTGGATTTGGAAAGCTCCCCGAAGGAACACAGGCGATTATCACTATATTAGAGGAAATCCCGAATGAGAAGTCAAAAAAACTAAAGGCGTTCGATAAGCTGTGGGACGGTATTCAAGCCGCCATTGATGAGGAAATGCCGATTTTTGAACCTATACGGCTTCGTGAGGTGGATTTATGATTTACGCGCTTGATACGAACACCATATCCTATTTCATTAAAGGCGATACGGCGGTATGGAAAAAAATGAGGGCGGCATTAAGCGAAAATCACGACTTCGTTATACCGCCCGTTACATTTTACGAGATACGACGAGGGTTTAAGCATAATCCCGCTCCCCGAAAGGAACAGCTGTTTACCGATATGTGCCTTGATTACTCGGTTGGCGAAATGAATATTACAATATGGGAAATCGCCGCCGATATTTACGCTAATTCTAAGAAAACGGGCAAAACCATTGAAGATACCGATATTCTGATAGCGGCGTTTTGTATCGTCAACGGTTATACCCTCGTTTCAAATAACACGAAGCATTTCAAAAATATTGACGGTTTGAGTTTGGAAAACTGGGTTGAATAAAGATTATTTCTTGGGGAATTACAATATATTTCTCTCCATATCTTAACCCTCATCGGTTAACGGTTCGCTGTTATCCGATGATTGCGTTTGCGGTCTTATATCGGGGATTACATGTTCTTTATCGTAGTAGGCTTCTATCATGGAGCGAATCATAAGCCTGCCGTAATCGCCGTGCTCTACAAAGCCGGAAAACGCCAAGACGGGGTCGTCCGCAGGGTAGAAGCCGACAAATGCCGTTCCTGTATCGGTAGCGGAGGTCATCTGGGGCGTTCCTGTTTTAAGTGCTGTCTTTTCGGGAAGCGCGGATAAAACGTAGGGTGCCCAGTAGGTTCTTTCGGAGGGGTATGCGAGCTGCCCGAAATCGCCCGCCAGCTTCATGCCCTGCAATATACTGCTGAAAGCATAGCCGGTTGGGTCGGGGATTGTGTTTACGGCGGTCGTTTGCGTGGTGAAAATTACCTCATCGCGGTTGTATGAATATACGCTGTCAACAACATAGGGCGTTAAGCGTGTGCCGTTATTTGCAAGGGTTGAAGCGTAAACCGCCATCTGCAAGGGGGTTACGGCTGTTTCGGATTGCCCGATTGCCGCCTGAACGACAAGCCCCGCCTGCCATTCACGATTCTGCCGCGCTAATGTTTCGGGGGTTGCGATAAAGCCTTGCCTTTCTGCGATTTCAATCCCCGTAAACTCGCCTAAGCCGAAATATGAGGCGTATTCGGCAATTTTATCCGCACCCAAAAGCCTGCCGTAATGATAAAAATATATATTGCAGGACTTGTGAATCGCGCTTACAACGGCGATGTTTCCGTGCCACCCGGTGCAGCCCGGCGTATAGCCGCTCCAGTAGGTGTATACTCTTCCGCAATAGACGGTGGAGTGGTTGGTCGCTAAGCCTTCGTTCATAGCCGCCGTTGCGGTAACCATCTTATAGGTCGAGCCCGGGCGGTACAGCCCCGAGGTCGCTCTGTTCAAAAGCGGGCTGTGCTCACTGCTGTTTCTGACCTTATCGTAATCGTAAATATAATCGTTCAGGTCATAGGTAGGCGAGGTTGCCGCCGCTAAAAGCGCGCCGGTTTTAGCGTTAAGCACGACAAGCGCGCCGCCCTTTGCGCGCGTGCCTTTCGCGCCGGAGGCAGTTTGATTTTGCAGAAAGTAAATATGATTATCAAGGATTTGCTGAACCTTGCGCTGATAATCAGCATCAATTGTAAGCCGGACGGTATTGCCCGGAATCGCATCCTCGGTAACCGTATCGGAAATTACCGCGCCGTTTAAAAGCTCAATGGTCCGCAAGCCTTTAACGCCTCTGAGGTAATCCTCCATCGCAAGCTCAACGCCGCTTTTGCCTATAATATCGGTACGCGTATAGCCCTTCGTATCTCTTAAAATTTCGTGTTCCTCCGGGCTAATCACGCTTGACGTTCCGATGATATGAGGAGCGGCATCGGAAACTAAGCAGGCTCTTACAGGGGCTTCGGCAATATCCATGCCGTCAAGTGAAAAGGCGGCTTCTTTAAGCTTAACCACCATATCCATGGGAATATCCTCGGCGAGGGTATAGCGGTTTCGCAGTGAAAAGTCGCGGAGAATCATCTCGTGGAGAATACCCGCAATGGTCCGCACTTCATCGGTTGTATATTCATCGCTTATTTCAAAATTCATAATCATTGCGTTAATGCAGTCGTCGGCAGTCGCGTAGGGCTGGACTACGATATTCTGCCTCAGCTTAGCAATATCGCTTTCGCGGTCGGGCAGAAATTCAAAGGGTGCGGTTTTGGTGATGGGGAGGCTGTCAATCCATTCTACGCCGCCTTTTTTTAAAATAGCCGCTATATCATTTACGATTCTGTTGCGCTCTTGCTTGTCCGACGGAAAAAAAGCCGCCTCAATTAATACGTTATACCCTACTTTATTGCTCATAATTTCCACGCCGTTTATATCTATAATCTCGCCGCGCGGAGAGGTAATGACCTGCGTTACGGTTCTTATATTCTGCACCCTTTCGTTATAATTGCCGCCGTCTACAATCTGAATCTTCATAAGGGTAACAACGCATAGTGACATGGCGGTAAGTGTTACCGCAAAGAAAAAAAACGCCCTGATTTTTTCAAATATCCTGTTCATGATAAACGATTACTCCCTTACGATGTTGTCGGATTTTTCCTCATAATAATTTTCGTTAATGATTCCGATTTTAGCAAACAAAAATCTTACAATATAATAAAAGATAATGGTAAACAATTGGCTTATGGCAATCACGGACAAAAACACGCCGACAAATATATCCGCGCCCGTGCTGTAACCCCATATTGAATAATAAAATAAATAATGCAGAAAGCCTTGTATTAACGAGGTTGCAAGCGTTAAAAGCAAAATATTTACAACATGCCGCCGCATGACGAAGATAAATAAAAGCGATGTAAAAAGACAGCACCAGAGCAGTAAAATACCGTTAAAGCCGATAATCGTTCCAAGAGCATTATCAAGAAGAAGCCCGGCGGCAAGCCCCGTTACGGCGGAACTGAACGGGCTTTCATACATTGAAATGCAAAGCGAAAGCGGCAAAAGCAAAAGCGGCATAGGGAGCGTGGTTTTTACGGTAGTCATATAAATATAAGCAAACAGCATGATTAAAAAATATATAACCCACCGCAAGACAAAATTTCGCTTCTCGCGCTTAATTTTAACTTCAATCTTCAAAAGAACACACCCGTTTCAAAAATCAACAAATTGTCAATTATCAATTATCAATTGTCAATTGCTTTAATCACCATTGAAGATATTTCCGCAATTTTTCAAGCACCTTGTCAATCTCCAGCGGCTTTCCTAAGTGGTCGTTCATGCCGGCTTCAAGGCAGGTGTTTATGTCGTCCTTGAAAACGCTTGCCGTCATGGCGATAATCGGGGGCTCGCCTTTAAAATCAGGCAATGCGCGGATTTGCCGCGCGGCTTCCAGCCCGTCCATCCTCGGCATTTGAATATCCATAAAGATAACATCGTATCCGCCCGGATTTGCCGAGACCATGTCAAGTGCCTCCTTGCCGTCCTCGGCGCACTCGATTCGCAGCCCTGTATTCTCCAAAAGGGAGATAAGGATTTCGCGGTTAATATCTATATCCTCGGCAATCAGCAGTCTTTTCCCCTCAAATTCTCCTTTTGCCGTGGTCTTATTGTTTTTCGTGAGGTTTTTCAAGCTGTTATCCTCGCCGCGAAGCACTCTTACGGTAAATATAAAGGTAGCTCCCTTATTAAGCTCGGACTCGAACCAAATCCTGCCGCCCATAAGCTCAACGATTCGCTTGCAGATAATCAGCCCCAAGCCGGTGCCTCCGTATTTGCGGCTCGTTCCGCTGTCGGCTTGCTCGAATGCCGAAAACAGCCTGTCATGCTCATCCGGCGAAATGCCGATTCCGTTATCGGATACTTCTATCCGCAGTAAACAATATTCCTCGTTTTCATTCTCCAAAAAGGCGCGCAGAGAAACCTCGCCTTTATCGGGTGTAAACTTAACGGCATTGGCAAGCAGGTTGGTTATCACTTGATTTAAACGCTTATCGTCCCCTATAACGAAGCGGGGGATGCGCGGGTCTATGCTTACATTAAGCTGTTGCTTCCTTTCGTCGGCGCGGAAGTTAACAACGGTAACTGATTTTTTTATCATTTCCTCAAAGCTATAGGTAATCGGGGAAAGCTCCAGCTTGTTAGCTTCGATTTTAGCTATATCCAAAACATCGTTAATAACGCCCAAAAGGTGCGCCGATGCAACGTCTATTTTTTGCAGGGCGCGGTTTTTTTGCTCCATATTCCCTGCATTTTCGGCGATTGCCGTCATACCGATAATGGCGTTCAGCGGCGTTCGCATTTCGTGGCTCATATTAGAGAGGAATTCGCTTTTTGCCTTGCTGGCGGCGGTAGCGCGTTCAAGCGCGTCCTTTAACTCTTTTTCCATCTCAAAGCGGATTACGGTGTTTGCGTATAAAAACGCCGCCGAGCGCATGACCTCGGCACTATCGTCCGCAAAATACCGCTCTTCGCGGCGGTCTTCAAAAAGAGCAAAGCCCCAGAATTTGCCGTTAATAAAAATAGGGGTGACAAATGCCGACATGACGCCGTGCTTCCGTAAAGCCACTTCGGGCATAAGCCTTGCGGGGCTGTTGATTGAAACGCCCCTGCCCATCAGCTTCTCCCAGCGCGGCGCGAGTTGTGCAAAGGCTACGTCCTCAAACTCGGGGGTGGGTGCTGTTGTTCCCCCCAGAAATTTATCCCAGCGGTAAATCTGTGATGAGTGCAAGCCATCGCTTTTTTCCGAATTGCGCCAGATTGACACCCTGTCTAAATCCAGCATATCGGTAATCAGCTTCACGCCCTCCGTCATCATCTTTTCAAACCGCTCATATTTATGCGAAAGAAACATGACGGCGGTTTTATTAAGCATATCCATCAATTCACCGCGGCGTTTCAAGTCCTCCATCGCCTTTTTTTCACTTTTGATTTTTTCGTTTTTGATTATAGCGTTCGCGCAAAGACGTGCGGCGGAGCTTAAAAACCCGATACAGTCATCGTCAAAATCCCGCTCTTCGGTATGATTCTGAAATGAAACCGCACCCCACAGCCTGTCACTGACTACAGGGACAAGCAGCATGGATTTTATACCGTAGGTGTTCAAAAAAGCGTAGCCGCCATCCAGCAGAGTTCCCTCCCGAAGGTTTACAACCTCGCCTTTTTCTAAGACGGAGAGCCATTTTTCGGTATCAGAGAGCTCCGGCAAAATTTTAAGCTCGTTGATGAGGGATATAAACCCCTCGCCCTCCTTATCCCAGCGATAGGTTTGACCAAAATGCTCCGCTCCGTCAATATCCACAAGCTGGTAAAAAACAATCCTATCCAAATCAACAGCCTCGGCAATTGATTTAAGACCCTCGCCCAAAGCATCCTCAAAGCTTTTATATTTATGAGAAAGGAGCATAATATCAATTTCATCAAGGGCGTTTAATAATTTTTCGCGATATTTAAGAGTTTGAACCAGCAGCTTTTGCTCCGTTATATCTTCAAGAGCACCCGCAACCCGAAGCGGAGTTCCGTGGCTGTCCCGCAGGGTCGTTCCGAAAGCGTGAAAATAGCGGTATTCTCCGCTTTTCATCATTAAGCGGTTTTCTACATCATAAGGAGTTGTGCCGGATTTATCCGATATATGCGCCTTAAAGGTTTCAAGCACTCTTGCCTTATCCTCCGGGTGCAGGCGGTCGCTCCAACTGCTGAGGATATTGGGGAAATCCTGCTCCCCGCTAAAGCCCAGCATATTGCGGAATTCCTTTGACCAGTTAAACTTCGTATTTTTGTTAATCGGCACACCCTCGTCAATATCCATATCCCAAAGCGCAATACCCAACGCATCGCTTGTAAGCTTATACTTCATAATGTCATATTCAACAGCACGGTGGAAATTAATGGAAATTTCTCTCAAAATGCCTATAATCTCCGCATCGTCCCCCGACAAGCCCTCAACAGACGGAATAAAGCCAAGCTTTCCCGCCCTACTCATTTCAAGCAGACGTTCAAGCTCGCTCCGCCAGCCCTTTGCAGAATTCAACATAAAAACACAACCCTATATACAATTAACAGTTGACAATTAACAATTAACAATGTCGGTGTTACGCCCGTGGCGTAACATTTTTAAGTAGTTTATCTTAACGATTAAATTACATGCCCGGCTAAACTATTTTAAATCCGTTGGCGAAGCCGACACATTCATTGTTCATTGTTAACTGTTAATTGTTAATTGACTTAATCGTCCTCTCTCCCGCTGAAGCTTAGGATTACGAAAACATCTGTAATCGTGTAGGGGTCGATTGCGGGGCGGATTACGGCGTATCTGGATAAGCCGCTGTCCACAGTCCCGACCTCCTCAACCGTTCCGACCAGATGCCCGGGCGGAAAGGTTTCGCTTCCCGTTGTAATCATAATATCGCCCGGTATAATATCAGCGGTTTTGCTTAAAAAGTTGACACGGCAAAGCCCGTCTGCGGCAAGCTCATAGTTCCCCTCCATCACCCCGATGGTCTTGCTTCTTAAAACGGTTACGCCAACGGCGGTGCGGGGTGAAAAAAGCGTCCTTACCTTGCTGGTGCTCGCCGAGACATCATAGCAAACACCGATAAGCCCCTGCGATGTTATAACAGGGGAATGGGGCGTTATCCCGTCATTACTCCCCCTGTCTATGGTAAAAGAGCCGTAGGGGTCGTTTGCGGTTCTGGCAATAATCCGGCAGGGGGGGGAGAAAACATAGTCCTCGTATTCTTCCTTTAAGCCGAGGAGAACCCTCAATTCTTCATTTTCGCGCTTTAGCTTGTCGTAGTCTATCATGTCCCTGTAAAAGTCGTTTAGCGTTTCTCTGAGCTGCTGATTTTGATTGTAGTATTTTTCGGCGTTAATCAGCATATCAAGAGAAGATGAAACGCTTCTTGATATATTGGTCGATACCCTTTGAAACGGCTCTGTTACGGAGGCAAAAAGTGAAGCACCTTCCGAGGTATAACCATCGTTTGTGAGGGAATTTATCATAATACCGATAACAACGGCAATGATGAATAGAATAAACTTAAATTTTTTAGTCTTAAAAAATTCCCTCATATCAAACCCTAACCCCCTAACCGAGCTGTAAAATATTATATAAAGCCATGTTTAATAATATTTTGAATCATCGTTTAAAACATCTTGAAGCTTGTCAAGGTCTTCAAGTACCCTGCCTGTACCATCGGCTACGCAGTCAAGAGGGGATTCGGCTATAAATACGGGGATACCGGTTTCCTTGCTGATAAGCGTATCAAGACCGCGAACCAACGCGCCGCCTCCGGCTAGGGTGATGCCCGCATCAATTATGTCGGCGGCAAGCTCGGGCGGGGTTTTTTCAAGCGTGACCTTAATTGCCTCAACGACATGGGAAAGCGGCTCGGAAAGAGCCTCCCTTATCTCGGCGGAAGTAACGGATATATTTTCGGGCAGACCGTTGAGCAGGTTGCGCCCTTTGATTTCCATATCCGATTCGCTCTCGGAGGGATAAGCTGAGCCGATGGCAATTTTAACATTCTCCGCCGTTCGCTCGCCGATGAGAAGATTATATTTTTTCTTTATATAGTTAATGATGGCATTGTCAAATGTATCCCCCGCAACGCGCACGGAACGGGAGGTAACAATTCCGCCCAGCGAAATTACGGCAACCTCCGAGGTGCCGCCCCCTATATCGACAATCATAGAACCCTGCGGCTCGGAAACAGGCAGTCCCGCGCCTATTGCCGCCGCCATAGGCTCTTCAATCACGTTTACCCGCTTTGCGCCCGCGTTCTCGGCGGCTTCCTTAACCGCCCTGCGCTCAACCGCCGTAACCCCGGACGGTATGCAGATGACGACCCGCGCCTTAGTAAAGGGCGCGCCTTTCAAAGCCTTATGGATAAATTCCTGAAGCATGGTGGTGGTAATTTCAAAATCCGCGATAACCCCGTCTTTAAGCGGGCGGACGGCGACAATCGAACCGGGGGTTCGCCCAATCACATCCTTTGCTTCCTGCCCTACGTATTTAGCACGGTCGGTGCGTGTGTCCACCGCCACAACCGAAGGCTCGCGGATTATAATCCCCTTGCCTCTCATAAAAATAACAGTATTCGCCGTTCCCAAATCAATTCCTATATCCTTAACAAACATTTTTTTTCATCCCTTCCGAATGAGATTGCTAAGCAAATATGCCTGTCCGAAAACAGCCCAAGCAAGCTTTGCCCATATTTTACCATTTTTAATTCCTAAAATCTCATTCCATCCTACTATACTATTATATCACGTAAACGCTTTGTCTACAATACATTTTGCTAACTTTTTCAAATTTTGTTTTTTTGTAAAAAATATGGTAAAAAAAACGGGAAAATTAGTACATATTTACCAATTTAACCGCTCTTAATCCATTTCAGAAAGCTCTATATCAATGAAAGCCCTTACGCTTTTCTTTGAGCGAGTGTCCGGCTTTCTGTATTTTATTACCATTTCCTCCATAAATAAAGGATATATAAATTAGCTAAAAAACTGTACCTACTCAGTAGGGGACAGGCTTGCCTGTCCCGCCAATAGCGAAATGATGCGTTTTTTTTTGCTTGACAATGATTGTTGGATATGATATTATTAGATTATAAAATTGCAATATTTAAACCAAATATACATTTTATATTAAAGCGGGATATAAGGGCGGTGAATTCCTAAAATGCTAAGGGAATTTATTTCAACAGCAACCTTTGACAAATTATGGTATGATTTAAGTTTAAGCGATGACGATTTGCAGGAACTTCAAAATTACCTCATGGAAAACCCAATTGCGGGTAAGCTTATAGTAGGTACAGGCGGGTTACGGAAAGTTAGGTGGACTTTACCTAACAAAGGTAAAAGCGGCGGTATAAGGGTTTTATATGTGGATTATTTATCTTATGAAAAAACTATTCTCATTAACTGTTATAGTAAAAATGAGCAGGATAATATTTCTGACAGCGAAAAGGCAATGTATAAATCATTGATTAAAGCCATTGAAAAAGATTATGGGAGGAATTCGTAATGAGCGTACACGAAAATACTTTGAAAAGTTTGCAGGAAGCCCTTGAATATGTTCGGGGAGATGAAAGCAAGGGGCGTTCTATGGTTGTTGAAACTCCTGATAGAGATATAGAATTTTATCATATCTACCATAAATTATCAAATGACAATAAGCTTAAAGTTTATGAAATTGCTAGCAGTCTCCTGCAAGCAAATTCGTAACTTATGAAAATGACAGATTATGAGAAGTGTTAGTTAAAAGCTATAAATAATATAACAAGGAGGTTTTTAACATGACTGAATTAAAAGTAAAACCCAAAATTGACGTTGCGTTTAAAAAAATTTTTTCTGAGAATTTGGACTTGTTGAGGTCGTTGATTTCTGCGGCGTTGGAGATGAAGGTGGAAAATGTCACGCTGAAGCCGGGCGAGGTTACGCCCTCTAATGCGGATGAAAAATTCTGCCGCCTTGATGTGCGTGCCGAGGCTGACGGCAAGGAGATTGATATTGAAATCCAGCGTTTTGACCGTGACGATTACCGGGCACGTGCCGAGTATTACTCCAGCTTAATGTTCGCGCGGTTGCCTAAGGGAATGAAGTATAACGAAATTCCGCAGACCATTTTAATCAATATTTTGGACTATAAAGCTTTCGAGAGCGAAGATTATCATTCCACGTTTTTGACTATGGAGGCTAACCGACACGAAATTTTGACGGGTAAAAAAGTGACCCATTTCTTTGAATTGAGAAAAATTCCGTCTTTGGCAAACGCTAAGAAAGATATTGAATTTTGGCTGAATTTAATTAAGGCTGATTTCGAGGAGCAAATTGAAGAGTTGGAAGAAAATGCTCCGTTTCAAGAAATCAAAAAAGCCGTAGGTGAAGTCAAGCGTATTAATCGTGACAAAAAGTTTATTTGGCAAGTTGAAGCTCGTGAAGTGCAGGAACGTGAGGAAATGTCTGCGCTGTCTGCGGCTCATGATGCGGGGCGTAGAGAGGGGCGCGAAGAGGGTATATTTAGTGTTGCCCGCAATCTACTTGCAAAAAATATTTCTATTGATATTGTCAGAGAAACAACAGGTCTTTCAATCAAAGAAATTGAAAGCTTGCAGAAGATATAAAATTTGTAAAATTTATCCATACAAGCGAAAAAACAAGTCTACTGTTTTTCAGTAGGCTTGTTTAGGATTGGGGAAATTTTTAGTGCGAAATTTACAATAAACAAACCTACAATTTGTAATATTTTACAATATTTTTATTTGTTATTTACAATAAATGAGCTGTCATGTATAATAGATTTAGGAGAAAATTAATTTTATAAATGGAGGTTAGCTTTATGAAAAAAGGTTTTAAAGCGTCAATCAGCATGTTAATCGCGGCGGTTATGGTTATCACCCTTATCGGCGCGGCGGCGGTCGCCCAAACGAATCCCGAAAGCTCCGCATCAGATGCCTACTTAACTTTCGGCAAAAGAAGAGAGGATACCGCAGAACTTATGAAGTACGACTTCAAAAAGCACACCGAATCAAGCACAAGAATAAGACCCTCCGAAAGCCGAACGGCAAGGGCTCTTGAAAAATTCCAAGGCTTGGATTCTTTCTATGCAGGGCTTGACGTACTTGCTTCCAAAGCTTTAGCTGCCGCGACCGGTTTAAGCAACAACAGAGTGAGCGCGTTTGTTGCCTTAAAGGACGGCAATGCTTCTATGCGTATGAACGCCGAGGGAGAAGATATGATGTTCATCATCGAAGGAAGCACCATGACGATTTATGACGTTAATAAAAAGACAGGGATTAAAATGAAAGCTTCGCCCGATGAGTTGGAATTGGATTTAGACAGTGCTTTCTCGGAATATTTAGGAGAGGCTGAATCTTATAAAAACTCCAAGGAAGCTGTATACGGTTTTAACTTAAAAATCAACGGCAAAAATTACAGATACGAATACTGGTCGGGCAAAAAAGAGGGTTATCTTTTTGACACCAGGGGAGAGCTTTGCTTAGTTGTCAACTCAGAGGCAAAAGCCGTTGTTCACGCATACACCTCACGAGTACCTGCAAATGCGTTTGGTCACCCGAAAGGGTTTGAGGTTATTACGATATAGGCGACTTCAGCGGTCTTCCCCCTAGGTCAAACCTCCCCCGTAATATACATCAAAATCGCCGTAACCGCAACGGGGCAGGTTTCGCAGCGCAAGATTCTTTCGCCTAAGCCTATGGGGGTAACGCCGCTGCTAACTGCCGTTTCAAACTCTCCGCGCTCGAAACCGCCCTCAGAGCCGACCATGACCGCGATGCTTCTTGCATTAGGGGATACAGTCTCCGAGAGCCTTTTGCCGCCGTTTTCATAGCAAATCAGGCGAATTTCAGATTTTTTCATGTCCTCCAAGGCTTCCTCAAAGGTCATAAGCGCGGATACCTCGGGGATAATCCCTCTGCCGGATTGCTTCGCCGCCTCCTCTGCAATCCTTTGGTAACGCGTAAGCTTTTTTTGAAAGCTTTGCTGATTATGGCGTGAAACGCATCGCCTTGACATAAACGGAACGATTCTCTTAACGCCCAGTTCAATCGTTTTTTGCACAATCCCCTCGAATTTATCCTGTTTGGGGAAGGCTTGGTAAAGCGTTAACGCGGTATTCGGCTCGGAACACGATGGGATTGCTTCCTTAACCTCGCAAACAACCTCATCTTCCGATATTGCGGTAATAACGCACAAATAATCATAACCGCCGTGACAAAATGTCTGGCGGTCATTTATTTTCATTCTCAGTGAGCAGCTTATATGGCGAGCATCGCTCCCCCTTACGGTTATAACGCCGTCAAGGGGGGGTTGCTCTATGAAAAACCGGGGCATTAGGATAAGTCGCCGAACATGCTTGCCAAGTCGCTGAGGTCTATAACCTCATAGCCCTCCGGCTCATCGAACGCGCCTTGGGGCACTTGTGTAGTAAACGCAAAGAGGTTGAGAACGCCGTCCGGCGAAATAATCTTACAAATCTGACCACGGTCGTCAAAGACAAAGCCCGAATCTTCTTGATGCTCATAGGTGTAGTTGGCACCGTCAATGGTGATGTCAAAAACATTAATGTCCTGCGAATCCTCGGCTTTTAAGCTTCCGAGTTGGGAATATTGATTCATTATTTCGTCCAAATTAATGAAATTGCTGATTTGGTCTTCGGGGATTTCCATTTTAGTTGCCGTTCTGGTTGCGGGGTCGTAGTTAATCAGAACATTGCCGTTTAAGTGCATGAGCATTTCAATGCCGCCCGAAACTGCCTTAACAACGATTCGGTCGCCCTGCATTGCCATATAAAGCTCGTCCACGCCCTCATCCGAAAAATCGCCCGCTAAGTAAAAGCCTTTATCCAAATCAAGCTCGGAGGCGAATTGGAAAGACAGGCTGTCCTTTGATTCGACAATTCTGTCGGGCTCTTCAAGGGCTGAGAAGTCGTAAGACCAAACTGCCGATAAATCCCTTTTCACGCCGAATTTTTCAATGGCTTCCGCGGTTACGGGGGGGATGTCTGCCTCGGGTTCGGTTTCCGCCTCCGTTTCTTCGGCGGCTGTTTCGCCGTCTGTAACGATGGGGTTGGCTGGTGTTGGTGCGGGAGGTACAGGTTCGTTATTGCTTGTTCCGCAAGCGGAGGATATTGCCGCGCATAAAGCCAGCGAAATAAGCAAAGCGATTTTCTTTTTCATTTTGTTGTTTCCTTTCAAATTAAACTAAGTCTTAGGTTCTAATTCCTAAGACTTAATTATAACACATATATTTAAATTTGTATATAGGTAAATTATACAATTTATATGAGCAAATCCAAAATGTTTTGTGGAAGTTTCATAGCTTGGGCAAGCATAGCCTGCGCCGCCTGCATTAATATATGGTATTTTGTAAACTCCATCATTTCATAAGCCATATCCGCGCCGCGTATTCGTGCCTCGGCGGCTGTAATATTTTCAAGGGTTACGTTTAGGTTATCTATCCTATGTTCAAGCCGATTTTGCACAGCACCCAGTGAAGCACGCGCAAGCGATGTTTTATTTATTGCAAATTCAATTTGGTCGATGGCAAAGTTAGCCGCCGCCTGAGATTCAATGCTTAAATTTTCCGCCCCCAAGCCCCGCGAGGTGACGTCAAGGTTTGGTGCAAGCGTACCTATCCCGCTTGCATAGGCTGAATAATCGAAGGTGAAATTAACACTGTCCTTACTGCGCGCGCCCAGTTGCAGGGTTATGGAGTCGATATACCGCAAGGAAGCAGAGCCGGCTCTGAAAGCGTTCGGCACGGAGGTTTCACCCGGCGCACCCATATCGGGGGTAAGGGTTTTATCTGCGGGGGAGTAGCTGAGTTTTCCATCCGCCCCTGCGATTTTGCCGTCGGCTGTCCTTCCGCCGTTCAACGCCATTATACCGTTGAAGTCGGTATCTGCGATTTGGTCTAATTCTTTTCTCAGCTGGTCGAACTCCAACTGCGCCGCCGCGCGGTCGGTTATATCGTCATATGTTCCGTTTGCGACCTGCGTAGCAATCGTTTTCATGCGAAGCAGAATTTTATTCGTTTGATTCAGTGCGCCCTCGTAGGTTTGAACCATGGAAATACCGTCCTCGGCATTTTTAACCGCCTGCTTCAGCCCGCTAATCTGCGAGCGCATTTTTTCAGACACAGCAAGCCCCGCCGGGTCGTCCGCCGCGCGGTTAATCCGAAGCCCCGAGGATAGACGCTCCAAGTGCCTCGACATCATTCTCTGATTAATCATAAAATACCTGTAAGCGTTCAGAGCCGCTAAATTATGTTGTATGACCATAGAATCACCTCGATTTGATATAGTAGACTATTATTAACTTGACTTTTTTACCATTAAGTGATATAATATATAAAAAGTAAAAGGAGGCAATTGGTATGTATAAAACCATGCGGGAAATCGAAAAGGAATACGATGGAAATTTCGTATGTATAATTAATTATAAAAAAAGCAAGTATCACAGCATTATTGGCGGAGAGGTCATTGCCGCCAGTCAAGACAAGGAAAAGATTATTGATATATGGGCAAAAAACCCACGAAGCCATTTTGAATATATGGGCGAATTTCCCGATGAGGAAGGAGGCTTTCTGTTGACATGGAATTCCTTGAAATAAAAATGGTAAGAGAGCTGTTATATGCCCCCATTATGTTTTGGTGCGTAGCGGATAATGATTACCTCTCTATGCTCGTGCTTATCGACACAGGTGCGGCAATTACTACCTTTTCTGATTCAGCATTAAAAAGGCTCGGTTATGTAACTGATGACAAATCCATTTCAATAAGAACCGGGGGAGGCACAACAACGGCAAATGAAGTAATAATCCCGAAAATTCAAATCGGTTCTGTTGAATTGACGAACATATGCGCTCACTCAAACAGATTCCTTGACGAGTTTAAAATTAACGGCATATTGGGCATGAATATACTTAGCAAGTTTAATTTTAGCGTTAATTTTGACGAAAGTATTATTTCATTGAAAAAGCGCGATAAATAGACAATGACTGGTTTAACTCGGAAAGAGATTGAGGAATTAAACTTTTCTTGAGATTTACGCTATCTATTTTGAAACAAACGCTCCCGTAAAATACAGGAGCGTTTGTTCAAGCCTTATTAACTTACCTTGCGCCCGGCAAGCTTTTTTCGGATTATTGAAGGAGAGACAGAACGCTCTGCGGGAGCATGTTCGCTTGCGCGAGCATGGACTGAGAAGCTTGCGAGAGAATCTGGTTCTTTGTGAAGTCCATCATCTCTGCAGCCATATCCGTATCTCTGATACGTGATTCTGCCGCAGTCAAGTTTTCCTTCGTTACATTGAGGTTGTCAATCTTATGTTCCAGTCTGTTTTGAATTGCGCCGAAGGTAGCTCTAATCATCGAAACCTTATTAATGGCGAAGTCAATCTGGTCCATCGTGTAGTTAGCCGCAGCCTGTGTGGAAATCGAAAGGTTCTTTGTGTTAAGACCGTTAGCTCTTGAAGAAACGTCCATGTTGGATATCAGAGTACCGATACCTTGGCTGCTGTAGTTAAATGTAAAGTTAACAATATCTTTCGCTCTTCCGCCTGCTTGAAGTACGATAGTGGAAGTATAAAGCATGTTTACTCTTGCTGCAGTGTAAGCGTTAGGTACGGAAACTTGACCAGCCGAGCCTGCCTTAGGAGCGATAGGTCCGCCGTCTGTTCTTACAGCACTGCCCTTAGCATAAGCCTCATTGCCGGTGCGCGAAGAATAATTGAATTTGCCGTTAACGTGTTTTTCGCCGTCAGCCATTTGACCGCCGTTGAGGGCAACAACGCCGTTGAAGTCAGTGTCTGCGATTTGGTCGAGTTCCGCATTAAGCTGGTCAAACTCGAGCTGAGCTGCAGCGCGGTCAACTTCGTTATCATAAGTACCGTTAGCAACCTGACCTGAAAGGGTCTTCATTCTCTGGAGAATCTTGTGTGTTTCAGTCAACGCGCCCTCATAGGTTTGAACCATTGAGATTCCGTCTTCATTGTTTTTAACAGCCTGTGTAAGACCGCCGATTTGAGCTCTCATCTTCTCAGAAACAGCCATGCCTGCAGCATTGTCGCCAGCGCGGTTGATTTGGAAGCCCGAAGCTAATTTCTCAAGGTTCTTGCCGAGTGCTGTGTTGTTAATACCTAAGTATCTGTTCGCGTTCATTGCAGTCAAATTATGTTGTACTATCATAATATTACCTCCCTGTAATTTTCAAGGCGAATCCATTCGTCTTGACTCATAAAAATTCTCGTGAAACAATTTTCTTACCAATGGCGCAATCGGCGTAATAACCGTTTCACCCCGAAGCCGTTCCCGTATAAAAAGCTTTCCTCGCGGAAGCTTTCTTTTAATACGGTCGCTCTCCTTGCTTCTTAATTTATATATCGGCAAAAAAAACCGCAACTTTAGGGTATTTTGCTAAAAATTTGCTAAGATTATTAGGTCGGCGCGCCGTCATAACGCGCATGTTCAAATTTAGCTTGACTTTTCCTAAAATATATGCTAAAATAAATTCATTCTGTTAAAAAGGAGCAAATCAGGTGCGTTTTAAGTCACAAAACGGCAAGGGAATTGCAGTTTTTCTGTTTTTAGCGTGTTTTATCACGGTTTTTCTTGTTTCCGAAGCATTAGTTCACGTCCTTTCAAGCCATGAGCACGAGCATAAAGGCGCGGACGGTACTTGCGGTATATGCTATTGGATTAAAAACACGGAAAATTTATTTCGGCAAGCCTATGCGCCCGCAGTCGTTGGCATGTTAGGGCTGGGCTTTGTTTTCATGGCAGCTGTTGCTTCACGTGCCGCTTTGTCATTTTCGGACAGGCAAACGCTTGTATCCTCAAAAATCCGAATGGACAATTAAATCAATTGACAATTTTGAGCTTAAACAGAAAAAAATTTAGGAGATGAAAATGATGAAAAAACAAATTACCGCGCTTTTGCTTGCGCTTTTAATACCTGCGGGGTTGCTGTCCGGCTGTCAAAACAATAATCCGGGCGCGAACGGAAGCCCTGCACCCGGTACGGGGGCTAACAGCGCGAATGAAAAGACAATCAATGTTGTCTGCACGATTTTCCCCATATATGATTGGGTTAAGCAAATACTGGGCGAAAATACAAGCAATGTAAACCTAACCCTCCTTTTGGATAACCGCATCGACCTGCATAACTACCAGCCGTCGGTTGACGATATTATAAAAATATCCTCTTGCGATATATTTATCCACGTGGGCGGGGAATCCGATGCTTGGGTCGGCGATGTCCTCAAAAACTCCATTAACCCCGACATGATTGTAATCAGCCTTATGGACGCGCTGGGAGACAGGGCGAAAATCAGCGAGCTCATAGAAGGCATGGAGGACAGTCACGGTCACAGCCATGACGATGAAGATGACCACGATGACGAAGATGACCACGACCATGATGATGAGGACGACCACGACCATGACGATGAGGACGACCACGACCACGATGATGAAGACGACCACGACCACGATGATGAGGACGACCACGACCATGATGATGAGGACGACCACGACCATGATGATGAGGACGACCACGACCATGATGATGAGGACGACCACGACCACGATGATGAGGACGACCATGACCATGATGACGAAGACGACCACAATGACCATAGCCACGTTCATGAATATGATGAGCATGTATGGCTGTCTTTGAGAAATGCGGAGATTCTCTGCCTTGTGATTAATGACGCGCTTTCCGGGTTAAACCCCGAATACGCAGATGAATATCAGAGCAACCTTGTGGCATATCTGGAAGAGTTGTCTGCCTTGGATTCTTATTACCAAGAGGCGGTAAGCGCGGCGGCGGTTAAAACGCTGTTATTCGGCGACAGGTTTCCTTTCCGCTATCTGACGGAAGATTACGGCTTGGATTATTACGCCGCTTTCAGCGGATGCTCCGCCGAAACGGAGGCAAGCTTTGATACGATTATATTCCTCGCCAATAAAGCCGATGAGCTTGCCTTGAATAATATTATGGTTACAGAAAGCTCAAATCAGCTGATTGCCTCAACAATTATAAGCAACACCGCAAATAAAAACCAACAAATTCTGGTGCTCGATGCCATGCAATCATCAACCTCCGGCGATGGTTCAAGCTACCTCTCCATCATGGAAAACAACCTAAACACCCTAATCGAAGCACTTGCTAATTAACGATGAACAAGTCCAATTGTACAATAGGGTTGTAGGGGACAGGCTTGCCTGTCCCGCCAGTAACGAAATAATATGTTTTTTGGTGTGCGGGACGGGCAAGCCCGCCCCCTACAGAATAAAATTCTGACCTGTTGCACAGGTGGAAATAATTGTTAATTGCTAATCGTTAATTGTTAATTGAAAAGGAGGGGCGTTATGCCGCAGTTGGATTGCCAAAGTTTGGTTTTAGGCTATGATGGGAGGACGGTGATTTCTGACCTGTCTTTCAGCGTAAATTCCGGGGATTACCTCTGCATTGTCGGTGAGAACGGTTCCGGCAAAACTACGCTGATGAGAACGATATTGGGCTTAAAAACGCCGATGTCGGGTCAGATTATTTTCGGCGATGGTTTAAGGAATAATGAAATCGGTTATCTTCCCCAGCAAACGGATATACAAAAGGATTTCCCCGCTTCCGTAAACGAGGTAGTCCTTTCGGGTTGCTTGAATCATTGCGGCTTCCGCCCATTTTATAACAGCGCGGAAAAGCTGTTGGCGGAGGAAAATATGGAGAAGCTTGGCATATCCCCGCTTGCCAAGCGTTGCTACCGCGAACTGTCGGGCGGGCAGCAGCAAAGGGTGCTTTTAGCGCGCGCCTTATGTGCCGCAAAAAAAATCCTGCTCTTAGATGAACCCGTAGCAGGGCTTGACCCCGCGGCGACCTCGGACATGTATGCCCTAATCAAAAAGCTTAACGATGAGGGCATTACGATTATTATGATTTCCCACGATGTAGCTTCCGCCGTAAACTACGCTTCGCACATTCTGCACATATGCAGGCGTTGCCCGATTTTTTTCGGCGCGACCGAAGAATATATGAGCAGTGAGGCGGTATGCGAAAACGGTTGGAAAAGCCGTGAAGTGCCCGGAAAAGGAGAAATTCGCAAATGAATGAGCTGATGAATAACCTTATAATGTATTTTCAATTCCCTTTTGTTCGTTACGCTATGATTGTAGGCGTTTTGATTGCCCTTTGCTCCTCGCTTTTAGGCGTGACGCTTGTATTAAAGAGGTTTTCGTTTATAGGGGACGGGCTGGCGCACGTCGCTTTCGGCGCGGTCGCCATATCGGCGGCATTACAGATGACGAACAACTTTTTTCTGGTTATGCCCGTGACAATATTGTGCGCCGTCCTTTTACTAAGCGCGGGGCAGAATGCGAAGATTAAGGGCGATGCGGCAATCGCGATGATTTCGGTAGGCTCTCTCGGGATAGGCTATCTTATCATGAATCTGTTTTCAAAATCTTCAAACCTTTCGGGCGATGTTTGCACGACGCTTTTCGGCTCTACCTCGATTCTCACGCTGACAATGACAGAGGTTCGTATGTGTATCATCATGTCCGTGCTGGTAACGACGGTATTTTTACTATTTTATAATAAAATATTCGCAGTTACCTTTGATGAGGATTTCGCAACCGCAACGGGTACGAAGGCTAAAGCCTACAACCTGCTCCTTGCCGTTGTTATAGCCATTATTATCGTGCTTGCGATGAATCTGGTCGGCTCGCTCTTAATATCGGCTCTGGTAATTTTCCCCGCGCTTTCCGCCATGCGTGTTTTCAAGAGCTTTAGGTCGGTAACGATTTGCTCGGTGATTATCTCGGTGGTCTGCGCCGCGCTGGGCATCTTAATCTCGATACTAGCGGGAACGCCCGTAGGCTCTACCATAGTAGCCGTGGATATTGGCGGCTTTGCGTTATTCAGCGTTGCGGGTAAAGTTGCAGGGAGATGTTAAGTCAATTTACAATTGATAATTGACAATTGACAATTTTGGTGTCCGCTTTGCGGACGATATTGAATTGAGGGGTATGTTATGAAAGCTAAGGAAGCGCGCCGTGCGGAGGCTTTGAAGAAGGCTAAGCGTGAAAAGGTGATTATAGGTGTGGTGGGCGCAGTTGCCGCTGTTGCGGTAATCGCGTTGATTATCGTTAGTATTGCAAACCAAAGCGGCGGTACGCGTGATGTTAAGGGCGGCGATGTGGATTTAACTCCTTTGAGCGTTACCATGCTTTACGCTGAAATTAACAATATTTACCAAAACGCCGACCGATACCTGGGGCATAATATTAAAATGAAAGGTCCTTATTACACCATCTATGATGAGCAGAGCAACAAGCAATATCATTACATTATCGCCGAGGTTGCGGACGATTGCTGTATCCAAGGGTTTGAATTCATCATAAACGGCGAACCGCCCGCCGATTTCCCCGCAATATACGAAGAAATCGAACTGAGCGGCACATTCCAAAGCTACGAAAACGCAGGGCAAACCCTATACTACATATCGGTTGAAAACCCATTTTAAAAACCCATTGACCCGTAGGGGCGACCGCCTCGGTCGCCCCTACGAAATTTATCCAATCGCCGATTCATTCCCCACGATACTTGCCATGGGTGCAATGTCCTCTGAATCTTCAAAGATGGTTTGAAGCTCGGCTTGGCTGTTTATTTTGGGGATTGGACCGGGTGCTCCGCCGATGGGGGCGTTATGGTCTCTGCGGGGGGGAGTGGCTGTGGACGTATCCTCGCTAGTGCCTCCGTTCCGCCCCTGTTCATTCGCCGCTACGCCGTAAAGGCTGAAATCGCTTGCGTCGAACACCAGCGTACCCGTCCCGGGATTGTAGCTTGTATGCGGAATGATTTCCAATTCACTGGGAGGTCCAACGTCCTTTTCATGCAGTACCAATATTCCGCTCAATCCCTTTAAAGGGTTGCCTATTAGGGTTATAGTCAACACCAAGGGGGGCTCTCCAGACGGATGTACATACGGGGTAATACCATCGTCTTGCGTCAGTCTAATATCATAAACCAGATAAACCATTTTCCCTGCCATGCCGGGTAAATCTTTAAAGGCATCGCTGAACCTGTTAAAATCAGCTTCGTCAAGAGCATCTTCGCCCGGCTTTAACAGCCTTATGGATACGCCGGGGGGCAGTCCCTCAATAATAATCTCTATACCATCATCATCGCCCTCAATTGCATTCCCGAGCTTCCATCCGGCAGAAACGGTTACGTTTTTCGCGGGCATGGTAAAGGTCAATACCGTGTCGCTTGTATCGGCTTCACTATCTTTGGAAAAATCCACATCGCTTGAAGTCCAGCCGCCGAATGTAAATTGGGCGCGCGTTCCGGCGTTTACGATTACCTTATCACCAGCCGAATACTCGCCCCCTCCGGGTGCGTTATGGTTGCTTCCCCTTACGGTTACGGTATATTTCTCATTAAGCTCTTCGCCGCCGCCCACGCCGCCCGGACCTGTCAGTCTGACTGCCATAAGGTCTGCGCCATCGTTATAAACTTTAAATACGCTTCCGCAATCCGCGGTTATATTTCTGCTGAAAACATTTCCGATACTGCTCCTGCTGTATCCGGCATTCACGCCGCCCACAATCAAGGCAATTTCCCGCACATCTTCGCCTTCAAACGGCAATTCATCTACATCGGGAACATGGCTGATTACAATACCGCCATCGCCTGTATACCTGTTCATCATAAACGGCGTTCCGCCCTCTACCATAAGCATCATATAGTCCCCAAGTTCCGACAGGTCAAATTCAAGCTTGGAGATAACGACATTTTCATCGGGAACGCCATCCATATTCAATGTATAGCTTGCCTTTGCAACGTAAGTGCCGATACTCACGCCTGCATCTCCGCCCTTGCCGCCTTTACCGCCCCTTGCCGTATCGGGTCCTAGGGTGTCTTCATTGCCGTCATCCCCCGGCTCGCCGGGTATTAAAGACAATTCCTTAATGTCAGATTTTCCGCTCACCGTCATCAGTGCAGAGCCGCCGTTTCCGCCTTTGCTGCCATCGGTTATAATATTCGGAGCACTCCCCGAGTTATCCTGAATATGACCGTTTGCGCCATTACCTCCTGCTCCGCCGACAAGAAGCACATCGTTGGCAGAAAAATCACCGTTAACGATTAAGCCGGCTAGTCCGCCATGCGCTCCGTCCACACCTAAATCTTCCGTGCCCCCCGCATCCCCGTCTCCGCCGCGTAAGTAAGCGGCTTCATCGCTATCCAGAGCCAAATCGCCGCTTGTCTGAGCCAAAGCGGTTCTGGCAGTTTGATTAATTGTCGCCGTAATGTCGCTCAAACTTGCTTCGCCATTAGTTTCGTGAAAACTGCCATTGAAAACAACCTTTTCACCGCCCTCGAAGTTTCCACCGTATACCTGCAACTTCGCATCCTCGTACCCGGAAGCCTCAACGTGCCGAACAGCAGCGAAGCAAAGAATCCCCGCCGCAAGCGCGCCCGCTGTCAGCAGAGCAATCGTTGAATTGCGTTTTTTTGTATTTACAGCCATAAATAAAAATCTCCCCTTTCATTTGAAAATTAACAGTTAGCCGTTAATTTTCTTTTTCTGCCTGTTTTAATATATCGTCTATAACCTCTTCAATCATTTTAAGCTTTTCCTCCGCGCTTATTTTAGGATTCTTAATAAGCTTTTCAAGCGGTTTAAACAGCACGATATAATCAATTTTAGTAGCCATAAATAAAAATCTCCTTTCTTAAATTAGGTTGCAGAAATTTGCATTTACCTATTTACCTGCATCCTCAAACCTAAATCTTCATTTATTATATCATAATATAATGAAGATGTCAACCGTTGTTGGAGGGTGTTTTTTTGACTGTTGTAACATTTCTCTGCCGAAAGTGCAAGGAATTTTTTTAAAAAACACACCGCAATCTTCTTATTTTTTCTTGACGTCCTTCTGATTATATGATATAATCAGCAATAAGGGAAGGTGAACGGGTTGAAAGCTCTTAATTTTGATAAATCGGCTGAAAAGGAACTGAAAAGGCTTGACATACCTATGCGCCGCCGAATTATTGACGGCATAGCGGGACTTATTGAGATTCCGCCTAAAGGCGACATAAAGGCTCTTAAAGGCGAGCTTAACGGGTTAAACCGCCTTAGAGTTGGCAACTGGCGCATAATATATGAGGAAACCGAAAAAAATATTGATATTCTTATGATTTCGCCGCGTGGAGGCGCGTATAAGTGAAAGAGGTGTTATAAATGGCTGTTCAAACTATATATGATGTTGTTGAAAAATTATCCGATGAGCGCAGGGTAGCGATTTACAGACTTGCGCTTGACATGTTATCCGCGCAGCAAACAGAGGATTTTGATTATTATTCGCCGGAGGATATTAAGGCTGTCGTGGAAGCCCGTGAGCGGGTTTTAAAGGGTGATTGCTTGTCATTCGAGTCTGCGGGGGAATTAGCGGCTCACTTCGGAGTTTAACTGCCGATTCATGAAAAAACAACTACCTCCGAGGTGGCTCTCGGAGGTAGTTGTTTTTTGAATCGGCGTTGGAACTCTTTATTATTTCTGTGATTATTATACACATATGAATTAAGCCAAATAATCCATAAACACCTTCGGACTATACCTTTTGAACGCTGCATCGTTCAATTTGACACTTTGCCCCTCTGTCCAAGAGGCTAACATCGCCATAAAGTCCTCGCCTTTCATGATATGCCTTACCGACATGTCAACCTGCTCAATATAATCCTCTCTGGAGAGAATATCAAACAACTCAACTACATAGTAAACCTCGTCAAGCTCAATAAGGACAATATCCCCCGGCGACATGCTTCCGCCGAATACCCGGTCGATAACCTCTTGATGCGGCGTTGTCCCCGTTTTGCTTATGATAACACTGTAATCGGCAGGCTCGCGCTCCTCATCGTCCTCTGCGGCAACTTGGGGCTCTTCTCCTGTTGCCCCCGTTACGCCCGCTGCTTCCTGAGCGGCAAGATATTCATCGTAGGCATCGGGATTATCGGGGTCGTATGATGGGTCTCTCCAGTGATTTCCATCGGCACCTTCAACATCCACAAGCTCCCAATCAATCTGCGGGGGAGCGAAAGCGGCGACCAGCTCATCGTAAAAGGTGTTAAATTCTTCAATGAGCGCGTCCATGCTTTCCCCGGCTTTTGCGCGCTCCAAGTAATCGTTAGCCATTTCAAGCCTCTCGGCTTTGCCCTCCGATTTCAAAAGGTTGCCCTCGCCATCGCGAAGCGGCATTTCGATATACTTGACCCAAGCGGAATTTTCAAGCACATATTGCCTGATTTCTTCATCGCTTACAGCCTCTATACCGTCCGCCCCGTAATAATACTTAAAGATTTCCAATCTCTTGACTTCGTTTAAATTAACATCAACCAAGGATTGCTTGCTGATGCCGAAGCCCTCATACATTGCACCCAAAGTACCGCCCGGTATGCCGTAGCTTGCCAGTGAGGGGTCATAATCCCAAAGCTGGTTTACGTTTGCTATGGCTCTCTCATTATCGTTTGCGGACAGGGAAAGCCCAAGCTCGCTGAATTTAAGCTCGGTTGCGGCAAAATCGCGCATTTTCAAAACTGCTTGGTCGTTAATCCAGTCGTGGGCTGTCTGCTCCTCGATAAGCATATCGAGAAAATTAAAATCCGCTCTCAGACCGCCCATCTCGTCGTACCCCTCGGGCGGGACGTAAGCTATGGCATTTTCAAAAGCCTCCATTTGGTATCTTATAAATATACCCGTCCTCACCTCAATGCCGTCTATTACCGCGCTCCATGATGTATCCTCTCCGCAGGATGCAAGCGATAAGGTCATAGCCGCCGCTATCAAACAGGTAAGGATTTTTTTTGCTAAAGACATTGCTGTTCAACCTCCGTTTTTTTTACATTAATGATTCTATACTATTATTATAACACATATTTTATCATTTGTAAAGAAAATAAAAAAATAACCCTGCAAACACACATGTAAATAATTTGTTAATATTTTATTTCAATTTTATGTAGATGCGTTCCCCCTGCAAATTGTCAATTGATTTAATATGTATATTTAAAGGCGGCAACGCATAATATTAAAAGAAGCAAAGGAAAAACCCAAAACATCGCCTAGGCGCGGAAAGGATGCTTATAAATAATGAACATTTACAAGCCCGAGGGCTCGCTTATCAATACCTCGGATAACCAAAACAGTCTGAAATCCGTAAGAACGCTGGAAGAAGCAAAATACAGGGGCGGTATCCTTGAAGCGCGGACCGCAATTTGCGATAACGACCATAATCTGATAGTAGACCTGCCCTGCGCGAAAGGAATCATCCCGCGTGCAGAGGGCGCGTTAGGCATAGCCGAGGGAAAAACGAAGGACATCGCCCTTATCACAAAGGTAAACAAGCCTATCTGTTTTAAGGTTACAGATGTTGCCAAGGTCGGCGGCGAGGTGATTGCAACGCTTTCGCGGCGGGCGGCGCAAGAGGAATGTATGAGCGAATTTATAGAAAAGCTGACCCCGGGCGATGTGATTCCCGCCAAGGTGACGCATCTGGAGCAATTCGGCGCGTTCGTTGACATAGGTTGCGGAATCCCCTCCCTTATCCCGATAGACGCAATATCAATATCCAGAATCGCGCACCCCTCCGACCGATTCACGCCGGGGCAGGATATAAACGTAGTGATAAAAGATGTTTCAAACGGCAGGGTCTGGCTTTCGCATAAGGAGCTTTTGGGCACTTGGGAGGAAAACGCCTCTCTGTTCAGCTACGGCGAAACGGTATCGGGCATCATCCGCTCGGTTGAGGATTACGGGGTTTTTGTAGAGCTTGCTCCGAATCTGGCGGGGCTTGCCGAGCCGCGTGAAAATGTCCGCGCGGGTCAATGCGCCAGCGTTTATATAAAAGCATTAATACCCGAAAAAATGAAAGTAAAGCTCATTATAGTAGACAGCTGCGAGGGAATCCCCCCCAATACCGCTTTGAAGTATTACATAAACAGCGGACATATATCCTCATGGAGATATTCCACCCCCGAATCCAAACGGGTTATAGAAGCAAAATTCTAACTGCTAATCACTAAAAAGTCCCCCGCCTTTTCGGCGAGGGACTTAACCTTTTAAATTTCCTCTTAAATTTCCTCAAACTCACGCAATGTATTTATTGGTGGCTACAGAAATCCCCACTCCCATGGTTGACGCGATTACGCAGGATTTTATATAAGTCCCCTTAGCGGCGGCGGGCTTTGCTTTCACGACCGCCTGTATTAAGGTTTCAAAGTTTTCTGCAAGCTTTTGCGCTCCGAAAGAAGCCTTTCCTATGGGGCAATGGATAATATTTGTCTTATCCAGCCTGTATTCAATTTTACCCGCCTTAGCTTCCGCAACGGCTTTCGCAACATCGGGGGTAACCGTTCCCGCTTTAGGGCTCGGCATAAGTCCCCTCGGACCTAAAATCTTAGCGACCTTGCTGACAACGCTCATCATATCGGGCGAGGCTACAACAACATCAAAATCCATCCAGCCCTCTTTTTGGATTCTGTCAATCAAGTCCTGCGCTCCCGCGTGGTCCGCTCCCGCCGCCTTTACGGCTTCAAGCTTATCCTCCTTGCAAAACGCGCAAACGCGCACATTCTTACCCGTACCGTTAGGAAGAACAACCGCTCCTCTCACCTGCTGGTCGGCGTGCCTTGAATCAACGCCCAGACGGACGTGCACCTCAATGGTTTCGTCAAATTTAGCCCGGGCGTTCTGACATGCAAGCTCCAAAGCCTCGGAGGACTCATAAAGCTTCGTTTTGTCAACAGCCTTTAGGCTCTCTCTATATTTTTTACCGCGTTTCATAAAAACATTCCTTTCAAAGTATGTGGTAGCCTTAAAATTAAAAATTATATTACATGATATTATAAGGCGTAATAACGGAAATTTCCTCCCACGTTTAAGTCAATTTAACTTAAATTGATAATTAAGAGTTAATAAAATCACTCAACAACGGTTACGCCCATTGAACGCGCCGTGCCTGCTACCATTTTCATAGCAGATTCAACGCTCGCGGCGTTTAGGTCTGCCATTTTGGTTTCGGCAATTTTTTGAATTTGAGCTTTCGTGATTTTACCGACTTTATTTTTGTTTGGTTCTCCCGAGCCTTTATTGATATTGATAGCTTTTTTTATTAAAACCGCCGCGGGAGGGGTTTTTGTGATAAACGTAAACGAACGGTCGGCGAATACCGTAATAACAACGGGGATGATAAGCCCCATATCGCCCTTTGTTCTCTCATTGAATTCCTTAGTAAACGCCATGATATTTACGCCGTGCTGACCCAAAGCGGGACCAACCGGCGGCGCGGGAGTAGCCTTACCCGCCGCGATTTGCAGCTTAATCAAGCCCGCAACCTTCTGCGCCATATATAAAACTTCCTTTCATTGCTTTAATGTGTTCAGAGCCTAAGCAGGCTCTAAGTCCTCGCTCAATATTCATCGGTTTTAGAAACCTGTGAAAAGTTTAGCTCCGCAAGCGTTTCGCGACCGAACATAGATACGGTAACTTCTACCGTCATATCGTCGGTATTAACGCCCTTGACCTCGCCTATAAAGCCCTCCATAGCTCCGGCATCAATCTTGACCCTGTCGCCCGGTTTGAGGTCTACCTCTATCGTTCTTGCCCTTTCAACGCCCAGCGCGGCGACTTCCCTTTCGGTAAGCGGTACCGGCTTTGAAGCAGGACCGACAAACCCGGTAACCCCTCTGGTGTTCCGAACGATATACCAAGACTCATCGGTAAGAATCATTTTCACAAGGACATAGCCCGGAAAAAGCTTCTTCTCAACCTCTTTTTGCTTGTTTTTATCGGTAATCTCAGTCACCAGCTCCACCGGAACTCTAACCTCCGGGATTAACTCTTGAAGCTTGCGGTTGTCTACGACCTTCAGTATAGTCTGCGCGACTTTATTTTCATAACCCGAATAAGTGTGAACGACATACCATCTCGCCGCCTCCGACATTATAACGACATCCTTTCAAGCAGCTCCGCCCGGCGGCATATCCTTTCAGATACGCCTTTAGCCGCCTAAGTTTATAATCAGCTTCATAAGCTCGCTTAAACCTAAGTCAAACGCATAAATAATCAAGCCCGCCAAAACCATCCCCGAAAGCACGACCGTAGTATTGTTGACGACCTTTTCCTTTGAGGGCCATACGACCTTTTTAAGCTCGCTTTTAAGCTCCTTTAAAAATTTGACAACGGGGCTTTTCTTTTTGCCGGATTTACCGCCCTTTTTTGAAGAAGCCTTGGTGTTTGAGGTTTTTTTAACCGCGCCCGCCTCGGCTTTATTGTTTTCCGACATGATACACATACTCCTTTCAACGCTTTTCGCGCCATTCCTCCAAGACGGTTCAAAGCACCCACGCTCTGACAACAGCCCGCCCGGAGCTTCTGGCATCCTTTTACTTAGTTTCCTTATGCAGAGTATGCTTTCTGCAGAATTTACAGTGCTTTGTCATCTCTAGCCTGTCGGGGTCGTTCTTTTTGCTTTTTTTCGTGTTATAATTACGTTGCTTACATTCCATACAGGATAATGTTATTTTGATTCTCATGATTAACGGCACCTCCTAATTCATTTTTAGCGGTCGCCTAAATTGGCTTTGCACCGCTTGGTTTGCCTCCCTCTTACCAAGGTCTGAGTTCATATTTTACTCAAAAAAATAAACCTCTGCGTAAGAGGTAAATGTATTATACCACGTCTTACTTAGTTTTGTCAAGGGTTTTTTAAAAAATTCGGTGTAAAGTTTACATATTTACGGCATATTGGGGACATCGTGTTCTGTTTGTTAATAAATTTTAAAATAAAATTCATATATTGTTAACTTTAACTTTTATCCTCCTAACCCCCGCTTAAATATTTACAATCCAATAAAAATATGTTATAATAATAAAAAAACATATTACGGAGTGTTAAGCCTTGGATTTAAAGCGGGATAAAAGCAGAGCCCTGTCAAAGGATTCGTTAATATCGGAGCTTGGAGGGGTGGGCAGTAAGCGGGCAGAACTGTATGCTAAAATCGGAATTAATACTATCGGTAATTTATTGGAATATTATCCCCGCAGTTATATAGACTGCTCCCTACCTGTGCCGATTCAGACGGCGGAGGTGAACAGCCACTGCGTTGTAAAGGGGATTGTAACCCGAAAAATTCCTGCCGCCAGAATTCGGCAAGGGCTTACGCTTTATAAGGTAATCGTCCAAGACGAAAGCGAAGCCATGACAGTTGTTTTATATAATAACCAATACGTATTCGATGCTTTTTTGAGCGGCGAGGAATATATTTTTTACGGCAAGATGAACGGCGGCTTCACCCGCAAGGAAATGAACTCTCCCTTTTTTATAAGGGCGGACGAGCCGAAGAAAATCCGCCCCGTTTACAGGCTTACCGAGGGGCTGACCTCGAATATGCTTATTTCTAACCTTTCGGTATCTCTCGGCGCGGTCGAAAGCGGGTTTTTCTCCGAACCTCTGCCGGAAGCGTTAAGGAGCTACTATAAGCTCCCGACCCGTGAATATGCAATCAGAAATGTCCATTTCCCGGAGGACGGGGAAGCGTCTAAGCTGGCACTCCGCCGTCTGGCTTTTGATGAGCTTTTGATTTTGCAAATCGGAATGGCAATGCTGAAAAACCGAAGCCGTCAATTAACATCCTATCAAATGCAATCTAAAAATAAAGCCTTAGAAAAATTTTGCTCTTCCCTGCCGTTTGATTTGACCAACGCGCAAAAACAGGCAATCGCCGAGGTATCCGCCGACCTGCAATCACAAGAGCCTATGAACAGACTGCTTCAAGGTGATGTCGGCTCGGGGAAAACCGTTGTAGCGGCGGCGGCGGCGGTTATGGCTAAAGAGAATGGTTATCAAACCGCGCTTATGGCTCCTACGGAAATATTGGCTCGTCAGCATGATAAAACACTGGCAGAGCTTTTAACTCCTTTCGGCGCAAGGGTTTGCTGTGTTACGGGAGCGGTTAAGGGTAAGGCACGGCTTACTTTAAACGAAAAAATTCAAAACGGCGAATATGATGTGATTGTCGGCACGCACGCGCTTATTTCCGGCTCAACCGAATTTTCAAATCTCGGTCTTGTCATTATGGACGAACAACATAGGTTCGGCGTTAATCAACGCGCCGCGCTCTCCGAAAAAGGCGGCTCTCCGCATAAGCTTGTCATGTCGGCAACACCGATTCCGCGCACCCTTGCATTGATTATTTACGGTGATTTAGACCTGACCGTGCTAAACGAGTTGCCCAAAGGCAGGCAGGCAATAGAAACCCACGCGATTACCGCGAAACTGCGCGACAGAACCTACAGCTTCATAAAAAAACAGCTTGACGCGGGAAGGCAGGCGTATATCATCTGCCCCGTCATCGAGGAAAATGAGAACGAGCTCACATCGGCGAAAGCATATATAGAAAGGCTGAAAAAAAGCGCGCTCGGAGAATATAATGCGGGGCTTTTGCACGGAAAAATGTCAGCTTCCGAAAAGGACAGAGTGATGAACGACTTTAAAGAAAAAAAGCTTGACCTTCTGGTTGCGACAACGGTTGTAGAGGTGGGCGTAGACGTGCCGAACGCAACCGTAATCCTAATCGAAAATGCCGACCGATTCGGACTTTCTCAGCTTCATCAGCTAAGAGGCAGGGTGGGGAGAAGCGAGCATAAAAGCTATTGTATACTCATAGCGGGGAGCGTGACCGAAAGTGCGAAGGAGCGGCTGAGGATAATGACCCAAACCTCCGACGGCTTTAAAATATCGGAATATGATTTAAAACTTCGCGGCGCGGGAGATTTTTTCGGTGAACGCCAGCATGGTTTGCCGTCACTTAAAGTAGCCGACATAGCCGCGGACAGGGTTATTTTAGCCGAAACGGCGCAAGCCGCGAAAAAGCTTATAAAAAACAGCCCCGACCTATCCCTCTACCCCGAATTGAAACGGCTCGCGGAAGAGATGTTTGATAAGGGCAAGGCGGGGGCGGATTAAGTGCATGTGAAAGGAGTTAAATGAAAATGAAAGAAAACGCAACAGTCTCAAAAATGGTGAGCGAAATAGTCAAAATATGCTCTCCTTTTCAAGTGTTTATGGTTTCCTTTAAGACGAATTCAAGGGGTGAGCTTTCATCGTTTAAGCTTTGCATAGTAGTAGACGATTGCTATGAGGACATAAAAAAGCTGGAAGCCGATATACAGATGAACACGGATTGCCCCGTTCCTTGTGATGTCATTATCTATAGAGTCAGCGAATGGAACGAGTGCGTGGAAGATGACTGCACGTTCGCGTACAGGGTGGAGAATGCGGGGGAGGTGCTGTATGAGCAGATGTAGCGGTCATAAAAAAGACAGCAAGCGGTATTATGATTGGATGTATCACGCCTATCAAGACCTAATGGCGGCGCGGTTTTTAATCCAAGACGGCGACCTGTATGAACCAACGGTATTTCACTGCCAGCAAGCCGTTGAAAAGTCTTTGAAATCCTTTATGCTGTATAAAGCGCATCGGCTTTTCGATGGGCATAATATTACTTGGCTCTGCAAGCAAGCGGCAATGTTGGATTGCGGCTTTACTCCTTTTATAGAAAAAACCGTTGAGCTGAACAAGTTCTACATAGAAGCCCGCTACCCCGCCGATATTCCCACTATAATAGATGAAGAAACGGCGCAAGCTCTTTTAAACTGCGCGGAAAGCATTGCGGGCATAGTGTGCGGCGCGGTTAAGTTTGATTACAACAGCTATCATAAACGGAGGGTCAGAAGCAGTTAAGCTTTTGTTTATGCAATTTAATTTGAATAAAAGCTTGATTATACATAAATTTTTGAATGTTTTCAAAAAAAATAAATTAAATATGCAAAGGCTATTGACAAATCTGAAAATGGGTGTATAATAATATCTATACTCTGTATTCAGACTAAAATTATCATAAAAAAGGGGCGTAAATATTATGGCAGCTAAGGTTTTTATCGATGGTCAAGAGGGGACAACGGGCTTGCGTATTCATGACAGGCTCAAAGCCAGAGATGATATAGAATTAATTGAAATTGAGCCCGCGCTTCGCAAAAGCCCGGAGGAGAGGAAGCGGCTTTTAAACGAGGCTGATTTCGCCGTTCTCTGCCTGCCCGATGCGGCGGCTATAGAAGCGGTTTCTTTTGTTCAAAATAAAACTACGCGGGTGATTGATGCTTCCACCGCGCACAGAACCCATCCGGGTTGGGCTTACGGGCTTCCCGAGTTGTCTAAGGCGCATAGGAGCAAAATAGCATCGGGCATGAGGGTTGCCGTTCCGGGGTGTTATGCTTGCGGATTTAACTCAATTATGTATCCTATAGTTCAAGATAAGCTGATTCAGCCTTATCACCCGCTCTTCTGTCACGCGGTTTCCGGCTACAGCGGCGGCGGAAAGGGTTTAATCGGGGTTTATGAGGGAGAAGATAAGCCGGCAGGATTTTTCTCCCCTATGCAATATTCTATGGGTCGACACCATAAGCATATTAAGGAGATGACGGCAATATCGGAGCTTTCCTATCCGCCGATTTTCAACCCCGCGGTAGACGATTATTACAGCGGCATGGTTGTAACCATCCCCCTGCACCTGCGGACGCTGGCGAAAAAAACCTCCGCCGAGCTTATTTGCGCCATGTATGCGGAGCATTATAAAAACCAAAAAGTGATTAAGGTTATGCCGTTTATGGGAGAAGGGATTCTTGAAAACGGATTCCTCGCCGCAAACACGCTCAAAGACTCCGACTCCATGCAGATTTTTGTCTTCGGAAACAATGACCACGCGTTAATCTGCGCCCGCTTTGATAATCTGGGCAAGGGCGCGTCCGGCTCTGCTGTGCAGTGTTTGAATATTATGATGGGGGTTGAGGAGACGGTTGGGCTTTGTTTGATTTGAGTGCTTCGTGGCAGAGCTTTGTTGTTAGTTAATGGTAATTTCTACAGGTTTATAAAGGGAGGTTGATTTGTTGAAGAATGTTGCTCATGCAGATGTGCAAGCACCTCCAGTCTGCTTCATAAGCGACCAAGGTAGTTTTATGCCTGAAACTATGAATCCAAAGGGAAAAAAGAGTAATTCTACTTTCTTAGAGGTGAAAAGCGGAATATCGGTAGCTAAGAATGACATATTACCCTCGGAGTTCCGCAATCAAATCATCTGCGGTGATTCTCTTGATATTATGAGAACTATTCCCGATGGCTCTATTGATATTGTCGTCACTTCACCGCCATATAACTTGAAAAATTCCACGGGAAACGGCATGAAAGACGGGCGGGGCGGGAAATGGAAAAACGCCGAGCTTGTAAACGGCTATGCGGACTATGATGATAATATGCCTCATGAGCTTTATGTTGAATGGCAACGCAAGTGTTTAACCGAGATGTTTCGCGTTATACCAGACAATGGAGCGATATTTTATAATCACAAGTGGCGGGTTCAAAACGGTTTATTACAAGACAGGCAGGATATAGTGGAGGGGTTTCCTGTACGGCAGATTATTATTTGGAGACGGAGCGGCGGTATTAACTTCAATGCAGGTTATTTTTTACCTACATACGAGGTAATTTATCTGATTGCGAAGCCTAAATTTAAGTTAGTATCGAAAGCTAATGCTTATGGTGATGTTTGGGAATTTCCACAAGAAATGAAAAATGAACACCCTGCGCCATTTCCTGTTTCTTTAATTGACAGAATTATATCATCAACTTTTGCTAATACAGTTCTTGACCCATTTATGGGTTCTGGCACAACTGCTATTGCCGCACTTAACAATAAGCGTGATTATATTGGCATCGAACTTTCCTCTAAATACTGCAAAATGGCAACTAGCAGGATAAATGAATTTAAAAGGGGACTTTTGTATGAAAAATGAAGCGAATGAAATGTACTCTTTGATTGTAAGCTCCCCTTGGAGAAATGCGTATTGGTTTGCAAGAATGTTATTAAATGGCGATAAATATGGCGGCATTGGTACCAAAAAGGAACGTCAACTGCTTGAATTGTCTGTCCGGCTTGAAGCGATTTTGACACAAGAATCGTTATCTGCACAAGAAAAAATAGAAATTTGCAAAAACTCTCTTTCCAAAGCGTTTTCAGAATTATTTAAACCTAATACAAAGGGGTGCTTACCCGCGTTACTTTTAGCGGAAGATGTCAGTGCCGAATTTGACACTATTGAAGATATTATTGTTTTTATTGTTTCAGTCAAATATATTGTTTCTTCAATGAATACGGCAATGGCGGCTGTTCCCTCTAATGACAGCGCGTTCTGCCACGAAACCGCAAGAATTATTCTTGATACCCTTGGCGAAACAGGGATTGGTAAGGTTATAAGCACTTGGGATAACTTAGGCGTGAAAGGTTGTCTTGATGTCGAAAGAAGCCTTGTTGTGTCAGAATTTACCAAACTTCGTAATATTCTTAAATCTACCGCTTTGACGCGGAATGAAAATGAAGAAAATATTGTTTTGACTGCCTTTGTGCAGGAGTTTGAGCGTAGATTAGGTCAGAAACGCAAAAACCGCGCAGGAAACAGTTTAGAAGATGTATCAACATTCTTGTTCGATTATTATAATTTCACATCATACCCGAAACCAGACCATTTTCAAACTGACATTGAGGTTGATAAATGGTTCAAGTGCAAAGATGGATGGACGATTGGCATTAGTTGTAAACGGACATTGCGTGAGAGGTGGAAACAAGTTTCAAGTGCAGACAGCCACGCCCTTTCTCGTTACAAAATTAAAGAAATATGGCATTTGACTACTTTTGACAAAGATTTAAGCGACGATAAAATCACAATGCTCGGGCAACAACGGCAGGTTTTTTACTTAAACGAAAATACCGAGAGGTATAAATCAGCCTCTTCTCATGTTGGAATGAAAGATTATGTTCGCCCATTATCACAATTCATTGCTGATATTCGCAAGGAGCAAGGCGGATTATTTAATTTAAGAAAGGTAGAAATTTAAATGAGCAATAGTTATAAAGTAATCATGGGCGGCATTTGTGCCGCAAAAGGATTCAAAGCGGGCGGGGTTTATTGCGGAATCAAGCCGTCTCCTACTAAGGACGGCAATGACGGGGCTACCCCTGCTAAAAATGATTTGGGGCTGATTTTGTCTGATGTCCTTTGTAATGCGGCGGCGGTTTATACTAAAAATAAGTTTAAAGCCGCGCCGATTTATGTAACTCGCAGTCATATGGAGGAAACGGGCGGCAAAATCCGAGCTGTTATTGTAAACTCTAAAAATGCGAACTGCTACCCTGTCGGCGGTAAGGATTCTTATGAAAAGGCTCTGAAAATGTGTGCATTAACTGCGGGTGCTGTCGGGGCTGAACCGGAGCAGGTGCTGGTTTCGTCAACCGGCGTAATCGGTCAGCCGCTTCCTATAGAGCGCATTGAAGAGGGAATGACAAGGCTTGTCGAGGGGCTTTCCTATACGGGCAACGAAGCCGCCGCAACCGCTATTATGACTACCGATACTTATAAAAAAGAGGTAGCAATCGAGTTTTCATTAGGCGGCAAGGTCTGCCGAATTGGCGGAATGGCTAAGGGTTCGGGAATGGCTCACCCCAATATGGCAACCGTTTTGGGATTTATTACGACAGATGTCGCCATAAACTCCGAAATGCTCCAAAAGGCACTCAGCGAAAATGTTAATATTACTTTTAACTGCTTCTCTGTTGACGGTGATACTTCTACCAATGATATGGTAATCGCTATGTCGTCCGGGCTTGCGGGGAACGCCGAAATCGTCGCCGAGGGCGAGGATTATGACATTTTCAAAGAAATGCTCTTTACGGTAATGCGGGATTTGACTAGAATGCTTGCCAAAGACGGCGAGGGAGCAACCAAACTAATCGAATGTGTTTGTGAAAAAGCTCCCGCTCTTGACACTGCAATTGCAGTTGCCAAAAGTGTGATTAGCTCAAATTTATTCAAATGCGCTATCTTCGGCGAGGATGCCAACTGGGGTAGGATTCTCTGTGCTGTCGGCTATTCAGACGCTGATTTTGATGTTTCCGATGTAGATATTACCATATCATCGTGCAACGGCGAAATCATTGTTTGCCAAAACAGTGCGGGAGTTGATTTTTGCGAGGTTAAAGCAAAGGAAATCTTATCCGCCGATGAGATAGTCGTTACGGTATCGCTAAACCAAGGTGATTATTCCGGGACAGCTTACGGATGTGACTTGACTTATGATTATGTTAAGATTAATGGGGATTACAGGAGTTAACAATTAACAGTTAACAAATTCAAAGGATTTAAGGGAGTTTAATATGAACAGTTTTGAGGCAATTATTTTTATATTGCATTACAGCATTTTCGCGCTGACGGTAGTGTTGTTTCTTTTGAAATTCCACAAAAAGCCTAAAATGAAGTATGTTTTATATCTGTCGGCGGTTTTATGGCTTATGTTCGGGACTACGGATTTTATTATGGGAATGGTTAGGTTGGTGAGGTTTTTTAGTTTATAATAGTATTGCGGAGGTGTGAATCAATTGTCAAGAGCAACAAATAACCCTAAAGCGGTTAATATTAATGTTCGCTTGTTGCCCGATATTAAGAGAGAAGCGGAGCTGATATTTAGCCGCCATGGTCTTACCCTGCCGGAAGCGGTCATGCTGTTTATACACGAAGCTTGTCACTTCGGAGGAATTCCGTTTGATTTTAAGAGTTCGTATACTGATATTGAAGCCATGGATGCGCTAAATGAAGCCAAGCGTTTGATGAATGACCCAAACGCAAAAACATTCAAATCAATGGAAGAACTCATCTCCGATTTGGAGGATGAAGAGGATGACTGAAACAAAACGCAACATTAGGCGGACAACTCAATTTAAAAAAGAATATAAAAAATCCAAGAAGCAGGGCAAGGATATGACTTTAGTTTTAGACATAATTAATATGCTGGCAAACGATGAACCATTGCCCGAAAAACATTTCGACCACGCCCTAACAGGAAATTGGATTGGTTTTCGGGAATGCCATGTCAACCCTGACTGGTTATTAGTATATCAAAAACCGGACGATGGCGAGTTATTGCTTGTATTGACACGATTAACTTCACACAGCAATTTGAATTTTTAGTCTGCAACATATTCATATTTTAGCGGAATTAAAAAATTAGGAGTTGATTGGAATGGATAAGAAAGCATTGAAGGCTTTTGCGGCGGCGATTGACGAGGAGGTTAATGCAGAAAATTTTGATGAGGCAACCAAATCAAAAATCAAAGAAGAATTAGGAGAGGTTATGAAAAAATTTGATGTACACAAGTTTTGGGTTGATACTATGAAAGAAACGGCTAAACATAAAGATATATCCAATATGTACGGCGTTGATATGTCTTTTGTTTTAGAGCTTGATTCAGATAATCTCAGCGAGGAAGATATAAGCCGAATAACTGCAATACTTGCCGCGATGAAAAAGAAAGAAGATGAAAAATATGCGGTTTACATGGAGCGGCAAAAAGCTAAGAGGGCAAGTTTGAATTTCTTGCCTATGAACTCAATCGAACTCATATTTAATTACGGCAAAAGCCCTGCCCCGGTCGGCTCTAAATTCGGCGGCAAGCCCGATGTTTGCACTCAATTTGAATGGCCACACACTTTTTTTGACCCGGATAACGACCCCGAATATGAACCCGAACCGCTCACTTTCGCTTGCCAAATCAATTTAGAAGAAGCGGCGGCTTATGATAAAGACGGACTGCTCCCCAAAAGCGGTATGCTTTATTTTTTCATAAGTCCTTATGAAGATACCTGTTGGGAAGACGAGGGCAATATGTTTAGAGTTGTTTATCATAACGGTGATTTATCAGAGCTTAAACCTTGCGAATTTCCGAAAAATTATTTAGAGGAATTTATATTCCCCGATACTTTGATTACTTTTAATAGTGTAGAAAGCCTTGCTGAAGAAGAGTATGATGAAGAGTGTGATGAAGACACAGGTGATGAAACCCGACACAAACTTTTGGGATATGCTGATTATATACAAAATGACATATTGGTTGGATATTTTGATGAGCCTTTGGAATGGACGCTTTTGTTTCAGCTTGACTATATTGATAGAAGTAACATTTATCTTATGTACGGCGACGGCGGCAAGGTATATTACTACATAAAAAAATCAGATTTAGCTAAATGCGATTTCAGCAAAATTTATGTTGAGATACAGTGTTATTAGGGAGGATTGAGATTTCATGGATAACAAAATCCGTTCGCAGGTGTTGATTGACGCTCTGCCTTATATTCAAAAATATTATAACAAAGTGGTTGTAGTCAAATACGGCGGCAACGCTATGACTAACGATGCTTTAAAAGATGCTGTAATGAGCGATATTGTGTTGCTTTCGCTTGTAGGCATTAAAGTTGTGCTTGTTCACGGGGGGGGACCCGAAATAGGCGAAATGCTGGGGAAATTAGGCATAGAGAGCAAATTCGTCAACGGCTTGCGGTATACGGACGAGGAGACCGCCGAGGTCGTAAACATGGTTTTGTCCGGCAAGGTTAACAAGGAGCTTGTACGCCACCTTTCGCTTCATAAGGGGAAAGCTTTGGGGCTTTGCGGCATTGACGGCGGTATGCTTACCGTTCATAAAATAGAGGGCGAGGAGGATATAGGCTTTGTCGGCGAGATTGATTCCGTAGACACTAAGCCCATCACGGAAGCCCTTAACGGCGGATATATCCCTGTCATAGCAACAGTTGCATGTGGTGAGGACGGACAGATTTTCAACATAAACGCCGACACTGCCGCCGCCAGAATAGCCGCCGAGCTGGGTGCTGAAAACCTCTTGCTTTTAACCGACATTGCCGGGCTCTTACGCGATAAGGACGACCCCTCTACGCTTATAAAAAAGGTCAACGTAAGTGAGGTTCCGTTCATGAAGCGGCAGGGTATTATATCGGGCGGTATGCTGCCAAAAATAGATTGCTGCGTTGAAGCGGTAAGGCGGGGCGTTGTCAAAACCTGCATTATAGACGGCAGGGTGGAACACTCTATTCTGATTGAATTGTTTACAAGCGAGGGGATTGGGACGCAGTTTAGTTAAGAATTAGGAGTTAAGAGTTAGGAGTTAAGAGTTAGGAGTTTTAAAAAATGAAACCACAAAAATCCCCCCAAAAAATAATCAAATTTATCTTACCCATTTTGTCAATCTTACTAATATTATCACTAATTATAAACATTATTTTTTTCACAAAACTCACAGGAACTGTAACATTTTCAAATGCAAACTCAACACGGGATACTTATTTTACGGTTCACAATGTTAAGGCGGCGCATGAATTCGGGACGGGGCAGGGCGTTAAAGTCGGCGTGATGGATTGGGGATTCGGGGTTGGTACGCACCCTGAACTGTATGCAGATGCAATCAATTTCAGCAGGGAAAAATCTGCTCTTGACAGGGAGCATCACGGGCTTTGGATGTCAAACGCACTTAGAGAAATTGCCCCCGATTGCGAGATTTATGCCCTTAGCACCACGGATAATGACGAAACCAAAATGGTTGATAATATGGTCAAAGCGATTGATTGGGCTATAGACAACAACATTGATATTCTAACCTATTCAAATGCCGCCTTTTCGGAGAAAAACCGCCCGAAAGTTGACGAAGCGGTAAGCAAAGCCGCCCAGCACGGAATAATCACTACATTTATTCACTACGATAATCCGAGCAATTTTCTCCCCAATGGATTTTTTGAATTTAATCATTACAACAGAGAGCCCGATATTAATATTTTGCATTATGACTACAATGTTTTGTTCCCGTTTTCCGGCATACCTCATCTATCCGTATCTTCAACTTCGCCTGTATTGGCAGGGTTTGTTGCTATACTTAAATCTGTAAACCCCGATTTATCGCCTAGTGAATATAAAAGTATTCTGATAGAAACTTCTTATAGTGCAGAGTTTTACGATGAGGGCTTCAACGCAACTTCCGTGATTCCTCGCATAGCAAATATAGAAAAAGCCGCCGCTTTGGCTGAAGAAATGAAGAAAGGTGAATAAAATGCCTACAATTTGCAGTTTTAGAGGTATAAAAATATACATGAATTGGAATGAACACAATCCTCCTCATTTTCATGCAAGGTATGGAGGCAACGAGGTTTCAATCTTGATAAATGAAATTGAGGTTTATGCCGGAAGTTTTCCTAATAAGCAACTAAAAATGCTTTTAGGGTGGACGGCTTTGCACCAAGATGAGTTATTGGAAAATTGGAATCTTGCAGAACTTGGTGAGGACTTTTTTGATGTTGAACCGCTTAAATAGGAGGATTTTTTATGGAAAATATATCTCAAATACCCATTGAGGTCGCTGAATATTTTGAACAAGGGCGGCGCAGGGCGGTAAAAGTAAATGCAAACGATGACTATACTTTAAATATTACATTTGATAATAATGAAGTCAGAAGATACAATATGCTCCAAAGCCTAAAAGGAAAGGTGTTTGAGCCGCTTAAAGATATGTCAAACTTCAAGCGAGTTTATATTGATGAATTTGGTTGCATTTCATGGAAGCTAGCCAATATCGGCGGCAATAAAACCGCAACTAAAAAAATTGATTTATGCTCCGATAGCTGTTATATTTACAGCGAATCGCTGTAGCTAATGAAAGAGGTTCTCCATGAAAAACCATCAAATATACCTATACGGCATGGTTACTAAAACCAACGGCTTTTTGCTCAGTAGCGATTTTCCTAAGGCTGATAATTACTCTGAAATCAAAGAGCGATACACATTGCCCGGCGGCGAAACGGGGACGGCGGCGATTATTTTGGCAGCACTCGGCGGCGATGTTAAAATAGACGGCAACCACCTCGGCAGATATACCAAGGATTTAACAGATCATTTTTACGGCAAAATCAGAGTTGATACCTCATCTTTGCATTATGACCCGAATTATGACGGCATGGAAGAATTTGTCATGGTTGACAGCTCAACCCGCACCAACTTTTCCACTTTCGCTTCATTCCATGCGGACTATTGGGAGAGAGGAATTGTCCGCTGGAATACTCCACTTGAAGCTGACATTTGCACCGCTAAAGTTGCGGGGATTGACGCATTTTTCGGCAGGGAATCAAATCTTGCCGCCGAATATTGCCGCAAAAATAATATCCCGTATGTTACAATTGATGAACGCCCCGATAACGAAGTCGTGAAATACGCAAGCACAGTCGTCATTTCAAGCGAATATATAAGAGACCATCTTGCGGATTATTACACGCCCGACAATGAAAAAGACGGCAAAATAAAACTGCTGAAAAAATTCGCCGAGCATACAGACGCACTCGTTATTATAACAGGCGGAGGAGGCACGACTTATTACGGCAGGGGCGATGCCATCAAAGAAATCAACGCATATAAAGTCAATGTTATAAGCACTTTAGGGGCGGGAGATACATTTAAGGCAGGTTGCATTTATTCCCTGTTTCATGGCTATGATGACGACAAAACCGTGAATTTCGCATCAGCTTTAGCGGCAATCGCTTGTACTAAGTTCCCGTTGGGTTTAAATCCGCCGAAGCTTAGCGAGGTGGAGAAGCTTATATAAAAGGAGAGTGAAAAAATATGTTGTACTTAATTTTTGGAGTTTTAGTAGGTGTATTTGCTATTTTTTGTTCAATAAAGGATTATGATTGGTTTATGGAGAGTAGAAAAGCCCGATTTATTGTTCGCTTATTAGGAAGAGAAGGAGCTAGGCTCTTTTACATAATTTTAGGTATTTTGATAATAATCTTATCCTTGGGAGCTTATGCTAGCGGTCAATTGTAGTTTAAGGATTAATATAATCTTTAGTAGGATGGTGACGACAAATACATGCAAATTGAATATTCCAGACAAGCAGTAAAGGTTATAGGCAAAATAAATAATCCGTTCAAGAAAAATATAAAAGAGGCTATTGAAAAGCTTCCGAATGGTGATGTAAAAAAACTTAAAGGCTATTCAAATGCTTATCGACTACGCGTAGGGGATTATCGTGTATTGTTTGACATGAGTGAAAAAATCGAAATTACTAATATTCTTCCTCGCGGGGAAGCCTATAAATGATGAAAGGAGTATTATAATGAATGCAACCAGACAACAGCTTCACAACATTATTGATTTAGTAAATGTAAGAGAGTTAAATGTGCTTTATCAAGTTCTTATTAAGTTTATGTCGGAGGACGAAGCAACCCCCGATGAAATAGAAGCTATCCGCATAGGACGTGAAGAATTTAAGCGCGGCGAAACCATAAACCATTATGACATTGATTGGGATTAAAATAACAAAGAAAGGAATGTTCAACATGTCAGTCACAGAAAAATATAATAACCACATCATGCCATCTTACGGGAGGTATGAATTGATTTTGGAGAAAGGCGCGGGGCGTGCCGCAGTTGATGAAAACGGCAGGAAATATATCGATTTTGGGAGCGGGATAGGTACTAATTCGCTTGGATATTGTGATGAAGAATGGGCGGATGCGGTATGCGCGCAGGTTAGAAGCCTGCAACATACGTCTAATTATTACTACAACAAGGTTCAAGCTGATTTTGCCGAAAAGCTCTGCAAAAAAACGGGCTATACTAAGGTTTTTTTCGGCAATTCGGGCGCGGAGGCTAACGAGTGCGCGATAAAGCTTGCGCGCAAATATTCTTTTGATAAATACGGCGCGGAGGCGAAGCGGTATAATATCGTAACCCTAAAAAACAGCTTCCACGGCAGAACCCTAACGACCCTTTCGGCGACAGGGCAGGACGATATGCACAATTATTTCTTCCCCTTTACGCAAGGGTTCAGACATGCCGAGGTTAATGATATAAACGACTTAAAGGCTAAACTTGACGATACGGTTTGTGCGGTTATGTTTGAATTTATCCAAGGCGAGGGCGGCGTTAACTGCCTCACAAGGGATTTTGCCGATGCGCTTTTCGCGCTTTGCGTAGACAGGGATATTTTAACGATAGCCGATGAAGTGCAGACGGGCACAGGCAGGACGGGCGGCTTCTTAGCCTCCGAATGGTACGATTTAAAGCCGGATATTGTGACGTTAGCGAAAGGGCTTGCCGGCGGCTTGCCGTTCGGGGTCTGCATGGCTTGGGATAAGTGCGCCGATGTTTTTACAGCGGGAACTCACGGCTCTACTTTCGGCGGAAACCCGGTAGTCTGCGCGGGCGCAAACGCCGTACTTGACAGGCTTACGCCCGAATTTTTGAATGAGGTTCGCAAAAAGGGCGACTATATAGGCGCGGAGCTTTTGAAAATCCCGGAGGTTGAGGACGTGAGCGGGCTGGGTCTTATGTTCGGCATAACGCTCAAAACAAAAAAAGCCGCCGATGTTTGCAAGGCTGCCCTTGAAAACGGTCTGCTTGCCCTTACCGCAAAAGAAAAGCTGCGGCTTTTGCCCCCTTTGAATATTACCTATGATGAAATTGACGAAGGGCTTTTGATTTTGAAAAGGGTGTTAGAGTAAAATAAATATGAAAGGAATAACTAACCATGAAACATCTGTTAAAACTACTCGATTTATCCAAGGATGAAATAATCGAAATATTAAATCTTGCCGACCAGCTTAAATATGAGCTGAAGCATAATATCTCCCATCGGCATCATTTGGAGGGCAAAACGCTGGGCATGATTTTTCAAAAGGCTTCAACGCGCACGCGTGTGTCTTTTGAGGTTGGAATGGAGCAGTTGGGGGGCTACCCGCTGTTTCTTTCGGCGAACGACCTGCAAATCGGGCGGGGCGAGCCTATTCAAGATACAGCGCGGACTTTGGGGCGTTACTTAAACGGCATTATGCTCCGCACCTATGAGCAAAAAGAGGTTGAGGATTTGGCGAAATACAGCGGCATACCCGTAATCAACGGGCTTACCGACTTTGCTCACCCCTGCCAAGTCCTTGCCGATTTAATGACAATCCGCGAATTAAAAGGACAGTTTGAGGGGCTTAAAATGTGCTTTATCGGAGATGGCTTTAATATGGCTAATTCGCTCACTGTCGGAGGGCTTAAGGTTGGCATGTCCGTATCGCTTGCCTGCCCGGAGGGCTATCACCCCGCGAAAGAGGTCTTGGAATTTGCTAAGGCTTATGACTGCTTTGAACTGACGGCTTCGCCGCAAAAAGCCGCAGAAAAAGCCGATGTAGTCATGACCGATGTATGGTGGTCGATGGGTGACGAGGGCGAAACCGAAAAGCGCGTGAAAGCGTTTAAGGGTTATCAAGTTAACGATGAACTGATGAGCCATGCCGCGACGGACGCGCTCGTCCTGCACTGCCTGCCCGCCCACCGCGAGGAGGAGATTACCGAAAAAATCTTTGAGGCGCACGCGGATGAAATATTCGAAGAAGCCGAAAACCGCCTGCACGCGCAAAAAGCGGTTATGGTTAAATTAATGAGTTAAGGGAGAGTTTGTGATGTTTTCTTTCAACAGACAGCGCATTAAAGATAATGCAAGGAGATTTTACGACATTAACAAAAGTAATGCCATCCTTGTCATATTTTTATTGGTCATTATAGCTGTAGCGATTTCACTTTTAGAATTGGCACCGTTAGTAGGTGTTGTAGCTTCTTTAGTCGGCAATATTTTCATAATGCCTGTATTAACCTTGGGCGCGATGGGTTGGTTTCATACAGCTATTCACAAAGAAAGATGCGATTTTTCTTTGATGTTTGACCCGTTTAGGGAAAATTATTGGTCCAACCTTGGTTGTATGCTCCTGAGAAATATATACATTTTCTTATGGTCCTTGCTTTTAATCGTTCCCGGGATTATTAAAACCTACGCCTATCTTATGACGGAGTATATCAAATACGAAAACCCGCATATCCCCGCCGAACGTGCAATCAAGTTAAGCTGTATTATGACAGAAGGACATAAAATGGAGTTGTTTTTGCTTCATTTAAGCTTTATTGGTTGGTTTTTGTTGTCCGGTCTTACGATTCATATTCTCGGAGTCGTCTATGTTTTCCCTTATTATTACGCGGCGCAAGCATTTGCGTATGAAGAATTAAAGGCTATGGCAATTAATTCCGGGAAGATTTCCCCCGATGAGCTGAGGACATACGGAGTAAGCGCGGATACCCCGCCCTCGCAGATGAGCGTCCTCCCCCGAATCGCTCCGGCTCACACCCCCAAAGCCGAGCCGCAGAGCATAGGCTTTGAGCCCGTTTCGCTTGCTAAGCCCGAAGAACCCGATATGCCCGAAGCAACGGACATCAACCCCCCCGAATTCCGCCCCTCCGGCAGTGCAACCGATATGGACGGACTTGATACCTCCGCAATCGGATTTGAGTCGTTGGATAAATAATGAAAAGCCGAGAGACACCACTCTCGGCTTTTCATTTGGGCTAATTGTCACTTATAATGCTCTCCCGCTATGCGCTTTTCTTTAATATACGGCGGATATTTCTTTTCATAGCTCATAAGGAAAAGAACGATTGCCAAAAGGAAAAGCTCCAAAATTCCAACGTAGTTTACTTTATAGAGCTTATCGCAAAGGTAGATAAGAAAAGTGCTTCCGATTGCCATGATTATAAAAATATAGTAAAACATCCGCTTCCTGTAAAAGCAAACAGCAAAAAACAATATGCTTACAGCGGCGAATATGATATGGGTTTTAAGCGGCAGGGGGAAAAATATTGACTGCATTAAATCTTTACTCCGCTTCGGTATTCGCTTGCGTCAAGCCGCTCCAAATTGCGTTTACGCTTTCAACACATTCAAAATATCTCTGCGCTATCATAGCGGGAGGTATTCCCAATTCCCCGGCGGTCGCGCTCATGGTTTTCCAATCGGCTTTTTCATATGAGATAATCAGCTTGTAAAGCAAGCCCGGTCTTCCCTCCATATTAAGCAAGGCATCTTTAATTTCATCAGAGATAGGAAGCTGCCCTAAAACCTCTTCAAGCGGCAACTGCATAAGCTTGCCCAAGGTGGAGAACATTCCCAGCAGGTATGCCTCCGAGCGCGATATAGGCATGTCTACGGCATAAGCAATCAACTCGCTTGCGAAAGTAGCGCGCAGGAAAGAAATTTTAATCAACTCGTCCGGCATCGAGCCATCGTCCTGCTTAAAGCTTAACAGGTAAATCCATTGCTTTAATTGACCTAACCCGAGTATGACAAGAGCTTGCTTTACCGATTTAGCGCGGTTTCTCAAAGCAAAGTAGGCTGAGTTAACAAGGCGGAGAAGGCTGAAAGTCAGCGATACATCGCGTGATATAATCGATTCGATTTCGTCAATATCGGGCTCATCCTTCGTAACCGCAACCATAAGTAAGAAGAAATTGCTTTGAACATAGTTGACCTTTTTAATTGCGGCGGGCATTTTTTCGGAAACAAAGGAGCCTTGAAAATAATTACAGCCCAGCGATACCGCCAAATCGTAAGCCTCTTGGTTTTCGACATTGTAAGCAATAACCTTTTTTCCGAAGGAACTGCTGATGTTAACTATATTTTTAAGCGATTCGTCAAGCTTGGAGAAATTCACCTTTATATAGTCTACAATATCAAGTATGCCGAAAAATCTCGGCGCGAACTCAAAATCAACGACCGCGATTCTGTAGCCGTTTTTCTTAAATTTAGTAATCAGCTTTTGAGAAATCGGATTCGTTATAAGCGAATCCTCAACCTGAATAACAAGGTTGTTAATCGCGAACATCTTAGGTATGTTTTTCTCCAAAAGCCTTGATGTAAAGGTAAGAAAAGCCGTTTTGCTGTCTAAAAACCTCTCACTGTCCATTGAAGAGAGAAAGTTTTCTATGGCGTTGGCGGCGGAACTGTCGTCCGCGTGTTCAACAACAAAATGGCTGTCCGTATAGAGTATTTCATACCCAAAGGCTTTCTGATTGCTGTCAACTATAGCTTGCCTTACAATATAGGATTCCATAAAATTAACCTCCAAAAATTTCTGAAAAATCGCAGATAAACTGTTCTGCCTCCAAGCGCATAGCGTCAAGCGACGCTTCGGAATATTTATCATAAACGGCAATTGTTTTCATGCCGATACTTTTCGCGCTGATAATTCCTTTTAATATATCCTCAAAAACAACACATTCCTCAGGAGCGACACCCAGCAATGAAGCGGCGGTGATATAAATATCGGGGAAATCCTTGCCTCTGATTGCTTGATTGTCGTGAGCGGAGCAAAATGCGTCAAACAAGTGATATACGCCGTTATTTTTTAAGACGGGTTCATATAGCTCCCCGGACGACATGGTTGCAAGCGCGATTTTAATATTCCGGGCTCGCAAAAGCTCCAAATATTCCTTGACATTGCTTTTAAGGGGGATATTGTTTTCGTATTCATAGACCGCTTGCGCGTTCATCTGCGCTATAAGCTCCTCCTCGGAATCGGGAGCTCCGCAAGAGCGCATGGCGCGCGCCGCTTCATCGTATGACATCAACGTGATTTCCTTAATAAGCGCGTCACAATATTTAAGACCGCGCTTTTCAAGCATACGCCTGTTGATTTTTTCCCAAAAGGGGTTGGAATCAATCAGTGTGCCGTCAAGGTCAAAGATAGCGGCTTTAAACGAGGGTTTCGCTTTTAGAGCGGAGGCTTGCGGGGATTCGGCGGCGGAATGAAGCCCTTGCTCTTCGGGTTTCAAAGGTCGAACATACATTTACGTCAACGCCTCCAAGCCTCGTTGAATATTTACCAAATATTATTATAGCATTTTCCGCCCTAAAATGCTATAGTATAATTGCACAATTATTTTTATATTTTTACAGTAAAAAGTTTACAGAAACAACAAATTCAATTAACAGTTAGCAACTGACGTGTTAACTGTTGGCTGTTGACTGTTAATTATTGGCTGTTCATTGCTCGCCGTTAAATGTTTTAAGAGCCTGAGCAAGCTGGTCGGGGCAGGAGGTTCCGCGCCCGCCGCAGTTAATATTTTCCAGCCTTTTAATCAGCTCATCGGCTTTCATGCCCTTGGCAAGTTTGGAAATCCCTGCGGCGTTCCCTCCGCACCCGCCGACAAAGCGAACATCTCCGACTACCCCATCGTTAACCTCAACCAATATCTGTTTAGCGCAAACCTTGCTCGGAGTATAGTTTATAGTCATAACTTTTACCATCCTTTTTTTATATGATTCCCTTTATTTTGTTAAATTATACCTTATTATTATTAATATGTCAACTATATTTTATGAATTTTATTTTAGGGGTAGGTTGAGGCTTAATTGTCTGTTAATAATGCACAGAAAACACAATAAAAAATTGTCTGCTATATGTCTAAAATGCTGTTGAAATTAGCGGTTTTATTTGGTATACTTAATAATAGTATTATATATTATTATATGGGAAGGACTGTTTGAAGCTATGAAATTCGGTTATTTTGACGACGCTAATAAGGAATATGTCATAACGTCCCCTCAAACCCCTTATCCTTGGATTAACTATTTGGGAACGCAGGACTTTTTCGGGCTGATTTCCAACACCGCAGGCGGATACCATTTTTACAAAGATGCGCGCTTGGCGCGGATTACGCGCTATCGTTACAACAACATCCCCGTTGATATAGGCGGGCGTTACTTCTACATAAACGATGGCGGCACGGTATGGAATCCGGGCTGGTCGCCTGTTAAGACGGAGCTTGACTCTTATGAATGTCGGCACGGCATGGGGTATACCGTCATAAAAGGCGCGAAAAATGAGCTTTCGGCTGAAGTAACTTTCTTTGTTCCCCCGAATTTTACGGGCGAGATTCAAAAGCTTGTTTTGAAAAATGAATCCGGCGGCAAAAAGAGCTTCAAGCTTTTCTCATTTATCGAATGGTGCTTGTGGGATGCTTTGGACGATTCCACTAATTTCCAAAGAAACTATAACACAGGCGAGGTAGAGATAGAGGGCGGCGCGTTTTTCCATAGGACAGAATATAAAGAACGCCGCAACCATTTCGCATTTTACGCCGTAAACGATTCTATTGACGGCTACGATACCGACAGGGAATCTTTTGCGGGGCTGTATAACGGCTTGCATAATCCGCAGACGGTAATGGCGGGCAAACCTAATATGTCAGTGGCGGACGGTTGGTCGCCTGTTGCTTCGCATTATAAAGAAATTACTCTTGAAGCAGGCGAGAGCAAGAGCCTTGTCTTTATTCTGGGTTACGTTGAGAATAAACCGGAAGAAAAATGGAATTCGGACGGCTCAATGAACAAATCAAAGGCTTACGATATGCTCAAACAATTTGATACAGCAGAAAAAGCCGATGCCTCTTTAGCCGCACTCAAAAAATCATGGGATGAATTATTATCGATATACACGATTGATTCACATGACGATAACCTTAACAGAATGGTTAATATATGGAATCAGTATCAGTGCATGGTGACATTTAACCTATCGCGTTCAGCCTCTTATTTTGAGAGCGGCATAGGGCGCGGAATGGGCTTTAGGGATTCTAATCAGGATATTATCGGCTTCGTTCATCAAATCCCCGAACGCGCTCGTGAGAGAATCCTCGATATAGCGGCGACACAGCTTGAATGCGGCGGCAACTATCACCAATACCAGCCGCTTACCAAAAAAGGCAACGATGCGGCAGGTACTGATTTCAATGACGACCCGCTCTGGATGATTCTATCAACTGCGGCTTATATCAAAGAAACGGGCGATTACGGCATACTTGATGAGCAAGTTCCCTACAATAACGATGCTTCTTTGGCACAGCCTTTACTTGACCATTTGAGAAGAAGCTTTTATCACGTAGTGAATAACGTAGGACCTCACGGCTTGCCTCTTATCGGTCGCGCTGACTGGAACGACTGCCTTAACTTAAACTGCTTCTCAAACACGCCGGGCGAAAGCTTCCAGATTACGAAGTCTAAGGACGGCAAAGTCGCTGAATCAGTTATGATAGCAGGTATGTTCTGCTTTATCGGTCCCGAATATGTTAAGCTCTGCCGCAAAAAGGGCAAAAATGATGAAGCTGACAAGGCGCAGGCTGAAATTGATAAAATGGCAAAAGCGATTATGGAACACGGCTATGACGGCGAATGGTTCTTGCGCGCTTATGATGATTTCGGCAAAAAAATCGGCTCTAAAGAAAATGCGGAAGGCAAAATATTCATCGAGCCGCAAGGCTTCTGCGTAATGGCAGGTGTCGGCAAAGAAACAGGCGATGATGTTAAATCTATGGACAGCGTTAAGAAATATTTAGACACGCCATATGGTCTTGTTCTTAACAACCCCGCCTTTACCAAATACTATATAGAATACGGCGAAATTTCCACTTATCCGGGCGGATACAAAGAAAATGCGGGCATTTTCTGCCATAATAACGCTTGGATTATCTGCGCTGAAGCGGCTATAGGGCGCGGCAATGAGGCTTTTGAGTATTACTCAAAAATATCACCCGCTTACCTTGAAAGCATATCAGAACGCCACCGCACAGAGCCGTATGTTTACGCACAAATGGTAGCCGGCAAAGATGCAAAACGGCACGGTGAAGCTAAAAATAGCTGGCTTACAGGCACGGCGGCATGGAATTTCGTTGCTGTTTCTCAATACATCTTAGGGATTATCCCCGAATATGACGGCTTGAAAATCGACCCCGCTATCCCCTCCGATTGGAGCGGTTACTCAATCACTCGCAAATACAGAGGGGCTACCTATAACATAAAAGTAGAGAACCCCAACAAAGTATCCAAGGGCATAAAATCCGTAACCGTTGACGGCAAGGAAATCGAAGGCAATATCCTCCCCGTATCAAACGGCGGAACGCACGAGGTTGTCGCAATAATGGGGTGAAGTCAATTAACAATTAACAGTTAACAGTTAACAATTATGGTATCGGCTTCGCCGATGATTTAAAATAACACCGAATGTTTATTGTAGGGGACGGGCTTGCCTGTCCCCTACAATAAATGTTCACTGTTAACTGTAAAAAAGGGTGTTTGATTATGAGTGTTTTTTCCGGTGAATATATAAACCGGGGGCGGCAGACCGAGCTGGACTTGGCAAGGGGGCTTGCTGTGTTTTTTATGGTATGTATACATGTAGCGGAATATTCGCAAGACTTTCCGCCGGGTATTTATTCAAATATACTGACGTTTGCGGGAGGACCGTTGGCAGCTCCGGCTTTTATGATTTTGATGGGCGCAGGAATCGTATATTCAAAAAACAGCAGCCCGAAAAAAATGGCTTTGCGCGGAATAACGCTTCTTACCCTGCATTACGCGCTGAATTTTTTCGCATTCGGCATACCGCTGTTAATCAAATATGCCCAAACTGCAGATGGGGAGATGTTACAAACTTTTTTCAACTACACATTCGGAACAGATATTTTAGCCTTTTCGGGGCTTACATTTTTGCTGTTTGCCCTTAAAGAAAAATTACGGCTGCAAACCGTGCATCTTGTAATATTCACGCTGTTTTTATCTTGTTTAAATTTTCTGTTTACCGTTTCGGTTGAAAATCCGGCGTTAGGGCTGTTTTTAGGGCTTTTTGCCCGCGTTAATCTGTATTCGTGGTTCCCGCTGTTATCGTGGTTTGCCTACCCGGTAATCGGGTATATATTCGGCGATTTGCTGAAAAGGTGCGCCGATAAAAACCTTCTTTATAAATATTTGTTCACCATATCGGTTTTGGTCATGACGGCAATGACGTTATGCGCCGATAAATACGGCTTTAATATATGGAGCATGTATTTTGAATACCCGGATAGTTATTATTATCAAGATTTCTTTCAATACATACTTGTCAGCGGGATATTTTTCGCATGGATAAGTTTGCTTTATGTTTTATCAAAGTTAAAAGCTTTAAGCTTTTTCGTGAAGCAATTATCGCGGCTGAGTAAAAATATAACGGTAGTCTATTGCTGTCAATGGCTTATTATCGCTTGGGTTTCCATCCTTATTTCACCTGAAATGCCTGCGAATTTTGAACTGATTATATTTGCCGGGATGATTATAACCGCGCTTTCGGATGCGTTGGCGGTTCTATATATTAAAATTCGTTCCAATATGAAACATATTAAATAAAAAAACCCCCCTACAATGTTTGCAGGGGGGTTTTTTGAAAAGGTTATTCCTCTTTATCGGCACGTTTTAGTACCTCTGTTACAATCTTTAAAAGCATGTCATTTTTTTCTTTTTCTGACATTGTTTTGTCAGTCAGAATTATTTCGAGCGGTTTAAACAATGCAACGTAGTCAATTTTTGTCACCATATTTTTTGCCTCGCTTTATATTGATTCCTTAACAGAAGCGGCAAGCCCTGCCAGTGCTTGAATTTCGGATGGGATGATAATTTTTGTTGCTTGCCCGTCGGCGGCTTTGGCGAATGCTTCGAGGCTTTTGATTTTAATTACTGATTCTGCGGCGTCGGCATCGTTGAGCATCATGATACTGTCCGCCAAGGCTCTTTGAACCAGCATAATTGATTCAGCTTCACCTTGCGCTTGCAGGATTTTCTGCTGTTTATCACCCTCGGCGCGGAGGATTTTAGATTCCTTTTCACCCTCGGCGACAAGAATCTGGGATTTCTTTTCACCCTCTGCTTGCAGAATCTTCTCGCGGCGTTCGCGCTCGGCTTTCATCTGCCGCTCCATTGCGTCTTGAATTTCGCGCGGGGGCAGGATATTTTTAAGCTCTACTCGGTTAACCTTAATGCCCCAGCGGTCGGTTGCTTCGTCTAAAATAGCGGTGATTTTGGTGTTTATAACATCGCGCGAGGTCAGCGTAGAGTCAAGCTCTAAGTCGCCTATGATGTTACGCAGGGTAGTAGCCGTTAAATTTTCAATAGCCGCCAGCGGGCGTTCCACGCCGTAAGCGAAAAGTTTTGGCAATGTTACTTGATAGAACACAACGGTGTCAATCTGCATGGTAACATTATCCTTTGTGATGACGGGTTGCGGCTTAAAATCCGCGACTTGTTCTTTAATAGATACCTTTTTTGCTACCTTGTCAAAAAACGGTATGATATAATGAGGACCCGCATTCAAAGAAGCCTTGAATATTCCAAACCTCTCAACAACGTAAACCTGCGCCTGCGGAACAAACTTAATCCCCGAAACAAGGATTATTGCAAAAAGAATAAGTAACCCGATAACAATAGCTTGCATAAGTAAAAACCAACCCTTTCAATTAATTTTCAATTTTAACTATAAGTTTTGCCGATTGAACCTCTGTGACAATTACGGAAGTATTCACTGTAATTACTTCATTGCCGCCTGAAATAGCCCTCCAATCCACACCATCAAGCTTAACTCTGCCAAGCCCCCGCTCATTATCAATTTCTTCAATTACAATGGCAGATTTGCCGATGTTAAGCTCTGAGTTAGTCGGCGTCCTTTTCCCTTGCATAAACTTTTTAAGAAACGGACGGGTATAAATAACGCAGACAACGCTGACTAAAGTAAATACTATAAATTGTATAAGTACACTGTCAGTCAAAGATGAAGCAATCAAAGCCGCTACCGCGCCTGCGGCGAACCATACCGATATAAGCGATACCGTTGCCGCTTCCAAAACAAGCGCGACCGCTATAATTACAATCCAAAATACAGTCATCAAAAAAACCTCCTCTCAATTAGACCTCCTCGGCGCCTATTTAATCTCCGCTAATATTATATCATATCTCGCGAAATTTTGCAACAGGAAAATTTATAGTTAACGCGCAAGTGTTAATGCCGCCAGCCGCTAATGGGTAAAGTTAACAATATAAGTGCACATAATTAACAAATTAAACCGAATAAAATGTACAATATTAACAAAAATTAAAAACTTTCGCATAAAGCCTTGACATTTTGCTGAATTTATAGTAATATTATTAAGTCCCTGCGAGCGCAATTGCTTGGGAGCTTAGCTCAGCCGGGAGAGCACCTGCCTTACAAGCAGGGGGTCACAGGTTCGAGCCCTGTAGCTCCCACCAATTCATGAGGTATGAGGAACCGTTTTCCTTATACCTCGTCTCACCCCCCTTTAAGTCAATTGATAATTAATAATTGACAATTGACAATTTAAAGCTTGTGTTAGTATTGATGTTTAACTTTATGATAATTATCAATCGTCAATTAGTTTTTGGCCCGGTAGTTCAGTTGGTTAGAACGCTAGCCTGTCACGCTAGAGGTCGAGGGTTCGAGTCCCTTCCGGGTCGCCAGTTTTTGCCTCTGTAGCTCAGTCGGTAGAGCAGAGGACTGAAAATCCTCGTGTCGTTGGTTCGATTCCGACCGGAGGCACCAAAGCGGATTTAGCTCATCTGGTAGAGCGCCACCTTGCCAAGGTGGAGGTAGCGAGTTCGAGCCTCGTAATCCGCTCCAGTTTTAACGTCCGCAAACCTTGAATATATCAGGGTTTGCGGATTTTATTTTCAGCAGATTTCGCTATTTGGTCTTTGTTTGGTCTTTATTGCTTAATTTTTGGTCTTTGCAAAGTCAAGAGCGTTCGTAACAGCTTCGGTAACTTTATTTTGCGTATCACCTATTAAATGGGAGTACACGCCCAAAGTGATATTTGGGTTCGTATGCCCTAACGCTCCCGACACGGAAACGATGTCAACACCCTCTTTAATCAGCAGTGAATCGAATAGATGTCGGTATTGATGAACGCCGTAACAGGGTAAACCGTTCTTTTTACAGAATTTGTCAAACCATTTGTAGGGTAAGGAAGTAGTCAACGGTCTGCCAGTTACTCCGACAAAAAGGCGGTCGTTTTCTTCCCATTTATCGCCCAGACTATCGGCATATTCGGCTTGTTCCGCCATGTATTCGCCTAACAAGGCTATAACAAACGGCGGGAACTTCATAGACTGCTTGGACTTCGCCGTCTTGGTCGTGTCGGTGAAAGTGTCTTTTTGCTTGGTATAGTTTGACGCGCGGCATATTTTGATAACGCCAGTCTGCCAGTCAATGTCTTTCCACTCAATGCCTAGCAATTCGCCGCGCCTAAACCCGCTGTAAACCGCCAAAACAAAGAAAACACGGAATTGTAGCGGCTCGTTTTCGAGAAGCGACAAAAACCGCTCCGTTTCTTCAAGCGTGTATATCGGCTTTTCCTTGTTGTCCAGTTTCGGTAAGGTCACTCGACTGCAAGGGTTATCGGTCAACATTCCTAATCTGATTGCATAGCTAAAAGTGTTGGAAATGAATCCTTGATACAGCCTTACAGTCTTAGGCGCAAGCGGTTTGCCTATGACTTCGTTCGCTCCGTCTTTTGATAAGCTGTTAATGAACAGTTGAACATTTCTTGTGCTGACTTTATCAAGCCGCAAATGTCCTAGTGCAGGGTAAACTTTTTTTGTGAATTGCTGATACCGCACATATCTAATCTGCGTCGCCGTTATGCTTTCATCGGGTCTATAAGTCATAGATTGCACGACTTGTTTTCCGTTTACGTCATAACCGCAAGAAACTTTTATGCGGTACGTGTTGCCACGTTTGGTGATTGTTGCCATTTGAAAGCCTCCTTACTTACTTGGCACATTTCTTATACATAAAAAATTATAACTCATTTAAACGGCTTTTCCCCAATTAATTCAAGCAATACATTTTGATTAATCAAATACTTTTTCCCCGCCTTAATATGAGGCAATTCACTAGAAATACACATCTGCCGTATGCAGTAAGGTGTCAAACCGTCAACCAGTGCGGCGGTTTTTTATTAAATCCTCAAATTTAGCCTGTCTTGCGGAATGTTAAACGCATTATGCCTGTAATAAGGCAACTTTTCCGCCCTCATAAATCCATACGGCGTAAGTAACACAATATCGCTCAAAGTGGCAAATTCTTCGGGCTTAATAATTCGTTTTTCTTCAGGTTTGACTGATATTGACGTGCCTGTCGGCAGTTGCAGTATTTCGCTGTAACTTTCGGAATTACTCTGATACGGTTTGTCCCATGTGCCGACAAGACGGCTGAAATAATCTTGTGTTTCCGCGTCTGTCGCTTTCAAAATGGCAATGTATGAAACATTATCAACAATCGCCCGCCTAATATCTTTGCTGTAAATTGAATCGGGTTGTACCAAACTCTGACAAACTAAGCAGATTGTTATGCCCCGCTCCCGCAAAGTTGCTAAACCGTTCAATACTGCGGGGATTTTGCCAAGCTCCGCAAATTCTTCAAGATAAAATAATATAGGCGTTGGATTTTCAAGCGTTCTTTGTTTGAAATACTCTAAAAATTGATTAACAATTAAAGTTAAAAGGTCTTTCCATTGTGTCAGCTTGTCTTGCGGAATACATAAATAAATGTCAAAATCGTTCTCCAAATCAAGCGGAGTAATTACATCATCTTTTGTCAAACAGTCCTTAATATTGGGGTCTGTAACAAATACCATGATTTTATTTGACATTTCGGTAGCAATTCCCGCAAGCATTAATGTCTATTGGGTTAAATATTTTGACGTTGTGGCGTTTTGCTTTAGTTTTATCATATAAATTGCCTTTAACATCAATGACAAAAACGCGCTTTTGCCATGATAAAAGTGTAGGGATTGTCAAACAAGATGTTTTACCGCTCCCCGCACCGCCGATTACTAAAATATGCCCGTCTTGTTCTTCGGGTTTGATTAGATAATAGCCCAAATTTCGCCCGAAAATGAAGCCTTGCGGTGATAGACTTGATATTTCTTTCGGCGGGATTTCCCCCGCTTCTACGGGTCTGTATGATAATTCAAGAGCTTTCTTTTTTGCTCTTTTTGCTCCGTGAAATATCAGTCTAAAAATTGTTACGGGAATCGTGTAAAAGAGTAATTTTAATATTCCAAATAACACTTTGGTTAAAAGTATCTCAATCAATTTTATTGCAAAGTCCAAATTATTACCCTCATTATTTTTACCTTGACAAATCTCGGTTTTGCTCTTGATTGCGTTCTCGATTTCGGTTCTGCTGTCGCTCAATTTCTCGTTGTTTTTGGCGTTCTTCTTTTTGTCGATTTCGTTCTTGAATGGCTCGGTTTTCGTTCCCTTTGTTGGTCTTAATTCCTTGCTTTTCAAGGGCGGCGGCTTCGTGTCCGAGGTGTAACTGTCCCTCTTTATCAAGTCCTTGTTTAACGTAACTTTCATGTGATAATTTACTTGTGTCGATTCCTCTTGCTTCTAACTCGCGGTTTTGAGTTTTTGCCCACGATTCACGCCATTTGTAGACATTTTTAGGGCTTTCTAAAGTGCGGTCTTTATTCTTAAATCCCTCTTTTGTCAAATATCGAGTGCTGAATAAAATGTGTGCGTGTGGATTATTCGGAGTGATAATATTATCATTTTTAGCTAAAACATCTTGCTTGTCTTTTAAGTGTCGGTGTCCGTGGTGAATGGCAACATCAGCACACAAACCGCGACTTGTTAAATTGTCATTTACATATTCCCGCACTAATTTAATTTGCTCATCTAAATTTAATTCATTTGGCAAAGCAATCATTATTTCCCGCGCCGTTCTTCCGATAATTTAACGGCGGCGAGAAATAACGTCTCAATGTCCCGTAAAATCGCATACATAGGCTCACTGGCGCGTTTGATTATTTCGTCCTCAATGCAAAATTTGTCATTAATCGCGCAACGCTCCCGCCATATCCAACCATTAAGCAAATAAACAGGCGTGTACCACCGCGACCTCTGCTCACAAGTCAAGGAATTACCGTGAATTACCACGGCTGGCACACCGTAAAGTGAAAGCTGTGAGTATGTCATATGAACACATTTCAAATCAACGTCAACGGCAGTAACACAAAGTTGCGTTTGATAATTTAACCTCACCTCGCTCATAGCCTTGCACATTGACGTAACCATTACGCCGCTACCGCAAGTCGACTCACACATGCTTACAAAGCTTTTTTCTTTGATAATACCGTACAAATCGTCTTTGTCACCAGTCATAAATGCCATGCAATCTGATACATGCTGTGGCGTGAAAAATTGTCCTTTATACTTGTTGTGTAACTCTAATTCGTGAAAAATCAACCCTAAAATATCTTCTGTGCCATTCGTTTCGATTTTCTCTTGCAACGCTTCAACTAAATACGCAAACATCTGCGGAAAAAGGTTTTGTAGCTTTTTGTCGTATGAATTGATAATGTCAAGATAGCGGTTTTCCCGCTCCTGTTTGTGCGTGGAGGAAGTGTTGGAAACTCCGCAGAGTTTTCAATACTTTCCCGCCCCGACCGCTTGACGGACATTCAAAAAGACATTCATACGTGACACTATGATGATTTATCATCAGAAAGGCGGGAAATGGCGAAAACAATTGCAATATCAAACCAAAAGGGCGGTGTTGCCAAAACAGCGACCACACAAGCGATTGCCGCCGTGTTAGGTTTTGGCAATAGATTTTGACCCGCAAGGCAACTTATCTGACAGCGTAGGCGCGGCGGGGGAATTAAGCACAATTTATGATGTTTTATCACAAACAACGACAATAATCAGTCATTGCCCGCATTTGATATTGTCCCCGCAAATATCATGTTGGCAAGCATAGACCAAACTTTAGCGCAAACAGGCAAAGAACACAAACTGAAAGAAGCAATCAAGCCGATTAAATACCGATATGACTATATTTTAATTGACACACCGCCGTCTTTGGGGATTTTAACAATCAACGCATTTACCGCCGCCGATGAAATAATTATCCCGACAACGGCGGGGAAATTCGCCGTAAAAGGCATTAGCGAATTATTTAATACAGTCAAAAATGTTAAAACATATTGCAATCCAAACGTGAAAATCAAGGGGATTTTATTCACAAAATACGACCCGCGAACCAACAACAGCAAGGATATGAAAATCTTAGTCGAGAAATTAAGCAAAGCATTAGAAACGCCGCTATTTAACACATATATCCGAAATAGAGTAGCGGTAGATGAAGCACAGGCGAGAAGTCAAGACATTTTGACTTTTAACGGTTGTGAGGATATAGCAAGCGATTATAACGAATTTATCAATGAATATTTACGAGAGGAAATATGACAAAATCACGATTAGACACAGAAAAAGCATTTAAAAGCATAATCGGAAATACCACACCACCGATTAACGAAAACAAACCAAACGCTACTCCTAAAAAGGCAATAACACCGACAAAATCAACAGATAAATTATTCAGAACCGCATTTTATATCACAAAACAACACTACAAGGCGTTGAAAATGAGAGCCGCAACAAGCGATATGGAAATTGACAAAGACCAAAGCGCAATAGTCCGCGCCGCTTTAGATAATTATTTAGCTGATATTTTGAAATGATAATCTGCCCCTTGAATTAGCCTAATATCGGGATATTATCAACATTTTGCAGAGTGGCTTAGTTGCTGAAATCGGCGGCGATTTTGAGGTAAATAAACAAGCCTGTTTTGCTTTTATTTTCGGAAAAATCGAGTGCTTCGCACTTCATAAAATGAGGACTGACACCGCCCTCATACTCCCGTGGTGACCTCGTCACCGTTTATTTTATCTTGACTTTTATTCTTAGCCATAATCCTAGCAAATCTTAAATTAAAAGTATACAAATACTGAAAATCTTGAAGTTTGAAAAACCTTGATGTATCGGGATTTTTTTGACTTATTTCGGGTTATATTCGGCTGTTACCGACAAGATAACCCCTAAAGGGGTTGAGAGTGTTTTAAAAACGCTGTCAACGACATTTGCCCGTTTTCTCTCGGTGTCGTTGGTCTATCCGCTATTCCACCTATCGCCTGTTTGCAGTAGTAGGGGGTGCTGTTCGGTTAGCTACGTTTCTACTCGTCCTATAGGTGACTTTTACATCAACGGCGTTATATTGTTCGTCTGCCGCTTTGACTAAGTTCCCCATATCTGGGTTTCACATCTTTTTTTATATACCGCTTTGTATCGCGGTGTATATTCCAGACCAAGAACCGTGTGAAAAGGCGACATGGTAGCACGTTGACTATAACCCTAAAATAGTGCTATAATCTATGTCAGTTCTTGGTTTAATATCAATATAATACTAACCCCCATAAACGCAAATTGCGGGGGGCTTTTCTTGCTTTAAGCCATTAATAATGACTTTGGGCAGATAAAAAACTCTTTTGTTGGTGGCAAGATGTATTACAAATGAATACATTTATGACAAAATGTCTTTCAACACCTTGCCGCCTACAAAAAGGCTTAACACTATCATGTTACAGTATTCATCTGTTTTTTACAACCCCCATTTTGCCATTTAGGGTTGGTACTGGCATGTACGTGTATTAGCTTACATCACGCTTTCGGCGGTGTCAATAGGCAAAAAACAAATTCCCATAAAAGGGGACTTGTCGGAAGAAATAATGGGGTTAGCCGTTATTTTCAGTTTGCAATATTTTCAGCAATTTGTCAATAAATAAATCATCTTGACTAAATTTGCGGCGTTTTTTGAAAAATTATTATTTTTCTCTTGACTAACTCGACTAAATATGTTAAAATAAAGATATTCCCACCCAATATAACTTGATTAAATCATCATTATAGGCTATAATATGCCTGTTTTTGGAGAAACACGCTCTTTAATTTTAGGAAAGGTGATGGTTTTTTGGAGAGATTAAAACCGCTGAACGATTACATTTTTGGCAAAACATTTGGTGAAAAGGGCGTTGAGGAGCAATTATTATCGCTACTCAACGCCATACTTGCCAAATCTAAACGCCCCAAATTGACGGCAATCGAAATTGTCGAACACAAGACTTTTATCGCCGAAATTATCGGCGATAAAACAAGCATACTCGACATTAGGGCAGTGACAGAGGACAACACAAGATTTAACATCGAAGTCCAGTTACGCGACTATGGGAACATGGATAAGCGCAGTCTTTTTTACTGGAGTAAGGAGTACGCCGCTGGGTTGAGCAAGGGCGATGATTACGAAAAGTTAAACGCGGTTATCGCAATCAACATTGTTAATTTTGAGGTTGTCGCGTTGCCCGATTTTCACACTACTTTCCACTTGCGGGAAGATACTCACAGGGATTACATTCTGACAGATTCGTTGGAAATTCACTTTATTGATGTGAGGAAATTTAACGCGCTGACAGAAAAAGACATCAAAAACGATTCACTTCACAGGTAGCTGACATTCTTCGACCAGAACACGCCCGAAAACGTGTTAAAGGAGTTGGTGAATATGGATATGGCAATCCAAAAAGCAAGTGACAAAATGGCGTTTTTGCAAAACGACAAAGAAATTTTGCGCGAATACCGTATGCGTGAAATGGCGTTGAGTGACTACAATAGCGGTATGGCTAAGGCGAGGAAAGAGGGCATACTTCAAGTGGCTAAAAACATGTTACTAAAAGGCTTTGCTCCCGAAATGGTGACAGAAATTACAAATTTACCACTGGAACAAGTACAGCAGTTATAGCAAAACCTAAAAGAACGTAAAATCCAAAAACAAACATACAAGGCGGTTGGTTATCTGACCGCCTTATTTTTTAATCAGAAGTTACTCATTATTATTTAAAAACTTATCTGAAAACCAAACCTTAAACGTGATATTTTTTACACATTCTTGTCTTAAATTTTCCACTGGTTCACCGTTGACTATATCGGTACGGTAGCCATGTGTTTTAATATATTTATCCATACAGAAATAATATCGTGTTCTATATAAAGATTGGTTATAAATATTTATTGAATATAGAATAATAGCTACTAACATAATTGCATAAGAAATCCTTTTGCCTATGCTATTGCCTTTTTTTGACTGCGCTGTATGTGCAAAAGCCAAGCAAACATATATAAATAGCAAACCAAATAATTAATTCAGGACTAAGCCTCCTACTAAAGAAAAAAGTCTACCAAACATAAAAAAAGCAAATTGAGAAATAACAGTAAGAATTATTCTTGAAAGGATTATTAAAACAGTTTTTATCATAAATAAAGCGGTAGACGGTGTTTATATTATACACTTTTAAGGTCTTTGTTATATATTCCCCTCAATCAACCCCTTGACCATTTTAACGTCAATATTCTGATTGATTTTCTTCTTCACTTCACCAACAAGAAAGCCGATTACTTGTTTTTGACCGTTTCGATATTTTTTCGCAACATCTTGATGTTTGCTTAAAACCGCCTTAATTACCGATTTTATTTGCTCCTCGTCAAAATCATCTATTTTAGTTTCGTGCAAAAACGCTCGATAATTAAGCCCACTGGCTTATCCTCACGCCACTCTAATTTTTTATTAATCATCATATTTGCCAACTTGATTACATCAGCTTTTTTCTTGACAGCTTCGCGCCATAATCGTGTTGCAAATTCTGCTGATTCGCGAGTTCCCACAAAGAATTTACTCTCTTTTTCAGATAAACCAAACTCACAAAACCACTCTTAAATTATTGCCGTCTGTGTCGGCGGTAATTCTTTGCGCCATTTGCCAATTTGTGTTGAATTAAAGACAATTTCGGGAATGTCGGGGTCGGGAAAATAACGATAATCAGCGGCGTTTTCCTTGCTTCGCTGTGAAAAAGTAACTTGTTTTGAACTGTTAAAACCTCTTGTTTCTTGCGATATTTTTTCGCCGTTATTCAACAACTTTTCTTGTCGAATTATTTCATAATCAACCGCTTGTTTCATGTAATTAAATGAATTAATATTTTTAACTTCCACTTTGTAATCGGGCAATTTTCCGTTATCAAATTGCTCCCTCGTTTGCAGTGAGATATTGGCTTCTAACCGCATACCGCCCTTTTCCATGTCACCGTCACCAATCCCCAAATATCTTACCGTTTCACGGATTTTTTTAGCGTATTCGTAGGCTTGTTCGGGGCTTTTTATGTCTGGCTTGCTCGCAATTTCAATAAGTGGCAAATCACTTCGGTTAAAGTCGATTAAACTCACTTTTTTGCCGTTAATGTCACCATGAATTAGTTTAGCGGTGTCTTCTTCAAGGTGAATCCGCTCAATGCGTACAATAGCCTTCGCTTGTTTCGACTTGTCCGTCATAACAAAACGGTAAATCATACTGGCTAATTTGATAACCCTTAGCCAAATCGGGGTAGAAATAACTTTTACGGTCAAATTTGCTGTATAAATTGATTTTACAACCTAAAAATAAACCTAATTTAATCACCCATTCAATGGCTTTTTTGTTCGGAACAGGCAAACCGCCAGGCATACCCAAACAGACAGGGCAAGTGTATGAATTAGATTCTTTTGCCTCAAACGGTTGTGCAACGGTATAAAGGCTGATTGCTTCACGGGGATTTCGGGCATTTACAACCTCGACACACGCCCCCATTTCTTCAAAAACTTGTGCGGCTTTTTGGTAATGCGGCGTTGTTCCCTCGAACCCTTGTATGTCCGAATAAATCAAACCGATTTTCATATTTTTAATGCTTTTAGTATTTCTGAGAAATTTAGCAAAATCGGGTAATTCTCGCTTTGATGTTGTTCCGTCAAGCGGGTCATGCCCTGCAATTACATTCGTAAAAATCGCGGAATCTTCAACCGTTTTTGCTAATACACCGGGGGTGTCGGTGCTTGACATCATCGCCGCCATACCATAACGGCTCGCAGTTCCGTAAGTGGGGCGAAAACCTACACAACCGCACCATGCCGCAGGCTGACGAACGCTCCCCGCTGTTTCACTTCCGAGAGCCGCTAAACACAAATCAGCCGCAACCGCCGCCGCACTGCCGCCACTGCTCCCACCAGGCAAATAGTCTGGGTTTCGGGTGAATCCAAAATCCAATATTTCGGTGCTTGAACCGTGAGCAAAAGCGTCTAAATTTGTCTTGCCTAAGAAAGGAAACCCCGCTTTTCGCAACTTTTTTGCAACGGTTGAATCATAAGTCGGTTTGAACCCACGTAAAATATTACTGCTTGCTGTTGTCGGAAAATCTCTAGTACAAAAGTTGTCCTTTAGCGCAATCGGCAAACCCTTGAATTTCCCCACTTGGTGAATGAATTTGTCGGCGGTACTTAAATAAATATTCAAGTCTTGCTTGTCCTTAATTTCGGAATGACAAGTCTCCCAGATTTCTTTAGGATTTATCTCTTTTTTGCTTACTAATTCGTATGCTTTTTTTAGCGTTAGCGTGTTAAGTTTCATTTGTAATTCTATCCGCAACAAAATAACCGTTATGAGTTTTCGGCGCGTTAAAAAGTGCCTGTTCTTGCGTAAATTGCGTTGTTTTATTTATCACATCATCACGCCATACATTTTGTAAATTGTTGACTTGATATGTCGGCTTTACGCCTTTTGTGTCAATCGAAAATAATTCGTTAATGACGCTTAACACAATGTTAAATTCACTAATTAACCGCTCTTTTTCTTTTTGATTAAGCGGCAAATTTGCCAAATCAGCGATTTTTTCAGCTAAATGTCTGTTCATAACTATATCTAAGGGGAAAATATTCTAACATATTAAGCCACGCTATTAAAGATTTAATTTGTCATAATTTGCAATTAAAATTGACTACCATGTCAAATAAAAAAGCTACAAAATATATTTTTATTTCGGGTGGAGTAATTTCGGGGCTTGGCAAGGGTTTAACAGCCGCCAGTCTTGGGCTTTTGCTTAAAAATCACGGCTACAGTGTTACTAATATAAAATGTGAAAATTACTTGAATATTGATTCGGGTAATATTAACCCCATTGAACACGGTGATGTTTTCCTATGCGAAGACGGCACTGAAGCAGATTTAGATTTAGGAACTTATGAGCGATTTTTAGGGCAAGAGGTAGGCGCGAAAAACTATACAACCATAGGTCAAATTTATCAAAAAGTGATTGATAACGCAAAAAATCTCAAATATAACGGCGCGACTGTTGAAGCGATTCCGCATGTCCCCGAGGAAGTTATCAAGCGCATAGAAAACGCCGCAAAAGGCTATGATATTTGTTTAGTCGAACTAGGGGGAACGGTCGGCGAATATCAAAATGTGATTTATTTTGAAGCCTACAGAATGATGAAATTAGAACGCCAGAATGACGTTATTCACGTTCATGTCACCTATTTTCCAAAGCCAAAAACACATCAATGAATTGAAGTCAAAACCAACGCAATTATCGGTTAAACAACTCCAATCAATGGGAATACAGCCAGATTTTATTGTCGGTCGCTCATCTGAACTAATTGACACAAAGCGCAAAATTAAGACCGCATATTTTTGCAACATGAAAGCTGATGACATAATTTCTAACCCTGATATGCCCTCAATTTATCAGTTGCCACTAGTTTTTGCAGAGCAGGATTTTGACAAAAAAACACTAGCAAAGTTAGGTTTGCAAATCAAAACTTCTGATTTAAGCGACTGGTGTAAAATGTCTGAAAGTTTGGTTAAACCAAAGGGGAAAGAGGTTATTGTCGGCATTATCGCAAAATACATAAAGAGCGGGGACAATGAGGTTAAGGATTCCTATGCTTCACTTTTAGAGGCGTTAAAACATGCCGCCGCATTTAACAAATACCGTACCTGGGCTTATGCTACGGTATGCAATTGGCGGCGATTGAATTTGCGCGTAATGTCGCGTGTTTAAAGGGGGCAAACACTACTGAAATCGAGCCAAACGCACGGTATAAAATTGTTCAACCGATGCAGTTTGACCCTCGTTATTAAAAAATCAAGGGCAAGGGTACAAGTATGTGGCTTGGGGCTTATGATTGTGTATTAAAGCCGAATAGCATTGTTGACAAAATTTACAGTGAAGCAAAAAGCGTATAAAGACAATGTTTCTCATCTTGTGTCAGAACGTCACCGACATCGCTTTGAATTTAACAATGCTTACCGTAAGCAATTGGAAAAAGCGGGCTTGATTGTTTCGGGAAATTCACCCGACAATATGTTTGTTGAAATGATTGGGTTTCCTAAAAATACACACCCGTTTTTTGTCGCTACGCAAGCTCACCCCGAATATAAATCACGTCCTTTACACCCGCATTGTTTATTTTTGGCGTTTTTACGGGCGGCGGAAAAGTTCTAGTCATTGGAGTAAAGTAGAAAAATAAAGCTCCCTAATTTTTAGAGGGCTTGTGTGTTGTAGAGATAGACATATTTTGATGTTTGTTTGATGTTTATTGATACTGTAAATCACTCGAAATTACTTGAAGCTACTAAACATCACTATAGCGCAAATGCTGAAATTATCATAGTTTGCGTGAGGTTGCTAAAAGTTACGAAAAACACAACCTCATTTTCGAGCCTCGTAATCCGCTCCAACGCAAACGCTGATAAATACGTTGTTTGAAGAACATTCAGGCAACGTATTTTTTATTTGTCCGCTATGCTTACTTAGTGCGCCGAAATGCTTGCTTGCCTTGAAAATGAAGATTTACAGTTTCAGGTGCTTATACAGCTTGCGATTATGATGGGGGCAAGGCGGGGCGAATTGACGGTGCTGAAATTCAACGATTTTGATTTTAACACCAACCGTGTAACAATTGAGCGGGCGGCGGTTAAGGGGAAAATTCTATTTGCGAAATAGTTCTAACGCACTATGACTATTCTGCGGAATAGTCATGCGGCAGGGACACCCTGCACCCGTTTGTGACAATATATTCCTAATTTCATATGTAGAAATAAAGCCGTCGGGCGTGTATATCAGGCAGAGGGCTTCAAGTGTTCCCGCAAGTTTTGAGCAAATTCGGGAAATAATCAAATTGACGGATGGCGATAAGTTTGAAACCGCCCGCTCGTTAAATCAAGATTTGACTTTTACTGCGGCGGCTGATGAGTTTGCCCGTCAAAATGTTGAGTTCGGCGAGGTGCAAATGCGAACGCTCGGCTTCGGGGAGCGTGATTGTCAACATATATGACGACAGAATTGAGTTTGTTTCTCTCGGCGGTTTGGTTCACGGTTTGCGGGTCGAGGATTTATATATCGGAGTTTCTCAACCCCGCAATGAAAAACTCGCAAATATTTTCTACCACCTAAAGCACATCGAAGCATATGGCACGGGCTTGAAACGAATAATGCAGTATTACGATGATGCTGACACAAAGCCGGAAATATCGGCAACGCATAATGCGTTCATGTTGACGTTGCCGAATATGAACTATAACCGCCCGCCAACGAAAAAGCAATCAAAAGCAAAACCGCAACATTAAGAAAGTATTGGGTTATTTGCAGGATAACAGTTTTATTTCAAATGAGATTGTTCAAGAAATTCTTGATGTAAAGCAGACGAGGGCTTATGCCGTAATCCGAGAAATGCTTGAAATTGGATTAATTGTCAAAGGCGATGATTACAGCAATGAGTGTGTTTTAAAAATATGAGAACTTGGTACTTTCTGGCAATGTTTTTTTATCAAGCGGTTCAAGTGAATATCCAGTGAACAAAGTAGGTGTTCACTGAATATAAGGAGTTGCGGCACTCCGAAACATATTTATATTATTTTCTGTGGTTGCAGGGTTTTGTTTTCTTGTACAAGATGTGTGCAATAAGAAATCTTAATTTAAAAAAACACATGATTATATGCTACAATAAAAACTATTTCAGGCATTAAACTCAACTCCTTGACTTCTTTTTTTGGTTCAATAGTTTTCATAGTATTTTCTGTCATTAGCACCTACACTTTTTTCAAAACAACATCACTTTCTCCCTAATCGGCAATATCATCCTCGGCGACACGGAAAGCTCATCAACGCCCAGTTTTAAAAATGTCTCTGTAAGCTCTAAATCAGCGGCGATTTCTCCGCATATTCCCACCCATATCCCCGCATCTCTCGCCGATTTGACGGTTAGCTCAATCATTTTTAACACGGCGGGGTGTTTGGCATCGTAAAATGAACTGATACTGCTGTTTTGCCTGTCAGCCGCCAGCGTGTATTGTGTGAGGTCATTTGTTCCTATGCTGAAAAAATCTACCATTTTTGCAAGTGTTTCGCTTATCATAACGGCGGCGGGGGTTTCGACCATAATGCCGAATTCGGTCTTTTCGTCAAACGGTATTTTCTCACTCCGCAAATCAGATTTAACCTCTTTGACAATCCTTAATACCTCCTCCACTTCTTGAACCGAAATAATCATCGGAATCATAACGGCAATGTTCCCGAAAGCTGAAGCCCTGTATAATGCCCTAAGCTGTGTTTTGAAAATTTCGGGTTTGGTAAGGCAAATCCGAATGGCTCGTAACCCCATTGCAGGGTTTTCCTCATTCGGCAGATTAAAATAATCAACCTGCTTATCCGCTCCTATATCAAGCGTTCGGATAATGGTTTTCTTCCCGCCCATGCGTTCGGCGGCTTTTTTATAGGCAATAAACTGCTCCTCCTCGCTAGGTGCACTCTTCCTGTCTAAATATAAAAATTCGCTTCTGAAAAGCCCGATTCCTTCCGCATCGTTATTGACAGCCTCGTCAATATCGGATATGTGATTGATATTTGCATAAAGATTGATTTTTCGCCCGTCCGCCGTAATGGTTGGCAAGCCTTTGAGTTGGCTTAACAGTTCTCTTTTTTTGCAGTTTTCGTCAACTCTTGCTTTCATTTCCTTTTTTGTAGCCTCATCGGGGTCTATGTAGAGTTTGCCGGAAAATCCGTCTAATACCGCAAATTTGCCGTCTAACTCCTCGCCAATTCCCTGCATACCGAAAGCGGCGGGAATAGCCTGCGAACGCGCCAATATCGCAGTATGCGAAGTTGCCCCGCCCTTTACGGTCGCTATTCCTAAAATCATGCTCTTTTCAAAGCCGACAATTTCCCCCGGCGTAATATCATCGGCAATAATGATAGATGGAGCGTTGATTTCAATCGGCTTATAATGCTCCGGGTTGAGTGCCTTTTGGATTCGCTCGGATATATCTTTAACATCAATTGCCCGCTCTTTCATGTAGTCGTCGTCCATACAAGAGAAAATCTCGCTGAAATTTTTCGCCGTGACAGCAATTGCATATTCGGCATTAGCCGCTTGGTTCTTTATAATATTCGTAATGGATTCTATGTAATCAATATCTTTGAGCATTAGTTTATGAATGTCAAAAATTGACGCATTTTCCTCGCCCAGAGTTTCTTTTGTTTCTTTATATAAATCTTCAAGCTGTAAACAAGCTGTTTCGTGCGCCGCTTCAAACCGCACCAGCTCTTTTTCTATGTCACTAATTTTTTTGTGCTCTATTGTTGCGGGCTTGTTTTTCAGAAAATAAATCGCCCCGAACGATATGCCGTCGGACATACGAGTGCCTTCAATGACCAACATATTTTTCCCCTCCTATATATACATGAATTAATTCTAAGTTTGAGCCGAGGATTAAAAAATCCGCCGCTTTGCCTATTTCAAGGCTGCCGACAAGGGAGTCAATCGAAACAGCCCTTGCCGGATTAATTGCAGCCGCTTGCACGGCAATTTCAAGAGGAATCCCAAACTTTACGGCATTTTGAAAGCAATCAAACAAGTTTGCGGCACTACCCGCAATTGCCCCGCCGACTGATAGGTTAGAACGCCCGCCTTTAAGAATAATAGTCTGCCCGCCTAATTCGTATTCGCCGTCCGGCATACCTGTTGCCCTGATACTGTCGCTCACAAGGCATATTCTGCCCCTGCCGAACATCTCAAATACAGCCCGCACGACCGACGAATGAATATGCACTCCATCGCATATAATTTCCGCAAAATCGGCATAGTCAAAAGCCGCCCCGATAACCCCGGGTTCTCTGTGAGTAAGCGGCGGCATGGCGTTAAACATATGCGTTACATGGCTTGCCCCTGCATTAAAAGCGGCGGCGGCAGTTTCATAATCCGCATTGGTGTGAGCCAAACTTACCTTGCAATATTCGCAAGCCTTGCGGATAAGTTCAGCCGCCCCCGGCAGTTCGGGCGCAAGAGAAAGCAAGCGGATATTACCGTTTGAGATTTCAAACAGTCGTTCAAAGGCGGCAATGTCCGGTGCTATGACGTTCTCGGGCTTTTGTGCACCGCATTTTGCCTTATTCAAAAAAGGACCTTCCATGTTAATCCCGTGCAAGACTGCACCGTAACCCCTTTTACCGCAATACGAAGCGGCGGCAACCATAACACAGGTGAGTGCTTCCAAATCAAGTGACATGGTTGTCGCCGCTATGCTCGTAATGCCGTGCTTGCCGTAATAAGAGAGCATTTTTTCAATTCCCGCAGGGTTGGCATCGCAAAAATCGCTGTTTACACAGCCGTGAGTATGAATATCAACGAACCCCGGCAACACATATCTGCCTGAAGCATCAATAATCTCACCCGCCAAACTGCCCGCAGGAGCTATGTTCGTAATAATACCATTATTAAATTCCAAATCGCACTTTTCAAATTTGCAATCTGCTCCAAAAACCAAACCGCCTCGTACTATCATAATTACAGCAACTTTCTCATTTCATCGGCGACACGCTGAACCTGCGTTCCGATAATCACTTGCACGCTTGTTTTGCCCGGTCTGATTACTCCGCTTACTCCGGCTGATTTTATAGCCTTTTCGTCTACATTTGCGGATTCTTTTACTTCAACACGCAAGCGGGTAATGCAGTTATCGAGAGAGGCAATATTTTCGGCACCGCCCAAGCCTGCCAAAACTTGTTCTGCCATTGCTGTAAAATCTTTGTCTGATGTTGTCGGCTTGATTTCTGCTTTCAGAGCCTCTTCTTCGTCCTCACGACCGGGCGTTTTTAGGTTAAACTTGGTTATAATTACACGGAAAAGTACGTAATAAATCACGAAAAATGCCGCTCCTGCAATAAATACGCCCCAAGGGTTCTGCGCCATAGGCGTTTTCCAGCAAAGAATTAAATCAATTAACCCGCCGCTGAAATTAAACCCTGTGCGGACGGGGAGAGCCGCCATTACACCCATTGAAACCGCCGTCAGCACAGCGTGCAAAACATACAGCGGCGGGGCTAAAAACATAAAGGCAAATTCAAGCGGCTCTGTAACCCCTGTCAGAAATGCGGCGAAAGATGCCGAGAGCAGAAGCCCTGCCGCCGCTTTCTTCTGCTTATCTTTTGCCGTATGAAGCATAGCTAAAGCGGCACCGGGCAAGCCGAACATCATAATCGGGAAGAAGCCTGTCATATATTGCCCCGTAACGCCGTATTCCCCTGTATTACTCCAGAAATTTTCAAGGTCGTTGATTCCTGCTACATCGAACCAGAATACAGAATTGAGTGCGTGGTGCAAGCCGAAAGGCAGTAAGAGTCTGTTAAATAATCCGTAAATCCCTGCCCCGACTGCCCCCAAGCTCATAATAGCCGTGCCAAACGCAACCAGCCCGCCGTATACCAAGGGCCAGACAAAAAGCAAAACCATAGCCGTAACAACGCTCACACCTCCGGCGACGAGGGCAACGCTTCGTTTCCCGCTGAAAAAAGCCAACGCATCGGGCAGTTTGGTATTTTTAAATCGGTTATAACAAATTGCCCCAATCAGCCCGCATATTATGCCGATAAAGACATTGTCGATTTTTCCGAATGCCGCACTCACATCTTCAAGCGGCGTTTTGCTTATCATGGCAATCGTTTCGGGCGACAAAATGCTTTGGATTAGGAGCCATGATATTAACCCCGCAAGTGCCGCCGCACCGTCATTATCATCAGCCATTCCGACCGACACGCCTACAACAAAAAGAAGCGGCATATTGCCGATAATAGCATTCCCCGCCGCTATTAAAAATGCCGCAATTTGGTTGCCGTCGCCCCAGCCGGCAGGGTCAATCCAGTAGCCGATACCTAACAAAATAGCCGCAAAAGGCAAAGCCGCCACAGGCAGCATAAGAGCTTTTCCGAGTCGTTGTACTGTTTTCATGTTATGTACTCTCCTTATAAATTCTCACTCAAAAACACCGTAATCCTCTGTGCCGCTTCGTCTTCACCTGCTCCGCTGAATGTCAGCGTTATTTCATCGCCGCATTTTAATCCTAAGCCCATAATGCCGAAAATCCGTTTTCCGTCAACCATTTTTTGAGGCGTTCCGACCCGCACCTCTCCCGAAAATTCACTCAATGCCTTAACCAACAGCCCCGCCGGACGCGCGTGAATCCCCGTCTCGTCCCGAATAACATATTTGACCTCTTTCAAAATACTCAACCCTTTCTGCAATAATTGTTCACTGTTAATTGTTAATTGTTAATTGTTAATTGTAATAAGCGTTTCGCCCGCTTTGATTGCGCCTTCCTTGGCAAAAGACAGCTTCCCGAAATCATCGGGGTTGCAAATTATTACGGGGGTGACTGTATCAAAGCCCTCTCCGCTTATCGCCGCCGCATCAAATTCCATCAAAATATCGCCCTTGCTAACCTTTTCGCCGCTGTTTTTAATAATGGTATAATGCCGCCCCTTTAGCTTCACCGTGTCAATCCCGACATGGATAAGGAGCTGAACCCCGCTGTCGGTTACCAAATTTGCGGCATGACCGGTTTCAAACATCTGCTCAATAACCGCGCTGCACGGCGCGCAAACATAACCCGAATCGGGCTGAATTGCTATCCCGGGACCTAAAATACCTTGACTGAAAACGGGGTCGCTTACCTTTGAAAGCGGTATAACCGTGCCATCCATCGGCGAGGATATTACAATGCTCTTTTTCCCTAACCCAAACATAATTTATCATTCCTTCCTGTTGCTTTATTTTTTACATCAAATTAAGTCGCTCAAAGCACTTAGCAGTCCCATTCCTTATATATGGCTTCCGAAGCCTATAATACGTTAACCAAAAAATTACAAATACGGTAAAACGGAGTAATTAATTCTCCTCGTATGAGCTATTGTAGGTTTTATTATACCATAAGTATCGGATACTTTCAAGCTTTTTTTTAAACAGACATAAATAATTAAAATTTTTTCGACCTGTACAAATAGTAGGGGACGGGCTTGCCCGTCCCGAAAAAAAACCGCACCTCGTCCAAAAAAAAAAAAAAAAAAACCGCACCATTTCTCCTATTATCGGGACAGGCAAGCCTGTCCCCTGCTATATAAACCCTATTGCATATGAATTGCATCCCGCAGAAATTCGGCACAGCCGGGGGCAAGCTTGTCATAATTTGCCTTGAAGCGTTCGTCTGCAACATACATTTCACCGAGCCCCTTGTGATATTCTTTAGAATATTTCGGATAAAACACGCAAAGCCATTGGCGATGCAAATCGCAGGCTTTTTGAGCAAGTTTGCCTGCAATGTCGCCGTCATCAAAAGCGGCTTTCAGTGTTTCCTCAAATTCAAGGCGGAGGCGTTCGCCCTCGTCATACTGCGCTTGGGTCAGCCCTTTCAGCTTTGCGTTTGATTCATCAACGGCGTTATTACCGTACTTTTCTCGAACCTCCGCTCCGTATTTCCGCTCGTTTTCGTCTATGAGGGATTGTTTAAAGCCCTCAAATTTTTCCGTGTCAGTCATAGTTATTTCCCCTTTCATTGCGGCTATGGATTTACTTACGTTGGTTATCAGCAAATCAAGCCGCTCTCGTTTTTTATGAAGCTTGGAAAGGTGGCTTTCAAACGCTTTTTCCTTGTCAAAATCGGGCGATGATAAAAGTACCTTGATTTCCCCCAATGAAAAGCTAAGCTCCCTGAAAAAAAGGATTTGTTGCAATCTTTCCAGTTCGTCCTGCCCGTAAATGCGATACCCCGATGAGGCAATTCTCGCCGGCTTCAAGAGCTCAATTTCATCGTAATACCGCAGGGTACGCGCACTGACTCCCGACATTTTCGATAGCTTATTACTTGAATATTCCACTTATTTTCACACCTTTCCGATTGCGAAATGTACATCACAATCTCATTATACACTATTACGCAACGTCAAAGTCAATAGGGTTCATAGAAAGTTTACAAATATGTTTGAAAAAGTGGTTGTCAAAGCAGTTTGGTTTATGTTATAATATGTTATATTCTTGTATACCATACCAAGAATCACTCGGTTGCTATGATAAGGTAGCACACCGTACAGCTCTGACGCTCTGCTTAACGGTGGAGCGTCATCTGTTTGTAAAAGATTGTTTAGAAATAATGAACAGTTTCTAAAGAAAAGGACGGTAAAATTATGCGTTACAGTATAGGGTTAGATATAGGCATAGCTTCAGTAGGCTTTGCAGTTATGAAGCTTGATGAATACGATTTACCTTGCCGAATAGAAAGATTAGGTTCTCGGATTTTTGATGTTGCGGAAAATCCTAAAGATGGTGCATCTTTAGCTTTGCCACGCCGTGAGGCACGTGGGTCACGCCGCCGCATTAGAAGAAGAAAACACCGCAAAGAGCGTATAAGAGAGCTAATTACAGAACAAGGATTGCTCTCACAAGATGGGTTGGATAGCCTATACAATGGGGATATAACAGACATTTATCAGATTAGAAGCGAAGCTATTGACAGGCAACTTACAAATGAAGAATTTGCCCGTGTTTTAATACATCTGTCTCAAAGGCGAGGGTTTAAGTCAAACCGCAAGACAGAGAAAAATGCTGAAGAGGGCAAATTACTAAAAGCTGTTTCCTTAAACCAAATTATAATGACAGAAAACAATTTTCGCACTGTAGGCGAAATGTTTTATAAGTATGCAGATTTTGCAGAAATTAAACGAAATAAAGCGGATAGTTATTCAAATACTGTTCGCCGGGAAGATATTCTTAACGAGGCTCATGAGATATTTAAGCGTCAGAGAGAATACGGCAACACACTTTGCTCGGAGGATTTCGAGGAAAAATATTGTGATATATTATCAAGTCAGCGTTCCTTTGACGAAGGACCGGGAGAGGGTAATAAAAATTCACCCAGCCCTTATTCCGGCGACCAAATAGAGAAAATGATTGGTTCTTGCACATTTGAGGAAGGTGAAAAACGTGCTGCAAAAGCCTCTTGTTCCTTTGAAATATTTAGTTTACTCCAAAAAATCAATCATATAAGGCTTGAAAACGGAGGCAAAGCTACACCATTAACTAATGAGCAATGCCTTAAATTAATTGCTACCGCTCATACATCGGCTGAATTGAATTACCATAAAATAAGAAAGGCTCTCAATATTTCCGATGATATGAGATTTAATGACATAAAATACGGAAACGACAGCGATAACGAAACAGCCGAAAAGAAAATTAAATTCAACTTTTTAAAGGCTTACCATGATATGCGTAAAGCCTTAGATAAAGTATCAAAAGGCAGAATGAATGTTCTATCTATCAAGCAAAGAAATGAAATCGGGCATATTTTTACCGTCAATAAAACTGATGATAAAATTCGAGCTGCTTTAAACTCAACCGATTTGGATACATACGACATTGAAGCATTGATTGAAAATTTAGGGACATTCAGTAAATTCGGGCATTTGTCAATAAAGGCTCTTGATAAGATTATTCCGTGGTTAGAGCAAGGGTTAACGTATGACAAGGCTTGCACGGAAGCGGGTTATAACTTTAAAGGTCGTGGCGGCGAAAAAAGCGGGTTAATTTCATTAAAACATCTTGCTGAGGAATACAAATATACTGTAACAAGCCCTGTTGCTTGCAGGGCTTTATCGCAATGCGGTAAGGTAATCAATGCGATTATACGTGAGCAAAGCCCCAACTATAACGGCGACTTGGGCAACATAAACAGCCCTGTTTATATCAATATCGAGCTTTCAAGAGAGATGTCAAAAGATTTTGATGAACGCAATAAGCTTGATAAAGGTATGAAAGAAAACCACGCACAAAACGAAAAGCTAAAGCAGGAAATACAAAATACATTTAAGAAACTCAATCCTACCGGACTTGATATTGTTAAGCTAAAGCTATATAAACAACAAAGCGGAATTTGCCTTTATTCGCTGAAACAAATGGATATATCTCAATTATTTGACCCCGGTTATGCAGATATTGACCACATTATACCCTATAGCGATTCCTTTGATGATACATATAAGAACAAGGTTTTAGTCCTTACTGCGGAAAATCGCCAAAAGGGCGACAGGCTTCCTTTGCAATATCTGAATGGGAAAAAGCGGGATGATTTTATCATTTGGGTAAATAATTCTCATCTTCCTATGTCCAAAAAGAGAAATTTACTTAAAGAAGAATTAACTGAAACGGATTTATCTGGATTTAGGGAGCGGAATCTGCAAGATACAAAGACAATATCACGGTTTATGTATAATTATCTTGCCGATTACTTGAAATTCTCAATATTCTTATCTGAACGCAAACGCCATGTAACCGCAGTAAACGGTGCTGTTACTTCCATGCTTCGTAAGCGATGGGGGCTTAATAAAATACGTGAGGACGGCGATACTCATCATGCACTTGATGCGGCGGTAGTGGCTTGTACCACACAGGGTATGATTAACGAATTATCACGGTATCACAAAGATAAGGAGCGTATTTATTGCGATGAAACAGGATTTGAAATATCTAAGAGAACGGGCGAAGTATTAAAAGAGCGTTTCCCGCAACCATATGTGCATTTTACAGATGAACTTACGGCAAGATTATCGGGTAAACCGAGAGAAGCTGTTGAGCGGTTAAAGTTATATGGCGAAAGCGACCTTGCGAGGGTGACACCTATTTTCGTGTCAAGAATGCCGTCACGCAAAGTCAGCGGTGCGGCACATAAAGAAACTATCAAGGGAATAGGCGAAAATAATACTGCTGTTAAAAGAGTTGCTTTAACCGCATTAAAGCTAAAAGACGGTGAAATCGCAGACTATTATGAACCCGCAAAAATAAGCGACCCTTTGCTTTATAACGCATTAGTTAAACGCCTTATTGAATTTGAGGGAGATGCTTCTAAAGCATTTTCCGAACCCTTTTATAAGCTCAAGAGCGATAAATCTAAAAATCCTGATGAACCACCTCAACCTGTCAAAAAAGTTAAGCTATGTGAAAAAAGCACTTTGAATGTTTCTGTTCACGATAAAAAGGGCGTTGCGGATAACGACAGTATGGTTCGGGTTGATGTTTTTCATATTCCGAATGATGGCTATTATCTTGTTCCGATTTATGTTGCCGATACCATAAAAAGCGAGTTGCCAAATAAGGCGATTGTAGCTAACAAACCATATGAAGATTGGAAAGAAATGGACGAGAAAGATTTTATATTCTCGCTATATCCTAACGATTTGATTTTCATCAGACCTAAGAAAAATATGGTCTTCTCCAAGGTAAACAAAGATAGCAGACACCCCGAAAAATCAGAAAAAAAATCTGCATTTGTTTATTATAAATCAACGGGAATTAATACAGGTTCAATGACGGTAATTAATCACGACAACAGCTATAAAATACCCAGTCTTGGAGCTAAAACCTTATTGGAATTTGAAAAATGGCAGGTTGATATTTTAGGCAATATTTCAAAAGTAGGGCGAGAAACAAGACAAGGCTTTGACGGAAAAAGGAGGCATTAATTATGGCTTATCGAAATATTATGATACAAAATGAAGCGAGGCTATCCTTGAAGAGTAAACAGCTTTGCCTAAAAACAGAAACTGTCGAAGCCACTTTTGCTATTGAGGATATTGATACTATTTTGATAGAAAACCGTCAAACCACGGTTAGCACGGCATTACTCGGCAGATTAGCACAAAGCGGCGTTGCGTTATTTATATGTGATGAATATCATCTGCCCTGCGCCGTATTAACTCCTTACTTACAGCACTCTCGCCAACATGAGATTGTAAAAAATCAACTGGAGCTTTCGACTCCTGTTAAAAAGCAACTTTGGAAGCAGATTGTTACCGCAAAAATCAGAAATCAAGCAAAATGCCTTTCACTTTGCGGCAATGAAACTGCGGCTGATAAAATTGAACTCATTGCAAAAACGGTTCGTTCAGGCGATGAGGGCAATGCGGAAGGGTATGCGGCGGCACAATATTTCCCAGCACTTTTCGGCGATGATTTTACAAGGGGAGGTGACTGCGACCAACGGAACGCTTGGCTTAATTACGCCTACGCTATAATTCGGGGATGCGTGGCACGGAGTTTGACGGTTTATGGTTTCTTTCCGCTATTCGGTTTGCAACACCATTCTTCGCTAAATCAATTTAATCTGGCGGATGATTTTATTGAGCCTTTCAGACCAATTGCCGACCTATTCACCGCAAAAAACGCTTCTTGCGACGACAGATTGACCTCAAAGATTAAACAACAGCTTGTAAATCTTGTAAACTATGACATTATGCTCAATGAAAAAAAGTACGCTCTTTCCTATGCGATTGAACTTACGGTGAAAAGCTTTTCCGCAGTATGTGCGGGAAAAAGTAAAAATTTGATTTTGCCGGAACTTATTCCGCTTAACCAACACGCCTATGAATAAATTTATGAGAATAATAGTATTTTTCGATTTACCCGTCAAAACGAAATCAGAACGGAGAACTGCTGCTAAATTCCGAAAATTCCTGATTGACGATGGGTATCATATGTTGCAATATTCGTTATATGCGAGAACCTGCAACGGAAACGATGCCGTAGAAAAGCATAAAAGGCGGCTTTACGCCAGTTTGCCTGACAACGGCTCTGTTCGTATGCTTGTCATTACGGAAAAGCAATTTCAAAGCATTGAAATATTAGTTGGAAAACTGACAGCTTGCGATAATACTTTTGAAACGGAGCAACTTACGCTTTTTTGAAAAAATCGGCAATAATTCCATACATTAAGCATAAATAACAAACCCCGCAAAAGCCGTCAAACCCTTAAAGTAAGACGCTTTAAGCGGGGTCTATTATACCATACCAACAATCACCCGGGGGCTATAACTGCCGTTGAGCAGTGCTACGAATGATACTAATTATACCATACCAACAATCACCCGGGGGCTATAACATGGTTCAGCAAGGGGATTACCCAAGCGGTATTATACCATACCAACAATCACCCGGGGGCTATAACCCCCTCTGTCAAGACCTTTGAACAGGTCAAATTATACCATACCAACAATCACCCGGGGGCTATAACATATTAAACGGCGACTTACCTAATGGCCGGATTATACCATACCAACAATCACCCGGGGGCTATAACGCGCGGGGCGCGCGAACGCAAAAGACTTGGATTATACCATACCAACAATCACCCGGGGGCTATAACAAAGAAATAGCCTCCTCCCCCCGGAATTAATGGAGAATGTTTTAAATTTTCTCTTAACATACTAATTATACATCAAATGAACCAATATGTCAATAGCTTCGCAAAAAAAATTAAATGATATTGGGCTTAGGCTTAGCTCAATGGAAGTTATATCCTAATTCGTACTGTGGTATGAATTGCAATTTTTAGAACCCGTGTTCATGTACATTTCAAAACAGAAGTATTTGGCGTGAAACACAAATAGTTTATCTCGTCTTTCCAACTGAATATGTTATCGCCAAGATGATTTCACTTTTAGGAGAAGATGAATATCAATTTGTTATTGAGGTCATGGAATATGGGCTTCAATATGTAAATGACGATTTAACTTATGACGGAAGCTATGCAGATGATGAATTTTATAATATTTCCTTTGTTTACAAAAATGTTTAAATTCGAGCAAAGGGCATGGTTCAGGAGATTCAGCTATGGTCGGATTTCAGTGAATTAATAGCGGTTTTGGCGGCTAATCCTTCATCGGTTGTGATTAATTCCTACAGCCCAAAGGAGCTTTCTTTGTGGGATAAGGAGGAGCAGATGAAGAGGCTGGCGCAGGAAATTTTGGGGCATTAATCAAATTTAATCAACAATGAGGCGTTTCATTTAGGCGGGGCGTTTTTTTTGATGGTTCAAAGATGTGTCCCCCACCAAAAAAAACAACCGTTTCCATTAACCCCCAACTATATCCGTTAAGCTATAGCAGAAAGAGAATGAATATTGCACCTGATTCGTATTTTTCCTGCTCTCCCTTGCAATAGCACCACGGATTTTAACCTGCTCCTGAACCCCGTCCCAAACCCCACGGCTGATAATCGCCTCATGATGATTTTAGATATGAACTAAAGGAACTTCACCATTATTTCGGCGGGTTTCTTTTGTCAAATAGTCAACTGTGAACTCTTTCCATTGTGTTAAATCGCCGATATATTTGTCATTTTTAAGAACATACATTATGGACGAATTATTCCAAAGTCTCTCCGTACTCGTCAAAATTCCCTCATCATAATAATATACCTCTTTTAACCACCAGTTTTCATTCTGACTTATATACTCCGTGAAGTATTTTATTTGAGCCGCAAGCGAGTGGAGTTGGTATTTATCATCGGTCGAAACACGGCAATAAGCCGCTACATGTATAACATCGCTGTTATACATAATACCTCCTTCCCCAAAAGATACGGGAATAAATTCCCTTGCAAATATATTATACTATTTTAGTGGCTGTAAGTCAAGTAGTTTTGCAAATTTTGCAGGGGAATTTATTTTTAATTTACACCGTTATCTTTTGGGTTTGCATTAAAAATTCAAATTGCTTTGCGTTGATTAAGCCTTTTTGTTTCATCATCATTCCCCCCCTCATAAGTAACCCGACTTTCAAGGCTTTTTATATATCCTAAAAATCCTAAAAATTATTTTCGTGATTTTAACCAAATCAAGGGCAACAACAAACGGCTATTTTGACATTCCCGATACAAATTTCTGTTACATGTATAACGTAATCCTAACCTATGCAATTGAGTTTTGCTTTTTGATTTTTACACCATAATAAAGTCGCCATAATTTTCATCGCTTTCGATAGGTTCATCAAGTCCGAATATCTTTCTTCCGAACACAGGCAGAGCAATCTTATCTATGTAATCGGGAATAAACACTCTTTCCTCTATTCGTCGAAAAGCGAAACTTTGTGGCAAAATTAGTTCAATGAACATTTTTCTAAAAGCTTCATAAGACATTATTTTTTGCGGTTTATGCTGGTATAAAAGAATTTTCGTATTCTCCGGGAGTTTATCGCAATACTCTCTAACCATTTTATGCGGCTTGAAACAGCTTTTATCGAACGTTGAAAATTCTACTTGATATTCACGCTCCAAGTAAGAGTAATTTTCAGGCAACCAAAACCGTGACATCGCCTCGCCTTCTCCTAAATATAGTTTAGTGACAGGACAGCCATAATACTTCGTTATCCAATCATTGACATAACCAAAGATAAGGAGTTGATTATACTTTTCTTCGCTACTAAAAATATAGTTGTTATCCATTAAGAATTTCAATATTTTCAACCATTCAAACAGAACTTTAGCTATTTCAAAATCGCTATATTGATAATTACTCAGCGTTATTGCTATTTCAACAATATATTCTTCTTTGCCATCAGGCACGGTGTACACAGCATCATCCGTAATAAATGAAATTAAAAGGTCGGTCAAAGAATTATCTATTACGCTTTCAAGTTGGTTTGGAAAAGGGAGTAAACGCCCCTTTTCTTTGTCAAACATATTTTTCTCATCAGAGTTATGCTTGAATACAAATTGCGTACCGATAGCTCGCCATCTAAGTTGCTGCGTTAATAATCCGCAAACATCCCAAAGAAAAGCTCCGTCTTGGGCGTTAAGTCGTGATAATTGCGGCATATCAATTTGAAGCAGTTGACGGTAGTCATTCTTTGCTAACTTATCCTGTAAACTCTGTGGAAGCCCCTCGAAGCAACCGAAAAAATTTGTTTTCAATATATCTCGTAATTCTCTCAAATCCTTTTGTGTAAACACCCAAATGCAGCCGTTCGGAATGCTTGTATGTTTTTCATTTTCAGAAACAGCAAAGTACGCTGCCGTTCTGAAGTTGGTGGTAATATCAATTAAATCTGTAGGGCAACCATAATGTTGAGCTATTGCCATTGCGTAATCATCATTGCCGTTTAATATACTGCTTATAAAGGGATTGTTTATTAGCCATTCAAGGGCAGAAGCGGATATATTGCAGGCTTTTTGGAATTGCTCTTTTGAACTGTGATGCCTGTGCAGAGAAGATTTGATTTCCCATAGGCTCGATTGCCCTCTAAAAAAACAATCCGATGTATCGAATTTATCGAGGAAATCTAACAACTTCTGAATACACGGGAAAACGAACCTGTTTATGCCTTCATAATTGTGTTGAGCAATTTCCGCTAAATCTCTACTAAAATATTGCTTGTGCATATTATAACCTCATCACCTAATATTGGCTTTTTTCTGATATTTTATTTATAGTATAACACTTTTTGACAGGAATTGCAAGCATATTTTGGAAAAATATGCTTAATTATGCTTGGCTTTGGGAGTAATATTAAGTTTTTTGAAAAAACACTTGTAATTTTTGTCGAAATATGGTATGATTATGATGTTAAGAAAATAAAAGCAGAGCGTTCTTCGATGACTGCTTGCAAGAGGGGGCGTTTTGTAATCTCCATAGTGAAGAGTTCAAAGTACGAAAGGTAGGTTTCCAATGTGTAAAATGTATAAGGAGTTAAAGAGCTCTTATGGGAGCAAAGATAATTTGAACAAAAGCATGATTATGTGGGCAATATTATTTCTTTTTTTTGCTGCCGGATTGTGGTTTTTCCACGTTGATGGATTATGTCTTCTTTTTATTTATTTATCAGCCACATTAGTGATTTCGTCATTTTTCATCTTGTCTCTTTATGCTTTCTTTGACAAAAAGACAGCTCATAAGTGTGAAAAAACCAAAAGGAGATTTATGTTTTTCTTTTATTGGCTATTTGCTATCTTTGCTCTGCCGGTTTCGATACTTTCATTAATTCTAAATAAAACTAAAATGACAAATTTTTGGGAATTTATCCATGCGTATATTTTCGCTTTTATCGCTTCTCTTTACATTACTCTTATGTCAGCGATTAAGCTGCTTTCAAAGCTGGTTGAAATGGATTTACCAATACGCATAGCACCTATCATTTTTGTGTTATTCATCATTTATGGCTGTCTTGTTCATTTTTGGATGCGTTTATTTTTTAGCTTATATCATTGTATAAGTAAAAAGGAAATAATTAAGATTCCAAGGGTATTTTTTAAAGATATAAGTATTGATGAACATTATACTCAAACAAAAGATGAATTGTATATACTTGCTTTTGTTACAATAGCTATAATAACGCTTATTGCAATATCATATGATGGGAATGAATCAAATAAGCTATTTTTTGATGAAACCCTCCGTGCTGTTACCTTGTATATCGCTATTGATAGGATTAAAGATAAGTGGCGAAAAGTAAATAATAAAAAAACTTGTGATAAATGCAAAAATTATAGTCCCTCATAATCAAAGTAAAACGATATGCGGTTATATTTTCCGCATATCGCTATATTGCAGGGGAAAATCGCCGTAATTTCGGGATTTTTATTATATTTTTAGATTGTTTTTTTTTTTTTTTTGGTTAGATGTGATTGTATGTTACTATTTAAAGGGAGCGGGCTTTTTTTATGTATTTTTTGCAAATGGTTTGCAAAATTTGGGAGAATAGGTTATAATTAAGGAGGAGTTAGGGATGAAACACAGTGAAATTACGGCGGCGGTGAAGGCGCGGCAGGCTAATGCGCCGGCTTACATATGTAATTTTCCATTCGGAGCCTTTGACGCGGCTTGACGTGGACAGGGCGGGGCGCGGGTTGCGGAGCGTGAGGCTAAAGCAAGCACGGGGAAAACTGAGGAGGAATTGGCGCGGGAGCGCGTTGATGCTTTGGCGAAGGAATTGGACAGTTTTAATTTCAACATTCCGGGTGGTTCGGAGGCGCAAAACAAAAGCATTATGAAAAACAGGTATGTTGAAATGCTTCGGTTGATTGAACAGTATGATTTTGACTTTCCTAAATTTGATTCTTTTGGAAAATATAAGTGGGATTTGCTGGAGGCTTGTGCTGAAATTGGGGCGGTTATTACTTGGATTAAAGTTGGGCGATTGATTGTTGAGGATTATGTGAGGGAGCGCGGGTTGAAGGCTGATATTTGGTTAGGGGTTTATCAGAATAATCCTGTTGGGGTTTTGGCGATGGTTAAGGCTGGGTTTTCGGGGGATATTACGGGGTCGGAGGCTGATGTTGAAAGGGGGGATAGGTTTAGGAGGGAGGCTTATTTTAGGGCTTTGGAGGAGTTGGAAGCTAGTTATGCTAAGGCTGTGGGGGAAATCGGTTCAACAGGGTTTGAAAATGATGGTAGGTATAAAAAACTAATTGAAAGAGTTAGTAGTTTCAATGTTGAGCAGTACAAAAAAGACTTTGTTCTAATAATATTTCCCTTGCTTTTCGATTATGAGAATAAAACAGGGATTCCACTCGAAATTATGTTCGGTCAAATTTGCATTGAGTCAAGTTATGGCAAAGACCCAATAGCAATAAATGCGAATAACTATTTTGGGTATAAAGGTAAAGGTCCCGCAGGTAGCTACGCTTCTAAGACGAAGGAAGTGATAAATGGTCAACATGTTGAAATCATTGATGATTTCAGAAAATACAATTCCATGTCCGAAAGCATAGATGATTATATTGATTTGTTGCTCAGAAACTATAAACAATATTCAGGGGGCGGGTCTCCTAAAGATTGGGCTAATGCCTTAGATAAAGGCGGTTACGCTACTGCGCCGGATTATGGAAGTTCTGTTCTGAATGTAGCATCAACATGGAGGATATACGAATGAGTTTAAATTTGTGCAAACTGTATATATTTGCTCTCCTTTTAATTGTGTTATTAGCGGGATGTTCTAAAGATATTGTAGGCAATTCAACACACATTTCAAATGCGGATAGTTCACCCGATTACGAAAAAGAGGGAGAAGATGCAGGCAACTCTGACCCCCCTAAAACCTCAACAAGTCTGGCTATCATTGAAAGCGGGGTTTCAGAAGACTGTTTTTTAGCGGGCGAGCCTGTGTATGTATATGATAATGCGGATTATCCTATATCGGCTGACGAAGCTTTGGAGTTGGTTGAAAATGCACTGGAAAAACGTCGAAAATTCAACGCAAACCCGACAAATTTTGCGGTTAGCGGAGTAGCTGAATATGGTGGATTTGGCTACTATTCAATCCGGGAATTTGTTTTCAATGAAGACTTAATATTTACAATTCAACGATATGTTGTTGACGTAAGTACCGGTGAGATTTATCTTGATTATGACCCTACATTACACTATATTCAAACAAAAGAGCGGTTTCCCGAATTTGCGGATTGTATTGACTCCATAGAAGAAGATGACGGGCGAACAAGATTTATAAGGCTCAGATAACCCTGTCAACACTCTTGCAACGCAACTAACTGCCTCCGCAAGCCAAATACAAGCGTGGAAAAATGAAAAAATAGGAGCATTTGGCGCGCTAATGGCAAAATTCTAATTGAGTAATACTGTTTAACGAATAAAATTGAGACAAAAGCTAACAAAATGCAAATTTTATTCGTTAAACAGTAGATTTCATTGAAAGGTTGCTTTTATTATGAAAAATACAATTGTTTTAATAGCTTGCTTATTATCACTTGGGCTTTTGGCATCATGTGAAAATAACAATAGCGCGGAATACAACGGACTCAATTCATCGGGAACAATCACAGAAATAAACTCAATTTTGGAAACAACAACGACAGAAATTACAGAGGAATTGCAACCTAAAGTCCCCACCGACTGGCAGATTACATATGCTGAATATTTGGATAATTTGAATTATGATGATGTATTTGGTATATATGTTGGTGATATAAATCAAGATAATATCCCGGAAATCGTCATTTCTTATGGGGATTTTATCAAAATGGATGTCAGAATGTTATACTATGACACCAATGTAGTCAAGGAAATTGAAGAAAGTTTTTCATGGCGGGGCGGATTTGGAGGTTCTTATGAAATTCGCCGTTGTGAATCTTCGGGGCAATTAATATTTTTTAACAGCGGTTATCGAAAATGGTATTATTCTGTTTATGATGATAATAACGGGGATTATGAAAAATATATTGATTTGCTATATTGGTATGACTTGGATTATCAATATGATGACTACGGAAATATTCTTGATTTTAAAATACCTTGGAATTACAGTGTAAATGGTATCGAATCAGACGAGGTGTTTTTTGAGGACGATTGGGAGGTTTGCAGGCAGCAACTTGTCGAATCCATAAAGAATTCCACAGATGTTGACTTAGACACCATAAAGAATGTCGTTACTATTTTTGAAGAAGGCGATAGCACACGCTCAATGCTTGTTTTATCACTTGATGTTGATGGTGATTTTACTGCTTATTTTGAGGAAAAATTATTTTACTAAAGGAGGTGGTATTTTGATAAAATGGTTTGTTACTACACTATTCCTTTTTGCGTTCGTTACCTTGTGGTTGTCGGGTTGTATTTCAAATAACGGAGTGCAGGAAAACACTGAAATTTCAATAGCGTCACAAAATGTTGAAAGAGCAGAAACAACGAAAGCACTTGATGAAAATCAACAGACATGGCAAGAGGCGTATACAGCTTTTTTGAGAAACTTTTCTGAACATTCCGACAATCTAAACAATAATATTGCCACAGAATCTTCTCAATCAGACATATCGCCGATTAGCGAATTTGACTGTTATACAGAAATGGAAACATGGTTAGAGGTGTATGCGGCGCATATAAGAAATTCTGTTTATGAGGAAAACTTTACCTCATACTTCTCTTTGAGAGATTTAGACAATGACGGCGTTCCTGAATTAATAATACATCAAGTTTCGGAGCTATACGCGCTTTTGACCATTTATTCATATGACGGCAATGTGCATAAAATTGGAGACTATTCTGACCCTAAAGCAGGGGTGGCGGGGTTACGTATTTCAAACAATACGCTGTATTCGGGGTTGTTTACAATGTGGTGGGGCGGGGGTGTAGAGCATTATGGATATTTGACGGTTGAGGAAAAAAAGTTGTTATATAAGTACTTGTGGTATGATAATCATAACGCTGAATCACCTCATCTAAAAGAAATTTCTGATGATAAGCAACTTATTAGTGAGTCAATTGAAGCTTTTGCACTTGATTATGATAGCAATTATCATGAAATTCATTTATTAAATGAAGATAATATTGTTGAAATATCATTGCAATCCCCTTTATGTTCTTTCCATATTTTCCGCCTAAAAGGCGGAAAATATGGAGGAACTCAACTACGAAAGGAATGTTCTTCATTATGAAAAAGCTTATTATTTTATCTATGTTGTCAATTACGGTATTTACCTCATGTAACACATCGAATAACAACTTTGCAGAGTTTGAGTTTATAACAGAAACTTCAACATTTGTTGAAACGGCAACAGCAGAAAAGACCAACGCTGACGTTATAATCACGACAGAAACAACAGCACATGCAAAAGAAATATTTACGGAAGAAACAAAGAAGCCAAGAACTTACACTTACGATTGGCAACAAGTTTATGATGATTTCTTCGTTAATAATTTTGGTAATAACTATGCTACAGAGGCTAACGGATATTTTTGGGATAATATATAGACGACATAAACGGTTGCGGTATTCCCGAAGTGATAATTAACAGCGGAATATTCTATTATAGTAATGGTGAAATAAAAGGGGAAATAGGTGCGCCTCCGAACGGATTTTACGAATATTTACCTAAAACAAATCAGATTTTGTTTTTTATGAACGGGGCAAATGGCGGCAACCGTATTTTATACGGTTACAATGGAATTTCCTCTGATTACAGTGATGTAATCACTCGATTTTCGCACACCAGTCAAGGATATTATGGAATAGATGGCGCGGAAGTTGGCGAAGACCAATATTACGAAAAATTAAGCAATTTGACTGCCAATTTGTTGGATTATACTTATCTTACTCGTTCCGATGTTGACGGTGATTTTACTGCTTATTTTGAGGAAAAGTTGTTTTATGATGCGGATTAAGATTGCTGATTATTCTGCATTGAAAGGAGGTGAAAATTATGAATAACGCATTTAACAAATTTCTTGATTCAATTCCCAATGTTCGACAAATTCTGAGGGAACGGAGGGGGAATCTTTAGCTGTTGTTAGTGAATTAATAGCGGTTTTGGCGGCTAATCCTTCAACGGTTGTGATTAATTCCTACAGCCCAAAGGAGCTTTCTTTGTGGGATAAGGAGGAGCAGATGAAGAGGCTGGCGCAGGAAATTTTGAGGTATTAGGCAACATTGAATATTGGCAATAATCAACAATGAGGCGTTTCGTTTAGACGGGACGTTTTTTTGATGGAAAGGAAGTGTTTTTTTATGAAAATCAGTTTTAAAATCAGCTTGGGTGAGGAGGTTTCTTTTACGGATTTTGATGATGTT
>Ga0099364_10000148_pt1 | contig 117713 bp, 119 predicted proteins | sample TergutTh196P3_FD_73070 | JGI IMG/M metagenome (GOLD analysis project Ga0099364, IMG submission 73070) | Microcerotermes parvus P3 segment gut microbial communities from Pointe-Noire, Republic of the Congo - Th196 P3 | ecosystem: Host-associated > Arthropoda: Insects > Digestive system > Gut ...
GGACTGTATGGGTGCCTGTACTATAGCCACCTGTAGAAATGTCAGTGCCAGTTAGAGTTAAGTCGATGGCTTGGTTATTGATGGCGGTGATGGTGATGCTTTCGGAGACTGTGGCGTGGATGTTGGCAGAGGCTGTGTCGGTGTCTATGGAGTAGGTGGTGAGGGGGGATAGATGAAGGCCGAGGGTGATGATCAGCGTGAGGCTAAGGAGAGAGAGGATGAGGCAGCGGAGATTAGGCATTGAATGCCCCCCCCCATAGCATTTTGCGTGTTTGCTTTACTCATGATGCTCTACCTTCCCTTTTCCTTGTTTACTTTAGTTTAGCATAGGCGGTTTGACAATGCAAGTAGGTGATGAAAGAAAAGTCGAGGGTTGTGATATAATAGCGGTAGGCCGCCTTAGCTCAGTGGTAGAGCAACGGTTTTGTAAACCGTAGGTCGTCGGTTCAAGCCCGACAGGCGGCTCCATTTGTGGTTGATTTGGCGGGTTAGCTCAGCTGGATAGAGCAGGAGACTTCTAAGCTCAAGGCCACAGGTTCGAATCCTGTACCCGCTACCAAGATGATATTTAGATGACGCCGAGGTCCTGCAGGGCGCGGCGATAAACAGTGACGGCGCGTTTGGCTTGGTCGAAGCCGACTGAGAACTTGCGGGTGTGGGCGATTTCGTTGCGTAATTTGTGGGCGTACCAGACGGCGTTGATGTTTTTGATGCTGGAATTGGCGGCTTTGAGGCGGTCGGCCATGTTTTCGCCTTGGAAACCGAGTTCGCGGAGGACTTCGTCGAGCATTTTATCGAGCTCGAGGACGGTCTCGTTCCAAGATTTGGGTTGCATTTTGTCCAGAGAGTTTTCAATGGCGAGAAAATCGGCCTGATAGCGGACAGTGTCGACTTTGACGACTTTATGCGAGGTCAGGCTAATGGCGGCGAAAACTAAAACGCCGACGATGAGAATAGCAGCCAGCAAAAAAGCGAGGTTGAACTCGAAAATTGCGGCAAAACTGTGTGCCATGCTAATATATTAACATGGGGGGAGGGCAGAAGTCAAATCCCGGAGCGCCGGGCGTTAGCGGGTGAGGATTTGGTCGATTAGGCCGTAGTCGACGGCGTCATCGGCGGAGAGCCAGTAGTCGCGGTCGGTATCGCGCTCGATGGTTTTAAAGGGTTTGCCGGTGTTATCAGCGAGGATTTGGTTCAACTTCTTTTTCAGAGCGACGCTCTCGCGCAGGGAAATTTCTTGGTCGGTGATTTTGCCCTCGGTGCCGCTGGATGGTTGGTGGATCATAATCCGGGCGTTGGGCAGGGCAAAACGCTTGCCCTTGGTGCCGGCGGAAAGCAGCAGGGCGCCCATGCTGGCCGAGAGGCCGACGGCGATGGTCTGGACGTCGGGCTTGACGAGGCTGATGGTGTCCAAGATGGCCAGCCCGTCGTAGACGCTGCCGCCGGGGGTGTTGATGTAGAGTTTGATGTCGGCTTTGGGGTCTTCGTGCTCGAGGAAGAGCATCTGGGCGATGACGAGGTTGGAGATATGGCGGTCGACCGCTTCGCCGAGGAAGATGATGCGGTCTTTCAAAAGGCGGGAATAGATGTCGAAAGCGCGCTCGCCATCAGGGGTGGACTCGAGCACGGTCGGAACGAGGTAGTTTTTGGGGCTTTTATGCATAACCATATTATATCATAGTTGGTCTTAAAAGGCAACCTGCTGGATTTTGGCGACGATTTGGGGCAAGAGGTCAGGGAGGGCGGCCTTTTCGGCGTCGGTGAGTTTAGCGAGGACAAAATCGGCATCGCCGAGCTGGGCGCGCGAAGGATTGTCGCTGCCGATGCGGACGCGCTTGACTTTTTCGCCCATGTGTGATATAATTGAGAAGAGGCCGTTATTACCACCAGAGGAGCCCCCCTGACGATAACGGATTTCGCCGAAAGGCAAGTCGAAATCATCACAAACAACCAGAATGTCGCTAACAGGGATTTTATAGAAGTTAGCTATCTGTTGGACAACTTCGCCGGACTTGTTGTAAAAAGCTTGAGGTTTGACGAGGAGAGCCTTTTCGTCATTAACGCTAGTTTCAGCGATTTCAGCCTGCCATTTGGGTTTATCAGCCCACTTAGCATCCAACTTAATCGCCCAAAAGTCAAGAGCAATAAAACCAAGGTTATGCCGTGTCCAGAGATAGGTGGCGCCGGGGTTGCCGAGGCCGACGATTAGCTTCATGGGCGGCCTTTCGGGCTTTTGTAGCGCTTTTCGTGGCCGCCGCTATCGCGGAGACTGAATTTGATAGGGGTGCCGAAGAACGGAAAGGCGGCGCGGAGCTCATTTTCGAGGTATCTTTGGTAGGAAAAGTGGAGTTTGGTCAAGTTGGAGCCGTAAATGACGAACCAAGGTGGCGCGACGTCGGTTTGGACGCAGTAGCGCGGGCGAGGCAGCGGCGGGCGGCCGCCGGTGGGCGGGTGGGCCGAGACGGCGTCGAGCAGGACGCGGTTTAGGTCGGAAGTTTTGATGGTAGTATGGCGGGATTCGTCGATTTTGAGGGCTAGTTCGAGGAGCTGGGCGACGTTTTTGCCGGTTTTGGCGCTGACCAAGACGACGGGCGAAAAGGGGGCAAATTTGTAGTCGCGAGAGAGGCGGTTTAGCAGGCTGTCGGCGGCTTGGGGGTCGCTAGTGAGGTCCCATTTGTTGACGGCTAAAATCAAGCCTTTGCCGGCTTCGAGAATTTCGCCGGCGAGCGAGGCGTCGAAGGCGACAAAGGGGTCGGCGGCGTCGAGGACGAGGACGCAAATGTCGGACTCAAGGATGGCGCTGGCCGTACGCATGACAGAGAATTTTTCGACGCCGACTTCTTGTTTGCCGCGGCGGCGGACGCCGGCGGTGTCGAGAATCTCGAATTGACGGCCGTAGAAGCGTAGTTCGGCGCGATTGACGTCGCGCGTGGTGCCGGCTTGGGCGCTCGCTAAGGCCTGCTGTTTGCCAGCGAGCGAGTTAAAAAGTGAGCTTTTGCCGACGTTGGGGCGACCAATTAGAGCGAGCTTAACTACGCCGCTACTCTCGCCGCCCTCCGCCCCCAAGCCGTCGGTACGGTGTTCGCCCAGCCCATCGTCATGGGTGGGCGCCACCTCATGCTCGGCCGTAGCCTGCGCAACGACCTCCGGCCCGGGTTGCGGCAGGGCGGCAGGCAAGGTTTCGCGAATCATTTCTCTTAGCTTGGGGAGGCCGGTGTTGTGCTCGGCGGAGATTTTGATGATGTCTTTAATACCGAGGCGGAGGAACTCGGATTCGGGGAGGCTGGCGCCCAGGTCGGACTTATTGAGGGCGAGGATGACTTTTTTGCCGGATTTGAGGGCTTTTTTGGCGATTTTTTTGTCGTCGTCGTTGGGGTAGAGGGTGGAGTCGAGGGTGAGGAGGATGAGGTCGGCGCTGGCGATGGCGTCGTCGATTTGGTCTTGGATGGTGGCCTCGAAGTCGTCTTCGGGGTCTTTGAGGCCGGCGGTGTCGACCAGCATGACCTCTTGGTCGCCGAGGGCGAGGCGACGCATGACGCGATCGCGCGTGGTGCCGGGGTCGTAGGCGACGATAGCCTCGCGACTTTTGGTCAGGCGATTAAAAAGCGCGCTTTTGCCGGCGTTGGTCTGGCCGACAATCGCCACCATGGGAAGTTTTTTCATAATCTTATTTTACCATATTTTTGCCGGTTTGGGTATGATATAATGTGGGAAGAAGCGGTGGCGCGTCTGGCCCAAAGTATTCTATTTTAGGCGCGAACCTTAAGAGTACGCGCCAGAGGAGGTAGCTATGGCAACTATAAAGAGAAGCGAACCAGAGGACAGAATCTTGGCCGAAGCGGTTGAAAGGGCCAAAAACGCAAATACCGTATTGCGCGACATACCCATCAGTAAAGCGAACCGAGGCATGATTGCGAGAGAGTCGTTAGGGGTATTCCTCAGCAAAGGTTGTCGAAATGTCTCAGAGGCGGAAATCGCGGACGTCCTTAAGGGATGCGACACGCTGGGCGAATTCTTCGACCGCTATGGCGGTTGCACTGAGGAGTTCGACTTCACGATTGAATTTGAACGCCGCATGATGAAGATGCTGCACGAGGCCGTTTAGCGCGTACTAAAGACAAAAATCCCCCGAAACCGGATGATTCGGGGGATTTTTAATTGCTTTTGCTAGTTTCGGGGCGTCAAAACGCCAGCGAGGGTGGGCTTCGCTGGCGATTTGACCCTTCGACTCGCCTTTTAGGCCCACCACCGTGGAGCATGACCCACCTCATTATCCTTGGGGTCTGCCGTTCAAAGGGGTTGTCCTGATTCCATAACCATCAAAAAGTGGAGGTAAGATTACTTTTTGGCTCGAAAATAAATTTTAGAGCCCGAGGAAGGTACAGAAGCAGGCAACACCTTTCAGGGGTAAAGACCAAGCATAACCGGCGGATATACCGCCTAATAAAGCCTTTACTTTATCCTGAAATATGTTATAGTTTATTTAGGTGCGGGTTAGAGGAGGCCGATTAAGGCTACTCCTTAACTCCTCACCATTATATCACAGCTAAGTGCATAAGTCAATACTTTTTGGTTATTTTCTTATAAATACAATGATTATACCATGATAATTGAGCTTATGTTAAAGAAACAGGGGAGAAATGGGGACAACTAGACAGTTGACAAAAGCTGAAAATGGTTTTTTAGCGCATTTTCCGGGAGAAATTGAGTTTTTTGTGCGGGGCGAGCTGCCGGAGCAGCGGCCGTTGACAGTGGCGATTGTGGGGACACGGAAACCGACGAAATATGGGGAAGAAGCGGCCTATAATATTGCTTATGAGCTGGCGAGGCGGGGGGCGGCGGTGATTTCGGGGTTGGCGATTGGCATCGACGCGGCGGCGCACAGAGGAGCGCTAGATGGCGGTGGCTATACGGCTGCGGTGTTGGCGGGCGGGGTGGATAGGATAAATCCGCCGCAAAACGTAGGTTTAGGCGAGCGGATTTTGGCGGATGGTGGAGCAATTATCGGTGAGCACCCAGATGGCACTAAGATTAGTCCGTGGCACTTTTTGGAGCGAAACCGGATAGTCTCGGGGCTGGCCGATGCGGTGGTTATTGTTGAGGCGGCGGCAAAATCGGGGACTTTAGCGACGGCGCGGCATGCGATGAAACAGGGGCGGCCAGTTTTTGTGGTGCCGGGCAGGTTGACGGACAAAATGAGCGCGGGTTGCCTGTCGCTACTTGAAGCCCACCCTAACAAAATTCGACTTTTCACGTCTATCGCAGTGCTCGGGGTCCTGCCGCACGGGTCCTCCCCATCCCCCTCTTTTTCTGCGAAAAACCCGGGGGCGGGGTCCCCACCGGGCACCACCCCTCGCTCGCAAAATATACAAAAAATGGTGAAGAGCGGGGCGAGCGCGACGGAAATTACGGAGAAACTGGGGGTTTCGGCGGCGGAGGTGGCGATGGTTCAAACAGAGTTAGAGCTATTTGGCTGAGCCGGCGGAGAGTTCTTGGCGGAGCTTTTGGTCGACTTCGCCAGTGATTTTCGGGTTGTCGCGAAGGAATTGCTTGGCGGCTTCGCGGCCTTGGCCGATAGTTTGGTCGTTATATTTGTAAAACGCGCCGCTTTTGATGACGACGCCGCGGTCGGCGGCGAGGTCGAGCAGGTCGCCGAAGCGCGAGATGCCTTCGTTATACATGATGTCGAACTCGGCGGTGCGGAAAGGGGCGGCAATCTTGTTTTTGACGACTTTAATCTTGGTGCGGTTGCCGATAATGTCTTCGCCCGATTTGAGCTGACCGATGCGGCGGATGTCAAGCCGGACCGAGGCATAAAACTTGAGCGCATTGCCACCGGTGGTAGTTTCGGGGTTGCCGAACATGACGCCGATTTTCATACGAATCTGGTTAATGAAAATGACGGTGCAGCGGGTTTTGCTGATAATACTGGTGAGTTTGCGCATGGCTTGGCTCATCAGGCGGGCGTGGAGGCCCATGTTAGAATCGCCCATGTCGCCGTCGATTTCGGCCTGCGGAGTGAGGGCAGCTACCGAGTCGACAACGATGATGTCAACGGCGCCGCTGCGAACGAGAGTTTCACAAATCTCAAGCGCCTGCTCGCCGCTGTCGGGTTGGCTAAAGACCAGCTTTTCGGTATCGACGCCGATTTTTTTAGCATAGGATGGGTCAAAAGCGTGCTCGGCATCAATAAAAGCGGCCGCGCCGCCGGCTTTTTGAACCTCGGCCACGGCATGCATGGCAAGAGTGGTTTTACCCGAGCTCTCGGGGCCGTAAATCTCGATAATCCGCCCCTTGGGGTAGCCGCCGCCCAGCGCGAGATCGAGGGAAAGGGCGCCGCTTGGCACCAGCTCGATGTCGGCCTTGTGGGTCTCGCCTAATTTCATAATCGCTCCATCGCCAAACTGCTTGGTAATCTGCTCCATCGCTAGCTCTAGCGCCTTGCCCTTGCCGTCCAAACCGCTGGGGCTAGTTGTTTGCTCTGCCTTCTTTGCCATAACCTCTCCTTTAATGTGATTATAGCACAAATATAACGGGGTGGGAACTCTTTTGCAAGCATAAGGGTGAATGGTTATGGTTTATTTTGGCCTCTGGAGGCTCTAGGGGTGGGAAACTTATCGAAAAAGTCGTGGTTTCGCGGCAAAAAGAGAAAGATGTGGTGTAATATGGAGCTAGCGAAGGACTGGGTAGTCGACTTTGGGGGAAATGTGATATAATGGGGAGGGTAGTGAGGGGAGCGAGACGCTCAACCCCTCATTTTTCTTTAATCTTGGGCGCGAAGTTTAATAGGCGCCTAATCAAACACAGGAGGAAAACATATGCGACAAAAAGCAAGCGAAAGCGCAAAGACCAAGGCGGAAAGAGCAGAGATTCTGAACAGGCTAGACTTGGCCGAGACATCGGGCGACAAGCTGCTATTTTTGCAACTTGCGGTCGAAGTAAAGTCGGACGGCGTTTCGGGCGAAGACCTAAAAAGTTGGCTCGACAAAAGCCAAACACTCGGTGATTTCTTCAAGAAGGTCAATGACGCGGATTTTAGGGAACGGTTCTATACGAGACTGGCCGAATTGGCGGAAATCACAAGACAGGTACTAAACAGTTAGGCGCAGGAAGCACTGGTCAGATGACTGGTGCTTCAACATTTTTATGATATAATGGGGGTATGAGGACGAAGAAAGGCTTTACAGCGCTTGAACTAGTGATTGCGATTTGTTTTGTCGGGGCAGCGGTGGTGTTCTTTTTTATGCAGAAGGCGACTTTGGACGCTTATGCGCGCGACGACCATAACAAAACGGCGATTAATTCAATCTATTATGCGCTGGAAGATGTGCAGCACTTCACTTTTGGCTACTACCCAGAGGTGTTGACGGAAGAGGCGCTGCGCGGGGCGGACCCGAGGTTTTTGGTTGACAGCGCGGGGAATTTTGTCAATAGCGTGGGCTCGAGCCTGCATTACGAGCCGGAAAGTTGCAATGACGGGAAGTGTTCGAGCTATGTTTTGCGGGCGACACTAGAAAAAGAGACGGATTTCATCCGCCGATCCCGTAATTAAGAGAGGTGCTCACGGGCGCGGGCGGTGACGACGCGGCCGCGCGGGGTGCGCTCAAGGAGGCCGATTTGGAGGAGGTAGGGTTCGTAGTAATCTTCGATGGTAGAAGTTTCGTCGCCGGTGAGGGCGGCGATGGTTTTGACGCCGACGGGTCGCTCACTGTAGTGGTCGAGCATAGTTTTTAAGAGGTTGCGGTCGGCGGAGTCGAGGCCGAGGTGGTCGATTTGGAGCAGCTCGAGAGACTTTTGGGCGATACCGAGATCGATTTTGCCGTCGTTGTTGAGCTCGGCGTAGTCGCGGACGCGCTTCAAGAGGCGGTTGGCGATGCGAGGGGTGAGCCGGGCGCGCTGGGAGAGGAGGTCGGCGGCTTCGTCGGTGAGAGAGAGGTCAAGAATGCGAGCGGAGCGAGAAATAATCTGTTTTATATCATATATGGCATAATACTCAAGGCGGTAAACGAGGCCGAAGCGGTCGCGAAGGGGGTTGGCTAGACTGCCAGCGCGAGTGGTGGCGCCGACTAGGGTGAAACGGGGGAGGGGCAGGCGGACGCTGCGGGCGGCCGGGCCCTTGCCAATCATGATGTCGAGGACGTAATCTTCCATGGCCGAGTAGAGAGTTTCTTCGACGACGCGGCTCAAGCGGTGAATTTCGTCGATAAAGAGGATGTCGCCGTCTTGGAGGCTGGTGAGGATGGCCGCGAGATCGCCGGGCCGTTCGATGCTAGGGCCAGAGGTCATCTTGACGTTGGTAGCCATTTCGTTGGCAATCACGCCAGCGAGGGTGGTTTTGCCTAGCCCGGGAGGGCCGAAGAGTAAAACGTGGTCAAGCGGTTCTTTGCGTTGCTTGGCGGCATCGATGGCAAGTTGGAGGCCAGTTTTGAGATTCTCCTGACCGATATATTCGGAAAGTCGCTTGGGGCGAAGGGTGTTTTCGTAAGCCCGCTCTTCCGGCGCTTCGACGCTATCGTCGCTGCTATCCATAATTCTCTTGACCGCCATATGGGTATTATAGCATATATATTAGAGCTTTTGAGCGATGATGACGTGGCGGCGGTCATAAGTGCCGAGGTTGCTATCATAGGAGCCAGCGCAGGTCATGAGAGAGAGTGTGCTAGGGGCGCCATAAACGAGAGTGGACATTGAGATGAGTTCGGGGCAGTAGGCGGCGCGATAGGCGGCGATGCCGGCGAGGCGGTTGACGTTGCTGGCGGTGAGGCAGCGGTAGTCAAAGGATTTACGAGAGGAGGCAAGGTTGACTTGATAGTTTTCGGTGCCGTGTTTGGTGATAACTTGGACGAGGGCGCCGTTTTGGACTTGGCCGAGGGCGGCGAAGATGTTTTGGGAGTTATGACCATAAATGAAGCGGGCGCCGCCAACACTGATGTTAGCGACTTTGCCGCTTTGGCGGCTAGGGGTCGAGAGGTCGCTGGCGGCTTGGTTTTGGATGCAGTTATTGATGCCGAGGCTTGGAATAAGGATGCGTTCACTACAACCACCTCCTCCAACCAGTCCCTCGGTACTGCTCCCCGTCGCCCCCACTCCTCGCCTTGCATCTCCCTCAGACCTAGGAGGGGAAACCCCTACCTCTTGCCCTGCGGGCAATTCACCACCCACGTCTTCGGGAGGTTGCAAGGCCTCGGGTGGGGCCGACCCTCGCAAATCTGGTTCTCTGGAACTTTCGGAGGCTGGCAAGCCGAGAACGAGACGCGTCTGTCCTGTGGCGACAGGGTCAGACGACGTCGTGCCTGAAGGGTCGGTTAGCGGGGAGCCGGCCGACAATGGATAGGTTGATGAAGTAGCAAAAACGGAGTTAGTCATGGAAAAGGCGGGCCAGAAAGCCAGCGTGCCGCCAATCGCGGCGCTGATTAAGCATCGTAAAACCCCGTGCATATACTTAATTATATCATAAATATGAGAGGAGCGCAAGTTTTACGTGGTTGCCGAGGGCGATTTGGCGGGCGGCGGCGGCTAGTTGCTGGAGACTGGGAGCGGCCGGGGCGCGGGCGAGCAGGTTAAGAACTTCGAGGGCGAGGTCGGGTTTTTTGTCGAGAGCGGCGGCGAGGTCGGCGACTTTGGCGCCCGGCTGGCCAGCGGCGAGAAAGGCGGCGGCTAGTTTTTCGGCGGTGGCAGAAGGTTTTTGGTCGGAGGGGACGTAGAAGAGGGCGGCGCGGCTTAGGATAGTGGGCAGGAGTCCGGCGTCCGGGCGGGCGAGGAGGACGAAATGTTGGCGAGCCTCTTCGAGAGTTTTAAGGAGGGCGCTGCCGGCATTTTGATTGAGTAGTTCGGCGTTTTTGATGATGAGGAAGTTGGGATGTTCAGGGGTGGAGGCGGGGAGGGCGATGTTTTGGCGGACGAGCTCTTGGGCGAGGTCGATGGTGAGACCGGCTTTTTTGCTGTCTTTTTCAAAGATAAGGACACGAGGTTGGGGCTGGATTTGGGAGAGGGAGCGGTTGAAGGAGCGAAGCAGGGCGTCAGGCTGGCCGAAAAAGACGGTCGTGGCAAATTGGGCGGCGATTTGAGGCAGGTCGGCGCTTGGCTCAAGGAACATAACGGCCTTGCTTAGACATATTGGGTAAACTCCAGCGGGGTCTTGGACTTGAAGCTGCGGCGCTGGGAGTTGGGTAAAGTGAGCTCGAGCTCACTGGCGTGGAGCATGATGCGGGGGGCCTTTTTGCCGCCGTAGGTAGTGTCGCCGAGAATTGGGTGGTTCAAGTAGGCGAGATGGACGCGAAGTTGGTGGGTGCGGCCAGTGGTGGGGCGAAGTTCAAGGAGGGAGTGGAGCTTCATCGGCGCAGTTTGGGCGACTTTGACGTGAGTTTGGGCGGGTTTGCCATTTTGGCTAACGAGGAAAGTGGTGGGGCGGCGGAAGTTGCGGGCAATCGGCAGGTCGAGGACGAATTCACTTTCTTTGGGCTCGCCTTCGATGATGGCGAGGTAGGTTTTTTTGACTTTGCGCTCGGCGAATTGTTTTTGGAGGAAAGCTTCGGCGACGGGGTTTTTGGCCAAAATCATGACACCGGAAGTGCCGCGATCTAACCGATGGACAATGCCGCTGCGGCCGCTAGAGCTAGTTTTGGGGTTGCGGGCGGCGAGCCAAGTGGCGACGGTTTCTTCGTCATTCGGCTGGCCTTTACTGTGAGACAATATTCCGCTTGGTTTGTCAATGACTATAACATCTTCGTCTTGGTAAAGGATGGGGAGGTCGAGGGTGTTTTTGAGTTCGGGCTCGGGGAGGAGGTCGATTTTGCCGTCGATGTCGTATTCGCGACTGGGTTTGGTGGCGGCTTGACCGTCGATTTGGACTTTGCCAGATTCAATTTTGCTTTTGGCGGCGGCGCGGGAGAGGCCGAAACGCTCGGCGACGAGGGCGTCGAGGCGGCTTTGGGGGAAACTTTGGACGAGAGCGAGGGTTTTACCGCGGTCTTCGGCGATTTTGACAAATTGGAGGCGGCTGCCGGGGGCGATTTTTTGGACTTGGCCGAGGGCGGCGGCTTCGAGGTCGGGGGAGTTGTCTTGCGAGAGGTCGAGCGCCCAATAGACAATAGGGCTGCCAGTGTCAGGGGCGAACTTGAATTCGGTGATGCTAGCGGGCCCGGCGCTGCCATCAATTTGGCGCAGGCCGGTCAGTTTTTCATCATCGACGATTTGTTCGGGTAGCTGGCCAAAGCGCCAGAGGAAGTCGATGGCTTGCTTTTTGGTCCACCTCATATGACGATATTTACCAATCTGTTCTTAGCAACCACAATCGTCTTTTTAATAGGGGTGGGACCGATGAAGGCCTTGACTTTCGGGTCGGAGTGTGCTATACTAGGGAGGGTAGCCTCGTTGATCTGATCGACGGGGACTTTTATTTTGCTACGGAGTTTGCCGTTAATCTGGATGACAACTTCGGCTTCGTCTTCGACGAGGTCGGCTGGGTCGTAGGTGGGGAAGGCGGCGGCTTCGATTTCGTGGCCGGTGAGTTTTTGGTAGAGTTCGCTGGCGATGTGGGGGGCGAAAGGCGAGAGGAGGAGGCAGAAGTCGGCGAGGGTGGCGGGGTCGGGGTCGAGCTTGGAGAGGCCGTTGAGGCCCTCCATCAAGGCGGCGATGGCGGTATTGAAACGCATGGCGTCGAGGTCGGACTGGACGCGCTGGATGGTGCGGGCTCTGACCTGCTTGGCCTCCGCAAACCGGCTCATTCGGACACGACGTTCGGCCAGCCCGTCGTCACGGGTGGCCGCCGTCTCGTTCTCGGCCGTAGCCTCCGAAAGTTCCTCATGAGCCGGTTTGCATGCGACCAAGCAGAGGTTCCAGAGGCGGACGAGGAAGCGGTAGGTGCCGGCGACGCCTTCGGGGTTCCAAGGGGTCATTTGGTCGTAGGGGGCGAGGAAGGCGATGGCGAGGCGGAGGGCATCGGCGCCGTAGCCGTCGTCGATGACGCTAGAGGGGTTGACGACATTGCCGAGAGATTTGGACATTTTGCGACCGTCGGCGGCGAGGATGATGCCTTGGCCGCGGCGGGCGGCGTAGGGCTCGGGGGTAGGGACGAGGCCTTGGTCATAGAAAAATTGGTGCCAGAAGCGGGAGTAAAGCAGGTGGAGGGTGGTGTGCTCCATGCCGCCGAGGTAGAGATCGACTTCGCCCCAATATTTGAGCTTGTCGGGGGCGGCGAAGGCTTCGGAGTTGCGGGGGTCGAAATAGCGGAGGTAGTACCAGCTGGAGCCGGCCCAGTTGGGCATGGTGTCGGTTTCGCGCTTGGCGTTTCGGCCGCAAACGGGGCAGGGAACGTTGACCCAATCGTGTACGTTGGCTAGGGGTGATTGGCCGGTGTCGGTCGGTTCGTAGCTTTCGACGGGGGGCAGGACGACGGGCAAATCCGCGTCGGGGACGGGGACGGCGCCGCAGGAATCGCAGTGGATGATTGGAATCGGCTCACCCCAGTAGCGTTGACGGCTAAAAATCCAGTCGCGAAGCTTGTAGGTAGTCTTTTTGCTTGCGAGGTTCTTCTTGGCTAGAGTTTCGATAATCTTTTCGCCGGCTTCGGATGAAGAGAGGCCGTCGAATTCGCCGCTGTTAATCATGACGCCACAATCTGTATGGCAGATGGACTTGTCGTCGAGCCAGTCGAGCATGTATTCGCGGCCTTCGATGGGCGCGAGGTCTTTGAGCTTTTTGCGCGGGGTCCATTCGACTTGGATGTCTTCGGATTTTTCGGTTTCGTCGAGACAGCGCTCACATTGGTCGAGGTCAACGAGCTCGAAGCTGACGATGGTGGTCATGATGTCGCGGTTGACGTCTTTGTGGGCGGCGTAGAATTTGCTGTTGATGGAAATCGGCATGGTGCCGAGGTAGCGCATGTTCTTGTAGCCGGTTTCTTCGGTGATTTCGCGGCGGGCGGCTTCCTCTGGGGTCTCGCCGTCTTCGATGCCTCCCTTGGGTAGATTGTGCCAGCCGCGTTTTGGCCACTTTAGGGTGAGGTATTTGTCTTCGGTCGGGTGCTTAACTAGGCAGTTGACGGTGTTTCGGGTGGTGTCTTTTTTGCCTTTTTTAGGGGGGTTTTGGGTGTCGGACTCGAACGGGGCGATGACTTGGACCACGGGGAGGGAGTATTTTTCGGCGAATTCGCGGTCGCGTTCGTCGTGGGCGGGGACAGCCATGATGGCGCCCTCACCGTAGCCCATGAGCACGTAGTCGGCAATCCAAATCGGGATTTTGGCTTTGGTCAAGGGGTGGATGGCGTAGGCGCCGGTGAAAACGCCGGTTTTTTCTTTGTCTTCGGCGCGGTCGATGTCGCTTTTACCGGCGACCATTTTTTTGTAAGAGTTGACTTCTTGGAGGGCGTCAGGGGTGGTGATTTGGTCGACTAGCGGGTGCTCGGGCGCCAAGACGAGGAAGGTGGCGCCGGCGAGTGTGTCGGGGCGAGTGGTGAAAACTTTGATACAGCTCGGGGTCCTGTCGCCCGGGTCCTCCCCATCCCCCTCTTTTTCTTCGAAAAACCCGGGGGCGGGGTCCCCGCCGGGCACCACCCCTCGATCAAGAATGAAAGAGATTTCGGCGCCGTCGGAGCGGCCGATCCAGTTGACTTGTTGGTCGGCGATGCGGGGGGGGAAGTCGACGGTCGCGAGGCCCTCGATGAGGCGGTCGGCGTATTCGGTGATGCGAAGCATCCATTGTTTGAGCTCCTTTTTTTCAACGAGGGTATCGCAGCGTTCGTGGCGGCCGGCGATGACTTCTTCGTTGGCGAGGCCGGTTTTGCAGCGCGGGCACCAGTTGATGGCGCTTTCGGCTTGGTAGGCCATGTCGTGTTTGAAAAATTGGAGGAAGAGCCATTGGGTCCATTTATAGTAGTCGGGGTCGGTGGTGTTGACGAGGCGGGAGTAGTCGATTGAGAGGCCGAGGCTACGAAATTGCTGGGTGAAGGTTTTGACGTTTTGGGCGGTGGCTTTTTGGGGGGTGATGTGGTTTTTGATGGCGTAGTTTTCGGTCGGCAGGCCGAAGGCGTCGAAACCCATGGGATAGAGGACGTTATAGCCCTGCAAGCGCTTGTAGCGGGCGAGGATGTCGCCGTAGGTGTACTCGCGGGTGTGGCCGAGGTGGAGGCCGTCGCCACTGGGGTAGGGGAATTCGGTGAGCATGACGAATTTAGGCTTCTTCGCGAAGTCTTCGGCCAAGTAGGGGTGCTCTTGCCAGTGTTTTTGCCATTTTTGCTCGACGGCTCCCGGGTTGTATTTCTCCATAACAATATAATTATATCATAGACGGGGGGAGCGGTTAAGGGCGGCGAGGGGAGTTTTGGGCGCGCCAGCGGGCGATTTCGGCGTGGTGGCCGGAGAGGAGGACGTCGGGGACTTTTAGCTCTTGGCCGGTGTCGGTGGTGAAAACCTCGGGGCGGGTGTATTGGGGGTATTCTAAATTGTTGCCGTCGGAGAAGCTTTCGATGGCGGCGGAGTTCTCGCCGCCGAGGACGCCGGGGAGGAGGCGGACGATGCTGTCGACGAGGACCATGGCGGGCAGTTCGCCGCCAGTTAGGACATAGTCGCCGATGGAGATTTGTTGATCGACGATTTCGAGGACGCGTTCGTCGACGCCTTCGTAATGACCGCAGATGAGGATGAGATTATCTGGGCTTGCGGCGTGGGTGCGGGCAACCGGCTGGGACCAAGTTTGGCCGCGAGGGCTCAATAAAACAACTTTTGCGCCCGGCTCTAGAAGTTGTTTGGCGTGGGCGACGGCGGCGAAGATGGGTTCGGGCATGAGGAGCATGCCGTCGCCACCGCCGTAGACGGTGTCGTCGACTTGGCGGCGGGGGCCGAGGCCGAACTGGCGTAAATCAACGAGATGGAACTGGGCGGCGCCGACTTCGGCGGCCTTCCACATCATGCTGGTGCCGAGGACTTTTTCAAACATTTCGGGAAAAAGAGTGATGATGGCAAATTTTTTCATGCGTTTGGGGTCTCCGCGAGGGCGGCCATGACTTTTTTGAGGCGAGAGATGGTTTCGTCGGGGCCGAGGACGGCGAAAGTGCGGGGCAATTCAGGCGAAAATGGGGCGAAGGAGACGGCGATGCGAAGGAGCGAGAAGAGCTCGGCGGGCTTGCGGGCGGTGTCGGCGAGGAGGTCGTTAAGGGCGGCTTGGAGGGACTCGGTATTCCAGTGTCCGGACATTGGCAACAGAGGAGAATCGGAAGTGCCGGACACTCGGGCAAGGGTTTCAAGCTTCAAAATCGAGACTTCGAGCATGGTGATAAGCTGGGGCCGAGTGAGATTTTTGAGGGATTTGTGCTCGGTAATCATGGCGAGGTCGATTTGAGGTGGGGCGAAAAAATATTCGGTGAGGGCGGGGAGGTCGGCGAGGGTCTTGAGGCGCTCTTGGACGGCCTCGAGAACCTCCATTTTGCGTGATTCTGAGGTGCTTTTAGCGGTGGGACCCCAGAAATCACGCACATAAGAAAAGAGTTTGGCAAGGTCGAGCCGGCGAATCCACTGCCCGTTGAGCCAGAGGAGCCGCTTTTCGTCAAAGCGGGCGCCAGCGCGCTGGACACGAGTTAAATCAAATTTGGCGGTCATGTCGGCGAGGCTGAAGATGTCGGTGGTGGTGCCGTCGTTCCAGCCGAGCATGACGAGGAAATTAAGCATGGCTTCGGGCAAATAGCCCTCGGCGCGGTATTCTTGGACAGATTTGGCGCCGTCGCGTTTGCCGAGTTTTTTATTGCCGGAGGGTGCCATGATGTGGGGCATGTGGACGAAAATTGGCGGTTTGAGCTCAAGGGCGTCGTAGAGGGCGAGGTAGTTGGCCATGGAGCTAAGGTATTCGATGCCGCGGGTGACGTGGGTGCATTTCATCTCGGCGTCGTCGACGATGTGAGCAAAGTTGTAGGTGGGGAGGCCGTCGGCCTTGATGAGGATGAAATCGTCGAGGGTTTCGGCGCCGGCCTCGAGGTCGCCCATGATGGCGTCGTGCCAGTATTTGCGCTCGATTTTGGTTTGTTTGAAGCGGAGGGGGAGGCCGATTTGCCATTTTGGTGGGTTTTCGGGGCGGTAATTGCGGTAGAGAAAGGGTTTTTTGGATTTTTCGGACTCTTTGCGGAAGGCGTCAACTTCTTCGGGGGTGTAGGGGTCGGCGTAGGCGAGGCCTTTTTTGATTAGTTTTTCGGCCCATTTGATATAGTGGTCGCGGCGCTCGGTCTGGCGGTAGGGGGCGTAGGGGCCGCCAATGTCGGGGCCTTCGTCCCATTCGAGGCCGAGCCATTTAAGGGTGTCGATGAGGACGGCCTCGGCGTCGGCGACGAAGCGGTTTTGGTCGGTGTCTTCGATGCGGAGGATGAATTTGCCGGCGTTTTGCTTGGCGAGAAGGTAGGGGAAGAGGGCGGCGCGGATGTTGCCGATGTGGACGTAGCCGGTAGGGCTAGGGGCGAAGCGAGTTCTGACTTTCATAACTGTTATTATATCACAATTTGTTGAAAGGGGAAGACTAGGGCGCGACACAACGGACAGAGTTGCCGCCGCCCTTATCGGTCGTGGTCGCAGGAGCGACATTGGAGCTGCTGAAGTACAGCCTGAAGGCAAGGGTGGTGGTGCTAACAGTAGAAGACCAATAGTAGCCGTATGAGCCCTGATTGAAGAATAAGCCACTGTAGAGGAGGCCGGCGTACATATAAAGGCCATTAGCGAAGAGGCCGCTTGGGCTAGAGGTTGAGCCGCCATTGAGAGTATTGTTGAGGAGAGTGAGCTCACCTACTGTGTCGCCAGTTGGTAAGCGCCAGCCGGAGGGGCAGATGTTGTAGATAGTAGTGCCCGTGGCACCTGCTCCGCTGCCGCCATTGACGGACTGGTTGGGTTGAGTGGCGGCGGTCGTCTGGCAAGCTGCTGATTGTCCGGCCATGGCGGTGCACCAGCTATAAAGGTAGCCGAATTGAGCTCGAGTGCTGGCTGGGCGGGCATCGATTGTCGCATTGTCAACCCCTACACCGCCATCCGTAGCTCCCGACGGGTCGGTACTGCCAGAAGTTGGGTTGGCGTTCAAAGGTATCCAGTAGCACATTGCTGTGGGGTTTGCCGCCATAGTAGCGCCATCGCCATAGCAAGCCTGCCCACTAGCGATATTGGCGCCAGTGCCTTGAGTAAAAGGAGGTAAGGTATCGCCGTAAGTGTTGGTGCCACCCCCAGCATAAGCTAAGTTAGTCTCCATCCAGCAGAGGTCAGTGCCACCTGCTCCTGTGCCGTTGATGCGGCGGACCCAATAAGTGTTGCCGTCTCTTGCGTCCCTTACGCGGGTTCTGGTAGTGGGGCAGAAGTAGTTGCCGGGTGTACCATCAAGAGTGATGCGTTGGATGTCGGAGCCAGTGGGGGCTGCGATAGGTTGAGGTGGGAGGTTAGCGAGACCGGAGATAGTAATAAGGCCAGAGTATTGGTCGGTAGGGAGAGTGGGGCCAGCAGAAACAGCGAAGAAGATGTTGTAGAGGTCGTCGGTGGTGGTGGGAGCGTCGGTCGTGGAGAAGATGGTGGGGGTGGTGGGGAGGGCGGCGTATTTGGCAGTGTTGGTGGTATTGTCGATACCGAGGGCTTGATAGGTAGGGTCAAAGCCGTTAGGGAGATCGCCACCGGAGAGGACAGTGCCTTGGAGTTGGCCGCTCGGGATGGCAAAGCCCCATGCACCACCACTGGTCTGGGTAGCAAAGATGGCAGGGCTAGCGAGAGTGCCGACTGTAGGAGTGATGTGGGCTGTGTTGTCGCTATTGCTGAGGTTGCCGGTGGTGGGGCCTTGGATAGTGAGGGTGTAGCCGAAGGTGCCGTCAGTACTGATGGCGTAGGTGATGCAGTCGGCGACAAGGCGGAGGTTGCGGCTCTCGAGGGTGAGGGTGGAGGTGGTGGCATTGTAGTTCTGGCAGGTGGTGTCGGCGAGGGAGGTGATGGAGAGTGAGCCGGAGGAGTTGTCGAGAGTGATGGTGTTAGCGAGATTGGCGTGGCCATAGTGGAATTGATTGGCGATAGTGGCGGAGAGGATTAAGAAAGCCGCGATACTGAGGGTCGCGGTGGATATGCGTTGGGCGATTTGGATTAAATCAAGCTTTGAATCCCCCCCCCCAACTGTGTGTGCATTATTGTGCTTGTCATGCTTTGGCCCTTATCCTTGTTTATTTTAGTTTAGCATAGGCGGTTTGGGTAAGTCAAGGGTTTTGGGGTTTTTGGGAAATGGGTTTTTGTGATATAATGGGAGCATATGGAGATATTATTAGCGTTATTGTTGCTGTGTTCGATTTTAATTTTGGTAAGGGTGTGTACGGTGGCACCGATTGTGATTACGCGGCGGCGGGTGTTGGTGGATACGTCGATTTTGATGGACGGGCGGGTGCTGGGGGTGGCGCGGACGGGGTTGATTGGCGATTATTTGCTGGTGCTGGAGAGTACGCTAAAAGAGATGCAGATGTTGGCGGACGGCAATGATACGGAGAAGCGGACGCGGGCGCGGGCGGGGATGGAGACGCTGAAGCAGCTGAGTGATATTGATGGGATGATGGTGAAAATTATCCCGATGCCGCGGAATGTTAAAAAGGTGGATGATGCGCTGCTGGTGGTGGCAAAACGGCGCAAGGCGCTGATTATGACGAATGATTTTAATCTGGGGCAGGTGGCGCATGCGGAGGGGATTAAGACGATTAACATGAACGATTTGGGGCAAAATCTGCGGGTGGAACATTTGCCGGGCGAGATGGTGGCGATTAATCTGACGCAAAAGGGGAGCGGGCCGCGGCAGGCGGTGGGGTATCTGGACGACGGGACGATGGTGGTGGTGGATGAGGCGGAGAGTATGATTGGCGAGCGAGCAGAGGTGGAGGTGACGCGGTTTTTCCAGACGCAGGCGGGGCGGATGATGTTTGCGCGGCTGAAGGGGAGGCAAAATGGGCGCGGAGGCGGCCGAGAGGGGAGGCGAAATGACGGGCGAGGCGGAAGACGTAATTGATGTAATAGTGGTGGGTGCGGGGCCGGCGGGATTGAGCGCTGCGTTGTCGCTGGCGCGGGAGCATTTTTCGGTTTTGGTGTTGGAGAAGGCGGCGATTGGGGGAAATTTGCTGAAAATCGCCGATTTGGAGAATTATGCGGGGTTTCGTGGGCCGGGGGCGGAGTTGGCGCGGGTGATGAAAGAGCAGGTGAAAAGCTTTGGTGGTAAAATTGATTACGCCTCCGCAATAGCAATCTCTTCAGGCACAACGTCGGTCCAGCCCGTCGCCACGGGTGAACCGCGTCTCGTTCTCGGCTTGCCAGCCTCCGAAAGTCCTTTAGAGATTGCCACTGCGGAGCCTAACAAAACTTACCGCGCGAAGGCGGTGATTGTGGCGAATGGGATGAGGGCGCGGGAGCTGTCGATTCCGGGGTTGAGGGCGGCGGTGCATGGTTGTGCGACCTGCGATGGGCCGGTGTATAAAGATAAAAAAGTCGCCGTGATTGGCGGCGGTGATAGTGCGTTTCAGACGGCGTTGTTTTTGGCGAGTATGTGTTCCTCAGTATACATTATATCACGTTCTAAGCCGCGTGTCAAGGGGACGCTGCTAAAACGGGCGGAAGAGAACCAAAAAATCACGATTTTAACAGAGACGACGGCGACAAAAGAGCTTTTGGACGAAAAATTGCAAATTGCTGGTGTTTTCTTGGAAATTGGCAGCGAGCGGCAGGAGTTGCCGAAGGTGGCGGCGGAGCTGGAGGGGGCGGCGAATGTGTTTTATGCGGGGGATTGTCATGAGGGGGTGCGGCGGCAGGTGGTGTCGGCGGCGGCGGATGGGGCCGAGGCGGCGGAAAAGGCGAGAGAGTGGCTTGCAAGCCAGTAGAGTTTTTGATATGATAAAAATATGAGAAGACTACGTTTGACGAAGAACCAGATTATTTTGATAGTGAGCGCGGTGGTGCTGGTGGCGATTGCGATAGTCGGAGGGATGGCGCTGGCGCGATATTTGAATCGGATTGAGGAGCCGGAGACGGCGCAGGGAGGTGGACCGGATGCGGCGCCGGATGTGGATTATGCACCGCTGACGGGGGCGCCAATTGAGACACCGATCGCGGCGAATACGCCGGTGATTGCGGTGATGGTTCCGCAGAGTACGGAGTATCGAACGCAGTCGGGGCTGGCAGAGGCGGAGATTGTTTATGAAGCGATTGCCAATGGCGGGGTGCCGCGGTTGATGGCGCTGTATCAGGCGAACCAGCCGAGCTTAATTGGGCCGGTGCGGAGTATGCGGTTGCAATATATTGAGTTGTTTCGGCCGTATCAGGCGTCGATTGCCTATTCGGGAGCGGCGGATTATGTGTTGCAGGCGCTTCGAGGGCAGCGGGATATTGGGGTGAATGTGGTGCCGAGTGCTTATTACCGGGAGAATCAGGTTGACCGCAACGGAGTGCGGCGGCCGACGGAGTATACATTATATACGACTTTTGCGCGGCTGGCCGAGGCGAATCGGAACCGGGGCTATACGACGTCGGATTTTACGCCGTGGCCAAGGAGCGATGAGCCGGCGACTTGTGCGGACCCGAATGACAGCGATTGCAAGGCAAATCAGATAACTTTGGGGGTCTCGAGCGGGACTTATAATGTGAGCTACGAATATGACGCGGCGAGCAAGACTTACAAGCGAAAATGGGGCGATGGGCGGGCGCATATGGACCGGGAACAGGGGCAGTTGGCGCCGAGTGTGGTGATTGCGATGCGGACGCAGCAGCGGTCAATCGGTTCGGATAGGGAGGATATAACCTTGACCGGCACGGGGTATGCGGTGATTTTCCAGAACGGGCAGGCGATTACGGCGCGCTGGAGCAAGGACGGTCAGGCGGCAGGGCTGAAGTTTTATGACAGGGCGGGAAATGAGGTGGTGCTGGCGCGGGGGCAGACTTGGGTGTCGTTAATCCCGAATAATAATCGAATAGAATGGCGGCCGTAATGGACCCGAATGGTGAGGCTTATGGCAGTGCGGATGTGATAAATAACTCGGAGTATTTGGGGGAGATTGCAGCAGCGCCGCCACCAAAACAGCGGGTTTGGCCGAAGTGGCTGGCGATTATCGGGGGTGGGATTGCGATTTTTACGGCGCTGGTGTTTATCGTGATGAATGCGGCGAGCGATCCGCGGCCGACGGTAGTGAACGACGCGCAGCAAGCTTATGGGCGGGCGCAGACGCTAAGCACGCTGACAAGGGAGCAAAGAGGATACTTTAATAGCGGGGAGTTGCGGGCAGTGAGCGCGGATTTGCAGAGCGTGCTGGAGAACTTGCAGCGGAATATCACGGTGATTTTGGATGCGAACGGGGTAAGGAGCCCATCGGCACCGGCGTCCGAAGCGGAGGTGAAGGCGGAGTTGGAGCAGCAGTTTCAGGATGCGCGGATTTTGATGACTTTGGAGCGGACGTATGTCTCGGAGATGACATTCCAGATTGAGATGCTACGGGCGCTGTTGTTCCAGCTGGAGACGAAATTGACGGTGATTGACCACAGGACGTTTATTTCGGATATTTATGAGCAGCTAGAGGTGGTGAGCGAGCGGCTGAACCGGATTCTGCTGACTTAAGACCTCTTAACTTGACAAAATGCTCGTGGTATGATATAATGGGGAGGGTAGGCGTCGCCCCGAGAGGCGCCGAAAACTTTTACAAGGAGGGCAGATATGAAGATTTGCGTAAAGGCGATTAACGCCCGCGGGTTCCTGTCGGAACAGGAGCAGGCCTATTATGGGTCATGCACGGCGGGCATCGCGATGGCGGATGAGCTTATCGCCGCCGTCCAGAACAATTTCAATGGTATCTATTATGGTCGAGGCGACCGCGAATTAAACAACGCACAAGCGCGCAAGACCCATTACCAGCACGAGCTGGAGAAATTCGGGGGCATCAACTTTGCAATTTCGTAATTATATCCTCCCGCAAACCCATCACTTGGTGATGGGTTTTTGCACGTTATGATATACTGAAAGGGTGAATAACGCGGTGAAAGAGGAGATTAAGGCGCGCTTGCCAGTGGAGGATGTAATCGGGCGCTATTTGGAGCTGAAGCGGGCGGGGCGGAATTTGAAGGCGCTTTCGCCATTTACGAACGAGAAGACGCCGAGCTTTATGGTCAGCCCGGAGCGGAATGTTTGGCATGATTATTCGAGTGGCAAGGGCGGGGATATTTTTCAGTTTGTGATGGAGGTGGAGGGGCTGGGATTTGTTGAGGCGCTGAAGCTTTGTGCCGGTTGGGCGGGGGTGAATCTGGAGCTTTATGATAGCGCGAGCGACCGGGAGCTGGCGGCCAAGACGAAGCGGATGAGAGAGATCCTGGAGGCGAGTACGAAATATTATCAGTTTGCGCTCTCGAAAAATCCGCCGGTGTTGGACTATGCGTTTTACAAGCGGAATTTGAATAAAAAGTCGGTGGCGGATTTTCGGATTGGCTATGCGCCGGCGAGCGGGGATGCGCTGTGCCAGTTTTTGGCGAGCCGGGGGTTTACGGAGCGGGAGGCGGAGGATGCTGGGCTGTTGAATCGGCGCAAGAACGACCTCTTTCGGGCGCGGTTGATGATACCGCTATCGGACCAAAATGGGAATATTGTGGGTTATACGGCGCGGATTTTGGATGACAAGATCAAGGACTCGCCGAAATATTTGAACTCGCCAGAGACCTTGCTCTACCATAAAAGTCGGCATGTTTTTGGGTTGGCGCAGGCGAAAAAGGCGATTATTGCAAGTGGTTATGCGGTTTTGGTGGAGGGGAATATGGATGTAATTTCGAGCCATCAGGGCGGGGTGAAAGAGGCGGTGGCGACGGCGGGAACGGCGATGACCTCGGAGCACTTGAAGGGTTTGGCGCGGTTTGCGAAGGATCTGCGGATTGCTTATGATAGCGATGCGGCGGGGTTAAAGGCGACGGAGCGGGCGATTATTTTGTCGAGCGGGCTGGGTTTGCATTTACGAGTAATCGCGGATTATGGCGCGAAAGACCCGGATGAGTTAATCCAGCGCGACCCGAAATTATGGCAAGAGGCGGTGGAGAAACCACAAGCGGCGATGGAGTGGCTGATGGACGAGTATGCGAAGCGATTTGACGTGGAAAGCGGGGCGGGGAAGCGAGAGTACGCGGAGGCGATGATTGGGATAATCAATAGTGTGCCGGACGAGTTGGAGCGGGAGGCCTACCAACAGAATTTGGCGGCGAGATTGCAGGTGAAAAGTGAGGTGTTGGCGAAAAAATCGCGGGCGCTCGAGAAGCCGGCGCGGTTGAAGCAAGTGCAGACGAAAAAGACGGCGGCGGTTTCGTTGCCGCTAGAGAATTTGTTGGCGCTCTACGCGTGGCTAAAAGAAAGCGACGAGAAGTTGTTTATGGAATTAAAATCTGATGAAATACTTGACCAGCATGGCGAGATACTGTATACTAGGCTCAATGAGCTGGCTTTGCGCGCAGAAAACAGGTATAACGGATGGAGTAAAGAAAGACTCCAGCAAGAGATGCGGATGCTGACTGGCAAAATTAAAGAAGTGGAATCTTCGTGGCGGCAGGCTGAGCTTTCGGGTGCGATTGAGGCGGCGGAAGCCGATGGCGATACAGAGACAGTTGACCTGTTGCTAGCGGAAATGAACAAATTAAATAACAGAAAAGAGTAAAATGATTGAAGAAAAAAATTTAGAGCTCGGTGATTTGACTGATGTCGAGGAACTGGATCAGGCGGAGATTGAAGCGGATTTGGAGACTGTGGCGGAGGATGTGGAAGGGTTTGCTGATGACTCGATAAAAATTTATTTGAAGGAAATCGGCAGCACGCCGTTGTTGTCGTTTGAAGAGGAAGAGAAGTTGTCGGCGCAGATTTTGACGAATCGGCCGCGGCTCTCGGAGCTGGAAAAGAAGCGAAGCGAATACGAGACGCTGGTGGCGAAACTGGCGCGCTCGGAGGCGGCGCTGGCAGAATGGAATAACCGGGCGCCGGGGTCGAAAGGCCGGGCGGAGGGGATTGCGCGAAATAGCAAGCGGGCGGAAGAGCTAAAGGGCGAACTGAAGAAAAAGAAGTTGACCATCCGCGAGGAGAATGAGATTAGGAAGTTATCGCGACCGAGCGACCATATGGTGACGGCGAACATGCGGTTGGTGGTGTCGATCGCGAAGCGCTATTTGAACCGAGGGCTGGACTTTCAGGATCTCATCCAAGAGGGCGGCATCGGGCTAATGCGGGCGGTGAATAAATTTGACCCGACGCGAGGCTTTCGCTTTTCGACCTATGCTACTTGGTGGGTGCGGCAGAGTATCACGCGGGCGATTGCCGACCAGTCACGAACAGTGCGAGTGCCAGTGCATATGGTGGACACAATTAACCGCTTGGCACGGGCGACGAAGAAGCTTTCGGCAAAATTGAACCGCGAGCCGACTTTGGAAGAGCTGTCGGAAGAATTGGATATGGAAAAGGTGAAAATCGAGCAAATTTTGAAAATCCGGCAGGAGTCGACTTCGCTGGATGCGACGATTTCGCGCGGCAACGGGGCAGGAGATGAGGATTCGGTGTTGTCGGACTTTATCGAAGACACGACACATCTGACGCCGGAAGAGTCGACGGACAAGACTTTGATGTTGCAGCAGATTGCCAAGGCGCTGGATGTGTTATCAGACAGGGAGCGAAAAATTATCCAATTGCGGTATGGGATTGGTGGCGAGCGGGTACACACGCTGGAAGAAGTGGGGGCGGAGTTTTCGGTGACGAGGGAGCGGATTCGTCAGATCGAGGCGAAGGCTTTGACGCGGCTACGCAAGCACAAGGAAAGCTCGAAGTTGGTCAATTTCATTGGGCAGTAGACACCATGAAGGACTTTGACAGATGCCCGTTTTGCAGTTCAGATAGGATTATTGAGGGAAACAATTCAGCATATATTCTAGCGAGCAACCCGCGATTAACATTCGGGCATTTACTAGTTGTACCTAAGCGGCATATCGAGAAACCATGGGAAATGAGTGATGGCGAAGCCGCAGATGTATGGGCACTGATCAAGAAATACCAAAAGCTATTGGCGGAACACATTGGGGAGGGTTGCGATATACGCGAGAACTATCGCCCGTTCTTAAAACAGAGCAGCTTGAAAGTCGACCATATCCATTGGCATTTGATACCACGTACTAATCAAGACGAGATCTATCTAAAAACACAGATTGGCGAAAAGGAGTTATTCAGAAACCTATCGGAAGACGAATTGGATAGGCTGCATCAAGCCCTTCCCGCCCCTCAACCAATGATTAATTTGGTGTAATGCTGAGGTCGCGAGGGTTGGTGGGTGGCAGGTCGGCGTAGAGGGCGGCGCGGGCAATCATAACGGCGTTGTCGGTGGAAAGGGAGGGCTCGGGCAGTAAGAGTTTGCCCGTGAAGAGTTGCTCGGCTTGGTCGCGGAGCCGTTGGTTAGCGGCGACGCCGCCAGCAATGATAATTTGCTCGGGGCGAAACTCTTGGTCGGCTTTTTGAAGGACGTTGAGTAATATGGCGATGGCTGACTCTTGGAAGAGGCTGGCTAGTTGGTCTTTTTGCTCGGGCGAGAGGAGCTTGGCAACATCAAGACTAGACATGCGGAAATCACCGCCAGCCAGCTCTTGGGCGCGACGGAGAAAGGCAGTCTTGAGGCCAGAAAATGAGAAGTCGTAGGGGTTATCAAGCTTGGGTGTGGGCAACAAGGGTGTAGGTGATGCGGCTTTGGCTGCTGCCTTGGCTATGCTAGGGCCGCCGGGGTAGGAGAGGCCGAGGATTTTGGCGGCCTTGTCGAAGGCTTCGCCGACGGCGTCGTCGCGGGTTTGGCCGAGAATCTGGTGGTCGCTGTGGGACTGGAGGAGATAGAGGGTGGTGTGGCCGCCGGAGATGACGAGAGCGAGGGCAGGGAAGCGGATTTCCTCGGGGTTAACGCCGTAGATGTGGGCATAGACGTGGTCGACGGCGACAAGCGGTAGGTCGAGGACCTCGGCCATGGTCTTGGCAGTCATGGCGCCAATCATCAGACCGCCGATGAGGCCGGGGCGATTGGCGATGGCGATGGCGTCAAGCTCGCCCGGCAATTCAGTAAGCTTGGCATTTTGGAGGGCGAGTTTGATGGTAGGCAGGATGGCGCGAAGGTGTTCGCGGGCGGCGATTTCGGGAAAGACGCCACCGAACGGCTGATGAATGGCAACTTGTGAAGCGACGATGCTGCTAAGAGTTTCGACGCCAGCAGAGACGCTGCCGCTAATGACGGCGGCGGCGGTTTCATCGCAGGTGCTTTCGATGCCGAGGACTTTCATTTGCATATTATAGCATATTTTGGGCTAATGTGCTATAATAGGAGAACGCGCGCCAGATGGCGCGTGAATATAGCGGGGAGACCCGTGAACTTTAGGAGTGTGCTTATGGAAGAAGCTACAAAGAGGCAAATTACGTGCTGCTTTACCGGCCACCGGATGATAGCCGAGGGGGACAAAGAGACGCTGGGGCAACGGACAAGAGCGGCGGCTGAAGAGTTGATTCGAGAGGGGGTGGAATGCTTCCTGTGCGGTGGCGCTATCGGTTTTGATACGATGGCCGGTCAGGTCATTGTAGGCCTGCGGCAGGAATACCCTAAGGTGAAACTGAAGATGATTCTGCCATGTAAGAATCAAGATGCAAAATGGAGCGCCGAAGAAAAGGCGGCCTATCAAGAGTTGCTGAAAGTGGCGGATGAACGTATCTATGTTTCAGAGGAAGATTATTTTGATGGCTGCATGAAGGCGCGAAATATCCGTCTGGTGGAAGAGAGCGGCTATTGCATAGCTTACATGAGGAAGGCAGTCAGAAGCGGTACCGCTCAAACTGTGCGTTTGGCTAAGAAGCAAGGTCTCAAGATAATCAACTTGGCAGAGCAATGAGCAACGCACCACACAAGAAAACACGCCCAAGAGGGCGTGTTTCCATTTTGGTACGGATTGCTTATTTGACAATCTTGGTGATGACACCAGCACCAACTGTGCGGCCACCTTCGCGGATAGCGAAGTTGTCGTTGTTGTTCATAGCGATTGGAGCAAGCAACTTGACCTTGAAAGTGACGGTGTCGCCCGGCATGACAATCTCTTTGTCAGCTGGTAGCTCGACTTCGCCGGTGACGTCGGTGGTGCGGAAGTAGAACTGTGGCTTGTAGCCCTTGGCAAATGGGGTGTGGCGGCCGCCTTCTTCCTTTTTCAAGATGTAAACTTCAGCCTCAAACTCGGTGTGAGGGTCAATCGTGCCGGGAGCAGCGAGAACTTGACCACGCTCGATTTGCTCGCGCTCAATACCGCGGAGCAAGAGGCCGGCGTTGTCGCCAGCGCGACCTTCGTCAAGAGTCTTTTTGAAGGCTTCGATACCGGTGACGACGGATTTCTGGGTAGGTTTCAAACCGACAATTTCGATCTCGTCGTTAAGCTTGATGATACCTTGCTCGATACGGCCAGTAGCAACGGTGCCACGACCCTTAATCGAGAAGACGTCTTCGACTGGCATGAGGAATGGCTTGTCGACTTCGCGCTTTGGTTCCTCAACCCATTCGTCGAGAGCTTTGACAAGCTCCATGATGGCGTCTTCGTTAGCGGCGTCGCCCTCAAGGGCTTTGGCAGCCGAACCTTTGATGATTGGGGCGTTGTCGCCATCGTAGCCGTTTTTGGTCAAGAGTTCGCGGATGTCCATCTCAACGAGGTCAACGAGTTCTGGGTCAGCGAGGTCCATTTTGTTCATAAAGACGACAATTTTTGGAACGTTAACTTGGCGCGCCAAGAGAACGTGCTCGCGGGTCTGAGGTAGTGGGCCGTCGTTGGCTGCAACAACCAAGATAGCGCCATCGACCTGGGCGGCACCGGTAATCATATTCTTAACATAGTCGGCGTGGCCCGGCATGTCGACGTGAGCATAGTGGCGGTTAGCGCTCTCGTACTCTTGGTGCGAGGTAGCGATGGTGATACCGCGGGCCTTTTCCTCTGGTGCGTTGTCGATCTTGTCGTAAGCGACCGGTTTGTTAGTTTCGCTTGGAAGTTTCTTTGCCAAGACGTGTGTGAGAGCTGCCGTCAAAGTAGTCTTACCGTGGTCGACATGACCCATAGTACCGACATTAACGTGAGGCTTGCTCCTGTCAAAATTTGCCATTTGTTTCTCCTTCTTATCTTCGGGCACTAATAATAACCAGCCCAATTTACCATAATTATATAGTATGGTCAGGCAAAAATCAAGAGTTTTTGCTAGATAGTGCGAACTTGGATGGTGTCAGTACCGCCGACAACGCCTTGCTGGCGGCCAGAGAGAATGACAACGACGGTATCTTCGCTTTCGTGGCCGATGACGCCGGCGGCTTCGAGGCGTTCGGCTAGCATAAAGCCGAAGTTATGCTCGAAGGGAGCGACGTAGCTATCGACACCGTAGCACATGACTAGTTGGTTGGCGACGCGGGGGTCGTCGGAGACGCTGACAATGCGGATGCTCGGGCGATTGGCGCTGGCGAGCCAAGTGGTGAAGCCGGTTTTGGTCTCGGCGACGATGGCGTCGGCCTCGATGCCTTCGGCGACTTTGACGCCTTGGCGGCAGATTCGCTCAACCGGGAGCTCGACATCGGGCTTGAGGTATTCGACGGGGTTGTTCTCCTGCGTGTATTCGATGATTTCACGGAGGGCCTGGATAGTTTCGAGAGGGAATTCGCCAACGGCGGTCTCTTCGGAGAGCATGATGGCATCGGCGCCCATGATGACGGCACTGGCGACGTTGTCGGCCTCGGCGCGGGTAGGGATGGGGCTATTGTACATGGTACCCATGGTTTGGGTAGCGACGATGACTTGGGTGCCGTAGCGGCGGCAGAAGTGGACGAGTTTGCGCTGTATGGTAGGAACGGCTTGCATGCCGACCTCATAGGCCATGTCGCCGCGGGCGACCATGACGACGTCGGCCTCGCGGGCGATGGCGTCCATGGCGGCATCACTAACGACGGATTGCTTGGTCTCGATTTTGGCTATAATCTTAATTGAGTCGGGGTAGCCGGCTTCTTTTAAGAGGCGGCGGCCTTCAACGATGTTGTCGGCGCTTTGGATGAAGGAGAGGGCGACAAAATCGATGTCTTTATCGGCACCAAAACGCATGTCTTCGAGGTCTTTTTCAGGGAAGACGTCGGAGCCAAAGTCGGTGTCGGGAAGATTGATGCCTTTTTTGCGTTTGATTTCGCCGTCGTTTTCAACCCGGACTTTGATGGCGGTGGGGCTGGAGATTTCGATAATAGTAGTTTTGACCTTGCCGTCGAAGATCCAAGCGATTTCGCCGGGTTTGACCTTTTCGGCCAAGTTGTACTGGAGGGGGAGGGTGTGGCTGCCGTCGTGCTCGGCGTCGCGGAGGGCGTAGTCGAGGACGAGTTCGTCGCCGGTTTTGACGTGGAGGCTGTCGTCTTTGATGTCGCCGAGGCGGATTTTGGGGCCTTGGAGGTCTTGGACGATGGCAACTCGGCGGCCGAGGCGTTCAGAGGCGGCGCGGATGTCGCGGATGACATGCTCCTTTTCCTCAAAAGAGCCGTGGGAGAAGTTGAGGCGGTAGATGTCGACCCCGGCATTCATGATGCTTTCGATTGCTTGCTGGCCATCGGTAGGGTTCCAAGTTGCAGGCCCGATGGTGGCCATGATTTTGGTGCGTTTGAATATGTTGCTCATTTTTTGTCAGACTTGGCGTTGGATTTAATTTTGTCATAGAAGGCAGCGAGGGTGAGCTCCATGTAAGGGCCGACGTAGATGAAGGCGAGGCCGAAAGTGATGCCGACGAGGAGAATCCAAGGGAGGAAAGAGAGGTAGAGGACGAAGATGTCCATTTTGTGGCCGTTCATGATGGCGATGGATTTCTTCTGAGCTTCGCCGGCGGTGATGTCTTTGTTGTCAGCGAGAACGTAGAAAGTTTGGGAATAGGCGAGGCCTTTGATGATGCCGGGGATGATGAAGAGGAGCGACCAGAGGAAGGTGAAGAAGACGACGCGGAGGTAGCCTTCGAGAGTGCGGCCGAAGTTGTTGTTTTTGAAGCCGGCGAAGAGGTCGTCGAGCTTGGGTTGGGTGTTTTTGCGGAGGCTGGTGAGGAAGATGAAGGCCAAGGCGTAGGCGAGGGCACCGCCGAGGATGAAGACGGCGAGTGAGCCCCAAACGGTGAGGCCAATGAGGGAGAAAACTAATGTCGGCAAGAATAAGATAAGGAAAAAGTTGAAGACCTTGCCACTGAGGACCTTTTTGGCTTGGGTTTTTAGTTCTGCTCGATTCATATATACTCCTATTTTGAAATAGTATATCACACAATTTAGCACTTTGTAGGCGAATTTTGCGTGTTATATGTATTTAAAGACCTAGCTAAGGATGAGCTAAATGCCTTATGTGATATACTGGAAACATGATAGTAATTTTGCTCATTCTCTACATGGTAGCGGTATTTTTGGTCGCGGTGCGGCCGACCCATTCGATTTTGAGCCATTATGAGCTGGAACGGCGGGCCAAAAGTGGCGACCAGCAGGCCAAAAAAGCGATTTTTCGCGAGAAAATGCTGCCGAGCGTCTTGGTTTTGCGCGATTTTTTGGTTTTTCTGGCTATTCTCGGCTTTGCGGTTGTGGCGCATTTTGAGTACGGCTTCTCGGCGGCGCTCTTTATCACGGCGCTAGCGGCTATCACGCTTGCGGTAGTGCGCAATATCCGCACTTGGTCGAATTTAGCCACCCGCATCTATCGCCATGCGGAGCCAGAACTATTGAACTTTGTCAAATATCTTTATGTGGTTTTGAAGTTTTTTGCTGGAGTCAAGGACGATTTCATTAACCCGGCCATCGGCAGCAAAGACGAGCTGATGCGTCTCGTCCAAACTGCCAGCGACGGGGTAGTTTCGAGCGAAGAAAAGCAGCTTTTGATTGGTGCCTTGCAGTTTTCGGAATATAAGGCCAGCGACATTATGACGCCCATCGACCAAGCGGTTATGGTTAAGGCCTCGACCGAGCTGACACCAACTAAAATCGACGAATTGGCCCGCGTCCACCTCCGCCGCTTCCCGGTCTTCGACAAAAATGAGGATAACATCGTCGGCATTCTCAATATCCGCCGCCTCACCAGCCTCTCGGTCAAAGAAACCTTGACTGCGCGCGAAATTATGCGGCCCAAAGTTTATTTTGCCCGCACCGATAATACACTCGACGACGTGCTGGCGATTTTTGCCCGCACCAATACATTTATGTTAATTGTCATCGACCGCAAAAAGAAACCGCGCGGTATTCTCACCGTTTCCGACATCTTCGAGCGCTTGCTCGGCCGGCCGCTCTCCGACGATTTTGAGTTCGATGCTGACGCTGACGCTGTCGCTTCGCGCATCAAGTAAAAACGGCTGCCGTCGTTTGCCGAAGCTACTAGTCTACAGCCGTTATTTATATTTTTGGTTGCTTGGGCTTTCGCCAAACCAACGCTGCTTTTAACTGGGTTTATTTGATATTCATCAACATTCTCGGCGCTCAAAACGCTTACCTGATGCGTAAAAGATAAACACTCGGGAACACTAGACCCCGGAAAGAGGACAGCCCGCCAGCCAATATTCTGATTCGTGCCGCCCGTGCCCCTACCGAACGCGAAGACGCCAGCAGCCGCGCCATTCTCCGCCTGTCCGCCACGTGCGAACCACGGATTCGCCGCAGTCGGCGACTCCGAGCGGTCCCCGCCCCAGCCGCCAAGACCGGAGGCCGTTGCTTGGGCATTGGACGGACACGCAAATGGAGAGTAGATGTTCGTCATCGTTAAGAGCCACAACCGCCATACGTGATTGCTATCTTTATTATACACTACCTGACCGCCTACTTAGTTCGTGGGGGGGGGGGAATTGTAAAGGGCGGGCGATATGCTATAATAGAGAAAAGGAGAAGGATGGCTTTTGAACAATTGAAGATGCTAAACGAACTGAAAAAGGCGCAAAAAGCTCTGGCGAACGAGATTATCGAGGTCGAGGCAGGCGAGGGCGCGGTGGTAGTGCGGGTGAATGGCGAGTTAAAAATCCAGAAAATCGCGCTTGACCCAGAGAAAATCGATTTTGACGACATGGCGGAGCTCGAGCGCTGGCTGGAAAAGGCGATTGCCGAGGCTTACACGCGGGCGCAGAAGATTGCGCAGGAGAAAATGACCCCGCTGATGGGCTCACTCGGGTTAGGCGGCAAATAAGGCGAGTGATCGGAAATGAGTCAAAATTTGCTTCCTAAGGCCTTCCAGAGTTTGATTGAGGCGTTCGGCAAGATCCCGGGGGTGGGGGCGCGGACGGCGGAGCGTTATGCTTATTTTATTTGGAAGTCCGATCCATTGGTAGCAAAAAAGCTAGCAGATTCGCTAGCGGAGTTGCATGATTCGCTAAAATTATGCCCAAAAACCTTTGCTCTTATCTCGGGGGATGAAGAAGCATGCCCCCTCTATTATAGCACAGATAGGGACAGAAGTCAAGTTTTGGTGGTTGAGGAGCCGCTCGACATCATCGCGGTCGAGAAAACGGGAGGCTACACGGGGACCTATCATTGTCTGGGGGGAGCGATTTCGCCGATTGATAATTTGATGCCGGAGCAACTGCGGGTGGCGGAGCTGATGGAGCGGATAAAGGAGGACGAGGTGGCAGAGGTGATTATCGCGACGAACGCGAGCATTGAGGGCGAGAGCACGGCGATTTATCTGGCGCGGTTGATTCATGAGAAGTTTCCGAAAGTGAAGACCAGTCGGCTGGCGCGGGGGATTCCGATTGGGGTGGATTTGGAATATGCGGATAGCTTGACGCTGTCGCAGGCCCTGAAAGGCCGGACCGATATTTGACGGCTGGCGCCGAGTTTCCTTAGCGCTTTGTTTGATTGTGGTATAATATATTAGATGAGCAGGATTTTAGAATTTACTAAAGAATACCGGCGGATTGTGGTGGTGCAGGCGGAGAATCCGGATGCGGATAGCTTGGGGTCGGCGCTGGCGCTAGAGGAGGCCTTGCCAAACGAGATAGTGTCGCTCTATTGCCCGGTGCAGGTGCCGAAATACTTACGGTATCTGCAGGGATGGGACAGAGTGGTGGACGATTTTGATTTAGAGGCCGAGGCGGCGATTATTGTTGACACAAGTGCGCAAATCCTACTATCGAAGACACTGATGAAGCCGGAAATCGCCAATTTCTTGCAGAATAAGCCGGTTTTGGTGATTGATCATCACGAGACGGAGCCGGATTTGCCGTTTGAGTTTGCGGAGATTAGGGCGCCGGTCGAGAGTACGACGAGACTGATTTTCGAGGACTTGACAGAGGACGGGCAGACGATTAGCGCGAGCGTGGCGCAGAATCTACTGGCGGGGTTGATGAGCGACACGCTGGGCTTAACCACGGCGAGTACAGGGGCGGGGAGTTTTCGTCTGGCGGCTGACTTGATTGATCGAGGGGCGAACATCTACCAGCTAGAGCAGAGCCGCTACGAGCTAATGAAGAAGTCGCAGCGGGTTTTGCGCTACAAGGCCGACCTGATCGAGCGAGTGGAGTACCATTTGGACGGCAGGCTGGCGACGGTGTTGATTCCATTTGAAGAAATCCAGAAATATTCGGACGAATATAATCCAAATGTGTTGATTTTGGATGAGCTCAGGATGGTTGAGGGGGTTGAGCTGGCGGTGGCGCTAAAGACTTATCCGGATGGCAAGCTGACGGGTAAACTGCGCGCAAGTAAGCCGGTGGCCGAGGAGCTAGCAGCGGCGTTTGGCGGCGGGGGACACCCCTATGCGGCGGGTTTTCGGATTTATGAAGATTATGCGAAGTTCTTACCAGAACTAATTAAGGTGGCAGCGGACCTGCTAGAACGGCTCGAGACAGACGAGGAGGCAGGGTGAAAATCCTAAAGACCCGGTTCACGGGCACGATTACTTACCAATTGCGCTACGTCTGGCTTTATATTGTAATCGGGGCGTTGTTGCTGGGCTCAATTATCGCGATGCCGTCGCTAACGGGCATGCGTTTATCAGAGGCGGAGCGGGCGAGCGCGCTAATTTCGGTTGACGCGGAGTTGAGTTTAGCGAACTTCCCATACCATCTTTTGCAAGATTTGTCAATCCGGCTACTCGGGATGACGCCACTGGCAATCAAGCTGCCCTCGATAGTGCTGGGGGTGATTACGGCCATCCTGCTGACCCTCTTGTTGAACCGGTGGTATCGCAATCTGACGGCTTTTACGACCGCCACCTTGATTGTCTCGAGCGTCGCCTTCTTGGACTTGACGAGTCAAGGGACGCCGGGGATTCTTTATGTCTTGTTCCCAGTGCTAATGCTATGGCTAGGCTCGCAAATCATTGACGAGAAGCCAAAAGCAATCACGGTCGCGGCGCTAGCGGCGACGACAATTATCGCGGCATTTATACCTTATATGATATATTTTAACATAGCCATGTTCGTTCTAGTAATCGCCCACCCACACTTGCGCTTTGCCTTGCGCGGCGTGAGCAAACGCTCGGTAGGGATGGCGGCTGGATTGGCCGCGGTATTGGTTCTGCCGCTGCTATTCTTCACGGGGAACTTCGACTTTTGGAGCTTAGTGGGGCCAAACCTCGACATGATGCAAAACGCCACCGCAACTTGGCGGCAAATTGCCGGGCTCGGCCAGCCATTATCGTGGTTTTCGCTACCGGTCTTGCTCCTAGCGCTCATTGGTACTTATGCGACATTTTTGGACTATCACATCGCGAGGAACAATATCGCTTTCGTATTGATGCTTCTGACAGCGGCAGCTTCGCTCTTCTGGCCACCGCTATTTACGATAGTAATTTTGCTAATCGCGATTCTGGTGGGCAACGGGGTAGGCTTCTTAGCGCGAAATTGGCGAGGCATCTTCCCGCACAATGTTTATGCGACTTTAATCGCGCTTATGCCACTTATGGCATTTTGCCTAATGACAGCGGCGGGGAGCATCAGCTTCTTCCATGTGGCGCCGCGGACAATCGCGAGCGTACATTATGGAGCAAATACCGACTACCAGATATTGGCGGAACATCTGGAAGAAAAGGACGTACTGGTGATTGAGCAGGGCACGGATTTTTACGCGCGAGCATTTGCCGGGCACGAGACTTATGGGAGTTGGCAGCAAGACAACGTCAACGGTAGCCGAATTATCGCGGATAGGCCGCTAACGACTAACCGGCGGCTAGAACAGGTCTTGACGAACAGTAGCGCGACATCGAGCGCGCGGTTTTACATATATAGATAGAGTTTTGCCGAAAACCCTTGTGTTTATTAAAAACTTTGATACAATATAAGAATATGAGGCGAGGTAAATTACGGATATTGATGTTGGGCTGGGAACTACCTCCTCACAACAGTGGCGGCTTAGGGGTCGCTTGTTTTCATATGGCGCGGGCGATTGCGCAAAAAGGTGGTGAGATCGCTTTTGTGCTACCTTATAGTGCCGGGCACGACTGCGACTTCATGAACATCCTAGCGGCGACGAATTTGGACCCGCTTGAACGATTCGGAGGGAGTGCTTATGACCACTTGGATCTTGACGCGCCGACTTTCCAAGCGCCGGACGGCGGTTTTTCGATTCGCGATGTGCAGGCGAAATATGCCGAGTTTGTGGTCAAGCATCTGGAGCAGAGCGACTACGACGTAGTCCACGCACATGACTGGTTGACCTTGGAAGCGGGGATGGCGGCGAAGCTGGAGTTTGGCATACCACTGGTGGCGCACATCCACGCGACGGAGTTTGACCGCTCGGGGGGCGAGAGGGGGAACCCGATTATTCATGAGATTGAGCGCGAGGGCCTAATTATGGCCGATAAAATTATCGCGGTGTCGGAATATACAAAAAAACTGATTGCGGAGCGCTACGAGATACCGCTGGACAAGATTGATGTGGCGCATAACGGCTTCGACCCGGATGATTGGGGCCAGTACGACTACGACCCATCCCGTCTAGCTTACATCGAGCAGAAAAAGCAAGAGGGCTTCAAAGTAGTGTCGACAATCTCGCGGTTGACGATTCAAAAGGGCTTGGTGCATCTGTTGCGCTCATTTGCGTTGGCGTTAAAATACAACCCAAAGATGCTCCTAGTGATTGCGGGAGACGGCGACCAGCGGGACGAACTTTTGGAGCTATCGGCGGAGCTGGGCGTGATGCAAAAAGTCCTCTTTACTGGCTTTATCAGGGGCCAAGAAATCCGCGATGTCTACGCGAGCGCGGATATTTTTGTGATGAGCAGCCGTTCCGAGCCGTTTGGCCTGACCGCTTTTGAGGCCGCGCACCATGGCAGCGCGGTTGTGCTGACCCGGCAGTCGGGCGTGGCAGAGGTGCTGCTAAATGTCTTGAAATACGACTTCTGGGACGAGCATCGGCTAGCCGACATTATGGTGAATATCGCCCAATCGCCGGGGCTAGCGGAGGATTTAAAGGAAAACATCCGGCGAGAATACACGAAATTACCATGGAGCAAGGTGGCGGAGGCGATTTTGGGGTCCTACCAGAGCGCGGTTAGGGGGATGGCGACGGTACAGGCGGCGCGCCGGGCGGTCGGCAGCCGAGTAGGGGCAAGGAGGGCAGCATGAAAAAGACGAGTAAGCCAACAATTGTGCTCTATTTGCACATGCACCAGCCGTGGCGGGTGCGGCCGTATTCGCTCTTTGAGGTCGGGCGCGACCATAACTATTACGGGCCGGATAACGAACAAGTCTTTCGCAAAGTAGCGGATAAGTCCTACCGGCCGATGTTGAAATTGCTGGGCCAGCTACTCGAGCGCTACCCGGATTTCGCTTTTTCGCTCTCGATTACGGGGACATTTATTGAGCATGCGGAGCTCTGGGGCAAGGACGTGATTGAAAAGCTAAAGCAGTTGGTCAAGAGCGGGCGAGTGGAGATCGTGGCGGAGACTTATTATCATTCGCTGGCTTTCTTTTACGACAGCGAGGAGTTCGAGCGGCAGGTGAGACTGCATCAGGCCAAGATTAAGGACTTGTTTGGGGTGGAGATGAAGGCTTTTCGCAACACAGAGCTAGCTTATAACGACGCGCTGGCGGAGAAAGTCGCGGCGATGGGCTTTAAGACAGTGATTGCAGAAGGGTGGGATAACATCCTAGGCTGGCGCGGGCCGGGGTATGTTTATAATGCGAAAGCGTCGAAACCACTTCGGTTATTGCTGAAGAACTACCGGCTGAGCGATGATATCGCCTTTCGTTTCTCGGATCGGAAGTGGAGCGAGCACCCGCTTTCGGCGACGAAATACTTTGATTGGGCGAAAGAGGCTACAGCCGGCGCGCCGCTTTTGAACTTATTTATGGACTTTGAGACTTTCGGCGAACACCAGTGGGCGGACACTGGCATTTTTGAATTTTTTGAGAAATTTGTTGAGATGTGGAGTAAAAAAGGCGATTTTCAGACTATTTCGGAAGCGGCCGGGGCGCATGAGCCGAAGGACACAATTTCGATGCCAGAGACGGTGACTTGGGCCGACACCGAGCGCGACTTGACGGCTTGGATAGGTAATGCGATGCAGCGCGAGAGCTTGCAGCAGCTCTATTCATTATTGCCAGCGATTCTGAAGTGCAACGACGAGAAGCTGCTTGATGATTTCCGCAATCTGACCACCTCTGACCACTCGTACTACATGTGCACTAAATACTGGAATGACGGCGACGTGCATGCGTATTTTTCGGCCTATGAGTCGCCGTATGATGCCTTTCTGTATGTGAGCAACGCGATACGGGATATCGAATATCGGTCTAAGGCTTGACATCCGCCGCCCATAATATATAATATAGGTAAAAATAAAGGGGAGTATGCCAGACAAACAACTTCGACGTCTGAAAACACTACTGCAAGAGGCAGAGACTAATCTTGCGGCGGCGCGAGAGTTGCTTTCGAGCGTGCTTTCGGACGAGGGGTCGATTGTCGCACCGGCGGACCCAGTGGCGACCCCAGAGGGTAAGGTTGTAGAGGGTATTTTTGACGGCCAAGTGATGATTGGCCCAGACAACCGCAACTACCCAGTGCCGTCGAACTACGCCTCGAAGTCGAAGTTGGTCGAAGGCGACGTGCTGAAATTGACGATTACGCCAGAGGGCAACTTCCTCTACAAGCAGATTGACCCAGCGGCGCGGCGCAACGCCGTAGGCTTGTTAAAGATGCGCGACGGCGTTTATTATGTTGATGTTGATGGCAGGGATTACCGGGTGCTGCTGGCCTCGGTGACCTTCTTCAAGTTGAAAGTGGGCGAGCGAGTGGCGGTGATTGTACCGGCGGATAATGCTGACGCCTCTTGGGCAGCGGTCGAAATGGCCCTATAACTTGACTTTTTAGCTTAAGTGTGATATAATGGGGAGGGTAGCCCGTTAACGGGCTCGAAACTTTACATTAATGACTAGGAGGGCAAAACAATGAAGACTCTGCACTACTCAAGCGAAGAGAAAAACGCAGAAGCGAAAACTGGCATATTCCTGAGACATCTGGCGTGGTTGGAAAGTAATTTCTCGTATCTTGTCCCGAGAGGCTGGCGTTGCATCATCAAAATGCAAACGGACGGTGAGATTGACCCGTTTTGGATGATCGACGTACAGAGTGAGCAAGGCGGCGGCAGTTATGCCGAGGCGAAGATGAGCACACTGGAGCGATTTTTAGCGAAGGCAGCGACCGGCGGCGAAAGTATCGCCGACATCATGCGGATGCTGGAGCAGCTGAAGCTTGACAACACTGGCTTGGCGAAATTAATCCGAGAGCTGAAAGACCCGGAACAGATGACCAAGGATATGTACGAGTGGCTGCGCGACGGAGCGGGGATTGCGCCGTATTACGGTGGGGTTCGGATTATGTACAAGGATTTGATTGTCGAAGGTACGGAAATCAGGAAAGAAACGGGCGAGATTCGGATTGCTTTTAGTGGCGCGAGCGAGGAACAGGATTTGTTCTTTGCTTTGTCGATACTTAGGGAGCTGAATGGCTCGTTCGCCAAGCTCTACCCTAACACGCAGGGCAAGCTGGATCTTAGCGAGCTGGAGAAAATCCCGGCCGCGAAACTTTGGCTGGACCTGTTCAAGCTAAAGGGAGTATAGTCATTAGAGTTTGAAACCGCTGGACTTAGAGTTTAGCGGTTTTCGACGTGTCAGGGGCGGTATTGTTTGATTTCTTTGCGGTAGGCGCGGTAGTGGGGGCAGTATTTGGCGACCTCGGACCAGAAGGCGGGGGAGTGGTTCATATGCCTTATATGGCATAATTCGTGGATGATGACGTAGTTAATTAGGTGGTCGGGCAGGCGGACGAGGCCGATATTGAGCGAGATGGTGCCGCTAGAGCTGCGCGAGCCCCAGCGGGTGCGCATATGGCCGAGGCGGATACCATCGCGGGCTAAGTTATAGTCGATGCCGGTGGTTTTGACGAGGTCGACGAGGCGGGGAGGCAAGACACGCTTGGCTTTAGCACGCAGGGCATCCTGATTCTCGAGCGCTAGGCGCTCGCGCATCGAGAGAGCGGCTGGGCGGGTCATTTAGTGGCGAGTTTTTCGAGGACGGAGCGAACTTGGGTAGAAAAAATATGCTTACCGCTGATGAAGAGGGCGCGTTCTTGCGGCTCGGGCAGCTCGACTTCCTTCATAGCGGAGGTGAAGATGTCAGTGGTGAGGCCGTCGGACTTGATGCGCTCGGTGAAGCGGCGCTTGAGGGTCGGCTGGTCGACTTGGAGCCAAACGATGGTCGTCTGGTAGCCAGCGCGCTCGGCCATGACGCGCCATTTTTGGCGCTCGGCGAAAGTCTCGCCACCGACGGCTAACAAGGGGTAGCCAGCAGCCATGAAGGTGCGCAACATAATAAAGGCGACCTTGTGCGCGAGCCGGCTCTCGACTTCGGAGTAGTCGGGTTTGCGCTTCAAGTCATAGCGGATGGCCTCGACATCGACGGCCGGCGCTTTAAAAAGGGTTGAAAACTGCTCTGCAAAGCTCGACTTTCCACTCCCAATCGGTCCTGCGATAATCAAAAAATGTGGCTTTGCCATGAATCCTCCTATCTAATTAGATTATATCACACTGGATTTTAACAGGCAAATCTTATATAATGGACAGGGAGGGGCGTGGTCCAATGGTTACGATAGAGGTCTCCAAAACCTTTGATTGCAGTTCGATTCTGCACGCCCCTGCCATAGAGGACAGTCTGAGCCGTTTGGCAATGTGCTAAGCGGCTCTCCGAGTGTAAAATCAAAAAATCACTCGGTGTGTCCGTGTTTGCGTGTTATAATGGAGATATGAAGGCGCTTTATAGGAGGTATCGGAGTTTGTCGTTGGCGGACGTGGCGGGGCAGGAGGCGGTGGTGGGGGCGCTGACGAAGGCTTTGGCGGCGGGGAAAATCGGGCATGCTTATCTGTTGTCGGGGCCGCGGGGGACGGGGAAGACTTCGGTGGCGCGGATTTTGGCGCATGAGGTGAATGGATTTAAGTATGAGTTGGAGGCGACGCATCCGGATATTATTGAGATTGATGCGGCCTCGAATACAGGGGTGGATAATATTCGGGAGCTGATTGAGCGGGCGGCGCTAAGGCCGACGATGGGGAAATATAAAGTATATATTATAGATGAGGTGCATATGCTGTCGAAGTCGGCGTTTAATGCGCTGCTGAAGACGCTGGAGGAGCCGCCGAGTTCGGTGATTTTTGTGCTGGCGACGACCGATCCGGAGAAGGTGCCGTTGACGATTTTGTCGCGGGTGCAGCATTTGAAGTTTGGCTTGGCGGAGGCTAAGGTGGTGGCGGAGCGTTTGCGGGAGGTGGCGAAGAAAGAGGGGCTGGCAATCACGGACGATGCGCTGGAGTTTTTGGCGGAAAATAGCGGCGGCAGTTTTCGCGATGCTCTGTCGCTTTTAGAGCAGGCGGCGACGGTTTGTGGGTCGGGGTCGGCGAAGGAGATCAAGCGGGCGGAATTGGAGCAGGCCTTTGGGGTGCCAAATGGGCAGAGCATAAGCGATTTGTTGGCGGCGTTTGACAGGGTTGATGAGGGAGCTATACTTGACATCTTGGACAAGGTGTGCTATAATGGGGGGGGTAATTATAAATCTTTGGTTGAGGGGTTAGCGAGACAAGTTTTGAAAACGCCAACGGCGAGTACGTTGGCGCTAATCGATGGTCTGCTGGCGGCGCTTCGGAATCCGGCGATTGATGTGGGGTTGCAGGTTCGCTTGGTTTTTTTGGAGCAGCTTATGCCGGCCAACCGCCTCATAACCAACCCCTCCGGCACGACGTCGGTTAAGCCCGTCGCCACGGGTGAACCGCGTCTCGTTCTCGGGCTGCCGCCCTCCGAATGTCCTTCGGGGTCGGTTAGTGAGGGGTCGGCCCCTGAAGAAGCGATGGAAGCGGGAGAGTTGGATTGGGAGGGGGTGAAAGAGGAGATTAAGCGGTCGGATATTGGGTTGTGGGCGGTGTTGGCGAAGCGGCAGGTGGAAATCGGCGAGGGTGAGGTAAAGATTTATGCGGAGAAGCCGCTCTGGGCGGGGAAATTGGAGAAGGCGGAGAATTTCGCGAAGATTTCGCGGTTGGTTGCGCCGAGGAAATTGGTGGTACTAGCGGAAAAAGCGCCGCCAAGCGAGACTTTGAGCAAAGTTTCTGCTATAATTGGGGTAGATGCGGGAGAGTTAAAGGAAGTGGAGGTGCCAGATGGAATCTGATAGCGCGAAGGAGAGCGGGCGAGTGCCGCCGCAGGACCTAGAGGCGGAAAAGAGTTTGCTGGGGGCGATTTTGCTCTTGGAAGATAATATTGCGCTGGCGCTGGAGGAAGTGGGGCCGAGCGATTTTTATAGTCCGGCGCACCAGATGATTTTTCAGGCGATGGTTGACCTCTATAATGGGCACCAGAAAATCGACCTTTTGACGTTGAAGAGCGCTTTGACGCGGGGCAAAAAGCTGACGGAGGTGGGCGGGGCGAGCTATCTATCGACTTTGACGCAATATGTGCCGACGGCGAGCCATGCGGACGCTTATGCGAAAATTGTGGCGGATACGGCGGCGCGGCGACGGATGATTGAGAAGGCGACGGAAATTTTGAAAATGGCGTTTGAGGACGCGGGCGAGATTGACGATTTACTGGACCGGGCGGAGAGCCAGCTCTACTCGATTGCCGATCGGACAGGGAAGGCGGATGATATTTCGTGGTTGCCGGAGCTCTTAGATCAGTCGTTTGGCCAGATTGAGAAAATGTACAAGCAAAAAGACTCGATGACGGGGCTGAAGACGGGGTTTCGCGATTTGGACAACAAGACGGCGGGGTTGCATGGGTCGGATTTGATTATTTTGGCGGCGCGACCGGCGATGGGTAAGACGACTTTTGCGACGAATTTGGCTTATAATGTGAGCACGATTAATAAGCGAGGGGTGTTGATTTTCTCGCTCGAGATGGCGAAAGAGCAAATTGTGATGAGGATGATTGCCGACGCGGCAGGGGTGGATGGGTTCGCGCTTCGAACGGGACGGCTTTCGGAAGATGATTTTCTAAGGGTGAGCGAGGCGATGGGTGAGATGGCGGAGGCGAATATTGGGATTATCGACTCGACGGGGCTGAACCCGACGCAGATGCGGATTAAGGCGCGGAAGGCGGTGCATGATAATAATGTGGGGATGGTGGTGATTGACTATTTGCAGCTGATGGAGGGGTCGCAGCTAGGGAAGATGAATGGGCGGGTGCAGGAGGTGAGCGAGATTAGCCGTGAGCTGAAAAAGATGGCGAGGGAGTTAAATGTGCCGGTGGTGGCGTTGTCGCAATTAAACCGGGCGGTGGAGAGCCGGGATAATAAGATTCCGATGTTGGCGGATTTGCGTGAGTCGGGGTCGATCGAGCAGGACGCAGATATTGTGATGTTTTTGCACCGCGAGGACTATTATAATAAGGAGACGGAGCGGCAGCATATCACGGATTTGGTGATTGCGAAGCATCGAAACGGGCCGGTGGGGTCGCTGGAGCTGTACTTTGATCCGGAGCATTTGAGATTTATGAGTTTGGACAAGCAGAGTTAGGCTAAGTCTGATATAATTAGATTATGAGGATTTTGTGGAAGGTTTTGATGCGAGTGGTTTGGGCGCTGGTAGTGCTGGGGGTCGGGTTTGCGGTGTTTTTGGGGATTTATGGGGGCCGGGATACGGTCAAATATGACGAAGATGTGGCGATTGTGCTAGGGAATGGGATTGTTTGCGGTCAGGATGACCAGGGCGAGCCAAATGACGTGCTAGGTGCGCGTTTGGACAAGGCGGTAGAGTATCATGAGCGAAATCCCGAGGCGAAGATTATCGTGGCCGGGGGGAATGAGCGGAATTTGTGCGAGAGCGAGGCGGCGGTGATGAAAAAATACCTTATAAGGCATAATGTCAGGGAAGAAATCATTTTGCTGGAGGACCGGTCGAGTTCGACGGCGGAGAATTTGCGATTTTCACGCGAGATAATGCGGGAACAGGGGTTGGAGCGGGCGGTGATTATCACGAGCCGGTCGCATATGTTTCGGGCGGCGCAAAATGCCGAGCGGCTGGGGATGGCGGCAAAGCGCCTAGCGGCGCCGGAGCCATGGTATAGAATACCGCTGGTGTATGGCTATGAGGTGGTGCGGACGACTTGGTTTTGGTTTGAGGGGAGAGCGGAATGATAGCGCGGCTAGCCGGGAAAATCGTCGAAAAAACCGACAAATCGGCAATAATTGATGTTGCGGGAGTCGGTTATGAGGTGTTTGTGGCGAGCGTCGACCACGAAGCGCTGGTGCTGGGCGAGGCGGCGACGCTTTATACTTATCATCATGTGCGGGAGACGAGTCAGGAGTTGTTTGGCTTTTCGACCTTGGTCGGCAAGCGGTTGTTTGAGCTTTTGCTGACGGTGCAAGGAGTGGGGCCGAAGGCGGCGATGGCGATTTTGTCGGTGGGAGATTTTGAGAATGTGCGGCATGCGATTGGGCAGAATGACGCTTTGATGATTGCGCAGGCGGCGGGCGTGGGGCGGAAAACGGCGGAACGGGTGGTCTTGGAGCTGCATGACAAGGTGGGGGAGAGCAACTTGGCGAGCGCTGGATTTGTGGTGGGTCGGGGGGCGATCCGGGACGATGCGTTGGAGGCTTTGATCGCGCTGGGTTATTCGTTGGCGGATGCGACGGCTCGGTTGCAGGAGCTGCCGGCGGACTTGTCGACGGAAGAAAAGATTCGCCGGGCTTTGGCGCAATAAAAAGCGCCGGGCGCTCAGGAACAGAGGTCCTAGCGAGTGTCCGGACACTCGGGGCTAGATGCCGACGACTTTTTTGACGTCGGCGCCGAGGGAGTTGAGGCGGCGAACGATGTCGGCGTAGCCGCGGTTAATCATGTAGACGTTGCGCAGGATTGAGCGGCCGGGGGCGGCGAGCATGGCGAGGAGGAGGACCATGGCGGGGCGGAGGGCAGGCGGGGTCATCATGCTGGCGGGGCGGAAGTGAGTTGGGCCGGTGATGAAGACGCGGTGGGCGTCCAAAAGTTGGACTTTGACGCCGACGCGGTCGAGCTCGGAGAGATAGATGGCGCGGTTTTCGAAGACCCAGTCGTGGATGAGGGTGCGTCCGTTAGCGATGGCGGCGATGATGGCGAAGAAGGGGAGGTTGTCGATGTTAAGGCCGGGGAAGGGCATGGGGGTGATTTTGTCGATCGGGGCGACGAGTTGGGATTTGCGTAAATAGAGGTCGACGAGGCGGGAGCGGCCGTTGGTGCTAAGGTATTCGGGCGAGAGGTCGAACTCGGCGCCCATGGTGCGCAGGACTTGGAGCTCAATTTCCATGAACTCGATGGGGACGCGCTTGATGGTGATGCTTGAATTGGTGACGAGTCCGGCGGCGATGAAGGTCATGGCCTCGATCGGGTCCTCGGCAGGGGCGTACTCGATGTCGGCTTTGAGCTTCTTTTTGCCGTAGATGGTGAGGGTGGTGGTGCCGATGCCCTCGAATTTGACGCCGAGTTTCTCGAGGAAGAAGCAGACGTCTTGGACCATGTAGTTGGGGCTGGCGTTTTTGATGATGGTTTTGGCGGGGACTTGGGCGGCGGCGATGATGGCGTTTTCGGTGGTAGTGTCGCCGCGTTCGGTTAAAATAATGACTTGGTCTTGGGGTTGCCAGTCGGCGACGGTGGCGGTGTAAAAGCCGTTCTCGCAGCGGGTGTCAACGTCGAGACCGAAGTGGGAGAGGGCCTGCAAGTGCGGTTCGACGGTGCGTTCGCCAAGCGAACAGCCGCCGGCGAAGGGGAGTTTGAAGCTTTTGAAGCGGTGGAGGAAGGTGCTCATCATCATCAGGGCGGAGCGGGTGCGGCGGGCGGTGTCAATGTCCATGAGGTCGAGGTTGAATTCGCGCGGCGGGGTGAGTTTGAGGTCTTTGCGGTGGTTTTTCCACTCGATTTCAAAGCCGATGCTCTCGATGACCTCGATGATGCGGTTGCACTCTTCGACGCGGCTGATGCCTTTGATGGTGGTGGTGCCGCGGTTGGCGAGGGCGGCGCAGAGGACGCCGAGCGAGGCGTTTTTGCTGGCGAGGACGCCGATGCTGCCTTTGAGTTCGTTGCCGCCGTTGACGAGGAAGCTAGCAATCTCGCTGTCGTTGATGGTAAGGATGGGCTGGTGAAGGACGCGGCCGAGGTGGTTGATGGTGTCGAGAGTAATATTGCGGTCGCCGTTTTCGATGCGGGCGATGGCGGACTGGGAGGTGCCGAGTTTCTTGGCGAGCTCGCTTTGGGTCCAGCCGTGGCGGAGGCGGAGGCTCTCGACGAGCCTGCCCACCTGAGATTTATACGACTGCCGTCGAGTTTCCTTAGCGCTTGGTTTTGATTCGCTCATATCTTGGAACTCCCACCTACTTTTGACGTTCCCTGTAAGTTAGATTTTCTGTATCGATGGAGACCACGTCGCCGACTTTGATGAAGGCGGGGACTTTGATAACGAGGCCGGTTTCGAGCTCGGCGTCCTTCATGACGCTAGAGGTGGTGTCGCCTTTGACAACGTTTTCGGTGTGGGCGACGGTGAGCCAGAGGTTTTTAGGCAGGACGAGACCGACAATGGCGCCGTTGAAGAATTGGAGATCGAGTTCGGAGTTTTCCTTAAGGAAGCTTTTGGCGTCGCCGACGATTTCGAGGGGGAGTTGGTATTGTTCGTAAGTTTCGGGGTCCATGAAGAAGAAATCGCTGGCGTCGTCGTAGAGGAACTGGACGCGGCGATTGTTGACTTCGGCAGGGGTGATTTTGTCTTGGCCTTTGAAGGTTTTGGGGATAAGGGCGCCGGTCAGGAGGTTTTTGAGCTTGACGTTGACGATGGAACCGCCGCGGCCGACGACTTTCTGGGAATATTCGACAACTTTGAAGGGGGCGCCGTCAAGTTCGATGACGGTATTTTTCTTGAGGTCGGTGGGTGAGTACATATCTTAACCCTCCGCAACAAAGGCGATCAGACCGAGGTGGCGGGCTCGCTTAATGGCCACCGCTAGTTGACGCTGTTGTTTGCTGGAAAGCCCGGTTTTGCTGGCAGGCTCGATGCGGCCAAAAGAGTCGATGTGGCGGATTAGCTGCTTGGGGTTCCTGTAATCGAAATAGGCTTGTTTATCTACTTTAAATTTTCTCATATTTACTCCTTAAAATGGGACGTCGTCCAAGTTGATAGTGTCTTCGATGTCGACTGGGGCGACATCTTTGGCTTTGCCGGCGGCAGCGTCGTCGGATGGGGTGAAGCCGCCAGAGTCGCCCTTGCGCCCGGCGAAAGTCCAGTTGTCGGCGATGAACTCAGGGGAAATGCCAGTGGTGCCGTCGGACTTGGTGTAGGTGCGGATGTCGAGATTCTGGCCGGCGACAATGACGCCGGAACCTTTGTCGAGGTATTTGGCGGCGTTTTCAGCGCGAGCACCAAAAACTGAAGCGCGGTAAAAAGTGGTTTGCTGGTTGTCGGGAGCGCCCTTCTTGTAGGTGCTGACGGCGACGTTAATCTCGGCGACATCAAGCCCCGAAGGGGTCTTTTTGAGCTCGGGTTTGCGGGTCAAATTACCCGAAATTACGATATTTGAAAAACCTGCCATATTATTCTTCCTCCTTTAAATCTTTTGCTTCCTTTTTTTCGCTTTCGCGGGCTTTGCGGGCCTCAATAACTTTGGGGTCAGCCGCGACCACGAGGTGGCGGATGACTTCGTTCATGAGCACAAGGGCGCGGTCAAGTTTGGCGACGTTGCTAGGCTCGAGTTTGACGTCGTAGTAATAAAAAATCGCGCTGTCGAGACCGGCGATTTTGTAGGCCAATTTTTTGCGGCCCTCTTCGGTAGTGTTGGCGATTGCACCGCCCAAATCGGCGATGGCTTTCTCGACCCGTTCGATTGCCGGGCTGAGGTTGAGTTCCAAATCAGGATGGAACAAGATTGATACTTCGTATTCGCGCATTGCTTCCTTTCTTAAAGCTTGGTTTGTGGCCGGCGCTTTCCGCCGACTAGGCTAATAACATACTTATTTTATCATATCTGGCGAGGAATGCAATAGCTGGACCTGCTTTCTTGACTTTTGGGGGGAAGTGTGATATAATGGGGAGGGTGCCTTATGGCGCGAAAAATAATTTTGAGATGCGCCGAAGGTGGCGCGCACTTTAGGAGGGAAAACAGATGAGGCGATTGATGTGGAAACTAACGCAATGGTGCCGCAGGGAACCGGGGTTGTCTGCACTGTCCATCGCTGCTTTGCTCGCCACCTTGTGCCTGATATTAGCCATTGGTGGAACGCTAGGAATCGTTGGTAAAGGGAAGCTCGACAGAGCGAATACGAGCCTCTGGCAGGCGAGACAGGAGAGCGAACGATTATTGGCGGAAGTCAAAGCGGCGGAGTCGAGGCAGGATGAGCTAATCGCAAGCCTGCGGGCGGAGATAGCTGGTTATCAGGCGGCGGCGGCCGAAGGGCTGGTGGTGGCGCGAGCAAGTGCGGCGCTGGTGGCAGCGGATGCGATGACGCCAGAGGTGGTTTGGCGGTACGAGACAGGCGGCCGGATGCAGATAACTGTACGGGCCGAGGTCAATGTACGGCCGGCGCCGACGGTGTCGTGCGGGATTAGTTTCGGGATGGTACCGAAGGAACTACAGATAGGGCCGGATTATTTCTACAGCAAAACCGAGCCGAACGCGGACGGCAGTTTGTCGTCTGGGAACTGGATTGGTGTGCCGGTGATGAGCGTGGCGCGCTATCTGGATGCCGAGGCGCTGGACGACCCGGACGGGGTGGTCTGGATCTCGATTGACTATCTGAGCTTTTCGGATTGGCTACGAAACTATCCGCCAAAAGAAGTGAGTTTAAGGCCCGAGCCGGAGCCAGCGGAGACGCTGCCGGTGGAAATGGAGCCGGGGCAGACGAAATAATGCCCAAAGCCCCCAGTTAACTGGGGGCTTAAAACCGGGAACTTTGGGCGGTTTGGGGCTAAAGTATTGACTTTTAAGCGTAAGTGTGATATAATGGTGAGAGATACCCCGATAGATGTTGAAATCCACAAGGGTGAACTTTAACTTATGAGTGTACACCCGACCTTAAAAAGGAGGAACTGAAAATGACCAAGTCAAAAGCAACTCGGCCCCGAACGATTGGGGCAAGAATAGGCAAGATTTTGGAATTTGCTCCGTGCACAACAGAGCTAATCAAATCCCGAAATCAAGCCGTCAGCAAACGACATCAGATGGGACAAAAGCCGCTTAACCCGGCAATCCAAGCGATAATAATCGCTGGGATACTGCTGGTGCGACTAATCGAGTTCGTCCTGATGGCGACGGTTGGTATGTTGGTCGGCTGTCTGATGATGGCGGTCTGGCGATGGGGCTGGAAGCGGTTTGCCGTTTGCAGTCTGATGATTGTGGTGCTGTTAGCCAACAGCGCGATGTTTCCCAAGATGCTAAGAGATCTCTACGCTAGCGAACAAGAGTCGCGGCAAGCTTTGATGGCGACGATTTGGGCCGAAACGGAAGAGCAGCGGAGATTTGACAATCTGTTGTGGGAACTGAGCGCAAGTGGCGAGCTAAGTGGCGTGGAATCGATTTACCAAGATGAAAACGGCGAGTATGTAGTCGAGTTTTCGGCCGAATGGCTGGAAGAGAAGGCATTTTGGCAGGCGATGGCGGCCTACAAGCAGCAACAAGAGGAAGAACAGGCGCGGATAGAATTCTTGCTGGCAACTGATGAAGAGTTTGCGTTAGAGTACTATCTGCAGCACTTCCCGCAGTACGCGGTCGCTGAAGAGACGCAAGTGCTTGATGAGTTGCCAGAGGCGACAATTAAGTACGTGCTGCCGGAAAGCTTTACGATTGGCGGCGGCGTGTTCTCGGCGACGAACAATAACCAGCAAAGGTACCAGAATGTGAGCGAGTTTTTCGAGTTTTGGGACGCGAAAGGGCTGACATTGGAGGGAATTTGCGGGTTAGCTGGAAATTGGTTCAAGGAATACTCATTTTATGTGAATTCCAACCCGTATGCGACAGACAACAGCCATTTTGGTATGTGGCAGCTGGGCCGAACCTACAATGGCCAGCCGGCGGAACTGTTCAGGTTGTATGAGAACCAGTATGTCGACCGCAATTCGCTGGAAACACAGTGCCAGTTTGTCTATGATATAATAACTGGCAAGTGGGACGAGCGGCTAACAGTGAAGTATGGCCATGTTTGGGATCTCTTGATGGAGGCGGAAAGCGCGGCGGAAGCGGCGAGAATCTTCAATCGAGATTTCGAGAAAGGCGGCCACACTGAGAACAGGGCGCGGCATGCGGGAACCATCTATGAGCAGCTGCGACCTTAGGTTGTACACAAAAATTAAGTGGTAGAAATCCCCGTTCGCGATAGCGAAATGGGGATTTTCTATGTCGGTTTAATTAGTCGATGACTTCGACGCCCATGGAGCGGGCGGAGCCGGCGACGATTTTGATGGCGGCCTCGATGTCGTTGGCGTTAAGGAGGTCCTGCTTGGCCTCGGCGATTTCTTTAAGCTGGGCTTTGCTGATTTTGCCGACTTTCTCGAGGTTAGGCTTGCCGGAGCCTTTGGGGATGTTGATTTTTTCGCGAATCAGGTCGTCGACGGGGCGGCCGAGGCAGTTCCAAGTGAAGGTGCGGTCGTCGTAGACTTGGATGTGGACGATGACGTCTTTGCCTTGGAATTCTTTGGTAGCTTCGTTGAAGGGGTTGATGAAGTCCATCATATTGAGGCCCCACTGACCGAGGGTCGAGCCGACTGGTGGACCAGCGGTGGCGCGGCCACCGGGGACGCGTAGTTTAAGATTACCGATAATTTGTTTCATAGGTTTCCTTTAATTAAATAAGCTGTGCGTAACGGTTATATTATAGCAAATTTGAGGGGAATTGCAAGGGTCAAGAAATTTTTTCGACTTGGAGGGCGTCAAGCTCGGATTGGGTTTCGCGGCCGAACATCGAGAGCATGACTTTGATTTTGCCTTTGTCTTCGTCGATTTCGGAGACGGAGCCGTCGAAGCCGCGGAAGGGGCCGTCTTTGACGCGAACGATTTCGCCGATGGCGTATTTGACGGAGAACTTAGGGTCGTCGGAGCCGAGGCGGCGTTGGATGGCGTCGATTTCGCGTGGGCTGACAGGGGAGGGGTGGGTGCCGGTGCCGATGAAACCGGTGGCGCCGGGGACATTGCGGACGGCGTACCAGCTTTCGTCGGAGAGTTTCATTTCGACCAGAACGTAGCCGTTAAAGATTTTGCGGTCGGCGACGCGACGTTTGCCGTTTTTGATTTCGATTTGCTTTTCTTTGGGGACGATGGCGTCAAAAATTAGGTCTTTGTAGTGGTCGTCCTCGACTAGGGCGAGGATGCCGTCTTTGACTTTGTCCTCGTGACCGGAGTAGGTCGAAACGGCGTACCAGTTGCGAGCGTTATCGTAATTAAATCGGTTGGCCATGGTTATTTTTCTCCTTTACTTATAATAATCATCCTAATATCCTTTGAAAAACTGCGCTCCAAAAGGCGTCGAGCAACGAGATGAAGATGAAGAAAATGAGGGCGTAGATGATGACGGCGAAGGTCATTTTCCATGCGGCTTTGCGGTTGGGGAAGCGCATGAGGCGCAGTTCGCGGAAGCTGGCGGCAATGTAGCTGCCAAACCGGATGAATGGTCGGAAGATTTTGGGGCTGCCCCCGGATTTTTGGGTGGCCTTTTTGGCCTGTTTGGGCGTACGCTTTTGGCGTTTTGCTGAATTCTTCATTTCGCTCCTATAAAAATAGTCTGCACGCAGACTGTCAATAGTATAGCAAAGATTTTTGGGATGTCAAGTGCGGCGAGCGCGGATGATGAGACGATGGGTGTAGGTGTCGATGGCGTGGTTGAAATCGCCGGCACAAGTCATGACGACGAGTTCGTGAGTGTAATCTTCGGGGGCGAGGACTTGGCGCATACTGATGGACTCGCGGACCTCTGTGGAGATAGAATAAACCTGATAGGCTACCCCCCCTATTGTATCAGAAGCGAGGTGAATTGTCAAGTGGTCGCCGATTTGGAGGGCTTCGAGGCCTTGAAAAATGCCGTCGTTGTGGCCGACAAGGAAGACGACCCCGGGGTCTTGGGGGGCGGCGTTGGGCTCAAACCAGCCGACGTCGTGGTCGGGGACGGCGATTTGGCGGGTGGCGGAGTCGAGGCCGACAGGGGTGATGGGGGCGGAGAGGTTGAGGGCGGGGATTTCGAGGCGGGTGGGTTCGTGGTCGGCGCGGTAAAGGGGGATTTGGGAGTCGGCGCGGGAGGTTTGGAAGTCTTGGAAGAGGAAGAAGGCGGCGGAGGCGAGGAGGGCGAGAAAGACGCAAATAAGTGAGGAAAAAGCGAAAAAGCGGCTTTTTCGGTTGTGGTTATAGACCTCCATATGTATCTAGAATACAGGAAAATATAGGCATAAGCAATACTTGAAAAATGAGCGGATTTGTAAAAAGACTCTTGACAAATTTTTGGCGTGTGGCTATACTAGTAATACGTTAATGAAGGGAGAGAGGCAGATGCGAACAGAGAGCGAGGAGGTCGAGAATCGTGAAATCGTGGCGCGTGCGGTGGATGGTGTCCTGAAGGGAACGGATCAACAGAGGGAGCGGGATGTGGCGAGAAAGCGGGGCGGCCTGAAGCTCGACCGGGCGACTTTGGATGAGGTAGGTAAGGAATTGGGGGTGACGCGTGAGCGGGTGCGTCAGATAGAAAAATCAGTTTTTGTGCGGCTAAAGTTATATGCCGAGAGTGGGAAGGCCGAAGCTTTGGCAGCCGCAGAAAAAGTGATTTTGCGGGAGTTGACGCAGGTGCGGATTATGCAGGTGGAGACGTTGGCCCTGAAAATGTTCGGCGAGAAATATAGCCGGAAGGATGTGTCGGCGGTGGTGCTGTTGGCGCGGGTGTCAGGGAAGTTGACGCTGATAGACAATAACGAGAAGTATTTTGCAAGTGTGGGGATTGGCGAATTTGGCACGGCGCGGGAGTGGATGGCGCGGATTGATGCGGCAGTGAGTGCGATTAACAAGCATGGCAAGCCGCTGACGTTGGCGGAGCTGGATAAGAAGTTGGACTACCAGCATCCGGACCATTTGGAGGCGGTGCTGCTAAGTGCGCGACAGGTGGCGGAGTTTAATGGGGTGTGGGGGCTGGCGAAGTGGCCAGAGGTGAACCCGCGAAATATCCGGGATAAGATCTTTGCGGTGCTGTCGAAGTTGAAGGAGCCGACGCATTTTAGCACGATTGCGGAGCAGATTAACAGCGATAACTTTGGTAAGAAGCCGGCGACGCCACAGGCGATTCATAATGAGTTGATTCGAGATGGGCGGTTTGTGCTGGTGGGGCGGGGGATTTATGCGCTGGCGGACTGGGGTTTCAGTAAGGGAACAGTGGCGGATGTAATTAAGCAGGTGCTGGCGAAGAATGGCGGCAAAATGAATCGGGATGAGATTCTGGAAGAGGTGCTACGGGTGCGACAGGTGAAGACGACGACGGTGACGTTGGCGCTACAAAACCGAGAAGATTTTGTGAAGTTAGACAAAAACACCTACGGCTTGGCGAAGAAATAAAAGTGTGATATAATTAGGGAGAGTATGGAGGAGATTGCCGGATGAGTTGGTGGCTGTGGTTGCTGATAGGGGTGGCGGTGGTGCTGTTTTTGCTGGCGCGGCGGAATTTCAAGAAAGGGGATAAAATTAAGTCGGGGAGCACGGATAATGTACTTTTGCTTTTGGAAATCCCGAAAAATAATGATAAAAAGGAGCTGGCGGCGGAGCAGCTATTTGCGGCGCTGCATGGAATTTTGCGGGATGAGAGTGAGTTGAAGAACAGTGGTGGAGTGCAGGAGCATTTGAGCTTTGAGATTGTTAGCCACAAGGGGATGATTCAGTTTTTTGTTTGGTGCCCGCGGCCGCTTCGGAGTTTTGTTGAGGGGCAGATTTATTCGCAATATCCGACGGTGCAAATTAAGGCGGTGGACGAGGATTATTTGTCGCACCAGCGCGATCATACGGTGATTGCGACGACGGATTTGGTTTTGACCGAGAACGAGGCGTTGCCAATCAAGACGTTTGATACGTTTGATGTGGACCCGCTGGCGGGGATTACGGGGACGCTGGCGAAGTTGGAGAACACGAATGAGGAGCTGTGGGTGCAGATTCTGGTGCGGCCGATTAACGACGACTGGCACAAAAAATCGAAGGATTGGATTGAGAGCGTCAAGAATCCGAAAAAGTTTATTTTTGGTGATTTGTTGGATTTCAAGTGGCTGGCGGGGTTGATTTCGGCGCTTTGGACGCCGCCGGAGACGGGGTCGCTAACGGCGCCGAAGGTTGTGGCGAGCGAGCTATCGGACCGAGACAAGACGCGGATTAGCGCGGCGGAAGAAAAAATGGGGCGGCTGGGCTATGCGCTAAAAATTCGTCTGGTATATTTGGGCGAGGAGAGGGAGAACGCGCGGCTGAACTTGCAGGCGCTGACAGGAAGCTTCAAGCAGTTTAATACTCCGGTGTTGAACGGTTTTCGCTCGACAGGGCTGGATTTTAGCGGTAATTTGACAGGTTATCGGCTGCGGGAGTTTAACGGGGATGGTTTTGTGCTAAATATCAAGGAGCTAGCGAGTGTCTATCACTTACCAAACACCAGTGTGGAGACGCCGAATATTGTTTGGGCGACGACGCGGGTGGCAGAGCCGCCGGCGAAGTTGCCGCTTTTGACCGGCAACCCAGAGGTGGATAAGGAGATTTCGGCCTTTGGGTTGACCAACTTTCGAGGGATTAATCATCAATTTGGAATTTGGCGACGTGATCGGTCGCGACATATATATATTATAGGGCAAACAGGGGCGGGGAAGAGCGGTTTACTGGAGTTATTTGCGCTGTCGGACATTTTTTATGATCAGGGGTATGCGATTATCGACCCGCATGGGGATTTTGCGATAAGTAATCTGCACTTTATACCGGAACATCGAGTGAAGGATGTGATTTATTTTAACCCGTCGGACAAGGAGTTTCCGATTGCGTTTAACCCGCTGGAGGTGACGGACGAAAATCGGAAGCCGAATATTTCGTCGGAGGTGATTGGGGTGTTGAAGCGGATGTTTGGCGAGAGTTGGGGGCCGCGGTTGGAGCATATTTTGCGTTATACGTTGCTAGCGCTGCTCGATCGGCCGTCGACGACGCTTTTGGATGTGTCGCGGATGTTGACGTCGGCGAGCTTTCGGCGCGAGACTTTGGAATATTGTAAGGATGTGACGGTGCTGCAATTTTGGAAGCAAGAGTTTGGGCAATGGAGCGAAAAACAGGTGAACGAGAGCGTGGCGCCGATTTTGAACAAGGTGGGGGCATTTACGGCAAACCCGATAATTCGCAATATTATTGGCCAGCCGAAGAGTAGTTTTGATATGCGGCAGATTATGGATGAGGGGAAAATTTTGGTGGTGAACCTGAGTAAGGGGATGATTGGCGAGGATAATGCGTCGATTTTGGGGGCGTTTTTGGTGACGAAAATCCAGCTGGCGGCAATGAGCCGGGCGGATATTGATAAGCTGGAAGATCGGCGGGCGTTTTTCCTCTATGTGGATGAGTTTCAGAACTTTGCGACGGATAGCTTTGCGGTGATTTTGTCGGAAGCGCGAAAATACGGCTTGAATTTGACGGTGGCGAACCAATATATCGCGCAGATGAGCGATTCGGTGCGTGATGCGGTGTTTGGCAACGTGGGGTCGATGATTAGTTTTCGAGTGTCGGCGGAAGATGCGGAGTTTTTGGCGCGGCAATTTGAGCCGGAGTTTACGGCGCAGGATTTGCTGGCGATGAACAACCGGAATTTTGTGATAAATATGATTATTAATGGGGAGAAGGCGCGGGCGTTTTCGGCGACGACACTGAATATACCAGCAGCGCCAGAGCAGGGGACTTTTGATAAGATTTTGGCGCATTCGCGTGAGAAATATGCTCGGACGCGCAAGGAGGTGGAGCAGGAGATTGCGTCATACGTGGGCGGGGCGGAGAAGTATATGGACGAGCTAAGAGAGGAGAACCGAACAAAAACCGAACAGGCCTTGGAGGAACAGAAGACGTGGATTAAGAGCCCTAAAACGAAAATGGCGTTTAAGCCAAAGGAAGCGCCGGGCGCGAGCCGTGAAAATGGCGAAAATGGGCGCGAAAAAAAGCCGTTTGTGCGGACGCCAGAATCGGAATTTCGCAAAATGAAAATGAGCCCGAATGCGGTTAAGGGCGAAAAAACGGCGTCGTTGAAGGATCTTGGTGAGCTGGTAATCGAACATAAGAAGAAATAGCGCCGATAGCCAACCCAAAAAGCCCATCCTCGCACAAAAGTTTTCAGTCCTACGCTCTAAATCTATTAAAAATCACGAGCCTCTTCCTTCGGGGTTCTCATGATTTTTAATAGACTAATTCGCTCGGTGAAAACTTACTGTGCTCGGATAGGCTTTTGTAGTTTGAGGGGAGACATAAGTAGGGCACAAGCAGGATTAGGGAGAGAAGACGTATGTGGAGTCGTGTTAGGGTTATTTTCTTAATGTCGCACAATGTACCTTTTGCGACATTGAGCATGGGGTTGTAGGTTGGGATATGGGCTTGGGGCTGATTTTGCTGGTTTTGGGCCTGTTGTTTTCGGCTTGATTTTTGATTTTATTTTTCCCTGCTCTACTCTAAGTTTTTGTGAGTGAGAGAGAGGGAAACTGTGGTATTGGGATAATCTTGGTGAAAAACAGCTGCTGAGAAACCGAACAAAAACCGAACGCCTCGGGGAGTAGTATAGACCGAACATTCGCGCCCCGGTCAATAGTAGAATAGGCGGCGGGGGGTGCGGATGTCGAGGTAGTGGGAGGCGAGGATTTCGTCGTCAAGCCAGAGGTCGAAGACGTGGATGGCGTCGGAAGCGGTGGCTGTGGCGAGGCGGGTGGTTGAGCAACGAATCTGGATGGTCTGTAAGGTGGGTTCGAGGTCGGGGTCGTCGCCTGTGGTGGCTTCCCTGCTCATGACGAGATTGAATTCGCGGAGATAGCCTTGTGGTATGATGACCTCCTCTACCCGGAAGCCGCGGTCTTCGACGATTTTGACGACTTCGGCGGCTAAGATGATAATGGCGCTGTTCTCTGCCCTGCTGAGGCCATTCTGGTCGGTGAAGCGACCAACGAGGAGTGAATCGACCTCTGTTGTAATAGAGGTGGAGTGGAGATGGTTGGGGGGAGAGGTGTGGCCAGAGGCGGAACTCCGGTGAGATTGGAGAGAAACCAATCCGAACATGAGGAGGCCCCAGATGAGAATAAGGGCAAACATGACCTTAGGAGTGGAACTGGAGGGCTTGGTGGCAGCAGGAGGGTTAGACTTAGGACTGGATGCGGCTTTGGCGGTGCGATGGGTGTAAGTTTTCATGGAAGCTTCCCTGTTGTTGGGTCGAGAAGAAGCTTGGCAAGGGTGTTTGCAGCATCATAGCGGCCGAGCTGGTGAAGTTTGGCGCCGAGACTCTGTCGCTGGGCTGGGTCGGCGAGGAGGTTGGCGACGGTGAGCGGAAGCTGGTCGTCGGCAAGGGTGCTGCCGTCGTAATCTATGACGGCGTTAGCTCTGGCGAGGAGGGCGGCGTTTTTCTCCTGATGACCGCCGGGGAGAGTGGCTTTGGCAATCAAAACGACGGCGCGGCTGGCAGCGGCGAGCTCCGCAATAGTGGTGGCGCCGGCGCGGGCGACGACGAGGTCGGCGCTTCTGACGATTTGGGCTAGTTCGGCAGCGGAAGAAACGAAGCGATGGGTAGCAACGCCGAACTGCTGGAGCTCTTGTTCGAGCTTGAGGCTTTCTTTGTCGCCGATGATGGCGGTGATGGCGACTTTATCTTGGAAGTATTTGGCCATTTTGACTGCCTCGAGATTAAGGCTGTGGGCGCCGAGGCCGCCGCCTAAGACAACAACACTTGGGCGACCGGGTTTAGCGGGATTAGGGGTGCCGGTTTTATGTATACGAGGAGCTTGGAACCAGACGGCGTCAATGGGGATGCCGGTGTAGATAGCCTTGGCTTTGAGGCTTGGAGGGAGACTGTCGCTTGGCGGGAGGCCGAGGGCGACGATTCGGGCGTGCCCGGCGAGAAGGCGGTTGGCGAGGCCGAGGTCGGAGTCGGATTCGTGGATGATATAAGGGATGCGAAGGAAGCGAGCGGCAAAGCCGACAGGAACGCTGGTGAAGCCGCCTTTTAAGAAAATGATGTCGGGGCGAGAGAATAATAGGCGGAAGAAGCTCTGTAGTGTGCCAAAGGCAATGCGAAAGATGTCGAGGAAATTCTGGAATCGTTCGCGGAGAGGAGTTTTACGGCCGACGTAGCGGCGGTATTTGCCGCTGATGATAGTGCGGACCGGGACAGGACCGGCATTAGCGAGACGAGCTCGGGCGGCGGGGGCCATTTTGCGATCGGTCCAGATTTCGGTTTTAGTTTGAGGAGCTTCGGCCAAAATAGCGTCGCGGATAGCGAAGAGAGGGGTTAAATGGCCACCAGAGCCGCCGCCGACGAGGAGAATCTTTTTCATTTGGCCCTCCGGGTGTATTTGGAAAGCTGGAAAGTGAGGCCGAGCATGACGGCGGAGGTGAGCATGCTGGTGCCGCCGGAGCTGAGGAACGGCAAGGTGATACCGGTGAGCGGGATGAGGGCGGTGAGGGCCATGATATTAATCAAGGCTTGGCCAATGAGCCACGCAAAGGCGCCGGCGACAATGAGACGTTCGGCGTCATTGTCGAGAAGGTTGGCGATAGCAAGGAGACGCCAGCCGATGAGGCCGAAGAGTATGAGGACGAGGAGGCAACCGAGAAGGCCAAAAACCTCGCCGATGCTAGCAAAAACGGCATCGGAAAGAGGTTCGGGTAGGTAGCTGGTGGCTTGGACGGCGTTGCCAGCACCAACACCGAGGAGGCCGCCGGAGCCGATGGCAACCATGGCTTGGCGGAGCTGATAGGCATCGTCGGAATAGTTAGTGAGGACAGACGTGGGGGCGCCGACGGTCTCGAAGTAAGTAGTGACGCGGCGCATGCGATAGGGGGCGACGAGAATCATAAGGGCGGCGCCGGCGATGGCAAGGGCGCCGGCGATAGCAACCCAGCGGAGCTTGAGCCCGGCTAAAATCCACATGACAAAGGTGATGGCAGCGATGGAGAGGCCGGAGCCCAAATCACTTTGGACAACAACAACAAAGAAAAGGGAGAGGCCGGCGACGGCCATCACCCAAAGGGCGGTTTTGAGGTCGGTGACGCTCCCCTCTTCGCGGCGGCGGGCGAAAAACATGGCAAAAAATAGGACAAGAGCAAGCTTTAAGAACTCGGCGGGCTGGACGGTCGTAAGGCCGACATTAAGCCAGCGGCAGGCGCCGCGACTGCAGTGGGCGAGGCCGCTTCCACTCCAGATGGCGGCCGCAAGCGCTAGATTGATGAAGAGAGCGGCAAGCAGGAGCCAGCCGGCGGCTTTGAGCCAAACTTTATTGACGGAGATTTTGGCGGCAAGGAAGAAGCCGGTGAGCCCCATGGCGACCGCGATAAGTTGGTCTCTAAGAAAAATGTAGTTGTTCTCGTAGCCGAGGTAGCCGACATTATGCATGTAGGCGGCACGACGGACGCCGACGACGACGGACATGACTATGCTGAGAGACATGAGAAGGAGCATAAAAATTAAGAGTCGGTAATCCGGGCGATGGGCGCGCTGAGCGGCGTCGGTTTTTTTAACGGCCGGCGACATAGAGCAAAATCCCGAATAAGGCTGCTACGCAGGCGAGAACCCAAAAGCGCATGACAATCTTAGCCTCAGGCCAGCCAGAAGCTTCGAGGTGCCAATGGAGAGGGGCGGCGAGGAAGAGCTTCTTTTTGCGTAGTACCTTGCTGAGAGTTTGGAGGACGACGGAGCCGGACTCGATGACAAAAATAAAGCCGAAAAGTGGCACAAGAAGGAAGGCATTAGTCATCATTGCGACGACAGCGAGGGCTGTACCGTAGGCGAAACTGCCGACATCACCCATCATGAAGCGAGCTGGGGTGATATTGAACCAAAGGTATGACAGAAGGACGCCGACCATCGTACCGCAAAAAACAGCGACACCGTAGCGCTGGCCAATCAGGGCAATGATACCGAACGAAGCGAAGGCAATGGCGAGGAGACCACCGGAGAGGCCATCGCGGCCGTCGGTGATGTTGACGGAATTAGCGATGGAAGTGACGGCAAAGGCAAAGAGTGGGATAATGCCCCAATAGATGTTGACGTCGCCGACGAACGGAATAAAGAGGGTGCTCCAGCCCATTTTGGAGTAGAACCACCAGCCAAGAAAGACGCCGATAGCGATGGTCATGAAAAGCTTGGCGCGGGCGTCGAGGCCGGCTGTCCCCCGCCCGGCGCTCCAGATGTTGATGATGTCGTCGAGCATACCGACGAAACCGCCCATTAAGAGGCCAAGGGTGGCGAGGTAGGTTTGGGAGCGAGTCCAGTTGAAGAGCAAGGTGAGGATGGCGGCGGCCACGACGCCGATGACGCCGGCCATAGTTGGAAAGCGGCGCTCGATTTGCTTTTTGGCTTTGATAGAGCTAATGACGGGCATCTCACGGCCGAGCAGGTCAAGTTTGCGCTCGCGCTTCCACCATTTGTATTTGTAAGCTAAGGTGGTGTAAAAAGGCGTCAGACAAGTGGCGAGGAGCCAGCCTCCGACCGCAAAGACTAGAACTCTGATAATTGCGTTCTCCATAGCTTTAGTATATCACACCTTCTGCATATGGGATGACGTCGCGCATAATATCATCCCAAATACGCTTGGCGTTGCTACCGCCGCCGCGGACGCCAGCGCCACCGTAGCGGACGCCGACAATGAGGCTAGGCAAGGTGTCGGCATCAGGTGTGCAGAAACCAAAGTAAGAACCGGTTTGACGGTCGTTAAAATAACCGCCGGCTGGGTTAGGAACTTGGGCGGTGCCAGTCTTGCCAGCACAGTAGCGACTGGAGAATGGCTCGGTGAGTGATGTGGTGTATAATTTTTGTGCATTATGGAGGACCTCGCGGAGCTCACGGCTGGTTTCTTCCCTGATAATGCCAGACTCGAGGACTTCCCCGCCCTGACCTTGGACGACCGTAGGACGGTAGCGGATGCCGTTATTAGCGAGTGCACCGTAAGCGACAGCAAGTTGGAGCATAGATACGGATCCACACTGTCCGAAAGTCATGTTGGCATAGCAGTGGTTAAGGGCGTAGCCGCTGTCGGGGGCGCGAACGAGCCCAGCAGCATCGGGCAACTCAATGCCGGTGCGACTGCCAAAACCGAGACGGCGCTGGAAGTCATAGAGCTTCTGGCGGGCATCGAGGTTAATCGATCCGCCACCGATGCGCTCAAGCATGGCGATAGAGCCGATGTTGAAAGACCAGTCCATGGCCTCTTGGAAAGTTTGCATGGCGCCAGCAGCGCGGTCAGTCATGTTTTGGACCCAGAGGCCATCAATAAAGAGCCCACGGTGATTAAGATATAAATCGGTGGGCTGAAGGACGCCGAGGTTGAGGGCAGCGGCCATGGTGATAGTCTTCATGACGCTGGCAGGCTCGTAAGTGTCGGTCAGAACAGGGTTAGAAAAGCGATCAAGGCTGAAGCGCTCAAAATTAGAGGGGTCGTAGCCATCGCGGCTGGCCATGGCTAGGACTTCGCCATTCTGGGCGTTATAAACTATGATGTCGACGAACTCGGCGCCGTATTCGTAGGCCCAACTTTTGGCTTTAGCTTCGGACATGGCTTGAATGTTGCGGTCGATGGTGAGGCGCAGATTAGCGCCATTTTCGGCGGGTACGAGAGCGTCCCCTTGCCCGACTGAGAGAGGGACTTTGCGTAAGTCGGTGACGGCCTTGCGGAGGCCGTCGCGGCCGGTGAGCTGTTGGTTGAAGGCGCCCTCAACGCCATATTGTCCTTGCCCGTCTTGGTTGACGAAGCCGAGGATTCGAGAGCCGAGCTCGCCTTCTGGGTAGACGCGTTTGGTGCTTTCTTCAAAACCGATACCAGCGAGGTCGGCGTCTTTGACAGCCTCGGCGGCGGCGCGAGAGAGGTTGCGGCCAAGGATGGCATAGCGACTGCGCCGGGCTTGCATAGCTTCGTCAAACTTGATGGCAGCCTCGGCGCCTAAAAACTGGGCTAGGACGGCGCGAGTTTGGTTGGCGTCTTTGACCATGGCATAGTCGACAAAAACAAGGTAGACGTTTTCGTTGAGAGCGGCGGGGACGTTGGTCGAGCCGTCGCGCCAATAAATCAGGCCACGCGTGGCGCGGAGCTTCCACTCGTGGACTTGGGTTTGTTCGGCGGCGAGGACGTATTCCTCGCGATTTAGAATCTGCATGCCAAAAAGGCGGCCGATGATAGCGAGAAATGCCAGAGCCGAACAGAGAGTGATGATTATAATGCGTTTCTGCATACTTGTATTATACCACGCCCTAAGGCGTCATGGTGTCTGCTAGCTCGGAGCTGCGCACCGCGGAGTAGGAGGAGTTCTTGGCGTTCTCGAGGATGAGTTCGGCGCGTTTTTGGGCGAGTTCGCTAACAGACTGCTCTTGCTCGGAAATCTTGTAGTCAAACTCTGAAACTCTCGCTCCGAGAGCGAGAGTTAAAACGCCGAGTACGAGCACCGCAAGGGCGGCGATGACGGTGAGAAAGACCATGCTATTTGACCCACTGCTAGAACCGCCGCCGCGGACGCCGTTTTTGCGGACACTATAAACACGCGAGAAGTTGGCGCGAGCAAAGGCGCGATCGTTTGGCTCTTCGTAAAAATTATTTTTAAATTGACGCATGTTGTAGATGGCTGACGCCGGGTTCTCCTTTAGTGCCCTCGGAGATGCGCGTGAAAGCAACACACACGCATCTCGGCGGGCGAGTCATAAACAAAAGTTGGCTAACGCCCGCGTCGCACAGCGATAGTCGCCGTCGAAGACGCAAATTTGACAAAAATTTGTCGTGGCATCTTGCCTCCTTGTTTGTTTTTGTGTTTGTTTTACGAATGCTGACGCTTGCTAAGAGCGCTAGACTCGCGCGGCGAAGCGGATCTTAGCAGATCGCGCCCGCGGATTATTTTCTAGCTCGGGAACACCACTGGTTAGGATGGATTTGCTGACGTTTAACCGGCTCTCTAAGCCCCGGCCCGCCTCGTCGGCAAGCCAGTTTTTAACTAGGCGGTCTTCTAGACTGTGGAAGGTGATGATACACAAGCGGCCGTCGGGTTTGAGTAGGTCGGGTAGTAGAGGGAGGATCCGCTCAAGCAGATTGAGCTCGTCGTTGGTCTCAATGCGGAGAGCCTGAAAGAATTGGGTTGCAGGATGGCGCTTGCTGTAAGGAGAGGCGTGTTTGATGAATTCGGCAAGAGCTTCGGTAGTCTGGAAAGGCCGCGCGTGAACAATCTCGCGAGCAACTTTCTGGGCAAGGCCGCTTTTTACTTCACCGTATTCTATGAAAAGCTGGGCAAGTTCTCGTTCGCTATAGGAATTGACAACTATTTTGGCTGTCAAGTCTTGGCGCTGGTCCATTCGCATGTCCAAGTCGCCATCATGCATAAACGAGAAGCCGCGTTCGCCTCTGTCTAACTGTGGTGATGAAACTCCCAAATCGGCCAAAATCAAGTCAAATCGTCTTTTCTCCACGAAAAGCGCGTCGGCAGCAGTTAAGAAGTCCGCGTGCATTAGTGTAGCACCTTTGGCTGCTAAGTCAGAAAGACTGTCAATAGCCATCTGGTCACGGTCAACTAATACGGACTGCTCATACGCCCCGGTCCGCTCCAAAATCTCTCTCGCGTGCCCGCCAAAGCCGGCGGTCAAGTCAAGAAGACTGTCGCCTGTTTTTGGTTTAAGCACCTCAAGTACTTCGCCCAACATGACTGGTTGATGAGGTTGTTTCATTTTTTTATTTTATCACATAGTCTAGACATCTGATAACCAAGCGTGTTTGTTTTGTTTTTATGTTAAAGACACCGTTTCGTTATGCTTACGACCGACAAGTGCCGGGCGCCAAGTAAAAGTTGAGAGACTTATATAAAACGGCGTTAAGGGTTTGGGAGGTTACAACTTATTTATTTGTTGTAAAGTAAAGTGCATTCGCGGTGTTTAATCGAGGTCGCGTAGTCTTGTTTTTCTTCCCCTCGTCGCTTTTGCTACCAGATGTCTAGACTTGTGATTTGTTAATGTACTTATGTTTGTTGTTTGGTCTGTCTAACCTCATTCTACAATGCTTTTTTGGGCTTTGCAAGACCTTTTTTATATTTTTTTGATTTTGCAAATACTTTTCCACAGTCTTATCTTTTGGCAAGGGGGATTTTGGCTGTGGAAAAGTCTGCCTTCCCCTGTTAGCTCGGTTCTTAGGCGGGTTTTCCACTATTGCGCTATTGCTCGTTTTATGGTGCAATGCCCGAACAGAAAACCGAACACTAGGGCTTGATTTTGCATAGGATTTATTTTATAAAAACCGAACGCTAGAGGTGGCTGCTAGGAATTTTGGTCGTCGGTATCTAAGAGCTTTTTGCCTTTGACTTCGTAGCGCTTGCCAGTGGTGGCGGAGACGAAGTAGTTCTCATCGACGAGGTTGACAAGCATAGCAAGGTCGCGGTCGTCGGCGATGATAATTTTGCCGGTCTCAGAGAGCATCAGAGGTAATTGCATAACATCGGCGAAGTCCATAATTTTGTCTTGTGAGACGGCTGAGAGGTCGGCGTCGCCGAGCTTTTTGACGAGGGATTTCTTGTCTTTAAGCATTTCGGCGAGGTCGAGACCCTCGGCGAGGGAGAGTTCGTAGGCTTGAGAAAGCTCCTCGGCCTTAGCGGGGGCGAGGGCGGTGGTAGCGGCATCAAACTGGAAGAGTCGCTCAAACTTGCTGCGGTTTAAGGCGACTAATTGCCAGCCGGAGGCACCGGCATCGACGACAAGGACTTCATTGCCCTCGGGGATGCGGATGCCGACAGAGGCGGAAAAGGGCTCAAGTTTCTCGCCGCGGAGCTCCCAAGAGCCTTTATCAGAGAGAGCTTGAGAACCGGAAAGGGACTTAATAACATAGCAGTGTTTAGATTCGCCGCCATCGCCATAGCTGAAACGAGCGGCAACGCCCTTGATACGGCGGAAGTCGTGCTCTTCGCCAGAGAAATAGATGATGTCGGTGTATTCTTTTTCGATGAGGTGGATGAGAGTGGCGGCGCGATCGACCTCTTTGAGGTCGATGAGGAGGGCGGCCTTGTCGTCGGTGTTTTTGTCGAGGCGCTGGACCGAGAGGCCGCGGTCAATTCCCTGATTGACAAAGGCGATGAGGTCCTCGAGAAAGAGACGGCGGATGCCGTTTTCGAGCTGGTCGGCTAAGCGGACTTTATAAGGTGTATAATTTTTGTTAAAAAAGAAGAGCTCTAGAGTGGCGCTTTTAGCCCACTCCTCTGCCCTGTTAGCCCAGTTGAATAAATCAAATCCTCCATCCATGAAGGTATGATAGCACAAAAATTAGGCAATTTCAATAATAGTATATTTAATGACGCCTTTAGGGGCGCTGAATTCGACTTCGCTGCCGACTTTTTGGCCCATGAGGACGAGCCCGAGGGGGCTTTCGACAGAGAGCTTGCTCTGTAAGGGGTTGGCTTCGACTGGATCGACCATGAGGTAGGTGGTTTCCTTTTTGCCGTTTTTGACCTTGACACTAGAGCCAAGGACAACGCGACTGCTTTTTTTAGCTTTGATGATAGTAGCTTGACCAAGGATGGCTTCAATCTCTTGAATGCGGCTTTCGAGGACCTTTTGGGCCTCGCGGGCGGCGTCATACTCGGCATTTTCCGAGAGGTCGCCGAAGCTGCGAGCGTATGCCAAATCTTCGGCAATTTGTGGCCGACGAGCGACTAGGCCCGCTAGTTCTCTGGTTAGTTCGTCCCGCTTGGTAGCGGTTATCTCTAGTTTTTTCATAGCTCTCCTATTTTGTTAATAATCATAGAATGCCCCCCCCCAAGTTTTATCGGGTTTCCTCATTATAACAATTTTTTTCACTATGTCAATAGTTCTTGTAGATTTTTTGGGTCCGACTCGATTTTGACAAGCTTTGGCTCGCCGGTGCGGGGTTTGACCTCTATACTTCCCTGCTCTAGTGTTTTGTCGCTGACTACGATTCGATAAGGGATACCCATGAGGTCGGCGTCGGCAAGCTTCTCGCCCGGACGGGCGGTTTTGCTGTCGCGGTCGTCCCAAAGGACTTCGATGCCGGCCTGAACAAATTTTGTGTATAATTCGGCGGCTTCGGCTTCGCCTTGGTCGCCGATGCCGATGAGGTAGACTTGGAACGGTGCGACGGCGGTTGGCCAGACAAGGCCTTGGTCGTCGGCGAAGACTTCGGCGAGGACGCCCATGAGGCGCGAAATGCCGATGCCGTAGCAGCCCATGATGATGTGTTGTTTCTGGCCGGTCTCGTCGGTGTAATAGAGGTCGAGGGCGTCGGGATATTTGCTTTCAAGGGGGAAGATGTTGCCGACTTCGGAGGATTTCTGCTCGACGAGGTCGGATTTGTTTAGGCCGAGTTTGGCGAGGTTCTCATCGGTGTAGATTTCTTTGTTGATGGCGAGTTTCTTGGCTGGGTCGAGGTAGATGGTGTCCTCGCCAGCTGCGCTTAGGGTTTGGTATTCGTCGCTGTTTTTGTCGGTGAAATAGCCGCCGTCGGCCTTGGTGCGGAAGGTAATGTCGCCGATGCCGAGGCGTTGGTAGACTTTGTGATAAGCGGCGGCGATTTGTTCGTAGATCTCGTCATGCTCGGCCTGGGTGCGGGCAAAGCTGTACATGTCCTTCATAACGAATTCGCGACCGCGAAGGAGGCCAGATTTGGCGCGGAGCTCGTTTCGGAATTTGTTTTGAATCTGATAGACAGATATAGGGAGGTCTTTATAGGAGCTAACGTGCTCAAGAAGGATGTTGGTGATGGGCTCTTCGTGGGTGAGGCCGAGGCCGAGCTCGGTATCGTTTTTGAGCTTGGTTTTGAACCAGTTGTCGACGACGGAATCGTCCCAGCGGTTGGTCTTGTCGAAGAGTTCGCGGGGCTGGAGGGCGGTGAGGGCGACCTCTTGGCCGCCGATGGCGTTCATTTCCTCGCGGACGATGGTTTTGATTTTCTCGAGGACGCGGAGGCCGAGCGGTAGGTAGGCGTAGACGCCGGCCATTTCTTTATGGATGAAGCCGGCGCGGGCTAAGAGCTGGGCGTTTTTGGCGACTTCGTCGGCCGAGGTGGTTTTTGATGTTTTGGTAAAAAGTTTTGATCGTTGCATGGTTCTCCCTTAGGTTAAATAATAAAAAAATTAAAATGTGCAAGCTATACCGCCAAGCGGCGGGAGAATGAAGAAGAAGGTCTTGTGTTGCATATAATTATAATAGCATATTCTGGGAGGAATTAGAAGGCAGGGATTTTGAAGGCGTTGGGAGGGGCGGCGACAGATGGCGGCGCGATGGCGCTGGGGGCGGAAAGGGGCGGGTTGGTGCCAGAGGTGGCGTCGCTAGGAGCGGGGGCTGGAGTGGGTTCGGGGCGTGGTGGGACCACGGGAGGGGCGGGTTGGATGGCGGCGACTTCGGGTGGGACGAGGGAGTCGATTTGGGGGTTGACATGCTGGGCAGTGGGCTGGCCGAGGGCGGTAATTGGTGGTAGAACGGGGATTGGAGGGGCGGCCATGGGCGAGGCGGGGTCAAACTCTGGGGGGAGCGGGAGGCGGTTTTTGATTAGGCGTTCGATTTCGGCGATGGTGGGGGTGGCGCCGGGGATGGGCGCGGGAGCAGGTTCGGGTGCTGGTGGTGGGGTGGTGAGAGGGGCGGGCTCGGGGGTGGGAGCGGGCGGAGCGTCAGGGGCGGAGGTGATGAGTGGTTGGGCCTCGGCCGAGGCAACGCCGGTGAGCTGGTCGACATAGCCGACGGGGTTTTGGGGCTGCTCAACGATGCTGGCGTTAGGGGTGAGGAGGTCGTCTTCGGGGACAAGAGGGAGAGCGGCAGCGAGTGGAGGTGGAGGGCTGGTGGGCTCGGGAACTGGAGGAGGTGCTAGGGGTGGTGGCGTGATGATGGGGGCGACGGACTCGGGCTGGGGCAGTTGGCCGTCGTGGGGGATAGTCATTTCGCTGGGAGGAGGAAGGGTGTTGGGGTCGCCATCTGCAGCCACGGCCGTGGTCGAAAGTTCCTTAGGTGCTAAAGTAGCTTCAACGGCTGGGGCGGGTTTGGTGGTGGCTGGGGCGGGAGTTGCGTCTTCGTCTTCGCCGAGATGTTCCATGACGCTGCGTTGGTCGGCGCCGACGGACATGAGGCGGGCGGCGAGGTTCATGACGGAGGGCGAGGTTTTGGCGTTGGAGAAGCGGTCGCTGACGAAAACGAGGCCGGCGAGGAGGGCGGTGGCGACTTCGGGGTTGATTTCGCGTTTTTCGTTCAAGGACTCGATAATGGAGGTAGCGGCTTCGGTGAGAGTGCCGGTTTCGGCTTGCCAGATGATGTCGCCGAATTTTTGGGCGGCTTGGGCGTCGGTTTTGACGACGATGCTGGCGACACGGGCGTTATGCATGATTTTGTTGTGCTGGGCGAGGGCGGCGTCGAAGTCGTCGGGGCTTTTGACGTCGAGGGCGAGGACGAGGTCGACGTTGAAGTCGCCGCGGGTGAATTGGAGGTCCTTCTCTGTTATCATGGTGCGATAGGGCGTGATATAGATTTTGACGAAGTCGCCGTCGACCTTGTAGCGGAGGTGGTCGGCCTTTTCTTTGTTTAAGCTAATGATAAAATCTTGGAGCGAGTTGGTGTCGGTTTCAAAGACTTTGTCGGGGTTGAGGAACTCGATGCTCTCGGGCATGGTGCCGGAAAAAATCGCCGTGGCGTTTTTGCCGGCGGCGTCGAGAGCGAGGGTGAGGGCGAGGCTGTTGGTGAGTTCCTCGATGTCGGGGTCTTTAGAGAGGGCGACGAGGATATTTTGGGAGTTGTTGATGGCGTCGATGATTTCCTTGACGCTAACAGGAGCGGAGGAAGGCCGGTCAATGGTAGGATTGGCTGGTTTTTGTGTGTTTTGTGGTGTGTTTTGTTGATTTTGCATATAGATACCCTCCCCAGTATATCATACTTATGCTTAAATTGCAAGTGTTAGAGTTTGAATTTCTTCTTGAGTGCCGCGAAATTGTTCTCCCCTACCAGAGGTGGATGCATTATTTTATCACCTTACGGTATTTGTCTCTAGATAGGTTTGGAGGAAGCGGCAATGGGATTTGATGTAGTCGCGGTGGTTCTCTGCTAGATGGTGCAAGATGGCGTGGGCGGAGAGCTGGTCGCCGAGGGCAAGCAAGGAAACCTTGGAGCGGTTGACGGTTTTCCCGGAATAGGTGTGCATGTTCCAAGGTTCCATGGTAAGGCTTCCGAGGTCGTAGCCGTAGGAGTAGATGAATTTGAGTTGGCCGCGGGAGAATTCTTGGGACTTGACTTCGTCGATGTCGTGATGGTCGAAGTCGACGCCTTCCTCGAGGTCGAGGGCGAGAAAGACACTGTTTTCGAGAATGGCTTTGAGCTTCTTACAGGCTCTTTGAGAACGTCTGGGGTTTTTAATCCAGAGGGCAAAAAGGGCTTCGATGACAGAGGCCGGGAACCATTTTTGGGTCATGAAAAAGACACCGGAGCGGTAAATGAAATCACTTTTCGGACGGAGGACGAGCCATTTGAGCCAAGCGTCCATCAGGATCAGCATGTTTTTACCGCCAACCGTAAAAAAGATTTTTTCGCTGAGTTCGATGCCGCGAGAGTTTTTGCCGATTGCGGGCCTGAGGCCTTTCTCGGCAATACTGTCTAAATTGGACGCAGCGGTGTAGTGGAGGAAGGCTTCGCTAAGATTAATTTCGGTGATATCAAGAATCTTCATAATAGTTTTGGTATGGTAGAAATGATGGTAGAAAATGGTGGGCGATTCAGGACTTGAACCTGAGACCTCTTCCTTATCAGAGAAGCGCTCTAACCAGCTGAGCTAACCGCCCCACATCGTGATTATAGCAAATTACGGCTTTTCCGTCAAGCGGACTCTTCTCTGCCCTGATACGAGTTTTCGATTGTGCTTAACATGTCGGCGAGGCTGGCTACAGTTTTGCCGGTGGTCATTTGGGCGGCCATGGAGCCGCGAATGGCGTAGCCATCATATTGCTCAAGCATCTCGACGTCGTTGGCGCCGTCGCCAATTGTGATGACATCATCTGGCGATAAGCTTTCGCGCTCTAAAATCAGTTGGATGGAGCGCTCTTTGCCGGCCTTGGCGCCGACAATATCGACAATTTGGTAATTGGCGTCCGGAAATTGCTCGAGCGGGTACATGTCGGTGAGAGTGGCGTGGGCGATCACATCGGGAAAGGCATGGTTGAGGGCTTTGGCGATGCGGAGCATTGGCTCGTGATTACGCCCGTGGGTCTGTACGCGAATCTTGGTGATGACCCCTGTCGGTTGGTGCGACTTGCTGCCTAGGCCATAGTAATAAAGCCCCTCGATTTGGGCGGCGAAATTATTTTGGACGAATTCGGCGATTTCTTGGGCCAAGGGCGGATCGATGGTTAGCTCAGAGATTAGGGTCCAATTACTATCGGCAATTAGCGCGCCGTTGTTCATGATGCAATAGTCGAACGGAATACCGTATTCGCCTGCCGCATCTTGGGCGCTGGTGAAGCCGCGGCCAGTGGCAATGACAAATTTGCCGCCCGCGGCGTGCCATTTTTTGATGGCAGCGACGTTGTTTGTGGTGTTGCCGTCGTCGGTGTAGATTGTGCCGTCGTAGTCGCTAAAAACAATCTTTTTCATGAGGTCAATATTTGGCCAGAGTTGCGGTGCGGGTGAGGGTTTCGTCGCCGCGGCGGATGGTGAGCTGGACGCGGTCGCCGATGGTGTACTCACCGATGAGGGTGGCGAGGCTGCCGCTGACGCCAACCTCGAAATCGCCGACTTTAGTGATGATGTCGCCGGGCTGGAGGCCGGCTTCGGCGGCGGGGCCGCCAGCGATGACGCTTTGGTCGCCATTGAGGAAAGCGCCGCGCTTGATTGGTAAATTGTGCTCGGCGACTAGGTTGGCGTCGATGTCGCTATAGCGGACGCCAAGCATGGCGCGTTCGACGCGGCCGGTGGCGAGGAGGTGCTTCAGCATACCTTTGGCGGCGCCGATTGGGATGGCGAAGCCGAGGCCGTTGGCACCGGTGGAGACGGCAGTGTTGATGCCGATGACTTGGCCGCCGGCGTTAGCGAGCGGGCCGCCAGAGTTGCCGGAGTTGATGGCGGCGTCGGTTTGAATCATGTCAAAGAGGTTCTCGCTGGACATGCCGTCGCTGCTGCTGGCGTTGACGCTGCGGCCGACGCCAGAGACGATGCCAAGGGTGACGGAGTTTTGGAACTGGCCCAGAGCGTAGCCGACGGCGATGGCGGGCTGGCCGATGCGGAGTGTCCGGCTGTCGCCGAGGGTTGCGATTTGCCAGTCGCTGACGCCATTGACTTTGATGAAGGCGATGTCGTTCAGGGGGTCGGTACCGACGATGGTGGCGTCGTTATAGAGGATGCCGTCGTGGATGATGGCGACCTCATTGGCGCGCTCGACGACGTGTTTGTTGGTCAAGATGTAGCCGTCGCTCGAGACAACGATGCCGGTGCCAGCGCCAGAGTAGGAAGCGCCGCTACCGGAGCGAGTGAGGACGGAGACGGTAATTTGCATGACGCTTTCGGCGACGGTTTCGACTGATTCGTTATCGAAGATGGAAGCGTTGCCGTCGTTGATGCTGTCGCGGCGCTCTTCGACGGTGGCCCATTGGCTGAGCCAATTTCGGAAGGAGTTGGTGCCGCCGAAGACGTGGAGGATGCCGAAAGAGACGAGGGCGAAGACAAGGAGGCCAACTAGGGCGCCGAGTAGGACGCTGTAGTCGCGCTTCTCTTTGACTTCGAAGACATTATTGTTATTGTTTGGCTGCATTTTTCCTCCTTTAATATACTACACCACTTGAAAATGATACTAACATGATAAGCTGAATAAGGCCGGCGAAAACGCCGGCAAAAACGACCTCGACTTTTTCGAGTTTGGAGCCTTCTTGGAGGTATTCGAGGTAGAGTGAGGCAAAAAGGGAGATTAGAAGGGCGGTGATGGCGAGCTGGGGGATGACGATGCCGTCGATGATGTAGACTACCTGCCAGAAAGAGGTGATGAAAGCGAGGCTAGCGATTGTGAGGGCGAAACAGAGGGCGGGGAGTTCGATTTTGCCGCCTTCGTCATCGAGGGCGATAAGGAAGTGGCGGGCGACGACGTAGCCGATGAGGCCGGCGATGGCGACCAAGACGACATTGGGCAGTTCGTAAGAGAGCTGGACGGCGACGGTGAGGCCGAGGAAGAGGGCCATGCCGGCTTGGAGCTTGGCGAAGAAGAGCTCGTTTTTGGTTTTGATGACGGCGGCCCAGCAGACGTAGAGGATGACGAGGGCGAAGAGAGCGATGTAGTTGGTGATATTGAGGTAGGCGAGGAGGACGAAGGAGCAGTTGACGATGATGTCAACGAGGTTGGCGCGGATGGAGAGCCAGAGGAAATAAGGGCGGACGGCGAAGGTGCGCCATTTGCTGGCGGCGACGAGGGCAAGCGAGGGCCACGGAACGCCGGTCAAGACAACAAGGGCGATGGCGACAATCGCGAAGCCGACATTGAGGATGAGATGGAGAATGTCGCTAATCGCGCTACTACTGCGCCCGCCCTCTAAAAACTTAGCCATGGGTATAGTATATCATACTTTGCGGAGGCGACGGCGGATTGTTTCGAGCGGTTTGATAAGAAAGTGGTAGCGGAGGGGGTTGATGATGAGGTCGTGGGCGGGGGTGTATTTGAGCTCGGCGACGCCGAAGCCGCGCTTGAAGACGCTGACGCCGTAGAAGCGGTGTTTGGTGTCGGTTTCGTCGACGATGCCCCAGAAGTTGTAGCGGGTGAGGCCGCGTTTTTTGGCTTCGCGGATGGCGAGGAGGTGGAGGAGCGGGGCGGCGGAGTATTCGAGGCCGAGGCGGGTGGAAACGCCGTAGAGGTAGGAGGCTTCGTGGCCGTAGAAGACGATGAAGTTTTCGGCGAGGACTTCCCTACCCTTTTTGGCGATGAAGAGCTGGGCTTCGTTGTTTTGTACGAAGGCTTGGAATTGGGTTTTGAGGAATTTTTTGGAGAACGGGACATAGCCTTGGCGTTTGGCGTGGTCGAGCTCGATAGCGTGAAATTGGTCGATGTCGGCGGGGTCTTGGCTAATGGTGAGGTCGAGAGCGGCGGACTCGGCCTTGCGGATAGCGCGGCGGGCTTTTTGGCGGAATTGGCTGACTATTTCCTGCTCGGTGCCAGAGATGTCAAGGACGCCGGCGTGCTCGACAGAAAGGTAAAAAGGAGCTTTTTGAGCGCCGTTGGTCTTGAGGACTTCGCGGGATTCGGGGCTGTCGGGCCACTGCGGGCGGAGGCGGACGAAGTCGCAGCCGAGGGCCTTGGCTTGATTTCTCATATCTGTTAAGATCAAGTTGATGGCCTTTTTTTCGACGAGATTGATGAGGGGGCCGCCGGCGATAATCAAGCCGGTGCCCTTTTTGGCGCGGTCGACAAAGCCGCTGTAGACGCCGAGGATTTGGTTGTCTCGGTAGACGGCGCGGCGGACGATGGGCTGGCCCATTTCTTGGTGGGAGAGCATGATGCTCCAGCTTTGAAGGCAGTTGGCTTCGTGGCGGTTTTGGACGAAGTCGTCCCAAGTTTGGCGGTCGGTGATGGTTTCGATTACCATTGCATGCGCCTTTTTTCGATTAGTTCGTAGAGGTGGAGGAGACGGTATTTGAAGCGGTCGATGGGGAGGTCGTGGGCGGGGAGATAGTTGACGACTTGGCCGCCGAAGCCGCGTTTGAAGGTGGTGAGTTTGGCGTAGCGGTGTTTGGACTCCCCTGCTGGGGCGATGCCAAAGAGGTTGTAATATTTGAAGCCCTGAGATTTGATGTCGCGGATGATTTGCCATTGCAGGGCGTAGGCGACGGGGAGGTCGCGGGCGGCCTCGGAGCTGGCGGCCTCGAAGTAGTCGGCTTCGTCGCCGCTGGTAATAACTAGCGCGTAAGCCAAAGCCCCATCCTCGCCGGAACTGCCCTTTATCGCCTCGGATGGAGTTTTGGCTGACGCGCGGTAAAGGAGGGCTTTGTCCCAGAAGGCTTCGCGGAGGTGGAGGAGCTCGGAACGGCTCGGCGGGACGAAGCCTTGGCGTCGGGCGGTGTCGGCTTGGAGGGCGGCGAAATCTTCCCAAGCGGCGATGGAGGCGTTATCGATAGCGGAGATGCACTCGATTTTGAGGTCGGGGTAGCGGTCGAGATGTTTGATTTCGTAGCGAGTTTGCTTGCGCATGTCGGCGAGGAGCTGGTCTTCGGTTTTGGTGAGGTTGAGGATGATGGTGTTTTCGGCGTAGAGGTGGCGAGGGGCGGGCTTGAAGCTAGCGGCGCGGAAGGCGGCGAGGTTTTCGGGCGAATCTAGGAGCTGCGGGCGAACCCGAACGAAAATACAGCCGCAAGCCTTAGCGGCTTCGCGGACGCTCCCGCAAAGCAGCTCTACTTGGTCTTTAAGGTCTGCCTGCGAACTGGTTCTTCGGACACGGCGTTCGTCCAGCCCGTCGTTACGGGTGGACGCCGCCTCGTTCTCGCCCGTAGGCTCCGAAAGTTCCTCAGGACCAGATCCGCGGGCAGACCTTATAGAGAGCACGAGGCCGGGGATTTCGGCGTAGCGGCCGCGTTTGGCGTTTTTGATGACCATGAAATTGCCGGCGACTTCGACGACATCGTCGCCGCAGAGACGGCGCCACTCGGCGAACTCGGGCGATTGGAGGAAGTTCTTATGCTCCACGGCTAGCCTCTTTGATGATTTTGACGACTTCGCGTTTTTCGCGGGCGGTGAGGTTGGTGGGGAGGTTGAGCATTCGTTCGCCGACTTGGTAGGCGATGGGGGTTTTGGTTTGGTCGTAGCCGACTTTGGAGAAAAGACGGCGCGGGCTGACGGCGGAGTCCCACCAGATTTCGTAGAAATAGTAGCCGTGCTTGGCAAGCGCCTTGAGGACAGCGTCGCGATTCTTAACGAGGAGTGGCAGACGGGTGAGCTTGGGTTTGTTTTGCAGTTGCTCGAGAACGAGGCGGGCCTGCCAGTTGGCCATGGTGACGAAAGGTTCGGGTTTGCCCTCGACCGAGCCGCGGAGGAGGCCGATGGCCTTACAAAACCAAGCGAGAGGACGGCCGATGGTGCGGTAGGTTTTGCGGATTTTCCAACCGAGAATCGGGTAGAGGCGGTCGCGGCGGCGGTTCTGACGGCTGGTGAGTTTGGTGGGAACGTAAATCTTGGCTTGGGCGTAGTCGCCCCGCAAAACGAGGGCGGCGCCGTGTTCAGTGTCGACGGGTTTACCGCGGCCGAAGGAAAAAAAGGTGGCGTCGCCGACGGTGCCGACTGGACGACCGTCTTTATAGCGCAAACCGACGGAATGGGCGAGGTCTTCGATGATTTTGAGTTTTGCGAGTTTTGCGACCTTTTCGACCCCTGTAATATCGGAAACTACTCCAAGAGTATTTTGGACGATGACGGCGGCGAGGCGTTGCTTTTTGAGAGTTTGGGCGAGTGTTTGGGCGGTGAAGTTGTAAGTTTTGGGGTCGATGTCGAGATAGACGACTTGGGCGCCGACTTCTTGGACGGCTTGGACGACGGCGTAGCAGGTGTAGGCGTTGACGCCGATTTTGGCGCCTTGGACTTTGGCGCCGAGCAAGGTTTTGAGGGCGACAGCGAGGGCGGAACGGCCGTTATAATATAAATAGCTTTTGCCGGCATAGGTTTGGTCGAGATATTGGGTAAGGGCGATGCGGTCGCACTCGCGGCCGCGGATGGTGAGGTGGCGCCAAGCTTGGCGGAAGGTGAAATTGTAGGCGTAGCTGAGGAACTTCATAGCTGCTCCGCGATTTTGGCGGCGAGCTCTTGCGGGCCGCCGGGCTTGCGATAAGGGCTGTGAGGCCAGTTGGGGATGATTTCGAGCTGGGCGTTGGGAATCTCGCGGGCGAGGCGTTGGCCCATCCAAAGCGGGGTGGCTCGGTCTTCCCCGCCCCAAAGAATTTGGGTGGGGACTTGGACTTTGGCAGGGTCAAGATGCTTGTCGCTTTCGAGCATATTCTCGAGGGTCTTTTTCATGGCGGGGCTGGCTTTGGCGTAGTCGCTGGCGCCGAGGAAACGGTGGACGAGGCGGCGGAGGCCGGGAAGGTGCTTGAGCCAGCCGAAGTATTTGGAGAGTAGCTTGCTGACGCGGGAGCGGGAGCTGCGATAGTAGATGCCGGCGGAACTGAGGAGAATGAGTTTTTGAGGTTTAAGTTTGCCCGCGGCGATGGCGTTAAGGAGGATGCGGCCGCCGTTAGAGTGGCCGAGGACGATGGCGCCGGGCGGAATGGTTTTGGCGGCCCAGTTGACGTAGTCGGTGATGGTGTAGGCTTGGTCGGGGCCGGTGGTGAGGCCGGGGACTTTGAGGAGGTGGGCTTTGACGCCGAGGCGGTCGAGTTCGGCGATGGTGGCTTGCCAACCGTCCAAGGTCGTGGTCCAGCCATGAACAATATACAGGGTTCCGAGACAACCTACGGTTTTCTCGGCGCTCGGTCGGCAAAGCCGAGCCTTCGGCCCTGCCTCGCTGCTCTTTCCCTTGCTCATGATAAACCCCTCTTCTTGCGTCTTACTATTGCTGCTTTCTCCCGCCTAGCTAGTCTCTTAATATCTGATGGGTTTTTGAGGAGTTTTTCGACCAGCCACTCGAGGTACTGGGAGCCTTTGAAGACGACGAGTTCGGAGCCGGTGAGGTTTTGCTCAAGGTAGGGCAAGGCTTGTTTGACATCGGTGAAGCTCTCGACTTTTTGACCGGCGGCTTGGAGGAGAGGGAGGGTGGATTGGGCGGTGCGGCGGCCGATTAAAATGACGTTTTCGGCTTTGACGTCGAGAATTAGTTGGGCGAGTTTTTGGTGTTCGCTCTGTTCTGCCCTGCCCTGTTGAATCATGTCGGAAATGACGAGCCATTTATGGTTCCAGCGGATTTGTTTGGTCATACTAAGGACCGATTGCATGGAAATTAGGTGGGCGTTGTAGGAGCTGTCGATGAGTTTGGTGCCCTTGATGCCCTCTAGAAAATTGTTGCGGCCGGGCGGGAGCTGGAAGTTTTTGAGGTCGTAGACGACGGGGAGGTCGAGATATTGCATGAGATACTCCAAGAGTAAGAGTTGCTGGCCGACCTCTTCGGGCATGGGCTCGGCGAAATTGAAGGTGCCGGATTTGGTCTTGAAAAGAGTTTTGTTGTATTCGACTCTATAGTGCACTGCTTCGCCGCCACAACAGCTCCACTCGGCACGACGTTCAGCCAGCCCGTCGTTACGGGTGGCTGCCGTCTCGTTCTCGCCCGTAGGCTGCGAAAGTCCTCGTGGAGCTGGTTGCGGCGGCTCTGCGAACAATGCGAGCGAGCGAGCATAAGTGCTGATTTTGGCGAATTCGGCTTGGATGGCGGCGAGGGCGGTTTTGTGCTTGCCTTGGGCGACGAGAGGATCGAAGAAGCTGGCGTGGGAGAGACCGACAGGGGTGGTGAGGACGACTTCGGGGTTTAATTTCTGGGCGATGAGCTCGGCTTCGCGGGGGCGTTCGGCGTCGACCTCGACAATATAGAATTTTACTCGACGAGTAAAGGAGAAGGAACGGACGATGCTGGCGAAAAAAAGGTAGATCCAGCGGAGGCGGGAGCCGCGGACGGCCTCGAGACCGAGGATGTCAAAGGCGATGCCGAAGGCGGAGTTGGCGTTGTGGGAAAAATGGGCGGGGAGGTTTTGGGTGGCGAGGAGGTTGAGCATGGTGGTTTTGCCGACCGAGCCGGTGATGATGATGACGCGAGGGTTCCAGCGCTTGAGCGAGCGGGAGGCGAAGAGCCAGAACCAGCGGGCGGCAGTAAGATAGAACCTCCGTTTTAGTTTATACATATATATATTATATCATAGGCCGGGAGGTTTCGAGGGTTGTGGTTAGCGGAGGCCTCATGGTATAATGAAGGATGCCTTCGAGTTTTGATGAAAACAAAGATGTAGTGAAGAGCTGGTATGACTTGATTAAGCCAGAGCAAACAGTGTTGGATATTGGCCCGGGCGTGGGGACCTATGCTGATTTGATAGTCGAGAAGAATGGCGCGAGATGGGTTGGGATTGAAATCTGGGCTCCGTATATCGAAAAATATGAATTGACGAAGAAATATGACGAGTTGGTAGTGGCTGATGCGCGGTATGTGGACTTCGCGAAGTTCGCGCCGATTGACCTGATTATAGCCGGTGATATGATTGAGCATATAGATAGGGATGAAGCTGTGAAGCTATTGGAGGATTTTAAATCTCATGCGAAGAATTTTATCATTTCGATACCGATTGTGAATATCCCGCAAGAGGTGACGACGGGTAATGTATGGGAAACGCATCACCACCAATGGAAGTTCGACGAGATGAAAGAGCTGCTTGGTGATGGGTTGACATCTAGTGTCCGAGGGACTTACCTTGGGTATTTCTTGTGGCGAAAGCCAGAGCATCAGGGCGATTAGGGGCCGGGCGACTCGGAGCTGAGCAAGATTGACTGGCCGAGGTAGGTTTCGTAGTCGGCGAGGGTGCGGGTGGAGCCGAAGTAGGCGGGGTAATTGGCGAGTTCGCCCTTTAGCAGTTGGCGGAGAAAATCGTAGCTTTGTTTGGTGAGGTGGTTGTAGCGGGCTTGGTCGCCGTTTTGGGGCATGTCGTGCCAAAAGCGGCTGCCGGGGCGGTAGTAGAGGTGGTAGAGGGGCAGGACGTTGGGGGCGTAGAGGTTGAAACCGTGGGAGAAGAGTTGGAAGGCGCGGGCGAACTCTTCGCCCATGAAGCAGATTTCTTTGATGTAGGGAACGCCGAAAATGGCGCCGGGGCCGAAGATGAAACCGGCGCTAGTGCCGAGAATGGGGCGGCGCTGAGCGGTTGGTTCGTGTTTGAGAGCGCCTTTGAAAATGGGGATGTACTGGTTGAACTTCTCGACGTTGACGATGCAGACTTTGCTGTAGGGAGTGAAGGACTCTTGGCCGTTGGCATCGTATTTGAAGGGGGTTGGGTAGGCGGAAAGGACGGCGCACGGGTCTTGGCAGGCTTGCCACTCTTGGAGTAAGATCTCGTCCCACCCCTGTTGGAAGCGGGTGTGGGCGTCGATTTGGAGGGCGAAGTCTTCGTCGACCCAAAAGTCGGTCATGAGGCGGCGGGCGAAGCCGACACCGGCGGAGAGGCGGTAATCGAACTGGGCGAGTTTGAGGTGAGGGATGGAGAGGGCGTCGAGAGAGTGCTGGGTGGATGGGTCGCATTGATTAACGACGGCGAAAACGAGGCGGTCTTTGTGTTTGGCGTTTTGGAGGGCGGAGGCGATGGTCTTGGGGAGTTCGGGGTCGCGGTAAGAGGCGATGCCGATGAGGATGCGCGGGTGTTGATTCATAAAGCTATTATAACATAAGCATTGCAAAAGGCGGGAGCATGCTATATAATAGGGCAATGGAACGTAAGGCAGGTTTTTGGCGGCGGCATCCGATGCTGAAGGATGCGATCTCGCTATTAGGTTTTGTGGTGGCGGTGGTGTTGGGGACTTTCCTGCTGAACCAATTTGTCTTTCGCTCGTATAATGTGGTGGGGCAAAGTATGGAGGAGACGCTGCACTCGGGTGATCGGCTGATTGTCAACCGTTTGCCGGTGACGATGGCGCACTTTGTGGGTGAGCATTATGTGCCAAAGCGAGGCCAAGTGATTATTTTTAGGAACCCGAGGTTTCGGTCGGGCGACAAGGACGAGTTTGTGGTGAAGCGGGTAATCGCGTTTGAGGGCGAGCGAGTAATCGTGAAGGATGGGAAGATTGAAGTTTGTTTGACGACGGGAAAATGCTTTAACCCGGATGATGATTTTCATGGTGAGCCAAAGAGCTATACGTCGGGTGAAGCGGATATTACGGTGCCAGTGGGAGAGATTTTTGTGGCGGGCGACAACCGAGAGGGCTCGTATTCATGGGATTCGCGCAATGGGCTAGGGACAATCCCGCTGGGCCTAGTAGTTGGCCCAGCGGCACTGCGGATTTATCCTTTTAGCGGCTGGCGGGCGTTCTAGACGCTGCTAGGCGTCAACGCTGAAAGAGAAGCCGGCTTCGTGGTCATGGAACCAGAGAGGGCCGTCGCTATTACCGTCAATCTCAAGACCTATCTTCTTGAAGAAGCGGTCGCCGTCCATCTCTTTATAGAGCTCTTCGTCGAGGAGCATCGAGAAAGGAATGGTGCCGATGTTTTCCCGGGTGTGGTCTCCGTCGTCAAGTAAGCTCTGATGTTCGTAATAAAGGTAGATGTTCCACTTTAGATGCTCGTCGTACTCGACAGCGGCGGCGAAGTAGGTGATGCCTTCTTTGTTCTCTTCGACAACGCAGTGGTAGAGGATTTCATCCTCGGCCAAGCGCTTGTGCTCGCCGGTGCCGGAAATCAGCTTGCCCTCTGCTTTGTCGAATTTAGTAGGGACGAAAAAGACGCTGCTCAAAGACAGCCACTGGAGACGGAAAGTGAGCTTTTGGTTAATCTCGGCAATGCGCGGGCTGGTGTCTTTTAGTCCTCTGAATTTGTCGTAATTAAGCGCTGATTTGCCAGCGCAAACTGCAATGTCGCAAAAAGCGTTGCTATATATACCTTTACTCATTATTGTTGTTCTCCTTTTGTTCCTTTACTTTATTTCTTGCAGAGACCACCGGAAGCAAAAGCGACACCGCAAGGTGTCTAAACCATTATAACGAACCAGCTTTCGCCGAAACGCTCTGCGGTGCCGCTTTGGGTCGGCGAACTGTATTTGTACCGAAGCACTTACTGACTCGTGTTAAGGGCTTAGACATTATCAATATAGCAGGCTACTGCTGGCCGGTCAAGACCGGTGGCCATAATGGATAACCTTAAGCAGTGTCTACCTCTAGAAAAATGTTCGAATGTTAAAGTTTTATGGTGTGCGGCTTGACTTAGCTATTCGAAGTCGCGCCCAGTAATGGTTTTGATGATGTCGCGTAGCTGATCTTCGCTCGTGAACTGGATGGAAACGGTGCCTTTGTGAGCGCCGGTGGTGCGGACGTTGACGGGGAGATTCAAGGCCTTAGTCATGGCGAGTTTTTCGCGTTCGTAGATTTGGATCAGTTTGCCACGGCGGGCGGCGGCGGCGATTTTTTTGATCTCGGCGACGGTGAGTTTGTCGTCAACAATGCGCGGGAGGACCTTGAGGATGATGTCGTCAGGCAGGCCGATGAGGGGCTTCATTTGGCCCTCGGTGAGGCGGTGCTTGGTCATCAGGTCTTTGGCGGTGTCGGGGAGGTCGAGCAGACGCATGGTCTGCTTGACGGATTCAAAAGACTTGTCGACGCGGCGGCCGATTTCTTCGAGCGACATATTGAATTCGTCCTTTAATTTGCGGTAGGCGCGGGCTTTTTCGAGGGGGGCGAGGTCTTCGCGCTGGACGTTTTCGACGAGGGCGAGCTCGAGGCGGTTTTGTTCGGAGACGTCGCGGACGAGGGCGGGAATGGTCTCGCGGCCGGCTATGAGGCTGGCGCGGAAGCGGCGCTCGCCAGCGATAATTTGGTAGCGGCCGGAGGTGGGTTTGAGGACGATGGGCTGAAGAACGCCATGCTCGGAAATGGATTGGGCGAGAGAGCGGAGGGAGTCGGGGTCGAACTCGCGGCGGGGTTGGCTGGGGTCGCTGTCAATCTTGCCAAGAGGGATATTTTTGAGCTCGCCTTTGTCGGACGGGACGGCCTCGCTGATGTCCATGTCCCAATCTTCTTCAACGTCAGTGGGGATGAGGCTCTCAAATCCCCTGCCGAGTCCAGTTTTACTTTTTGCCATTAGTTTTTCTCCTTTCTAGATGATGCTTGCTTGACGGGCGTTGGTTTGGTGGTGCGGGCGATGACTTCTTCGCTTAGTTTTTTGTAGGCGCGAGAGCCTTTGGAAAAGCGGTCGTAGACGCCAATTGGTGCGCCATGGCTGGGGGCTTCGGCGAGGCGGACATTTCTTGGGATAGGGGTGTCAAAGACTTTTTCTTTGAAGTATTTCTTGATTTCGATGAGGACTTGTTTGGTGAGGGCGGTGCGTTCGTCGGCCATGGTGGGGAGGACGCCGAGGAGCTTGAGGTGGGGGTTCATGGCTTTTTTGAGGAGGGTGATGGTTTCGAGCAGTTGGCCGACGCCTTCGAGGGCGTAGAATTCGGTTTGGACGGGGAGAATGAGGTAGTCGGCGGCGACGAGGGCGTTGACAGTGAGGAGGGAGAGCGAGGGCGGGCAGTCGATAATAATATAGTCATAGTCGGGGCGGACTTCGTCGACGATTTTTTTAAGCTGGGTGAATTTCTTGTTGGATTTGTGGAGTTTGACTTCGGTGTTGGCGAGTTGGGGGACGGTGGGGGCGAGGACGAGGCCTTTATATTTGGTGGTGATGAGGATTTTCTGGATGGGGGCGGCGCCGGAGAAGACTTCGACCATGGTTTTCTTGAGGGTGGATTTGTCGATGCCGAGGCCGCTGGTGGCGTTGCCCTGGGGGTCAAAATCGAGGAGGAGGGTCTTCTTGCCTGCCCGGGCGAGGAAATAAGCGAGGTTGATACTGGTGGTCGTCTTGCCGACGCCGCCTTTTTGGTTGGTGATTGCGATTACCTCCGCCATAAGAATGTTAACGCCTGACGGCGAGTTTCCTTAACGCGTTTTTTAACTTGACCATATACATATATATTAGCACATGCTTTGGAAAAAGTTAAGACGGTTATGCTATTTTGATAATTTTTATGACAGAATGCTTCTGACGATGGCCGATTTCTTTATGGACGCGCTTTTTGCTCTTGTAGCGGATGACGCGGAGTTTTTCGCCAGCGACTTTGGGCTCGACGACTTCGGCCTGAACCTTGGCAGCGACTGGGGCGCCGACGGTGGTCTTGTCGCCATCAATGACGAGGTAGGCGTCGAGATCGAGTTGTTTGGTGCCCTCGGGCAAGAGGTCAACCGTGATGGTATCGCCCTCTGCGGCGAGGTATTGATGGCCGAGAACTTTGATGACTGCTTTTTTACTCATAGAGTAAGTATAGCACAGTTGCGTGAGAAATGCAAGCCTAGATGGTTTTGTTGAGGGTTTGACGGGAGCGGACGTAGTAGACGACGGCGATGACGAGCATGGTGGTGCCGATGAGGAAGCCGATGACCTCGACAGGGCCGGTGCGTGGGAGTTCTTCTGGGTCTTCAGGCTCTTCAGGGTCGGCGGGGACTTCGATGGCAGTGGTCTGGAGGACGTAGCGAATCCAGCCGGAATATTGGACGCAGCCGGGGAGGACGCCGACGTATTGCTCGACAAAGCGACCGCCGGAAGTTTGGTAGCCAATGAGGGTGCCAGCACTGGAGAAGAGGGTGCTAGGGAGGGTGACTGGGCTGTTGCCGGGCTGATCGGTAGTGTTGTTATAAAGTTTGGCGGAGCCGGCGATGAATTCGATGCTGACGGGTTCGTTAGAGATAATCCATGCTTCGTCCCAGACGGTAGTGGCGTTGTCGGCTTCGAGTTCGCCACGGATGATGCCGACTTCTTGGGCGGCGAGTTCGGATGGGAAGGAAGCGCGGGCGCGGGCGCGGAACATGATGGCGTTTTGAGGGTCGACGGCGTTGAGGTTGGCGCCGGCGTTGTTATGGTAGTACATCATGACTTCGTATTGGCGGCCGCTGGTGATGGCGAGTTGGTCTTGATACTCCCCTACCCCGTATTCGCGGACCCAGACGAAGTTGCGTTCGTCGCCACCCGCAACGGCAGGTAGGTTGGTGCGGTCAGTGATGGAGTTCCAAGTGGCGCGGGAGGCAGGCTGTTCGACGGTGTAGGTCGGACGGGCGGGGCCGAAAGAGGGGCCGTCGGCGGAAACGGTGGTGCCGATGAAGAGGGCGAGAGCGACAGCGAAGACAGCGAAGCCGAGTTCAAGGAGAGCGCTCTTGGCTGTTCTGATTTTGGTTGTTTGTTTCATTTTTGTTTTCCTTTCCTTCCTTTTATAGGCCAAATAATCCGTTGAGCCAATCTTCAAGTTCATCTTCGGTCATGTTGCCGATGTCTTCACCGGTGATAGCCTCGTCAATTGGGGTTTCGTTTTGGTTGGAGTCGTCTTGGAGGTCGGTGTCGGGTACGACAGAGGTGGTCTCATCAGATGGCGGAGTGGTTGGTAGGACGGTTTCGTCTTTTGGCTCTGGTGTAATGACTGGAGGTGGAGTAGTCTCAATGATTACTGGCGGCAGGGTGGTTTCTTCTGGTGGTGGGGTGGTTTCGATCTCTGGAGGCGGAGTGGTCTCTATTTCTGGCGGTGGGGTGGTTTCGATCTCTGGAGGCGGAGTGGTCTCTATTTCTGGTGGAGGGGTGGTTTCGATTTCTGGTGGTGGGGTGGTTTCGATTTCTGGTGGTGGGGTGGTCTCTATTTCTGGCGGTGGGGTGGTTTCGATTTCTGGTGGTGGGGTGGTTTCGATCTCTGGTGGTGGGGTGGTCTCTATTTCTGGCGGTGGGGTGGTTTCGATGATTGGAGGAGGTGTATCTTTAGGCTCCGGCTCTGGTTCGGGTTCTGGTTCTGGTTCGGGGATGATGATTGGTGGTGGGGTATCTTTCGGCTCAGGTTCTGGTTCGGGCTTAGGGATTTCAGGGATGTATTCGTCGCGCTCGAAGACTGGTTGGCCGCCACAGCGCATTGTAACGAGTTGCTCATGGCCAGTTTCAGGGTCGCTTACCCGCATGACAAGTTGCTCGCCGCGGACGATTTCTTGCTGGACGAGACGGGCGCCGACAAGATTACCCTCGTCATCATGTTCGGGCAGGTAGTAGGCAGAGCTGTACTCGCGACCGCCTTCCCAGCGCTCAACCGAGACGTTGCATCGGGCGAGGAAATCGGTCATGGATTGGTTGAAGTCGGCGCGGATGTCGGGGTCGAGGCGTTCGATAAGCTCGGTCAAGTTGACCATGTTGTCGGTGGCACCCTCGCCGAACCATTGGGAAAGGTCGCCGTTGTAGATGTTAGTGGCGAAAAAGGCTAGGTTGCCGGGCTGGTAGAAGGTGCCGCCCTCCCCTGTTTCGAAATCATGACCGTGGAGCCAGTTGGAGACGAGTTGGGCTTGGCCCTCTGTGCTGTTCCAATGGCCGAGATCCTGTTGGAGAATATCAGAGCCGTTAGGTTCGCCGATGAGCGAGCGACCAAAGGAATATTGGCTCATGCGGCTGCTAGGGTCTTCGTCGAACGCCCGGATGGGAACGCCGTCGCGGTTGACGTGGAGGAAGCCGTCGCGGCTAGTGTATTGCAAGATTTCATTATTGATCGGGCCACCGTAGAGGTCGTCGATGCCATCACCGTTGGTGTCGAGGAGATAGTCGGGCGGGGTTTCGCCGTTGTCTTCGTAGATGTCGGCGGCGAGAGTGGCCAAAATGGAGCGGGCAGATGGGTCGTCAGTGGTAGTAGCGGGGACATTTTCAAAAGCAGCAGTGAGTTGGTCAAGGGCGGTGCCGTTAGAGCTATCAAAAGATTGTTCGTTGATGTGGAAGGTGTTGATGTCCTCGATTCTGTCATCAGTGCCGCTGTCGTTGAGGTCAATCATAGGACCGTCGAACTTGAAGGCAGCGATGCGGTCGTCGATGCCGTCGTTGTTGAGATCGATAATTTGCTCGTCGTCGAGGAGGAGGTTAAGGAGGTCGTCGTTATTCATGGAGTTATAGTCGATGACTTCGGGGGCGTCTATAATAGGGGTGGATGGGTCGCCATCACTGTTAGAAGTCGCGCTGGGATCGTAGCTCGGATCGGTGCCATCCGGGTTAGTGTTGGCGTCGGCAGGTTGTTGGTCAGCTTCATTATCATTATCATTGTCGTGGTCGTCATTGGTGCCTTCGCCAACAGTCTCGTTGCTGGAGAAGAGCATACCGGCGCCAGCGGCAGCGGCAGCGGCGGTTAGGATACCCAAGGCGGCTATACTAAGGACAGTTTTTAGGGTCTTGATGCCGCGCTCTCGGTTGAGGCGCTGAAGCAGTGCGTACTCCTCTGGTGTGAGAGCGCCTAGTTGTTCTGGGTTTGGTGCCATATACTCATCTCGTTTATGTTTTTATGATTATGCCTCTAGTTTAACACTGCAAAAAGCTTATGTCAATAGGTTTTGTATAATTATTTTATACAAAATAGATGAAATTGAAAAATCCCGCATTTTGGACGGGATTTTCGTGGTGTATAAAATATTTATACAGCCGGGCTTTTATTTTTACATTCGCTCCTCCTTTCTCTGTTAAAATTTGTGTTTTTACAAAAAGTTATACTGCATTTGGCAAACGCTCATGCTTGAATTGGCGGATCATCGCGCCGAGCTCGGCGGCGTGTTTTAGCTTGCGATTGCGACGGTCGGCGCGGCTGGAACGGACGTAAGCGTCCTTGGCCTTGGCCTTTTGGACCGATTCAGCCTTTCGGAGGCTGAGGACCTTGCCGCCGCGAGCGCGAGTTTTAGGGGTAGGCGGGATGACGAAATTGTAGTCTAGGTAGTCGCCCGGGTTGACAATCTGCTCTTTGCTTGCTTTTGACATATGCTCCTTTCTTTTTGTTTTTGTTGTTTGTGTTAGTTTCCTAACTGACTCCATTGTATCACACTTATGCTTAAAAGTCAATATGTTTGAAAAAGTTTATACACAAATATTATACACGTTCGAGTGAAATTGTAATATTGTCGTCGTCTAGTTTGACTAACGCATCATGCGCATAGTTATTGGTAGTTATTTCATCAGTAAGAGTCTCTCTCTTAAGGATATCAAGGAGATCAGGGGCGAGGTCGAGACCGATGATAGAGAGCTTGATGTGGTCGTCAACCTCGAGGCCGCTCTGTTTGCGGAGCCCCTGAATGGCACGGATTAGCTCGCGCATTTGGCCTTCCCTTTTCAGTGCGTCGGTGAGCTGCTTGTCGATTGAAACATTTTTGTCCGCGGCGTGTATAATATTTTTAACATTTGTTTCATCCATGATGACTTGTTCGTAGAATTGGTCGAGTTTTGGGCCGCCGTAGGTCAGGCTAGCGAGCGGCTGGCGGATTTTGATTTGGCCGAAGCCGTCGTTTAATTCGGCGCGAAGGGCGAGGGCTTGCTCGATAATGGCGCGAGCGGCTGCCATGTCGTCAAGGACTTCTTGGTCGGGTTCAGCGTCGCATCCTTCAGGCCAATCTTCCAAGTGGATGCTATCGGTAGTGTCAAGTTCATAGCCGAGTTTATGCCAAAGCTCTTCAGCTAGGAACGGTGTGAACGGAGCAAGCAAGATGCAGAGTCTAACTAAGATATAGAACAGGGTGCTGTAGGCATCATGTTTGTCAGCGTCGTTTTCGCTTTTCCAGAAGCGGCGGCGAGAGCGGCGGACGAACCAGTTGGAAGCGTCATCAAGGAACGGGATGACATAGGAGAGGGCTTCAGGGATGTTATAGGACTCCATATGCTTAGTGATGTTGTCCCGTAATTCATGCTCCCGCGTGAAAATCCATAGATCAAGCGGGTTTTCGAGACTCGGCGGGGCGTTGGCGTCCGGTTTCCAATCGTCGACGTTGGCGTAGAGGGCGAAGAAGTCGTAGATGTTCCAAATCATATTGAGCTTGCGCTGGACGTCAGAGACGTCTTTGTCGACGAGGGAGAAGTCTTCGCCAGAGAGGAGCGGGCTAGAAAGGAGGAGGAAGCGGAGGGCGTCGGCAGAATAGGTGTCGACCATGATGGCCGGGTCGGTGAAGTTGCCGAGGGACTTGGACATTTTGCGGCCATCGTTGCCGGCAACGACACCGGTGGTGATGACGTTTTTGAAGGCTTCCCGACCAAAGAGGGCGGTGTTGATGACGTGGACATAATAGAACCAAGCGCGGACTTGGCCGATGTATTCGACGATGAAGTCGGCTGGGTAGTTTTGCTCGAATTTTTCTTTATTCTCAAACGGGTAGTGGAGTTGGGCGAAGGGCATGGAGCCGGATTCGAACCAGCAGTCGAGGACTTCGGGGATGCGGGTGAAGTGCTCGCCGTCAATGTCGAATTCGATGGCGTCGACCCACGGGCGGTGGTAGTCGTCGAGATGGATGCCGTCGGGGTTTTCTTTAGACTTGGTGAGCTCGGCGAGTTCGGCGTAGGAGCCGATGACCTTGACGGTGCCTTTATCGCCCTTCCAGACGGGCATGGCGGTGGCCCAAAAGCGGTTGCGGGAAAGCGTCCAGTCGGGAGCTTGCTCGATGTTCTTGGCAAAACGGCCGTGTTTCAAGTGGTCAGGGACCCAATTAATGTTCTCGTTTTGGGCGAGGAGTTCGGATTTGCCGTCTTGGATGTCCATAAACCATGAGGGGATGGCGCGGTAGATGATGCGTTGTTTGCTGCGTGGGTTAAAGGGGTATTCGTGGCGGATATAGTCGATTTTCCAGACAATCCCCTGCTCTTCGAGGCATTTGGCGATGAATTTATTGGCGGCCCAGATTTCGATGCCGGATTGGTCGGTGTTGCGGACGCCAATGGCGCGGAGTTGGTCGGCGATTTCGGAAAAATAATAGCCGTTGTCGTCGACGACGTGTTTGACGGGGATTTCGCGAGCTTCGGCGAGTTTGAAGTCGTCTTCGCCGTAGGCGGGGGCGACGTGGACAATGCCGGTGCCGGAGTCGCTTGAAACGAAGTCGGCGGCATAGACTTGGTGAATGGTGTCGTCAAATAAGTCGTGGTATTCTAGGCCAACAAGGTCTTTACCTGTACGCTCGCGCAAAACTAGCTCTTCTCGGACGGCATCGTCTGCACCTGTCGCCACAGGGCAGCCGTGCCTCACGCTCGGCTTGCCAGCCTCCGCGGCGCCTCGCAGAGCCAGATTTTGCGCTTGCGACTTAGCCATAATTAGGGTCTGGCCGTCGAGGTCGATTTCGACGTATTCGAGGTCGGGGTTGACGGCAAGCGCCATGTTGGCAGGGAGGGTCCACGGAGTGGTGGTCCAAGCGAGGAGGTATTTGTCTTCGCCCTTCAACTTAAATTTGACGTAGGCGGAGGGGTCTGTGACGGTTTGGTAGGCGTCGTTGTCCATGGTGACTTCGGCTTTAGCGACGACGGTGGCAAAGTGGGTGTCGTACATGAGGACTTTTTCGCCTTCGTAGATGAGGCCTTTGTCATAGAGGGTTTTGAAGGCCCACCAGACAGATTCCATGAAATCTTTGTCCATGGTTTTGTAGGCGTTGCCGAAGTCGACCCAGCGGCCGATGCGGTCGACGATGCTCTGCCAGCTTTCGGCGTTGACGACCATCGACTCGCGGGCCTTGATGACGTAATCTTCGAGGGAGATTTCGCTGCCGATTTGGCGGCGGTCGGTGATGCCGAGCTGCTGCTCGACGAAATTCTCGGCGGGCAGGCCGTGGCAGTCCCAGCCCCAGCGACGCTCAACGCGCTTGCCCTGCATGGTCCAGAAACGAGGGACGGCGTCTTTGACGATGCTACTTAACAGAGTGCCATGGTGGGGTGAGCCGGTGATAAATGGCGGGCCGTCGTAGAAAACATAGCTGTTTTTGGCGTCGCGGCTCTCGATGGAACGCTCGAAGGTGTGGTTTTTCTTCCACTCGTGGACCCAGTACTTTTCGTATTCAGCGCTGGGACGGCGCTTTTGAAACCTATTTGCCATATAATATATATTAGCATGTTTTTAGGTGGGTTGGAAGAGGGGCGGCGAGTTAGGGGGTGACGGTGAGGGAGGACATGAGGGTAGAGAGAGCGGATTGGGCGGTGGGAGAGAGGTCGTCAAAAGGTTGGAGGAGGCGGAAGGTTTCGTCGCCGGGGTGGAGGGTGGCGCCGACGGAAAGGTCGGAGAGGAGGCGGAACTGGAGGTAGCTTTGGGGGACGTCGGGGTTGTCTGGGTCGTCGGGATTGGTGGGGCTGGCGGTGCTTGTGGTATCGGCGAGGCGCTCGACCAACCAGAGCTCAAGGTCGTAAACAACGGAGAGCTCGCCGAGGTTGACCCTGCCCTGCCCGGGGGCGAGCTGATCGGTGGCAGGGGCAGCGGGCGGTGGGGTTTGGTCGGCGCGGGAGTCGGAATAGAGGGCTCGCCAAACGAAGAACGCGACCAAACTAAGCAAGGCGAGAAGGATGAAAAAAGCTAGGACATTACTGGCGCGACGTTTTGATTTGAGTTGGAGTTCCATATACGTATTATATCACAACAAAGAGGCTGGCGAGGTCGGCGACGGTAGGGAGTGGGAGGCCGGAGCGGCGGGCGATTTCGCGGCCGTCGTCCATGGCGACAAGGAAGGTGGGGAAATCGAGGATGTCGTAGGTGCGAGCGAGGTCGGCGCCGCTTGGGGTGTCGGGATTGATATGCTGAAAACTTTTTTGGTATTGGCGGCTGAGATCCTCGAGCAAATCTTCGACGGCGCGAGTGTAGTCGCGCTCTTGACGGTAGAAAGCGAGGAACTTCATGAGACTTCCCCGTTTTTGGCGCGGCGGGAGGCGAGAATGCGTTCGAATTCGCTAAGGGTTTTGAACTCATAAAAGACGCTGGCGAAGCGGACGTAGGCGACTTCGTTAATCTCAGCGAGGACGGCGAGGACTTGCTCGCCGATTTCGCGGCTGGTGATTTCGTCAGAAAGGCCGGTGTAGACGGCGGACTCGACGCGGTTGACGAGGTCTTCGATGGCGAGCTCGCCACCGAGGAACTTACCGACGCTGCGACTGACGGCGTTTTGGAGTTTAGCGCGGTCGAAGAATTCGCGGGCGCCGCTGCGCTTCAAGACAACGATGTCAGGGCGCTCAACCCGCTCGTAGGTGGTGAAGCGCTTGCCGTCGGGTGTTTCGCGGCGGCGGCGGATGGTGGTGCCGTCGTTACTCTCGCGGGACTCAAGAACGCGGCTGTTGTTAATCTGGAGGAGGTCTTTGGAACGATTTTGCCCACGCGTCTTATCCATAAATTAACCTTGTTTTTTGCGTTCGCGCATGCGCTTTTTCAAGATGGCGGGGACATCTGGGTCATCGTCATCGTCGTCATCCCAGACATTTTGGGCTTGATGATGGCCTTGGATGAAATCATCGGCTGGAGAGACGGGTGGCGTAGTACCAGAGATGACGTCGCCAACGGGAGCGGTGATTTTGTGCCACATATCTTCTTGGTCGGGGTGTTGGGGACTGGGAGCTGCGGCATCATCAAGGGTGCTATTGAGGGTGTCGGGGGTAATCTCGGGCATTGCTGCTGTTGGTGCGACTGAAGGGGTGGAGGCGACTTCACGGTTGACGTGGTAGTCGGGGCCGAAACCGGTGGCAACGACGGTAATCATGATTTCGTCGCCAAGTTCAGGGCGGGTAGCGGCGCCAAAGAAGATGTTGGCGTCAGGCGAGACGGAGTTGGTGATGACCTCGGCGGCTTCTTGGACTTCGTTCATACTGACGTCAGAGCCAGCGACATTGAAGAGGACACCTTTAGCGCCGTCAATCGAGACCTCGATGAGGGGCGATTCGATGGCAGCTTGGGCGGCCTTGGAGGCGCGACCCTCGCCACTAGAGCGTCCGATGCCCATGAGGGCGGAGCCAGCGTTTTTCATGACAGATTGGACGTCGGCAAAGTCAAGGTTAATATCGCCGTGGTCAGTAATGAGCTCGGAAATACCCTGAACGCCCTGACGGAGAACGTCGTCGGCGAGCTTGAAGGTCTCGAGCAAAGGGGTGCGGGGGTCGATGGTCTGAAGGAGGCGGTCGTTAGGGATGGTAATGAGGGTGTCGACCTCTTCGCGCATGCGGGCGATGGAGTCCTCGGCGTTGACTTTACGCTTGGCGCCTTCAAAAGTGAAGGGGCGAGTGGCGACGCCGACAGTGAGGATGCCGAGATTGCGGGCTTCGCGGGCGATAATCGGGCCAGCGCCAGAGCCAGTACCGCCACCGGCACCAACGGTGACAAAGACCATGTCGGCGCCATCAAGGGTGGCGCGGATGTCTTCGAGCGATTCTTCAGCGGCGGCTTGGCCAATCTCTGGCTTGGCGCCGGCGCCGAGACCGCCAGTGAGCTTCTGCCCAAGATGGACGGTGGTGTCGGCTTTGGAGTGATGGAGAGCTTGGGCGTCGGTATTCATCGCGACAAACTCGACATTTTTAACACCTAATTCCTTCATGCGGTTAACTGCCGAACCGCCGGCCCCACCAACGCCAACTACCTTAATGTTAGCGAATTTAACAATCTCACTTGGTTTGACCTCTGGCATTGTGTTATCCTTTCCTCCTGTTAGTTAATTATATTATACACTAGGAAATCCTCTATGCAAGAGTTTTTACAATATTTGTTCAACAATTAGAATTTGATTTTTTCAAAGAGGTTAACGAACCAAGGCTTGTCGCTATTAGAGGGCTTCTTGCGGGATTTGGACTTTTGGGATGCGGCATGTTGGCTAGCGCTGGTGCTTTGCAAATCTTGGAGAGCGAGGCCGACAGCGGCGGCGTATTCAAGTCGGAAAACTTCGCGGAAGGCGCTGTTGATGTTTTTAATCTCACCAATGCGGGTGGCCATGACGAGTTCCTTGCTCGCTAGGCTGGAGAGGTCTTTGATTTTGGCACCACCACCGATGAGGACGATGCCTTCGGGGAGCTTTTGATGGTAGCCGGCGCGGGTGATTTCCCCGTGGATGGACTTGAGGAGGGCCTTGAGGCGCTCGCCAACGATTTCGTCGACTTCGGCGCGGTCGAATTCGAGGCGGTCGCGACCCTTGGTTAATTCGATTTTGCCGCCATGGGTGGAGCCGAGGGCATTGATGTGGGTGCGTTTGATTTCGTCGGCGATTTCGGGGGTGATTTGGAGGACGGTGGCGAGGTCTTTGGTGATATTATTGCTGCCGACGGATTTTTTCTCGCCGGTTTTCATCTCGGTAGCGATAACGCCGACATATTGGAGCTCGCCATCTTCAAAAATGGCGACTGAGGTGGTGCTGGAGCCGATGTCGATGAGAGCAACGCCGTTCTCCATCTGGCGGGGCGAGAGAACGGATTTGGCGCCGGCGGCGGCGACGGGAACGAGGCCGCACTCGGAAATATTGGCGAGTTCGAGGGCCTTTTGAAGGTTGGTGAGGCTAGGGGTGAGGGTGGAGATGACGCTAGCGCGCATTTCAAGGCGCTGGCCGTTCATACCGACGGGATCTTTGATACCGCTTTGGCCGTCGAGCGTGTAGCCGTGGGGAACGAGGTCGATGATACTGCGGTTATTGGGGAGGCGGCCCTTTTCGGCGTCTTGGAAGAGGCGGTCGAGATCTTTGGTGTTGATAGGGCGCTTGGGGTCTTCGAGGGCAATAACGCCGTCGGTATTAGTGGTGAGGAGGTTGACGCCACCGATGTTGATGGCGGCATGGTCGATTTCGAAACCGAGGACGCTTTGGAGATCTTGCAAGAGGTCGCGCAAGATGGCGGCGGGGCGCTCGAGGTCGACTACTTCGCCGTAGCGGACGCCGGCGCTAGGGACGTCTTGGACACGGAGGACGGCGGGAGTGTCCTGCCCTTTTTGCGATAAGACGACGGCTTTGATGCTCTCTGTGCCAATGTCGATGCCGATGCCATATCTTACAGTATTATCCATTATATATATAGTATACAGGTATTTACCAAGCCGTCAATATCTCGATGGAATCATCGAGGATGAGAACTGTGTGTTCGTAGTGAGCGCATAAACTGCCATCGGTGAGGCGGACGGACCAGCCGTCGGTTTTGTCGACTTTGGTTTTAATGACACCGAGGGAAACCATCGGCTCGACGCAGAGGGTTTGGCCGATTTTGAGGACAGGGCCGGATTTGGGGCTGCCGAAATTGGGGACCTCGGGTAGCTCGTGCATGGAGCGGCCGATGCCATGGCCGATATAGTCGCGGACGACGCCGAGTTTTTTTGAACACAAAAATTGTTCAACGTTGTGGCCGATTTGGCCGACGTGCGAGCCGGCTTTGACCCCTTGAATGCCGGCGTAGAAGCTCTGCTCGGTGGCGCTGATTAAATGTTTTAAGGCGGCTGAACCTTTATTGCCGACAACCATGGTAAAGGCGCTATCGACACACCAGCCTTGATGGCTGATGGTGAGGTCGAAGCTGACTTTGTCGCCATTTTGGAAGGGCTCGTCGTTAGGGATGCCGTGGATGAGGACGTCATTTTTGGAAACGCAAAGCGCGTAGCCGAAATTCTTGACTTCTTTTAGGTAAGTGGGCTCGACGTGGTGTTTTTGGCAGAGCTCGCGGGTGAGCTGGTCCAATTCGAGGCCGGTGGTGCCGGCAACGGCGTGTTGTTTGATAGTCTTGAGGATTTGGGCTAGGATTTTACCGCCGGCACGCTGGGCAGCGATTTTGGCGGATAGGTTCATTTAAGGCTCTCCTGCCAAGCGCGAAGGACGGCGGCGCGGGTGGCTTCGGGGCCAGAGTTGCCGTCAACCTTGATATGGACGACGCCGCTAGCGACCATGGCGCGAAGCATGTTTTGGGTCTCGGTCATATAGAAATCGTGGCGGATTTGCCAGTTTTCCTCAGTGTCGCCGGGGCGGCCGCGGGTAAGTTGGCGGCGTTTAGATTCTGTGGCATCGACGAGGAGCTCGATGACGGCATTGAGCTGCCAGCCGGCGGCTTGGAAGGCTTGGTATTGAGTGAGATTTCGGGGGAAGCCGTCCAAGATGAGGTTTTGGCCCTTAGCGCGGGCGTTTTCGAGATAGGTAAACATGAGGGGGAGGATGACTTCGTCGGGGGTCATGGTGCCGAGCTCGAGGATTTTGGCTTCTTCGGCGTTGGCGCGTTCGCGCAGCAGTTGACCGGATGAGATGTGGCGCCAATTAGGGCCTAAGCTCTCGGCGAGCCAGCGAGCTTGAGTGCTTTTGCCGCTACCCACATCGCCGACAAACTCGATTAAATGCATCTATTTCGCTAGGCCCATCTTGATGCGGCGGGCCTTTTCGGCACGGCGCTGGTCGCGCAAAATCGCACGCGCACGGCGTTTGCGGCGGCTTTCCGGCTTGGAAAAGCGCATCTCCGCCTTGGCAGTAGCAAGCAAACCATTTTGGAGGACTTTGCGGTTGAAGCGGCGAAGGATGTTCTCGCTCGCCTCTTTGGGGTCTTTTCGTTCGACTTTAATACTCATAGAGTAAATATATCATAGTTGAAGGCGAAAATCAAGTATTATTGGGTGAGGTCGGAGATCTTGATGCCGGCGCGCTCCATGTGGGCGTTAAAGAAATCGCGGATGACGGGGCCGGTGACCGGTGGGGAAATTTTGTCGCCGGAGGCTAGGTCCAGAAAGGGGCGGATATTGTCGACGCAGTTGGTGGTGTTGGATTTATAGTTATAGGTGCAATAGTAGGTTGTGTTGGCTGGAACGCTGCTGAAACGGCTGTCTGCTGAGTAATAGGTCATGCGGAAGGTAAAGGCATTAAAGTCGATACGGAGGAGCGCGCTGAGGCTCATCGACACATCCTCCTTTTTCTCGCCGCTTGAGGTGTGGACTTCATAGAGCCCGGCGAATGTATCCATGTTGGGACCTCGGCCGGAGCAGACGTTGTTGGCACAGCTGGCGTTGTGGTAGCCCTCGGTGCGGAAGTAGTCGCGCCAGTAGGTCATGGCGCGGTCAATTGCGGCCTGTCTGGCTGCTTGGGTGTTAGGGGGATTGGGGGTGCTTGGGTTATTAGAAGAGTTTGAATTGCTGTTGGAAGAGTTGTTGTTTGAGGGGCTGTCGCCATTAGAGGAGTTATTGTTTGGGTCGCTGGGGTCGGGGTCTTGGGGGCCGGTATTGGGGTCGTTAGGGTTGGGGGTGGTGTCGGTGATTTGGGGGTCGTTGCCGGAAGGGACGGGCTCGGGGCTAGGCCTCAGGGCAAAGAATAATACCCCCCCCACGATTAGGGGAGCGGAGATGAGGCTAATGAGGGCGATTTTACTTTTAATTCTCATAATATGCACTCCTTATCTTCTTATCTATAGTCTTATTGTACCACATTTGGTATAATATATATATGAAAATATTGCAGACGCCAGAGGCGAGTTTGAGAGAGCCGAGCCAGAAGATTGGCGAGATTACGCCGGAAATTAAGCAGTTGGCGGAGGATATGACGCGGCTGAGTTTGGAGTGGGAGGCGGAGCATCCGCATGAGATTTCGTCGGCGCTGGCGGCGCCGCAAGTGGGGCAGAATGTGCGGATGATTATTGTGCGAAATAGCGCGGAGGATAAGGCGGACAAGACTTTTACGGCGCTGATTAACCCGAAAGTGGTGAGCGAAGGTGGCAGGTCGGTGGCGGACTGGGAGGGGTGCTTGTCGGTGCCGGAATTGTACGGCAAAGTGGTGCGGCGGGAGCAAGTGAAGGTGAGCGCGCAACTGCTGGACGGGGCGGAGGTGAAGATTCGAGTGTCCGGACACTTGGCAAGGACGCTACTGCATGAGATTGACCATTTGGATGGAGTTTTGTTTTTGGATAAAATTCGAGGGAAAAAGAAGGCGTTTTCGCGACTACGGGACGATGGGGCGCTGGTGCCGATTGAGTATAACGAAATTGAAAACGACGAGGCGTTGTGGGGGTAAAAGAGGTACCGATTATCTTTTTTGGGGTAGATCGCTTCCCTGCCCTGCCGCTCGAAAAACTCTTGGCGGGCGGTTATAATGTGCGGGCGATTTTTGCAGCGCCGGACAAAGATGGGCGGGGCGGCAAAAAAGTGGCGCCGGTGGCGAAAGTTCTGGGCGAGAAATATGGTGTGCCGGTGTTCCAGCCGGTGAAAGGCGGCGAAATTCTGCCGATTTTGGAGAGCTTAGGGGTGGAGGGGGCGCTGGGGGTGCTGGTGAGTTATGGCAAAATGATTCCGCAGGCAGTGCTGGATTGGTTTAGCCCGATGCCGATTGTGAATATCCATCCGTCGCTGTTGCCAAAATATCGCGGGAGTAGCCCGGTGGAGAGCGCGATTTTGAATGGAGACGAAAAGACTGGGGTGTCGATTATTAAATTGGTGGCAGAAATGGACGCGGGCGATGTGCTGGCGGTGCGAGAGATTGATGTGGCGGCGGACGAGACGAGCTCGTCGCTCTATGAGAAGGCGGCGCAAGTCGGCTGGGAGATGTTGGAGGGATTGATAGCGCAGATTGTCGATGGGTCGGCGAAAAGCGCCGGGCAAAGTCATGACCAAGCGACTTTTACGGGGAGGCTCGAGAAGGAGGCGGCGGAACTGACGAGTGAGAAAACGGCGGACGAGCTGGAGCGGAAAGTCCGGGCGTTTGATGTGAGCCCGAAGGCATTTTTGATGCATGAGGGGAAGCGATTTGCGGTTTTGGCAGGGGTAGTGAGCGAAAAAAGACAGACGGCGCTAGATATTGAGGGCGCGGACGGGAAGTTTTATTCGCCGACGGTGATTACGCCTGAGGGGAAGAAGACGATGGCAGTTGATGACTACCTGCGAGGAGCTGGTCGCGGTTAGCGAGGACTTCTTGTTTGATGGTTTCGCCGACTTTGGCGATGACGGCGTCGTAGTCGGGGCGGTTGGTGATGAGCCACTTAACAGAGGCATATTCGTCGTTGAGCTCGGGTGAGTCGGGGGCGAGTTGGAGTTTTTCGGCCATTTGGGTGTAGAGGGGGTCGTTTTTGTAGTCGTTTTTGGTGAGGAAGTCGCTGATGACGGCGAGGTCGCCGGCGACGATGCCGTCGAATTGGTCGACGATGTCTTTAGGTAGGCCCTCGGCGATGGCCTCGCCAACGCGGGTCTCGTGTTCCTCGGCCAAGTGGGCCAAGAACTCGGCCTTGTGCGGCAAGCCGTCTAGTCCGTTTTCTGCCAAGAATTTTTCGTCAAATTCCACCATTATTGTCTCCTGTTTAGTTTATTATAGCTTATGCTTTTAGAAATTGCAAGAATTAAAGTTTGCGGGCTTTGATTTGGCGTTCGATGAACTCGAGTTGGTCGCCGATTTGGAGGGTAAGTTTGGCGGATTTGGCGTCGCGGGTGAGGCTGAGGCCGCACATTTCGCCGGCGACGGCGTTGTCGACGGTGTTCTTTTCTTTCTGGACTTTGGCCACTGTTAACTCGCCAATTTCGGCTTTGTCGCGGAGGACTTTGGCGATGAGGCCGGCGCTAACTTTGCCGTCCAAGACTTCGCCGCCGGCGATAATCTCGCTTTTGGCATGACGGAAGACGCCCTTGACGCTGAGTTTGCCGACGATGGTTTCGACGATTTCGGGTGCGAGGAGTTGTTCCATCTCGTGTTTGGCGTCGTCGAGTAGTTCGTAGATGATCCTGAAAGTCCGGACTTTGGCGCCGGCTTGTTCGGCGAGTTTTTTGAGGGCGGGGCTGATATCGACGTTGAAACCATACAAGATTGTGTTGGCGCCGCGGGCGAGGGCGAGGTCGTTTTCGGTGATGTTGCCGACGCCGGTGGCGATGATGTTGAGGCGGACGAGGCCTTGGGTGTCGATGAGACGGAGGCTGTCGACGACGCTGGTGGCGGAGCCGCCGACGTCGGCCTTGACGACGACGTTGAGCTCGGCGGAATTGTCGATGTCGGACATTTTGCGCAGCAAGTCGAAGTTGGTGACGTTGGTGCTGGCGCTGCTTTCCTGCGCGCGGGCGAGGTTGCTTTCGGCCATGCGGCGGGCGCCGCGTTCGCTGTCGACCTCGGCGAAGTAGTCGCCGAAACTTGGTAAATCTTTGAAGCCGACGACAGTGACGGGTGTGGCGGGAGTGGCTTTACCCTTGGGCTTGCCGCGCCAGTCAAACATGGTGCGGACTTTGCCGCGACTGCCGGCAGCGACGATGAAGTCGCCAGCTTTGAGCACGCCGCCGGTGATGAGAAGGTTGGCAATCGGGCCACGGCCGACTTCCATATGCGATTCGATGACGAGGCCGCAGGCGGGGATGTCTTGGTCGGCACGGAGGTCTTCGACGTCGGCGAGGAGTAAAATCATTTCGAGTAGTTGGTCGAGGTTCTTGCCCTCTTTGGCGGAAATTGGGACCATGATGGTGTCGCCGCCCCATTCTTCGGGGTTCATGTTGTATTCGGAGGCGAGCTCGGCCATGACGCGGTTGACGTCGGCGCCGGGCTTGTCAATTTTATTAATGGCGACGATAATTTTGGCGTTGCTGCTTTTGGCGAATTCGATAGCTTCGACAGTTTGGGGTTTAACGCCGTCGTCGGCAGCGACGACGAGGACGACGATGTCGGTCAAGGAGGCGGAGTGTTGGCGAAGGGCGGCAAAGGCAGAGTGGCCGGGCGTGTCGAGGAGGGTGATGAGGCGTTTTTTATGCTCGAGTTGGTAGGCGGAGATGTGCTGGGTGATGCCGCCGGCCTCGCTGGCGGCGGTTTTTTTACCAAGGAGGGTGTCGAGGAGGGTGGTTTTGCCGTGGTCGACATGGCCCATGATGGCGACAATCGGCGGGCGCGAAACGGCGCCCTCGGAAAGTTGTTTGTCTTCGCGGGCTGGGAGGTCGACTTTGCGGCGCTCGAGCTCGATTTCTTCGTCGAGGTCGAGCTCGCCGATGATGAGGGCGGCGGTGTCGTAGTCGAGCTTCTGGTTGATGGTGGCGACAATGCCGTTTTTGAAGAGCTCGCCAATCAACTTAACGACTGGTAGGCCGAGGGCGGCGGCTAGTTCATCAACGGTGATGGAGCCAGCGATGGAAACGACTTTTTTGATAACTGACTCCTTTCATACTTAATTTATTTTTTGAGCGACAGGGCGATTTTGCGGCTAGCTAAATCGATATCGATGACGGTAAACTTCTTCTTGTCGCCGAGGGCGAAAATCTTTTCGGGGGCGTCGTTCTTGCCGGTGCCCATCTCGGTAATGTGGACGAGGGCCTCAACCGACGGGGTAATCTGGACAAAGGCGCCAAATGGGGTGATGCGGGTGATGGTGCCTTCGACTTCGTCGCCTTTTTTGAAGTGGGCGGTCTCGGAGAGCCAAGGGTCAGGCAAGGTCTGCTTAATCGAGAGGCTGAGGCGGCCGTTGTCGACGGAAATGACTTTGGCGCGGACTTTGTCGCCGTTTTTGAGGTATTTATTGACGTCGAGGACGCGCTCCCAAGAGACTTCGGAGATGTGGACGAGGCCCTCGATGCCGTCGACATTGACAAAAGCGCCAAAATCAACGACGCCGGTGACGACGCCCTCAACCTCGTCGCCAACGGCGATGCCTTCGAGTTTCTCGGCGCTGATGGTTTTGGCGGTGTCGCGCTCGGAGAAAATCAGTTTGTTGTTCTTTTTATCGACGTCGATGACTTTGACAGTCATGGGCTTGCCGATGAGGGCGCTGAGTTTCTGGACGATTTCGGTGCGGTCGCCCGAGGTGGAGCGGGGGTAGTGCTCGATGGCAAGCTGGGAGACGGGCATAAAGCCGCGAACGCCGTTATACTCGATGAGTAGACCGCCGCGATTGGCGTCGAAAGGTGCGACTTCGATGGTGGAGCCTTCGTTTTTCTTGATGAGGAGCTCGTCCCAGCCGCGGTCTTTAGCGGCTTTGCGGAAGGAGATGAGTTGGTAGCCGTTTTCGGTTTCTTCGCCAAGGATGCTGGCTTGGACAGCTTCGCCGACGGTGAGATCGCGGGAAAAAGCGACTTCGTTTCTAGGGATGATGCCGACGCCATGAGCGCCGAGGTCGACGAGGATTTCGGATTTCTTGACCGAGAGAACGGTGCCGTTGATTAGCTCGCCCTCTTCGAACGCGTTAATCTCCTGCCCTGCTAAGAGCTCGTCCATGGTTGGCTTGGCTGATTGCTTAGTTGCTACTTTTGCCACTACTTATTTTCTTGAACAGGCCGAAGACCCGCCCAAAACTCCTTTCATTTGTTAATATAATATATCAGATAGATTAGGGAAAAGCAAGGGCTTTGTGCTATATATATTATATATGATTGAGAGGTTGCGAGAGGATTTTCCGGAGTTTCGGTTTCGCGAGGGGAAGCGGTTTCGCTGGCGGCCGGCGACGAAGACGATTACGCTTGAGGGGGGATGTGCCGGGCAAAAATATGAGCTTCAAGCGCTACACGAGCTGGCACACGCGATTTTAGGGCATGCGGATGAGGTTTATGACCTAGAACGCTTAAAATGCGAGGTAGCGGCTTGGGAGCTGGTGCGGACGGAGCTAGCGGCGCGGTATGGGGTGGCGTGGGATGAGGAGTTTGTGCAGGATATGCTGGACACTTACCGGGCGTGGCTGCACAAAAAATCCGCCTGCCCGGCTTGCAAACAGTGTCGAGTGCAAACCAAGACAGGCGAATATGCGTGCTTGAACGCGTGCGAGCTTATTTCTTCGCTGGACCACGGCGGCTAATAGCACCGCCTTTGGCGCCGGCAATACGAGCTAGTTCGCGGTTAGCGGCAAAGCCACCGGTGCGGCCTTTTTTGCCGCCCATGGCACCGATGCGAGCATAGAAATCTGCACCGTGAATAGCTTTGTTGGTTGCAGCGGCTTTAGCACCGCCGATTTTGTTCCCTGCCATCTCATCTCTTTCTCCCACGCCTTAATCCACCGTTTAATAAAAGCACCCTCTGTGCTTACCTTTATTATATCATACCGTAAGCATAAAGTCAAGAGTTCTGTTGCATGCGGGAAAAAAGTTGTGTATAATATATATATGAAGAAATTTTGGGGTAAGATACAGAGGTTTTTTAGGGCGATTCCTGAGAAGTTGGGAGAGTTTTTTGCGAATAAGAAGGCGTTTTATGCGCTGATAATTGCCAGTGCGGTGCTGGTGGCGGCGGTGCTGGTGTTTGGGGTGATTCGGCCGTTTCGGACGATGGTATTAGGGGTGAATGTGAACCAGAGGTTTGACCAGAGCCAGCTGATACCGTTTAAGGAAAGTGGGCTGTTTGGCTATATGGATACGAAGGGTAAAGTGGTGATTTCGCCGCGATTTGACAAGGCGGGGGCGTTTAATGGGAAGTACGCGCTGGCGACAGCGGGCGACCGGGATCAGATTATTAATCGGAAGGGCGAGGTGCAGATTGAGGCGCTGCGGGATGCGGTGTTTTATGAGGAGACGACGGGGACTTGGTTAGCGGGGGGGACGCTTTATAACAAGGATTTGAAGCGAGTTTCGAAGAATAAGTTGGATGTGCGACAGGGGTCGCGCGGGCTCTATCCGTATGCGGAGGGGGGTGAGAATTATGGGATTATGGACGCGCGAGGTAAGGAAATTTATGATTGCGGTGGTGTGGTGTGCGAGGTGGAGGTATCGGTGGCGATTCGGGAGCTACGTGATGCTTATGCTCTAATTAGCATAAATAACGGTACTCGGGTGATTATTAACGCAAAAAACGGTAAGGTTATCTTGGAATATGGCGGGATGACTGAGGTGGAGGTGAAGGATAATAATATCTTTGCGGTTTCGAGCGTGGAAGATGGCAAGCAGGCGACTTTTTACCGCTACATTGAGCGGGATAGAGTGGCGGTAGAGGCGGAAGATGGGGTGATTTTCTCGCTGTTTGACCCGAAAAATAAGTATTTTTTGACGGATTTCGGTGAGACTTGGGCGGATAGGAATCGAAGCAGCCGTTATGCTTTCTACCGGCAGAAGGACAACTCGTTTTTCTCGACAACGGCGCGGCGGGCGCTGACGGTAGATGAGTTGACGACTGGGCTATCGCTGGCACGCTGTGGAGATAACCGATATGGCATAAATTCGGGCGATACGGAAATACTGAAATGCGAGTATGACGATGTGGAATTGCTGGATGCTGCCCTGTTTGTGTTCCTAAGTAAGCGTAAAGGGCAAGAAATTGTGATATTGAAGAATGGTAGCCAATATACATTATATGATATAAATAAGGGGAGAGTTTTGATGACGACGGATGCACCGATTCAGACATCGGGAGGGTCGCCTTTCTTCGCGAGCTATGACAATCGGAGCGAGACGGTGAAGGTTTATAATGCGATTACTGGGGTGACGGAGGAATTGCCGACGGCGGGGGCCTCAAGTTGGACGCAGGGGGCGAACTTCTTTTCGATAAATTCGACAGGGCGGATTCGCTATTATAACAACCGCCTAGAGGAAATCCGCTCGGTCAGCCCCCAGTAATTCCCGACTATTCGGCGAATTACTTTGCTAGAAAATTAACGTTTTATAGTATAATGGAGATGGAAGCGTGGCCGAGTGGTTGAAGGCGCACGACTCGAAATCGTGTAAGGGGCAACTCTTCGGAGGTTCGAATCCTCTCGCTTCCGCCATAGCATAAACATTATGAAACATAATCTAAAACTACAAGAAAAGCCATTTGGCTATATTCAAAATGGGACTAAAAGAATTGAGCTTAGACTCTACGACGAAAAGCGATCTCTTATAGACATAGGGGACGAAATTGAGTTTACAAATGTTGGAACTGAGGAAAAGCTTCTGGCTAGAGTTATTGGTCTATTGAAATATAAGTCATTTCAGGAGCTAGTTGCCGATTTTGATATGTCCGTTCTAGCGGACACTGAGATGAGCAAAAACGAATTGCTGGACACCCTGAACGGATTTTATCCGTCAGAGAAACAAGCTAGATTTAATGTTCTCGGCATCCGCATAGAATATCCGCTTGCGTAGTGATATAATTTAGTTGGGAGATATTAGGAGGTGATTATGAGAATATATAAGGCGAAGACGGTTGATGGGTATATAAGTGCTGCGCCGGAGGGGGCGCGGGCGATTTCGAAGGAATTGCGTGAGATTATGTTGGACGCGGCGCCGGAGGTCGAGGAAAAAATCAGTTGGGGTATCCCCTTCTACCGATATAAGGGTGTGTTGGGTGGGTTTGCGGCGATGAGGGGCTATGTTGACTTTGGGTTTTGTGATTATTTGACGGACGAGGTTAAAAAAGAATTTGAGGCGGCCGGATATGCGACAAAAAAGAAGATTATACAGATTAGATTCGACCAGAAGGTGCCGACAAGTCTGATAGCGAAACTAGTGAAGGCGCGAGTAAAGGCAAACGAGGTGGGCAAGGGCTAAAATAAAAGGTGGCTACAGTCGTTTACCAGAGGCTACTAGACTGAAGCCGCGAGTTAACTTTTCGGTTGTTTTCAAAACAACACTGCTCTAAACTGGGTTTATTTGATGCCCATCAACATTATCGGTGCTAAAACGCGCTTACCTAATGCTTTTTATGATAAACACTCGGGAACACTAGACCCCGGAAAGGACAGCCCGCCAGCCAACAGCCGCACTCGCGGCGCCCGAAGACCGGCCGAACGCGAAGACACCAGCGCCCGCGCCAGTGCCGACCTGCCCGCCACGGTCGAACCACGGATTCGCCGCAGTCGGCGAAGCCGAGTGGTCCCCACCCCAGCCGCCACCAGCGGAGGCCGTTGCTTAGGCATTGGACGACAACGGGTGCTCGTCTTGAGTTAAGAGCCGCCGATAAGGTAAAAGCTTACGGCTACCCTCATTCTAGCACATTTTGATAAAAATGCGGAGGGTTATGATATAATCATGTCATGAAACGGGAGAAGGCAGAGGCCGCCAAAGCTTGGCGGTTGATTTGGGCGACGTATGGGCAGTTGCCGGGGTGGTGGGTGGCGATGATTTTCTCGGCGCTGGTGAGGATTTCGAATATGATCTTGATGCCTATCTTCTCGAGCTTGATGTTAGGATCGATGGCTGTGGGCGACTTTGAGCGGGCTTGGTATTTTGTGCTGGCGTTTGCTGGGGCTTCCCTGCTCTATGGGATAACTTATCCAGCGGGATACTATTTTGCGGTTAAAGCGGAGCATAAAGGCTTTCGAAAATTGGTGAATGAGTATTTTTACAAACTGGTGAACACGGACGTGAATTACTTTTCGGATAACAAGACTGGCTATTTGGTAGCACAGGCACGAGGCTTTGGCGATGCGACACTAAGGTTAGTAAGGAAACTCCGCCGCGACTTGATGCGTACAGTGATTATGATAGTGGTGCCGATTATCGTGATTATGACGCAAAATCTACTGATTGGCTCGGTGATATTAGTGCTGAGTTTGGGGCTGCTCTTATACTCAAAGTGGGCAGCTAACAACCTGCAACCGATTCGCGAACAGGCGCGGGAGGTGCTAAGGGAAAACACGGGGATAATTTCGGATATTATTACAAATATTATTGCGATTCGGGCGAGCGCGCGGGAAAAGACTATGTACGAACGGATGGAGAAGCGTTGGGACTTGGAGATTAAAAAGTTTATACGACGGCATTTTTTGGCGATTCGGTTGATGATTGGCCGAGACTTGATAGGATTTGTGTTTTTTGTGGTGTCGGCTAGTTTGGTGGTTTGGCAGGGGTCGATGGGGGCGATTTCGTTTACGTTGGCGATACTAATCATGCAATATTTGATGACGATTGCGGTTGGCTGCTCGAGCCTGAATGACGACTTGGAGGATATCGCGGAGGAGATTAATCAAATCCAGCCGGCGGCAGAGTTTATGGAGCGGGAGAATAAGATTACCGACCGTCCGGGCGCCAAGACTCTGAGGAAAGTGAAAGGTGCGATTGAGCTGGAGAATGTGGTAATGGGCTACGAGGGCTGTAGGCTCTTCTCTGGCCTGTCGCTAAAAATTGCGCCGGGCGAGAAGTTAGGTGTGGTCGGCGTGAGCGGAGCCGGCAAGACGACGCTAGTGAAGTTGATAATGCGCTTTGACGATGTAGAGAGCGGCAAGGTGATGATTGACGGCCATGACGTGCGCGAGCTGAAGCAAGATTCTTTGCATAAAAATATAGCTTATGTGCCGCAAGAGCCGCTTCTGATGCATGATACTATTACAGAAAATATCCGGCTGGGCAGGCCGAACGCGACAAATAAAGAAATTGAAGCAGCAGTGCGAGCGGCGCATTTGACGGACCTGATAAGGACGCTGCCAAACGGCTTGGAAACTGTAGTAGGCGAGCGCGGCATCAAGCTTTCGGGCGGGCAGAAACAGCGGGTGGCGATTGCGCGGGCGATGTTGCAGGGGGCGCCGATTATGATTTTGGATGAGGCAACTTCGGCGCTGGATAGCGAGAGCGAGGCGATTATCAAGGATTCGTTCAAGAATATCTTTCGCGGCAAGACGGCCGTGGTGGTGGCGCACCGGCTGTCGACTTTGCGCGATATGGACCGAATTATTGTGGTCGCCGAAGGTAAGATTGTCGAAGCTGGCTCACATTTAAGTCTGGTGCGGCAAAACGGCGTTTACGCAAAAATGTGGAAGAAGCAGAGCGAATTTGAGTAAGCGCCGGCTAGATGCGGCCGATGTCGCGGCGGGCGAAGGATTTGATGCCGAAGAAAATGAGGACAAGGGCGAGGGCGGACAAGGCAAAGAGTGGAGCGGCGGAGAATTCTTGGACGGGGAGCTGGGGGATGAGGCCAAAGGGTGAGAGCTTGGCGGTCCAGTCGGGCAGGCTCATTAGTGGGCCGAGGTAGACAGTCATAAAAGAATAGCCAAGGACGAGCCAGACGAGGCCGGTTAGTTTAGGTAGGAGGCCGATAAGGAAAACGGCGAGGCCGAGTAAGGTGAGGATGGCGGGCGCGTACATGAGGGCGGAGCGGATGGTTTCGCCAGCGTCAAGCAGGCCAGAGGGGATGGAAGCGCCGTAGAGGCCGAGAGCGGCGCAAAGGATAAACCAAGCGCTGCCGAGAGTGGCGATGATAGTATAGAGCAAGACGAGGTGCTGGCGCTTGATGCTGCGGGCGAAAATCGGTTCGAGCCTGCCCTGTTTTTCTTCGCCGCGGAGGCGGGAGATAATAAGGATGACCGGAACGACGGCAATCATGGCCATGACGACCATAATTAGGGCGACGAAACTAGCGGCAACTTCGCCGGCGATGGCCTGCTCTGCCCCGTCGCCGCTGATGCCGAGGAGGATCTGGAACATTTCGTTGGTTTGGACGAATTGCTCGATTTCGCCGATGACCGAGCCGTAGGTGGCGCCGATGACGAGCATGCCGATGCTCCAAGCGATAAAATTACCTCGAACGAGACGCCAAGTGAAGCCGAGCGGGGTCTGGAGGAAGGCGGAGGCGTGCTGGCGGCCGGTGCGGGCGGGGATGACGCCCTCGCCGAGGTCGCGGGTGCGACAGACGAGGAGGGCGATGACGGCGATGACGATGGCTTGGGCGAAGAGGACGGGGAGCGGCCAGCAGATGTTTTGATAAAATGAGGAGACTTGGAGGCCGAGGCCGAGTGGCGAAATGAAGCTGAGGAGATGGGTCGAGGAGTCGGCGCTGGACATGTCGCCAAAGGCGCGCATGATATAAAAGATACCCATGACAACAAACGAGCCGGTGAGGGCGCCGCGGGCGGTGGAGAAGAGCTGGGCCATGAGCAGAGCGATAGCGGCAAAGAGGAAGCCAACGGCGCCGAGCGAGCCGGCGTAGAGAAAGGCGCCGGCGGCCTGCATGCCGTCGATGTTGGTGGCGAGGAGGCCGAGGGCGATGATGAGAGCGAGCGCGAGATTGGTGAGAAAGGCGAAAAAGAGGGTGGCAGCGGGGTTGGTCAAGCGGCCGATGGGGAGGGCGCGGAGCATCTCGAGCCTGCCCTGCTCCTCGTCGGCGCGAGTGTGGCGGATGACAAGAAAAATATTCATGATGACGACGGTGATGGTCATGAGGGAGAGGAGCTGTTGGGCCATGAGCATGGCGGGGGTGAGGCTGTCAAGGCCGTAGACGGGGCCGACGAGGGCTTGCATAGCGGGGTTGGTCATGGTTTGGGCCATCAGGAGCATGTCTTCGGGGGTGGCAAAGAGGTGGGTGTAGGCGAGAGTGATGCCGGTGCTGAAGAGGAGGAAGCTGAGGAGCCAGATTGGGGTGGTGAGGCGCTCGCGACGAAAGATAAACTTGAGATATGGGAGACCGCCGGCCTTAGCCCTCATGGCGACCTCGCTTGGTTTGGTATTCGCTTAAAAAGAGTTCTTCGAGGGTGCGGCCGTGGGCTTCCTTGTGGATTTGCTTCATGGTGCCGCTTTTGACGACTTGGCCTTCGCGGATGATGACGACGGAATCGGCGAGTTTCTCAACTTCGCTCAAGATGTGGCTCGAGAGGAGGATGCTTTTGCCTTCGCTTTTGAGTTTTAGGATGCAGTCCTCGAAAGTTTTGACAACGAGCGGGTCGAGGCCGCTGGTCGGCTCGTCGAGAATGAAGAGTTCGGCGTTAGAGGCAAGAGCGGCGACGAGGGCGACTTTTTGGCGGTTGCCTTTGGAGTAGGTGCGGCATTTTTTGGTGGGGTCGAGATCGAAGAGCTTGATGAAGTGGTTGCGGCGCTCGAGGCTGGGGCGGTGGCCGCCTTGGAAGGAGGTGAAGAGGTCGATGACTTCGCCGCCGGTGAGGTTGGGCCAGAGGTTGACGTCGCCGGGAACGAAGGCGATTTTTTGGTGGAGTTCGACGGCGTTGGTCCAAGCGTCTTGGCCGAAAATCTTGGCCGAGCCAGAGGTGGCGCGGAGGATGCCAAGCAGGACGCGGATGGTGGTGGTTTTGCCGGAGCCGTTGGGCCCGAGATAGGCGAGAACTTCGCCTTGGTCGAGAGTGAAATTGATGCCGTTTAGGGCTTTGACTTTGCCAAAGTCTTTGGTGAGAGCTTTTACTTCGATGATTGCCATTGATACCTCCGCTGTTAAGCTTATTATAACAGGTTCGTGATAAAATAGAATAGTATAAGCAGGGTTGGAGAAAAGGATAAAGGATTTTGGAAAATCTACCAGTAATCGTGAAGACCGGCGAGTTCTATCGGGCGGTCAGTCGGATAAGTGAGAAATTGCCGGGGTTGAAGCGACAGACTATCGGGCGGCGGCTAGAGGATGTGGTGTTGTCGCTCTTGGAGTGTCAGGTGATGGCGAAGAATGCGCCGAGGGCGAACACGGCGCCATATTTGCTCAAAGCCTGTGCGCTGTGCGAAATGGCGATGTTTCACCTTCGGATTTTGGCGGCGGAGAACTTGGCGAACCCGACGACTATCCAGCAGTTGCAGGCGGAGCTATTGGAAATTGGGCGGGAGCTGGGCGGTTGGCGAAAGTATGCGCAGGGACGATGAGAAAAAGAAGGGCGGGTCTGAGACCCGCTAGCTTTACCTCATCAGGAAGACCGCCGCATAGTCCGCATTCGCCTTGGCGTCCTTCGCGTTCCACTTCGGCTTGCCGTCGTCGTTGACGTTGCCATAGGGACACAGGTTCTTTGATTTCTGGCGTTTCGGACGAGCAATGGCGCGCACGCCGTTGTCGTTTCTTAGTGGTTTACGCCAGACACTCGTGAGGTGAAAGAACTTTTCCTTTCTTACGATTTGAACAGCCCGCTTTGGGTCCAGTGGTATAAAATAACCACGATCCTTAGCGTTTTGACGCTCGAAACCGTGGTTATATCATAGCAGAAAGAAAAGAAAAAGAAAAGGAGAGAGGGCCAGAGGCCGAAGGCGATTACCTCACCAGGAAGACCGCCGCATAGTCCGCAGTCGCCCCGGCGTCCCCCGCGCGCCACTCCGGCTCGCCGTCGTCGTCGACGAAGCCATAGGGACACAGGTCCTTGTCAATGTCGTATGCCTGCTGGATGTAGTCGACGAAGCCGACCCTGCCAAGGGTGCTGCCGTAGAGGCCGCGGTTCAAGTCGTGGGCGTAGATGAGGCTATGGGAAAGGTAGTTGACCGCGCGGCCCTCGCCTACATGGGCGAATTTGGCGCAAAAGGCGGCGAAGGCTTCGTCGCGCTCTTTGCCCCAACGCATATTGGCGCAAATGCTGCCGGGAATGTTCGGGTTGTGGCCGGGCATTTGGCTGAGGTCGGTTGCCTGAGCGATGAAGAAAACGGAGCCAATGTCGGCCTCGGTGAAACCGTGGTCGATGACTTTGGGCTCGTCTTCGCTGCCGTAGTAGTCCGTGTTAACGTAGTAGCCCGCGCCAACTTTGGAGTTGATGTACTTCCCCATGATATGAGGTTTGAGGTCGAGCGTGGTGAGAACGAAACCGCCAAGGGCGCCGTTCTCGTGGCGACAAAGCGTGAGGCCGTTGGCCTCGAAGTGGGCCGCTCGTGCGATGGCCTTTTCGATGATGACTTCGGCTTCGCCGGGATTGAACTCGGCGGGAGCGGACAAAACGAGGTCCGCTACAGGGTCGCTGATGGTCTTTTGCATTTCCAGTGTGAATTTCATAGGTATTTCCTCCTTTTTAATTCGACTGAATAATCTGCTATGTTTTAAATGTGCGAGCAGGTCAGTGTCAGTCGTGATGGCTCTATATTTACCCTCCCCATTATATCATACTTATGTCTAAAAGTCAAGAAAAAGGGCGCTTTCGGGGTCAATTTGGGCGAGAATTTGGCGATCGAGGGCGTCTTTGACCTCTGGTGAGAGGTGGAGTTTGCGGAAACTAGCAATATTATGGGGAGAGGCGTTTTTTTGGATTTTGGCGGTGGTGGTGGGGTCGACTCTGAGGTGGCCCGGGGTGATGATGTGGCCGAGAAAACGGAGGCCATGGCAGCTTTTGACGATAATGGTATTTTGGGGGTTGAGAGACATCTTGAGCTCGCGAGCGAGGAAGCGGGCGAGCTGGGTTTGGGCGGCAAGGGCGGCGGCGCGACTGGGGAGGAAGAGGATGAAATCGTCGCCGTAGCGGAGGTAGGCGAGGGGTTTGAGTTCGCGGCGGACGAAGCGGTCGAGCTCGCCCAGATAGATGAGGGAGAAAATCTGGCTGGTGAGGTTGCCAATCGGGATACCGCGGCCGGGGGTGCTTTGGAAGCTTCGGATGACCTCTTGGCAGAGCCAATAGGTTTCGGGGTCGAGTTTGCGGGCGAGGAGGGCGAGTAAAAGCTGGTGGTCGACCGAGTTGAAGGCTTTGCGGATGTCGGCGCGGAAGACGAAAACATTGGGGTGTCGTCGGAGGGTGGTTTGGGCTTGATGGAGGGCTTTTTCAAGTCCCCTGCCCTGACGGCCGGAAAAGACGGCGACGTCAAAAGTTTTGTCGTAGAGCCGGACCAGTTTGTCGTAGAGATAGCGGTGTATGATGCGGTCGCGGATGACGGCGACATGGAGGACGCGGCGTTTTTTGTCGGCGATTTCAACCGTGCGATAGTTGCTGTGGCGGTAGGTGCGGCTTTTGACACTAGTGGTGAGTTCGGAGAGGCCCTGCTCAAGGTTGTACTCGAAGGTGAGGACGTCGCGGGTGCTTTTGCCTAGACGGAAACGACGCCAGCCGTCATGGAACATTATTTAGCGATTTTGGCGCGGAGTTTGGCAGCGGCTTTTTTGTTGCGTTGGCGCTTGACGCTGTGCTTATGGTTGTTGTTGCGATTTAGAAGCGCGACTTTAATTTTCTTTGGCATATGGATATTGTATCACAAGGTTTGGCTAATGTAAAGTGTCGGTGTAGACGCCGAAAACGCCGAGGTTTTGGAGCTGGGCGAAGGTGGATTCGAGGTTGATGGTGTGGGCGTAGACGAGTTTGCTGAGCTCGCCTAGCTGGTAGACGAAGCCCGGCTCGGCGAGGGCGCGGTGGCCCCACATGGAGACGGCGGTGATGCGGGGGTGCTGGGCGACAAATTGGAGGACTTGGTGGGAGGTCTGGGGGCTGCGGTAGAGGGTGTAGATGATTTCGGGGAATTGGTGGACTTGGTCGAGGAGCTCGAGGTGGCCGGGGTTATAGATTTGGGGGATGATGCGGGCGAGGAGCGATGGGTCGAGGTCGGTGGTGGCTTGGACGATTTCGGCATAGACTCGGCGGAAGCTGGCGGGGCTGGAGAATTTGGTGTCGATGACAAGGTGGATGTCGGGTAGTTCGTGCATGAGGGCGAGGAGGCCGGCGAAATCGAGCGGGGCGTATTGGCCGAAAAAGCGGAGGTTTTGGAAGCGGGCGTAGGTGATGGGGGCGTTGACGTCAAGGCCGGCGAGTTTGCGGAGGTCGCGCCAGAAGTGAATGCAAACTAGATGGCCGTCGGAGGTGAAGTCGAGGTCGATTTCGAAGACGCGGTGGCCCTTGGCGTAGTTTTCGAGGATGGCCTCGCGGGAGTTGGTGTAGTCGACGGGTTGGCCGTTAATGGTGAGGGCGCCACCGGCGTGGGCGATGAGATTGGAGGCGGACCAGTGTTGGAAGGCGACATCAGGCTGGGTGATGGGGGGATAGGTTGGCTCTAGCGGCTCGGGTGGTTCGGCTGATTCGGCGTGGGCGGCGGTCTTTTGGAGGCTGAAACTGATGAAAGTGAGAGTGGTGCCCACGATTAAGCCAAAGAGGGCAATAAATCCAAAAGCGAGGCTTAACTTCTTCACCCCTGTATTATAATGGGTGGGCGACTGGTTTGCAAGTGTGCTATAATATATATATGAAGAGGTTTAACACGTGGTTGGCGGAAAAGATGACGGATTTGTTGTCGTCGATGTGGTTATTTTGGTTGCTGGTGGTGATGCTGGTGGTGGCGGCGATTATGGAACCGCCAAACACGCCGTATACATTTGTGATGTTTGTGATTTCGGCGGCGTTTCAGGCGGTGGCCTTGCCTGTGTTGGCCTTGACGAGTAATATTCAGGGCGATAGGCAGAAAAAAGTGATTGACGGGACGCATAAAATGACTTTGGAAGAGCTGGCTTTGATAAAGGAGCAGCTGGCGATGACGCGAAAAGAGCTGCAGATGCTGAATGAAGTGCTCGAGAAAAAGAAATGATGCACGAGGACTGGAAGCCGATTTTGAAGAGCGAGTTTGGGCAGGCCTATTTTGAGAAAGTGAGTAGTTTTTTGAAGGGTGCTTATGCGGAGCGGCAGGTGTTCCCGCCGAAGCATTTGGTGTTTAGTGCGTTTGCCTTGCCACCGGAGGAGATTCGGGTGGTGATTTTGGGGCAAGACCCGTATCACGGGGTGGGTCAGGCGCATGGGTTGGCGTTTTCGGTGCAGGAGGGGGTGGCGACGCCGCCGAGTTTGATCAATATGTATAAGGAGATTGAGCAGGAGTTTGGGACGAAGGCGGCCGGGCGGAGCGGGAATTTGGAGAGTTGGGCGAAGCAAGGAGTGTTTTTGCTAAACAATACGCTAACGGTAGAGGCGCATCAGGCTGGCTCGCACCGGGGGCTGGGTTGGGAGACTTTTACGGCGAATATTATCCGATATTTGTCGGCAAATCGGGAGAATTTGGTGTTTTTGCTCTGGGGGCGAGATGCGAGGAGTAAGCGGGCGCTGATTGACGAGGAGAAACATTTGATTTTGGAGGCGGCGCACCCTTCCCCGCTCTCGGCGCATAATGGGTTTTTTGGTTGCGGGCATTTTAAGAGTGCGAATGAGTATTTGGTGGCGAACGGTTTGAAACCGATTGAGTGGTGATATGATACAATTAAATTAGCTGGTGGCTTTTGGCCCTTGGCGGCTCTTAACGATGACGAACACCTAAACCCTTCGTGTGTATTTAAATGTCCGTCAATTGCCCATGCAACGACCTCCAATCTTGGCGGTTGGGGCGGGGACAACTCGAATTCGCCGACTGCGACGAATCCGTGGTTCTACCGTGGCGGGCAGGCGAATAATGGCGCGAATGCTGGAGTCTTCGCGTTCAACAGGAATACGGGCGGCACGAGTAATGGTATTGGCTGGCGGGCTGTCCTTTCCGGGGTCTGGGGTTCCCGAGTATTTGTCGAGCAAGCATCAGGTAGGCGTTTCGGCGCCGAAGGTGGGGACGAGTATGATAAATCCAGTTCAGAGCGGTGTTGCTTTTTAGGCAACCGAAAAATTGGCCGGCGGCCGTGGTCTAGTAGCAATTAGCGAACGACGACGGTCGCTTTTTGCATTGAAGTTAACAATTTAGTTGTGCATATCATCTAGCTTTGTCGCTTTTTGTTGATATATAAGCTTAATTTATATCAACGCGTCTGACCTGTTGTCGAATTACGCTTTTGACGGCGTAAAACGCAACTGTTTCTCCCTAGAAAGGAGGTAATCCATCCACACCTTCCGGTACGGATGCCTTGTTACGACTTAACCCCAATCATCCGGTTCACCTTAGGCCGCCTAAGCGGACTTCGGGTGCCCCTGACTCTCATGGTTTGACGGGCGGTGTGTACAAGACCCGGGAACGTATTCACCGCAACTTGCTGATCTGCGATTACTAGCGATTCCGACTTCATGGAGGCGAGTTTCAGCCTCCAATCCGGACTGGGACAAGTTTTGTGCGGTTAGCTTCATCTCACGACTTCGCCACGCATTGTTGCTTGCCATTGTATCACGTTTCTAGCCCAGGACGTAAGGGAAATACTGACCTGACATCATCCCCTCCTTCCTCTCCGTTACCGAAGCAGTCTGATTAGAAAAATACAACTAATCACAAGGGTTGCGCTCGTTGAAGGACTTAACCTAACATCTCACGACACGAGCTGACGACGGCCATGCATCACCTGTCTTAGGGTTCCAAAAAGGCACAAACTACTTTCGTAGTCCTTCCCTAGATGTCAAGCCCTGGTAAGGTTTATCGTTTAGCATCGAATTAAAGAACATGATCCACCGCTTGTGCGGGTCCCCGTCAATTCCTTTATGTTTTAATCTTGCGATCGTACTACACAGGCGGGATACTTAACGCGTTAGCTACGCCACTGAAGGGGTCAATACCTCCAACGGCTAGTATCCATCGTTTACAGCGTGGACTACCGGGGTATCTAATCCCGTTTGCTCCCCACGCTTTCGTGCCTTAGTGTCAGAAACGCCCCAGTAGCCTGCCTACGCTGTCGGTGTTCCTTCTAATATCTACGGATTTCACTCCTACACTAGAAATTCCAGCTACCCCTGACGCTCTCGAGTCTGCCAGTTTAGTAAACAACTGAATGGTTGAGCCACCAGCTTTAATTTACTACTTAACAAACCACCTACGCAACTCTTTACGCCCAGTCACTCCGAATAATGCTTGGGTCCTACGTATGACCGCGGCTGCTGGCACGTAGTTAGCCGACCCTTATTCATCAATTACAATCATATTTTTCGTTGATAAAAGCAGTTTACGACCCGAAGGCCTTCATCCTGCACGCGGCGTTACTCCATCAGGCTTTCGCCCATTGTGAAAAATTCCCTGCTGCTGCCTCCCGTAGGAGTCTGGGCCGTGTCTCAGTCCCAGTCTGGCTGTTCGTCCTCTCGAACCAGCTACTGATCGTCGGCTTGGTAGGCCATTACCCTACCAACTACCTAATCAGACGCAGGCCGCTCCCAAAGCGCCGAAGCTTTAATCCGTAGATCATATGCGGTATTAGACACTCTTTCGAGTGCTTATCCCTCACTTTGGGGTGCGTTCCCACGTGTTACTCAACCGTCCGCCGCTCGTGTACCCCGAAGGGCCTTACCGCTCGACTTGCATGCATTAAGTACGCCGCCAGCATTCATCCTGAGCCAGGATCAAACTCTCGTTATAGAACTCCGCCAAAAGACGGAGGCGCGGTCTTGCCCCGGGAGCTAGGATTTATACACTGTATCCGTTAAAACGCTCAACCCGAACTCGGCCGCTAAAAGTTTTGTACTCAAAACAACACGCATACCTAAGTATGCGCAAAAACTGACGATGATATTGCACAACTAAACTGTTAAAATATATTCAAGCGACTAATAAAGCCCGCAGGCCTTATCCTCTCTCGCGAGAACTATAATTAGTTTATCCTATCAGAGAGCAGAAGTCAAGGGGTTTGGAAAAGATTATTTGACTTTATTTTTGGCGTAAAACGCTTAAGATTTTGAGGCGGGCGCCGGTGGAGAGGACGGAGCGGCGGTAGATGCGGGCGGCGACGAGCATAATCAGGGGTAGGGCGAGGATGGAAATGGCGAGTGAGAGGATGGCTTGCCAAGTCTCGAGGCCGCCACGGAAGTAATTGACCGAGGCGCCGATGGGCGAGAAGAGCGGCAGGTAGTCGAGGGCGAAACGAAGGAGCGGGATGCCCTCAAAAATTGGTACGAGAGTGGCGAAATATGGTACCATTAGGATGTACATAACGGGGGCGATGGCGACGTTGACCTCCTCGGCGCGGGAGACAGTGGAGGCAAAGGCGGCATAGAGGGCGGCATAACTGAGGTAGCCGACCAAGAAAAAGCCGATGGCGAGCCAAATGGCGGAGCCAAGGTTGATGTCGGCAAAGATATTGCCCATGAGGCCGAAGCCGCGGGCGGCAAGGTAGCCGGCGACCAAGATAATAATGATTTGAGTCAAGCCGACCACGGCCATGCCGAGGATTTTACCGACCATGAGTTGGAAGCTGGTCATGCTGGAGAGGAGGATTTCGACGATGCGGGAGGATTTCTCCTCGGCGACGCCTTGGGCAATCATGGTGCCAGTGATGGTGATGGCCATGAAAAGGAGGACGCCGACGACGAAGCCGACCCAATAACGGGTGTCGATGGCGCCGCTGCCGGGGTTCTCGGCGATGTACTCGTCCATCAGTTCGGCGAAGCGGGCTTGGATTTGGAGGTGGACTTGCTCGGCGTCAAGGCCATGCTCGGCAAAGACTTCCCGCTCGGCTTGGGCTTGGAGGAGCATTTGCTGTTTGGCGAACTCGGGTATCATGGCATCGTTGACACTACCGGCGTCGCCGCGCGAACCGAGGAAAGAGAGGAGTATGACCCCTAGAACGATGGCGAGGGTGCCGAGGATGTAGGCCTTATTGCGCATTTTGACGAGCATTTCGCGCTGGGCGACGAGGAGGATATTACGCATGGTTAGCCTCGTCTTTGGAAATTAGGTCGCCGAAAATGCTGGCGAGCGGGGTGGGAATCTTGATGGTTTCTGGGGCTTTGGCCTCTTTACGGAGTTGGGCGGGAGTGCCGGTGGCAATGATTTTGCCGTGGCTGATGATGGCGACCTCGGTGGAAACTTGGTCGATAAGCTCGAGTTGGTGGGAGGAAAAAAGAATTGGCAGGCCCTTTTTGGCTTGCTCGCGGATGACAGCGGACATGGTTTGGACGGCGAGGGGGTCGAGTCCGGAGAAGGGTTCGTCGAGGATGAGGGCTTTGGGTTTGGCGATGAGGGCGACGGCGAGCTGGACGCGCTGTTGGTTGCCGGTGGAGAGGGTCTCGAGGTTTTTGTCGCTGTATTCTAGGATGTTAAGGCGCTCCATCCACTCGAGGGCTTGCTTCTGGGCAGCGGGTTTGGAGAGGCCGCGGATTTGGGCGAAGAAGACGAGTTGCTCGAGGACTTGCATTTTGGCGTAGAGGCCGCGCTCGGAGGGCATGTAGCCGATTTGGCGGCGGTCGGCGGGGGTGGCGGGGTGGCCGTCGATGAGGATTTGGCCGGAATCGGCGAGGAGGACGCCCATGATGATGCGCATGAGGGTGGTCTTGCCTGCCCCGTTGGCGCCGACGAAGCCAAAGATGACGCCGGGTTTGAGGGTGAGGTTAACATCGGTGAGGGCTTGTTTGGCGCCAAAGGATTTGTTGATGGCCTTTACTTCGATTGTCATAGATATATTATATCATAGGTTGGGGCGAGAGCGACGTCAAGGGGCAACACAACGGATAGAGCCGCCGGGGCCCTTATCGTTCGCGAGCGCGGGATGGACATAGGAGCTGGAGAGGAGCAGATTATTGGAGGCACCGGCGCCGCCGGCACTAAGAGTAGAAGACCAGTGGTAGCCGATCAAGCCCTGAGCGTTGAACGAGCCAATGGCGAAGATGCCACTATACATGTAAAGGCCGTTGGTGAAAAGGCCGCTTGGGCTAGAGGCCGAACCGGAGTTGATGGCATTGTTAAGGAGGGTGAACTCTCCGGTTGCCGCTTCACCAGTCGGTAGCCGCCAACCAGCTGGGCAAATATTGTACATGGTGCCATCGCCGGGGTTGACGCTCTGATTGGGTTGGGTTGCGGCGGTAATTTGGCAAGCGGCTGATTGTCCGGCCATAGCCGTGCACCAGCTATAGTAGTAGCCGAATTGGGCTCTGGTGCTGGTGGGTCTAGTGTCGGCGGTGGTGTTGTCGATGCCTGCTCCACCATCTGTAGCTAAGCTAGGGTCAGTCGTGCCGGAAGTTGGGTTGGCATTGAGTGGTATCCAATAACACATTGTGGTTGGATTGGCAGCCATAGTTGCGTTGTTGCCGTAGCAGGCTTGGCCACTAGCAATGTTGTCATTGGCTGATGAACCCAGTGTCATGCCACTGATGGTATCGTTGTAGGTATCATCCCCACCCCCAGCATAAGCAAGGTTGGTCTCCATCCAGCAAAGGTCGGTGCCACCAGTACCAGTGCCATTGATTCTTCGTATCCAGTAAGTGGAGTTGTCTCTGGCGTCTACTACTCTAGTTCTTTCGGTTGGGCAGGAATAGTTGCCGGGTGTACCATTAAGAGTAATTCGTTGCATATCAGCACCGATAGGAGCTGGAGTAGGTAGGGGTGTGG